>Ga0182745_1003384_pt1 | contig 13779 bp, 9 predicted proteins | sample eDN3rd30CKraftBY_FD_128523 | JGI IMG/M metagenome (GOLD analysis project Ga0182745, IMG submission 128523) | Enriched backyard soil microbial communities from Emeryville, California, USA - eDNA 3rd pass 30_C Kraft BY (version 2) (version 2) | ecosystem: Environmental > Terrestrial > Soil >...
CCAGCAGGAAGAGGCGAACTACCTGGTGCCGCTCGGCTTCTTCGACATCGGGCTGGGCATGTGCATCCCGACCATGATGGCCTATGCCACGCCCGAGCAGCTCAAGCGCTACGTGAAGCCCGCACTGCACGGCCAGGAAGTGTGGTGCCAGCTCTTCTCCGAGCCGGCCGCCGGGTCCGATGTGGCGGGCATCCGCACCAAGGCCGAGCGCGACGGCGACGACTGGATCATCAATGGCCAGAAGGTCTGGACGTCGGGCGCGCACTATTGCGACTTCGGCATCGTGATCACGCGCACAGATCCGAACGTGCCGAAGCATGCCGGTCTCACCATGTTCTTCCTCGACATGAAGACGCCGGGCGTCGAGGTTCGTCCGATCAAGCAGATGTCGGGCGGTGCCAACTTCAACGAGGTGTTCTTCACCAACGTCCGCATTCCCGACAGCCAGCGCCTGGGCAAGGTGGGCGAGGGTTGGAAGGCCGCGCTCACGACCCTGATGAACGAGCGGCTCGCCGTCGGCCTGCCGTCGGGCGGCCTCGACATCGACGAGCTGATGGAGCTGGCGCGCGAGACCGAACTGGAGGACGGCGCGGCGATCCGCAACCAGCAGGTCCGCTCGAAGATCGCCGACTGGTATGTGCAGCAGCAGGGGCTCAAGCTCACGCGCTACCGCACGCTGACGGCGCTCTCCAAGGGCCAGACGCCGGGTCCGGAATCGTCGATCATCAAGATCGTGGCGGCGCCCAAGATGCAGGACATGGGCGCCTTCGCCATGGAGCTGATGGGCCATGCCGGTATCATGAAGGAGGACGTGCCCTTCGCGGCAGGCTTCCAGGCGCAATGGATCGGCGGCGCCGGTTTCCGCATCGCCGGCGGCACCGACGAGATCCTGCGCAACATCGTGGCCGAGCGCGTGCTGGGACTGCCGGCCGATATCAGGGTCGACAAAGACGTGCCGTTCAACAAGCTGACGCGCTCATAGCGCGTCAGCTTGGGCGAGCGACAGCGCTTGTAATCAAGCGCGGGAGCTCGCGCGGTGCAGAATGGATAAGAAATCTGATCCTTATCCATTCTGCGCGGTGTGGGCTTTCGCGCCTCAGAAGGCGCTGCCGCCCACCGCTCTCAAACAACTAACGTTGTTTGAGAGCCCATTCGGTATATTTCGTCGCCGCCGCATGTGAGTCGGCGTAATATTTCGCATACTCCGCACCGACCATCGGCTTCAAGGCAAGGCCCTGCTCGTCCATCTTCTTGATGTGCTCGGGGTTGTTGATTGCCTTCAGGAACGCGGTCTCGAGCACCTTGATCGCGTCGGCGGGCGTGCCCTTCGGCACCGCGATGCCGCGCGTCGAGGAGGAGATCACCGACGGGAAGCCGAGCTCCTTGGTGGTCGGCACGTCCGGCAGGAACTTGGAGCGCACGTCGTCGGTGACGACGAGGGCCCGCAGCTCGCCCGACTTCACCCGCTTCACGATGCCGCCGACATTGTCGAACGCGCAATCGACATGGCCGCCCATGACGCCGGTGAGTTGCTGGGCGGAGCCTTCGAAGTGGACGATGCGGAAATCCACCTTGGCCGCATCGTCGATCATCAGGATCGCCAGATGGTCGTCGCTCAGGATGCCGGTGGTGCAGGCGCTGATCTTGCCGGGCGCCTTCCTGGCGGCGTCGAGCAGGTCGCCGAACGTCTTGTAGGGGCTGTCAGCCTTCACCCACACGACGCCGGGATCGAGTACCTGGTTCACCACGGGCACGAAGCTGTCCATCTTGAACGCCGCCTTGCGCTCGGGATCGAGCACGATGGTGCTGACGCTCGGCAGGTTGATGAAGGTGACGGTATAGCCGTCGGGGCGGGCGCGGGCGCCCTCGGTGAAGCCAATCTGGCCGCCGGCGCCGCCCTTGTTCACGACGGTGATGGGCTGGCCGAGATCCTTCTCCGCGATCGAGGCGAGGATGCGGGCGCCGATATCGGTGTTACCGCCGGCCGGGAAGGCGACGATCATCTGCACGGCCTTGCGCGGGAAGTTCTGCGCGAAGGCGGGGGTGGCGAGAGCGGTGGCGCCGGCCGCGGCGATCAGGGTGCGTCTGCGAAGCATGGAAGTCCTCCTTTTCATTCGATGTCGGTTTGTCTCAGGTTGGCGAAGGCGCGCGGTCGCACGACAATGGCGGCCAGCACGATGAGCGGCACGGCGAGCAGGGCGAGCGCGAGCGGGCGGTCGAGGAAGATCGCGAAGCTGCCGCCCGAAATCTCCAGCGTCGTGCGCAGCGACTTCTCCATCATCGGTCCCAGGATCAGCGCCAGGATTGCCGGCGCGATCGGGAAGTCGAGCTTGCGAAGGACGTAGCCCAACACGCCGAAGCCCAGCATGACCCAGACGTCGAACAGGCTCTGCTTCAGCCCGTAGGCGCCGATGATGCAGAAGATCAGCACGCCCGTGCAGAGATAGGCGAAGGGGATCTTGAGCAACCGAGCCCACAGTCCGACCAGCGGCAGGTTCAGGATCAGCAGCAGGACATTGCCGACGAAGAACGAGGCGATCACCGTCCAGACCAGCTCCGGCTTCTCCTGGAACAGGAAAGGCCCCGGTGTCAGCCCGTTGACGATGAAGGCACCCATCAGCACCGCGATGGTGGGCGAACTCGGCACGCCCAGCGCCAGCAGAGGCACCATGGAGCCGTTGGCATAGGCGTTGTTGGCCGTCTCGGCCGAGGCGACGCCCTCGATGGCGCCCTTGCCGAAGCGTTCCGGATTCTTGGAGACACGCTTCTCCAGCACGTACGCCATGAAGGTCGGAACGATGGCGCCTACGCCCGGGATCAGACCCAGGACGAAACCGATCACCGTGCCGCGTCCGATGGCGCCGGACGACCGGCGCCACTCATCGCGCGTCGGATACCATTTCTTGAGGTCGGCCTGGATGAGATGGGTCTGGCGCGCCTCCGCTGCCAGCAGCAGTTCGCCGACACCGAACAGGCCCATCACGACCGGCACGAAGCCGATACCGTCATAGAGTTCCTCGACGCCGAAGGTGAAGCGCGGCGCACCGCGGACCGGATCCATGCCGATGAGGGACAGGAGCAGGCCGAGCGCGGTCATCAGCAGCGCCGCCAGGATGTTGCGGCCGGCCAGGCCAACCACGAGGCAAAGGCCCGCGACCATCAGGGCGAAGAACTCGGCCGGTCCGAACTTCAGCGCCAGGCTAGCCAGCGGCGCGGCGACGACCACCAGCAGAATCGTGGCGACGATGCCGCCGACAAACGAGCCGATGGCGGCGATGGCGAGCGCTGAGCCGGCGCGTCCCTGCTTGGCCATCTGGTAGCCGTCGATGCAGGTGACGACCGAGGCGGCTTCACCGGGCACGTTGATCAGCACCGAGGTGATCGTGCCGCCGTACATGGCACCATAGTAGATGGCGCACAGCATGATGATGGCGCCGGTCGCGTCGAGATTGAAGGTCAGCGGGATCAGGATCGCGGTGCCCGCGGCCGGTCCGAGGCCCGGCAGCACGCCGATCAGCGTGCCGAGCACGCAGCCCGCGAAGGCGAACAGCAGATTGTTGAACGACAAAGCCGCGCCGAGGCCGGCCATCAGATATCCGAGCGATTCCATCAGGCGGCCCAGGGTCCGGGCGGGAGCAGCACGTCGAGCCAGCGCGTGAAGACATAGTAGACGCCGAAGCTGCCGGCGATGGCGAACAGACCGATCGCGTACCAGCGGCGCTCACCCAGGGCGAAGGTGAGTACGGCGATGAAGACCAGCATGGCCAGCTCGAATCCGACCCATCCCATCAGCAGGGTCGCACCCGCGACCGCGCCGATGATGATCAGTACGCGGAAGGCGCTTTCGCCACGCGGGAACAGCGTCTCATCGTTCTCGATCACCGGCTTGCGCCACACATCGAGAATCAGCAGTCCGGCGAACAGCACACCCAGGAGGGAGAGCCAGAAGGAGAAGAAGCCGGGGCCGGGCCCCAACCGGTCGGTCAGCGACAGCAGCAACGATTGCCAGATGGCGAAGACGCAGATCGCCATCATCGTCGCCGTCGCGACAAGCCAGCCGCGTCGCGCGTTTCGCGACATGGATGAAGTTCCTCCCGGAGGTTGTTGTCGTCGGCGTTGTTCCTTGCGCGGACCATAGCGACTTTGAGATGGTCGGTAAAACAATCAGGAGGAAGACGTGCAATGAACAGGCTCGATGGCAAGGTAGCGTTCCTGTCCGGCGCCGCGCGCGGCATCGGCGGCGAGGCGGCGAAACTCATGGCGAGCGTCGGCGCGAAGGTGGCGATCGGCGACGTGCTCGAGGAGCGCGGCCGGGAGACCGCGAAGGAGATCGAGGCTGCGGGCGGACAGGCGATGTTCGTGTCGCTGGACGTGACCCAGGAAGCCAGCTGGTCGGCCGCCCTCGATGCCACGGCGAAGAAATTCGGCGGCCTCGACATCCTCGTGAACAACGCCGGCATCTTCGTCGGCAAGGGTGTCGAGGAAGCCTCGATGGACGAGTGGCACAGGCTCGTCGCCGTCAACCTGACCGGCGTCGTACTCGGGACGAAGATTGCTCTTCCCCATCTCAAGGAACGCGGCGCCACGAGTGCGCATGGATCGGCGATCGTCAATCTCGCCTCGGTGGCGGGACTGGTCGGCTCGCAGCTCGATCCGCTCTATTCGCTGACCAAGGGCGGCGTGACGCTGTTCACCAAGTCGACGGCGCTGGAGTTCGGCCGCAAGGGCTATCGCATCCGCGTCAACTCGATCCATCCCGGCGTCATCGACACCGACATGGGCCAGCAGACTTTCGCGATGCGGGCGCGTGCCCTCGGCACCAACGACACCGAGGCCACGCGCAAGACCTCGCTCACCATGCATCCGATCGGCCGGCTGGGCGTCGCCGAGGACATCGCCAAGGGCATCGTGTTCCTGGCCTCGGACGACGCCGGCTTCATGACCGGCTCGGGCCTGGTCGTCGACGGCGGTTATACCGCGCAGTGATTCAGGGCCAGTAACTCAGAAAATGCCAGCGGCGAGGCCGGCCGCCATGGCGGCGCCCAGTTCCTCGCACCGGTCGACGAAGGCAGGTTGCCAGGGGCCCTTGCAGAGCAGGGGCTCCTGGACCGAACGCCAGCGCAGGCCGGTCAGGATCGTCTCGACGCCGCGGCGCGTGCCGGTGCCGTCGCTGCCGGCCCTTATGTAGAGGGCGCAGGGCATGCCCTGCGTCTTCTCCAGGCAGGCATTGTAGCTGCGGTCGAAGAAGTCCTTCAGGGCGCCGCTCATGTAGCCGAGGTTTTCGGTGGTGCCGAGAATCACCGCCTGCGCGGCCAGCACGTCGTCCGGGCCGGCCTGGAGGGGGGCGATCACGGCGAGGTCGATCCCCGTTTCGCTGCGCGCGCCGCGTTCCACGGCCTCGCGCAGGGAGAGGGTGTTCTCGGACGGGGCGTGCGCCACAATGAGCAGCCTTTTCGACATGGAGGGGGTTTTACCCCACGCTGACATGCTCAAGAAACTCCTGATCGCCAACCGTGGCGAGATCGCCATCCGCATCGCCCAGGCCGCCGCCGAACTCGGTATGGCAGCCGTGGGTATCCATTCGGAGGACGACGCGACCTCCCTGCACGTTCGGCGGGTCGACGAAGTGCGCCCGCTGAAGGGGCGTGGCGCAGCGGCCTATCTCGACATAGCCGGTGTCCTTGCGGCGGCGCGCGACGCCGGCTGCGACTCGATCCATCCTGGCTACGGCTTCCTGTCGGAAAACGCCGCCTTCGCGACGGCCTGCGCCGAGGCGGGGCTCGTCTTCGTTGGCCCCACGCCGGAGCAACTCGACCTGTTCGGCGACAAGGCGCGCGCCCGGGCGCATGCCGGCAAGAACGGGGCGCCTGTCCTGTCGGGCACCGACAGTGCGGTCGACGTGGCAGGTGTGAAGGCGTTCTTCGCCAAGCATCGCAAGGCCGGCATCGTCATCAAGGCGATCGCGGGCGGCGGCGGGCGCGGCATGCGGATCGTCACGCAGGAAAGCGAAATCGACGAGGCCTTCGCACGCGCGTCGGCCGAAGCGCAGGCCGCCTTCGGCAACGGCGCCCTCTATGCCGAGCGTCTGATCGCCCGCGCGCGCCACATCGAGGTGCAGATCGTGGGCGACGGCCAGGGCGGCATCGCCTCGCTCGGCGAGCGCGAATGCACGATTCAGCGCCGCAGCCAGAAGATCGTCGAACTGGCGCCCAGCCCGAACCTCGCCGAGGCGATGCGCGGGCAGATCGTCGAATCGGCCATGAGGATGGCGAAGGCCGTGAACTATCGCAGCCTCGGCACCTTCGAATTCCTGGTCGATGACGCGGCCCCGGATTTCTTCTGCTTCATCGAAGCCAATCCGCGGCTTCAGGTGGAGCACACCGTCACTGAGGAAGTGTGGGGCGTCGATCTCGTGAAGACGCAGTTGCGGCTGGCCGGCGGGGCGTCGCTCGACGAGACCGGCGTCCGCACGGCCTCGCCCCGTGGGCACGCCATCCAGCTGCGCGTGAACATGGAGACGATGACGGAAGACGGTTCGGCAAAGCCAGGTGGCGGCACGCTCACCTCCTTCGAGCCGCCAACGGGTCCCGGTATCCGCGTCGACACCTACGGCTATGCCGGCTACCGCACCAATCCCAACTTCGACTCGCTGCTCGCCAAGGTGATCGTGCACGCGGCCGATGCGGGCAGCGCGCTGCAGCGCGCCGAGCGGGCGCTGGCAGCATTCCGGCTCGATGGCGCACCTTCGAACATCGCCTTCCTGCGCGCCCTGATGGCCCATCCCGATTTCCGGGCCGACCGCATCCACACACGCTTCGTCGATGAGCAGGCCGCGTCGCTGATCGCGGCGGCCGGCAAGCTGGGCGGCGGACTCTATTTCGAGGGCGCGACGCCACCGGCGGCGTCGGCACGCCAAGCCGGCGCGCGGGTCGACAGCGTCGATCCTCTGGCGGTTCTGGCCTTCGGCAAGGCGAAGGTGGAGACGGCGTCACGCGGGCCCGAGAGCGACGCGCCGGACGGCACGGTCGCCGTCCCGGCACCCATGCAGGGCACGATCGTGAGCCTCTCGGTGAAGGAAGGCGACGCCGTGGCGGCAGGGCAGGCGCTGCTGGTCATGGATGCGATGAAGATGCAGCACGAAATCCGCAGCCCGGTGCGCGGCTACGTGCGCCGCATCGCGGTCGAGGCGGGCGAGACGGTTTACGAAGGCCATTCGCTGCTGTTCGTCGAGGAGGCCGATGTCGAGGTGAAGGGCACGGCGGTCGAGGAGACGATCGACCTCGATCATGTCCGTCCCGATCTCGCTGAGTATTTCGAACGACGTGCCCTGACGCTCGACGAAAAGCGGCCTGAGTCGGTGGCGCGGCGGCGCAAGACCAACCAGCGGACGGCCCGTGAGAATCTCGAGGATCTCGTCGATCCGCACAGTTTCGTCGAATACGGCGCTTTCGCGATCGCCAGCCAGCGCACGCGACGTACGGTCGAGGACCTGATCGAGAAGACACCGGCCGACGGGCTGATCACCGGCATCGGACGGGTCAACGGTTCGCTGTTCGGGCCGGAGCGAAGCCGGGTCGCGGTGGCCCATTACGATTACACGGTGTTGGCCGGCACGCAGGGCAAGAACAATCATCACAAGAAGGACCGGCTGTTCGAGATCGTCGAGAAGCAGCGCATCCCCCTCGTCTTCTTCACCGAGGGCGGCGGTGGCCGGCCGGGCGACATCGACGTCCAGTCGGTGGCCGGTCTCAACACCATGGCCTTCCACATCTTCGGACGGCTGAGCGGCGTCGCGCCTCTCGTTGGCATCAACTCCGGCCGCTGCTTCGCGGGTAACGCCGCGATCCTGGGCTGCTGCGACGTCGTGATCGCCACCAGGAACTCCACGATCGGCATGGGCGGACCCGCGATGATCGAGGGCGGCAATCTCGGCGTCTTCTCGCCCGAGGAAGTCGGGCCGATGAACGTGCAGGTGCCCAACGGCGTGGTCGACATCGCGGTCGAGGACGAGGCGGAAGCGATCGCCGTCGCCAAGAAGTATCTTTCCTACTTTCAGGGCGCGTTGCCGGAGTGGCGCGCGGCCGACCAGCGCCTGCTGCGCCGGGCCATCCCGGAGAATCGGCTGCGCGTCTATGACGTGCGCGATGTCATCGCCACGCTGTGCGACGAGGACTCCGTGCTCGAGGTGCGCCGCGCCTTCGGGCCCGGCATGGTGACGGCGTTCGGCCGCATCGAGGGCAAGCCGCTCGGCATCGTGGCCAACAACCCGGTTCATCTGGCAGGCGCGATCGACAGCGACGGTTCGGACAAGGCCGCGCGCTTCCTCCAGCTCTGCGACGCCTACGACATCCCGATCCTGTTCCTCTGCGACACGCCGGGCATGATGGTCGGGCCTGAGATCGAGAAGACGGCGCTGGTCCGCCACTGCTCGCGGCTGTTCGTGACCGGCGCCAATCTCACCGTGCCGTTCGGCACGATCGTGCTGCGCAAGGCCTATGGGCTAGGCGCCCAGGCGATGGCGGGCGGCTCTTTCCACGCGCCGGTCTTTGCGCTGTCCTGGCCGACCGGCGAGTTTGGCGGCATGGGCCTGGAAGGCGCCGTGAAGCTCGGCTTCCGCAAGGAACTCGAGGCAGTGAGCGATCCGAACGAACGCCGCGCGCTGTTCGAGAAGATGGTCGCGGCCGCCTATGCGCGCGGTAAGGCGCTCAGCACCGCGACCTATTTCGAGGTCGACGAGGTGATCGATCCCGCCGATTCGCGCCGCTGGATCGCCACGGCTCTGCTCGAGGTAAAGCCGCGGCCGGCGCACAGCCACAAGAAGCGGCCGAACATCGACACCTGGTGACGGCTGTTCGCTGTAGGCTCTTCGACCGAGAATTGCCGACCGACCTCATCCTGAGGAGCCGCGCATAGCGCGGCGTCTCGAAGGATGGCAACAAACATGGTGCTCGCGCCCATGCTTCGAGACGCATCGCCGCGCGATGCTCCTCAGCATGAGGTTGTTGGTGAACTTCAGACAACAGACACCAAAGAAAAAGGCCCCTCGATGGAGGGGCCTTTCGGTTTGCGCCGGCTCGCTTACTGCGCGACCCAGAACGTGTCCGGCTGGTAGAGGCCGATGTACCCGCCCGGATCCCAGGCGTAGTAGCCTTCCTTCGGCACATTGCGGACGTTCGGACCGACGACGACCGGCTGGCGAACGCTGTTGACCGTGCCGATCGAGAAGACCTCGTCGGCATTGGTGGTGAGGATTTTCTCCCAGGCCTTGCGGCGATCTTCCTCGGTCGCGCCCGTTTCCCATTCCTTGACGTAGTCGAGGAGCTTGCAGGCCGATTCGAGATCGCACTTCTCGCCCTGCCGGCCCTTGGACTCCACGAACATGCCCCAGCGCGCCCATTGCAGGCCGCCCAGCATGGTCGGTGCGAACTCCTTGGGGCTCGTATTAGGCGTCGGGACCGCCGTCACGGCGCCCGCGAAGGCCGTCATGATGGCTTCACCCGAGGAGGTGCGGAGCCGGAAATTGTCGCGCGTCTGCGGCTTGGTCAGCATCTTGATGCCGATCTTTTTCCAGTTGTCGGCGATCAGCGCGAGCGCGTCATTGTCCTCGGTCTCCTCGCTGGCATGCTCGACGACGATCGTCGCCGGCCGGCCGTCGGGCAGCAGACGGATTCCCTGGCGATCCTTCTTCGTGAGGCCGATCTCGTCGAGCAGCTTGTTCGCGAGCTTCGGATCGTACTGGGCCCACTTGGTCGCGTACTTGGGCTTGAACAGCTCGGAGCGCGGCATGATCGTGTTGTTCGACGGTTTGGCGAGGCCGATATAGACGACCTGATTGAGTTCCTCGCGGTCGATCGCCAGCGAGAGCGCCCGGCGGAAGCGCACGTCACGCATGAGCTTGCGCCACTCCGCATCGTTCGTCGTGAGATTGGGATAGAGTGCGAGCTGCGAGCCCGATCCAGCCTCCCAAAGCCGCACGTTCACGCCCGACGACTGGGCACTCTTCTGAAGGAAGGTGTAGTCGCGCATGTTGAGATAGCGCGGCTGCAGGTCGGCCTCGCCGAGGCCCGCCTTGGCCGGCACGAGATTGGCTGCCGCCACCGTGAAGATCACCCGGTCGACATAGGGCAGTTGCTGCCCCTTCTCGTCGATGCGGTGATAGTAGGGGTTACGCAGGTAGACGAAGCGCTGGGCCGGCGACGCCGTCGTGCCGACCCAGGGGTTCAGCGTCGGCAAATCGACATTGTCGTTGGCGTACATCACGTCCAGGCGGCGGTAGATCGATATCCAGCTCTGCTGGCCGCCGCGCGCGGATTTCAGGATTTCGGCTTCGGGCGTGTACTTGGCGTGAAACTTCTTCAGGTAATGGGCTGGCCTGTAGAGGAAGAGGGGCGCGGCGCGCGCCTGGCTCTCGATGAAGTAAGGGTTGGGCTTGTCCCATATGTACTTGATCGTGAGCGGATCGATGATCTCCACCTTGGGCGGTTGTCCGTCGACCAGAAGCTCGACACTGGGGCCGCCGGCGGAGAGGTCCTTGTTGTTGGCGACGTCTTCCCAGAAGAAGCGGAAATCCTCGGTGGTAAAGGGATGGCCATCCGACCATTTGTGGCCGGCGCGCAGCTTGAACGTGAACTCGCGACCGTCCTTCTCCTCGTAGCTTTCGAGGATGTCGGGCTTCAGCTTGAACTTGTCATCGTAGATGATGAGTCGGGTGTAGCTGAAGATCGTCATCAGCCGCGTATCACGCGAACTGGCCACCAGCATGTTGAGCTGGCCGCCCTGCTGACCGGGGCCGTCGCCGCCCGCGAAATACTTCACCACCCAGGGCTGTTCCGGAACGCGCTTGTCGACCGGCGGCAGGGCACCCGACTTCACCTGATCCGCGAACATTGGCGTTTCCTTGAGCGCGGGCACGGGATCGGCAGCGAAGACCGGCCCCGCCATCCATCCGAAGACCAGTGCTGTCGTCAGAACGCGTCTCTTCATCTCAAGTCCTTCACCGGATGCTCGGGGAATGCAGGCTGATCCCGCGTGTTCCGCCGAGCGAATGCCCAACATCGATCAAATCGCCCAGGTACGTCATCGTCAATGCCGGCCGCCTGTGACGCCACGTTGACGGGGCGCCGGAGACGCGCAAGAAAACCGTCGGCATTGAAAGATTCGAGGGAACGATGGCAAGCGGCCTGGAGAGCGAATTCGTAACGCTACACGAGATCGTAAAAGCGGCGAAAATCCGGCTCAATCCGAATATCTGGGATTATTTGATCGGCGGCACCGAGACCGAAACCACGCTGCGCCGCAACCGGCTGGCCCTCGACACGATCGCCTTCAAGCCCCGCGTGCTGCGCGACGTGTCGAACATCGATCCGTCCTCCGAAATCCTCGGAAAGAAGATCCGCCTCCCCGTGATGCTGGCGCCCGTCGGATCACTGGAATCGTTCGAGGCCGGCGGCGGCATCACCGTCGCCCAGGGCGCCGGTGCCGGCAATGTCGGAATGCTGATCAGCTCGGTGACCACCCTCAAGCTGCAGGACATCGTGAAGGGCGGCGCGGGTCCCAAGATCTACCAGCTCTATGTGCGCGGCGACGATGCCTGGGTCGCGGACCGTGTGAAGGAGGCGATGGACGCCGGCTACGATGCCTTCTGCATCACCGTCGATACCCAGGTCTATAGCCGGCGCGAGCGCGACATCGCCAAGCGCTTCGTGAAGTCCTGGCGCGCAGCGGCAACCGGCCAGGATCACCAGGCAGCCTTCTCCTGGAAGAACTTCATTGCCGTCCGCGATAAGTTCCCCGACGTGAAGTTCATGCTCAAGGGCATCGGCACCGGAGAGGATGCCGAACTGGCCTGCCAGAACGGCGTGTGGGCAGTCTATTGCTCCAATCACGGCGGCCGCCAGCTCGACCATGGACGCGGCTCCGCCGAGGTACTGCCCGAGATCGTCGAGGCGGTCGCCGGTCGCGCCAAGGTGGCTGTCGACGGCAGCTTCAGCCGCGGCAGCGACATCGTGAAGGCGATCTGCATGGGCGCCGACTGGGTCGGCCTCGGTCGTCTGTACTGCTACGGCCTTGCCGCCGCCGGGGCTGCCGGCATCGAGCGCGTGATCGAGCTGCTCGAAGAGGAGATGAGGGAGGTGATGGGCCTGCTGGGCGTCACCTCTCTGTCGCAGCTCGACAAGAGCTACATTGCCAGGAGCATGCCGACCAACCTGACCGGCGTGCACAGTGCGTTCCCGCTGCTCAACCTGCAGGACGAGGGGTACTAAGCCCTCGTCGCTCTCTCATTGGAGCGCGCAACTCCAGTTGCGCTCAAGTGCATGAGCGCCACTGGAGTGGCGCGCTCCGTTGAAAAATTCTCGCGACTTAACCTCTTCCTACAAACGGCATCTTCGTGGCCATCACCGTCATGAACTGCACGTTGGCGTCGAGCGGCAGGCTGTCCATGTAGACGATGGCGTTGGCCACCGCGGAGACGTCCATGCGCGGCTCGGCGATGGTCGTGCCGTTGGGCTGCAGCACGCCCTTGGTCATGCGGTCGGTCATCGGCGATACGGCGTTGCCGATGTCGATCTGACCGCAGGCGATGTCGTAGGCGCGGCCGTCGAGCGACGTCGACTTGGTGAGGCCGGTGATGGCGTGCTTGGTCGACGTATAGGCCACCGAGAAGGGCCGTGGCGCGTGCGCCGAGATCGAGCCGTTGTTGATGATGCGGCCGCCGCGTGGCGTCTGGTCCTTCATGATCTTGATGGCTTCCTGGGTGCACAGGAACGGTCCGGTCAGGTTCGCCGCCAGGACGTTCAACCACGTCTCGTAGGGCAGCTCTTCGAGCGGCACGGGTGGGGCGCCGCCACCGGCATTGTTGAACACGAGATCGAGACGTCCCCAGGTCGCTTTCACCCTGGCGAACAGCGCCACGATGTCGTCGCGCTTGCTGACGTCGGTCGGCACGGCGAGCGCGTTCGGCGCATTGTTGCCGGCCATCGAGGCCGTCTCGTCCAGCGCATCCTTGCGGCGGCCCGCCAGCGCGACCTTGTAGCCGTTGTTCAGCAGGGCGAGCGCAGAAGCGCGGCCGATGCCGCTGCCCGCGCCGGTGACGACTGCGATTTTTCCACTCATGGGTTCGTTTCCTCCTCGAAGGAGCGGACCCTAGCAGACCGGCGCCCCGCTATTGAAGCGCGGTACGTTACGGCAGCGTCTGGATGTAGGCCCGCCAGCCGCCCAGCGACGTGATGTCCTTCGCGCCCTGCGTTGCGTGCGCCTCGCAGAGGAATCCGAGAACGTCAGTGCCGTCGGCCAGGCTCACCGTGCCGAGACCGAGCGGGGCAGGGACGCGGCGCAGCAGGTCGCCGATCCGGTCGGCCGGCAGGCTCCGGACCTCCAGTTCGATCGCACCGCCGCCGTCGCTGACGCGCACCAGTCCCGGACGGTGGGGCGGGCCGCCCGGCAGGGCGTAGAAGCGATAGGCCGGCGCGGTCCTGCCGGCGCTCTGCAGACGACCGCCCAGTTCCAGAAGCTGGCCGTTCAGCGGGAGGCCGCTCATATGCGCGCCGACCACCGCGATCGGCACGCGGTCTTCCGTGACGACGGGATCGTTTTCCGGCTGCGGAAGGCGGCTCATCGTCTTGCCGAGGGGCAAGGGCACCGCGCGCTGCCAGCGCGCGCCGAAGGCCAGCAGGGCGCGCTCGGCATTCGCGCTGGAGATCAGGGTGATGCCGAACGGCATGCCGTCGGGCCGGAAGCCCGCCGGCACGGCGAGCGCCGACAGGCCGAAGAAGTTCACGA
>Ga0182745_1003386_pt1 | contig 13773 bp, 9 predicted proteins | sample eDN3rd30CKraftBY_FD_128523 | JGI IMG/M metagenome (GOLD analysis project Ga0182745, IMG submission 128523) | Enriched backyard soil microbial communities from Emeryville, California, USA - eDNA 3rd pass 30_C Kraft BY (version 2) (version 2) | ecosystem: Environmental > Terrestrial > Soil >...
AAAAGATCATGATCGACAAGACTTATCAGCCCGGCGACGTCGAGGCCCGCATCTACGAGACCTGGGAGGCCGCGGGCGCATTCCGCGCCGGCCGGCCGGAGCGGGCGGAGGCCGAGCCGTTTTCCGTCGTGATCCCGCCGCCCAATGTGACCGGCTCGCTGCACATGGGCCACGCGCTCAACAATACCTTGCAGGACATCCTGTGCCGGTTCGAGCGCATGCGCGGCAAGGATGTGCTGTGGCAGCCCGGCACGGACCATGCCGGCATCGCCACCCAGATGGTGGTGGAGCGGCAGATGCAGGAGCGGCAGGAGCCGGGCCGCCGCGACATCGGCCGCGAGAAATTCCTCGAAAAGGTCTGGGCCTGGAAGGCGGAATCCGGCGGTACCATTATCAACCAGCTCAAGCGTCTCGGCGCGTCCTGCGACTGGTCCCGCGAGCGCTTCACCATGGACGAGGGGCTGTCCCGCGCCGTGCTCAAGGTGTTCGTGCAGCTTTACCGTGACGGGCTGATCTACAAGGACAAGCGGCTGGTCAACTGGGACCCCAAGCTGCTCACGGCGATCTCCGATCTGGAAGTGCAGCAGGTGGAATGCTCCGGCAGTCTGAAATGGTCGCGTGACGGCGAGGAGCAGCCCGACCCCGCCGCGCTGTCGCAGGCTCTGACGAAAACGCTGGCGCGCAACCCGAATGGCCATCTCTATTATTTCGATTATCCGCTCGCCGGCGTTGACTACGATCCGGCCGATCCAGCGACCTTCATCACGGTGGCGACGACCCGGCCCGAGACCATGCTGGGCGACACGGCCGTCGCCGTGCATCCGGAGAACGAGCGGCTGGGTCATCTGATCGGCCGCGCTGCCGTGCTGCCGCTGGTCGGCCGCCGCATCCCGATCATCGGCGACGACTATGCCGATCCTGAGAAGGGCACCGGCGCGGTGAAGATCACGCCGGCGCACGACTTCAACGACTTCGATGTCGGCAAGCGTCACGACCTGCCGCAGATCAGCATTCTCGACATCGAAGGCAAGCTCGCGCTGTCGCAGAACGAGGCGTTCCTCGACGGCGTCGCGACCTCGGACGACCTTTACGAAACCGTGGCGCTGCACGGCATCGACCGTTTCGAGGCGCGCCGCACCATCGTCGAGCGCATGGCAGCGAAGGGCCTGCTGCGGAAGATCGAGCCGACCACCCATACGGTGCCTTATGGCGACCGCTCCAATGTCGTCATCGAGCCGTTCCTGACGGACCAGTGGTATGTCGACGCCAAGACGCTGGCCGAGGGCGCGATGGCAGCCGTGCGCGACGGCCGCACGACCTTCATCCCGAAGAACTGGGAAAAGACCTATTTCGAGTGGATGGAGAACATCCAGCCGTGGTGCATCTCGCGCCAGCTCTGGTGGGGCCATCAGATCCCGGCATGGTACGGGCCGGATGGCCGTGTCTTCGTCGCCGAGAGCGAGGACGAGGCGGTGGCCGAGGCGCTCGCTTATTACGTGACGAAAGAGACGCTGACTTCGGAAGAAGCCGAGGCCATCGCGCGGGATGCCGGCCGCCGTGCGGCTTTCCTGACCCGCGACGAGGACGTGCTGGACACCTGGTTCTCGTCCGGCCTGTGGCCGTTCTCGACGCTGGGCTGGCCTGATGAAGCGCCGGAGCTTGCGCGCTTCTATCCGACCTCGGTGCTGGTGACGGGCTTCGACATCATCTTCTTCTGGGTCGCCCGCATGATGATGCTGGGCCTCTATTTCCAGAAGGACGTGCCGTTCCGCGACGTCTACATCCACGCCCTCGTCCGCGACGAGAAGGGCGCGAAGATGTCCAAGTCCAAGGGCAACGTCATCGATCCGCTGGCGCTGATCGAGCAATACAGCGCCGATGCGCTGCGCTTCACGCTTGCCGCCATGGCGGCGCAGGGCCGCGACGTGAAGCTCGCGACCTCGCGCGTGGAAGGCTACCGCAACTTCGGCACCAAGCTCTGGAACGCGGCGCGCTTCGCGGAGATGAACGGCTGCGTCACCGTGCCGGGCTTCGATCCTGCATCCGTGAAAGAAACGCTGAACAAATGGATCGCCCATGAAGCGCAGCGCGCGTCGCGAGAGATCACGGACGCCATTGTCGCCTATCGCTTCAATGACGCGGCCAATGCGGCGTATCGTTTCGTCTGGAACATCTATTGCGACTGGTATCTGGAACTCGCCAAGCCGGTGCTGATGGGGCCGGACAGCGAGGCCAAGGCCGAGACCCAGGCCATGGTCGCCTGGGCGCGGGACGAGATCGTCAAGCTGCTGCATCCCTTCATGCCCTTCATCACCGAGGAGCTGTGGCGCGTCACGGCGGAAGGGGCCGAGCCGCGCGAAAGCCTGCTGGTGCTGGCGCAATGGCCGGCGCACGAGGGTCTCGACAATGAAGCGGCGGAAAGCGAGATCGGTTGGGTCATCGACCTCGTCACCGAAATCCGCTCCGTGCGGGCGGAGATGAACGTGCCGCCGGCGACGCTGATGCCGCTCGCGCTGGTGCGCCCCTCCGATGCCGCGCGGGAACGCGCCGCGCGCTGGACGGATGTGATCAAGCGCCTCGCGCGCGTCTCGGAGATCGAGAGCGCGAATGCTGCCCCCGCCGGCGCGGTGCAGCTTCTCGTGCGCGGCGAGGAAGTCTCGCTGCCGCTCAAGGGCGTCATCGACCTTGCCGCCGAAGGCGCGCGTCTCGACAAGGAGATCGGCAAGGCCGACGCGGACATCAAGCGTATCGACGCCAAGCTCGGCAATGCGGACTTCGTCGCCCGCGCGCCGGAGGAGGTGATCGAGGAACAGCGCGAGCGCCGCGAGGAAGCAGTGGAGCGCCGCGCCAAGCTCGTCGCCGCGCTGGAGCGTCTCAAGGGCGCGGCGTGAGTATGGCGGGACGGCAGGTCCTGCGCGGCCTGCTGCTGCTCTGGCTGATCGGCATCGCGCTGCGCCTGCCGATCCTCGCGGTGCCTCCGGTGATCCCCGCGCTGCGGGATGATTTCGGCATGAGCGGCACGGAGATCGGCATTCTCTCCGGTCTGCCGATGGTGATGTTCGCCGCGGCCGCGCTGGCCGGTTCGCTGCTGGTCGCCCGGCTCGGCGCGCTGTCCACCGCGGTGGTGGCGATGCTGCTTGTCGCCGCCGCATCGGCGCTGCGCGCGGTTGCCCCGGATGTCACGGCGCTGTTCGTCGCCACGGCCGTCACCGGCGCCGGCGTCGCCGTGACGCAGCCGGCTGCCGCGGCGCTGGTTCGCCGCTGGGCGCCGCAGCGCATCGGTCTTGCCACCGGCCTCTACACCAACGGACTTCTCGTCGGCGAAATTCTGCCTGTCGCGCTGTTTCCGATACTGATCGTGGCGACGGGCGGCTGGCGCGGAAGCTTTCTCGCATGGGCGGTCCCGGTGGCGGCCATTGCGATGGCGGTTTTCCTTTTTGCGCCGCGCGATCGGGAGCATCGGGACGGGCCGCCGGCTTCGCGGGTCTGGTGGCCGGACTGGCGCGACCCGGAGATCTGGCGCGTCGGGCTAGTCTTCGCCGGGTCGAATACGATGTATTTCGGCGTCAACGCCTTCCTTCCCGGCTATCTCGCCGGGACGGGGCGGGACGACCTGATCAGCCCCTCGCTGACGGCGCTCAACTCCGGGCAGCTTCCAGCTTCATTTCTGCTGATCGCCCTGGCAGGGCGGCTGGAGCGTCGCGCCTGGCCGTTCGTCGCAACGGGCCTGCTGGGTGTCGCCAGCATCGCCGGAATTGTGCTCACCGCCAGCGGCTGGACCGTGGCTTTCGCCGGCCTTGCCGGCTTTGCCGCCGGGGCCGCCTTCGTTCTCGGACTCACCCTGCCGCCGCTGCTCAGCGCGCCGGAGGACGTCGCGCGGATGTCGGCTGCGGTCTTCACCGTGAGCTACAGCGTCGGCGTGGTCTGCACCGTTCTGGGCGGCATGGCCTGGGACCTTGGCGGGACTGCGGCTTTCGCCTTTCTGCCGGTGGCGGCTGCGGCGCTGCCGATGCTGTTGCTGGCGCCGGCGATCCGGTTTCGCCGGCAGGCGGCCATGGCCTGAGCGGCATCAGCGGAACGGCTTGCTGAGAAAGCGGGAGCCGGCGAGCCCGTAGCGCCATGGCGCGTCTGCCGCCCTGGTAATGCCGATGCGCGGACCGGCCACGATCTTGAAGGCTGCCGCCGGATTCTTGGCCAGCCGGAACGGCGCGCGGTCCAGCGCCAGTCCGTCATGATCGCGGCTGATGCCCAGCGCCTCGCAGAGCCGGCCGGGACCGGCGCAGAGCAGGCGCGGATCGTCCAGCCGCCGCCGCATCCGCATGGTGTCGAGCCCCTGGGTCGGCTCCAGCGCGCGGATCAGGACGGCGCTGGCGCTGCCCTCCGCTTCGCACACCGCGTTGACGCACCAGTGCAGGCCATAGGACCTGTAGACATAGGCAAAGCCGGGCGGCCCGAACATGACGGCGGTGCGCGGCGTGCGGCCGCGATAGCTGTGCGCGGCCGGGTCGGTGTGGTGATAGGCTTCCGTCTCGACGATGACGCCGCCGACCCCGTCCACCGTGAGCGTCGCGCCGATCAGGTCCGGCGCGACGTCATGGACGCTGCGGTCGAAGAAGGCGCGGTCGAGGGTGCGCGTGGCCATGACGTGTCGATAGCTCCCGCGTCGCGGTTTGTCATGTCGCACCTTGGCGGCCGGTTATGCGGCGGGGCTTGTGCCGGTGTCCGGTCCATCCAACAATGGCCGGACAGGAGAGGCTCAGCAGGAGAAAGCAGGCCGACATGCGCATTTTCCTCGCAGGCGCCGCAGGCGTCATCGGGCGACGGCTGACGCGGATGCTGGTGGACGACGGTCATCACGTCACCGGCACCACGCGCTCCCAGGACCGTGCCGAAGCCATGGCCCTGACCGGCGCGGTGCCCTGCCTGGTCGATGTCTATGATGCCGACAAGCTGCGCGAGGCGGTCGTTGCCGCGCAGCCGGACGTGGTGATCCACCAGCTCACCGACCTGCCGCAGCAGCCGGATTCCGCAGCGCTGGTGCTGGCCTTCGAAAAGAATGCCCGTCTGCGGATGGAGGGCACGGCCAATCTCGTCGCGGCGGCGCAGGCGGCCGGCGCGCGCCGTGTCGTCGCCCAGAGCGTGGCGTTTCTCTATGCGCCCGGTCAGCGCCCCGCGATCGAGGAGACGCCTTTCGACACCACGGTTCACGGCCCTGCCGAGATGACGCTGCAAGGCATCCTGGAGCTTGAGCGGCTGGTGACGCAGACGCCGGACATCGAAGGAGTCGTGCTGCGCTATGGCCGGATTTACGGTCCCGGCGCGTGGGTTGCTGGACCGACCGCGAAAGGCTTCGTCCATGCCGATGCGGCGGCGCAGGCCGCCCGGCTGGCGGCCACGCGCGGCCGGCCCGGCATCTACAACATTGCGGATGACGACGGCGAGGTGTCGATCGGCAAAGCCCGCCGTGAATTCGGCTTCGATCCGTCCTTCCGGCTGTCCTGACGCGCCACCGTGCCGAACGGCGAAGAGCCGCCGCCTTGCACCGCAACACGAGGACGTGCCGATCTGCCGGAAGGTGCTTTGACCGGCGAAGATGTGGCCTTCCTGCCACAAGTCAGGAAGTTTTCTGAACTGGGGCAGGCCATGCGCCATTGTGCCCCGATTTGGCCATAGGGTTCCTTGAGATCGGGTGGATGGCAGACTGCCTCTGCGCGCCGTGTCGGTGGCGGGCTGGGGTTGAATGGCCGGGACGGGGCGGGGCGCCGGGCGCGTCAATGGTTTCAAGTGTGTTGGCAGGAACGGATCTTGTGGCCGGTGGCTCGCCGAGGGCTGCGGCAGGCGTCGCGGATGTTTGTCCGCCTTCCGTGAAAGTGGCGGGGCGCGGCGCGGTGTCCGTCTTCAAAAAGACACCGTCTGTCTCCGGTCTGAACCGGGCCGGCCGTGATCTTGCCAAGGATGTGCGCGATATGAAGGTAAAGCGGCCTGTCCGCCGCTCTGGTGCCGGTTTGAGGCGCGGGTTTTCGTCAGCGGCCGCTTTCATGCTGACAGGATGTTGCGTGAGAAAACGTGCCATGTTGGCGTCGGGTGTGGTTCGCATTGCGATGATGGTGGCGGGCGTGGCTGCGATGCAGGCGCTCGCGGGTCCGGCACAGGCGCTGGACGGACAGCCCACGCCGAATGTCGAAATGTCGCCGATGGAGGCGTTCCGCTCCGGCACGCAGGCCTTGCAGGCCGGCGAGAACGACAAGGCCGTCACTTCGCTCCAGTATGCCGCGGAAAAGGGTTATGCCGTGGCCCAGTGGAAGCTGGGCCGCATGTATGAACTCGGCGACGGCGTGCCCCAGGATGATATCAAGGCGTTCCGCTATTTCAGCACCATCGCCAACATGCACGCGGAAGACAGCCCCTTCCTGCCGGAGGCGCGGTTCGTATCCTCCGCTTTCGTGTCGCTCGGCCGCTATTATCTGATCGGCATTCCCAATTCGAACGTCCGCGCCAATGCCGATCGGGCCCGCGAGATGTTCCGCTATGCAGCGTCTTATTTCGGCGATGCCGATGCCCAGTATCACCTCGGCCGCATCTATCACGAGGGCAGGGGAACGCCGAAGGACCCGCGCCAGGCGGCGCGCTGGCTGCGTCTCGCGGCCATCAAGGGGCAGCCTCAGGCGCAGGCGCTGCTCGGCAGCATCTTCTTCGACGGCAACAGCCAGGTGCCGCGTCAGGCGGCGCGGGGATTGATGTGGCTGATGCTGGCGCATGACGCCGCCAGCCCGGAAACCGGCTGGATCAGCGAGACCTATACCAGCGCCCTGAAGCGCGCGACCGATGACGAACGCGCCCTCGCGCTGGTTTATCTCGAATCCTACATGAAGAACCGCCGGGACTGAGCGGCCACCGCTTGGTCAGGTGGGGCAAGTGTTTCTCAGAGCGTGCCTGCGCGCACTTGCGGCTTGCGTGATGCCGCATCGGACGAGCGCCGAATCCGGCTTTAATTTCATCAAAGCCTAAACCTTGGAACCGCCTGAGGCGGCTCCCGGACAGCTTGGTGCCATTGCGACCGCGACGGTCCCTCTCAGAACGGCAGTTCGCCATCCCGGTGTGTCGGCGTTGCATGGGCCAGCGTCAGCGGCTGGAGCGGCTCGATATCGAACTCTCCGACAATGGGGACATGGTCGGATGGCTTCTCCCAGGCGCGCACGTATTTGTCGATGGCGACGCCGGTGAGCCGGTCCGCCGCCTGCGGCGAAAGCAGCAGGTGGTCGATGCGGATGCCGCGATTCTTCTGCCAGGCGCCGGCCTGATAGTCCCAGAATGTATAGAGCCCGGCCTCGTCGGTGGTCGCGCGCAGGGCGTCGGTCAGGCCGAGGTTGACGAGGCGCTGGAAGCGGTCGCGGGTCTGCGGCAGGAACAGCGCGTCGCCGGTCCAGGCGGCGGGATCGTAGGCATCGGCGGCGGCGGGGATCACGTTGTAGTCCCCGGCCAGCACCAGCGGCTCCTCGTTGCGGAGCAGGTCCTCCACATGGGCGGTCAGCCGGTCCAGCCATTTCAGCTTGTAGGGATATTTCTCGGTGTCCGGCGGGTTGCCGTTGGGGAGATAGATGGAGGCGACGCGCAGCACGCCGGCATCGGTGGACATCACCGCTTCGAGATAGCGCGCCTGCACGTCCTCGTCGTCGCCGTTCAACTGCGGGCGGACCTCGTCGAACGGGATTTTCGAGAGCAGGGCGACGCCGTTGAAGCCCTTCTGGCCATGGACGGCGACATTGTAGCCGAGGGATTCGATGGCGTCGTAAGGAAACGCCTCGTCCTGACACTTGATCTCCTGAAGGCACACCACGTCCGGCGTGCGCTCCTTCAGCCAGGCGGTGACATTGTCGAGCCGCTGCTTGATGGAATTCACGTTCCAGGTGGCGATCTTCATGGCCGACTTCTTTCACTGCGGACGGCGGCGCCGGCCGCCGGTATATGTTCGAAACGCACGCGGCCGGCAAAGCGCGATGGTCAGAGCGAGAAGCTGGTGCCGCAGCCGCAGGACGCCGTGGCCTGCGGGTTGGTGATCTTGAAAGCCGCGCCGATCAGGTCGTCCACGAAATCGATCTGGGAGCCGCGCAGATAGTCGAGCGAGACGGGGTCGATCAGCACGACGGCCGTGCCCTTCTCGATGACGATGTCCTCGTCCTCGCGGCTGCGCTCGATGTCGAATTTATACTGGAAACCCGAGCAGCCGCCGCCTTCCACGCTCACGCGCAGCATGGCGCCGGCATTCTCCTTGCCGAGGATTTCGCCGATGCGCCGGGCCGCGCTGTCAGACACGCTGACGCCGACATCGGCCGGCGCTGATGTCACGGAGGGATCGATGATCTCGGTCATGGGTCCTCGCCGGGCGCGCCCTGCCAAATGCGGATCACGGACGATTTGCCTTCGCGCCTGCGGAATAGTTAGGTGCGCCACGGCGCAAAATCAATCTCGGGCGGGCGGCGCGCCCGCATGGAGCGGCGATGACGGCAAGCGGGCAAGTGATGGGTTCCGGAAAGGCTGTTTATGCCGCCGATCCCGCGCGCAGCCGGGGTCGGCTTCAGCCGGAGCCCGTCTCGGCCACCCGCAGCGACTTCCGGCGGGATTGCGACCGGGTGATCCATTCCGCCGCCTTCCGCCGGCTCAAGCACAAGACCCAGGTTTTCGTGTTCCACGAGGGCGACCATTTCCGCACGCGCCTGACCCATACATTGGAAGTGACCCAGATCGCGCGCTCCATCGCCCGCGCGCTGGGGCTGGATGAGGATCTGGCCGAGGTATTGGCGCTGGCCCATGACATCGGACATCCGCCTTTCGGCCATTCCGGCGAGCGGGCGCTGGACCGCTGTCTCGCGGAAGCCGGCGGCTTCGACCACAACGCCCAGACGCTGCGCGTCGTGACCCAGTTGGAGCGGCGCTACGCCGCCTTCGACGGCCTGAACCTGACATGGGAGACGCTGGAGGGGCTCGCCAAGCACAACGGTCCGCTGACGGATGCTTCCGGCGCGCCGATCGGCCGCTATCGCAACAAGGGCGTGCCGCGGCCGATCCTGAGCTATTCGCGGGACCGGCAGGACCTGCGGCTCGACACCTTCGCCAGCGCCGAGGCGCAGGTCGCCGCGCTGGCCGACGATATCGCTTATGACGTCCACGACATCGACGACGGCCTGCGCGCGGAGATGTTCACGCTGGACGATTTTTCCGGCGTGCCGCTGGTGGGGGATACGCTGGCCGAGGTGCGCCGGCTCTATCCCGGCCTCGAACAGGCGCGCGAGACCCATGAGGTGATGCGCCGGCTGCTGACGCGGCTGATCGAGGATGTCATCGCGGAATCCTTCCGGCGGCTTGGGGCTCTTGCACCGAAGGATATCGAGGATGTGCGCCGCGCGGCAGAGCCGGTGATCGCCTTCTCGCCGACGATGGTGGCGGCGGATCGCGCCATCAAGGGCTTTCTGGGGCCGCGCATGTATCACCATGCCCGGGTCCGCCGGATCATGGACGATGCGGAAGCCGTGGTGGCGGACCTGTTCCGCTGCTATGCCGACGACCCCGGCCGGATGCATGCCGAATGGGCCGAGGGGCTCGATACGGCCGATGAGGAAACGCGGCTGCGGCGGATCGGGGATTTCATCGCCGGCATGACCGACCGCTATGCCCTGATCGAGCATCAGCGCCATTTTGACTCGACCCCGGAATTGCGTTAGGCCGCGCCAACAGCCCATATTTCGAGCCCTTACGCGCCATGCCGGACCCCGCCGCGCCGTCCCCGACCCATATTTTCGCGACCGTGCTGGACACGATCCGCGCCGCCCTGCGCGCCATGATCGCGGCCGGCGAACTGCCGGCGGGGCTGGACCTTTCCCGCGTCGTCGTTGAGCCGCCGCGCGACGCCTCCCATGGCGACATGGCGACCAACGCCGCGATGGTGCTGGCCAAGGATGCCGGCCGCAAGCCGCGCGAGATCGCGGATGCGCTGGTGGCGCGGCTTGCCGCCGACCCGCTGGTGGCGAAGGCCGAGGTCGCCGGGCCGGGCTTCATCAACCTGACCCTGACGCCGTCCGCCTGGACCGATGCCCTGCGTGACATCCTGGCGGCGGGAGACGCCTACGGCCGCAGCGCTATAGGCGCGGGCCGCAAGGTCAATGTCGAATATGTCTCCGCCAATCCGACCGGGCCGATGCATGTCGGCCATTGCCGCGGCGCGGTGTTCGGCGATGCGCTGGCGACGCTGCTCGCCGCCGCCGGCCATGACGTGACCCGCGAATATTACATCAACGATGCCGGCGCGCAGGTGGACCTGCTCGCGCGCTCGGCCTTCCTGCGCTACCGCGAGGCGCTGGGCGACGACATCGGCACGATCCCCGAGGGGCTGTATCCCGGCGACTATCTCAAGCCCGTGGGGCAGGCGCTGGCCGCCGCCCATGGCCGCGCGCTGTTGCAGATGCCGGAGAGCGACTGGCTGCCGCTGGTGCGCGGCGTCGCCATCGACGCGATGATGGACGAGATCCGCGCCGACCTCGCCGCGCTGAACGTGAAGCACGACGTGTTCTTCTCGGAACGTTCGCTAACGACCGGCGAGACCGATGCCGTCGCCGCCGCGATCAAGGTGCTGCGCGACAAGGGCGACATCTACGAAGGCCGCCTGCCGCCGCCCAAGGGCGCGCCGGTGGAGGACTGGGAGGACCGCGAGCAGACGTTGTTCCGCGCCACCGCCTATGGCGACGATGTCGACCGTCCGCTGCTGAAGTCCGATGGCGGCTACACTTACTTCGCCTCCGACATCGCCTATCACAAGACCAAGTTCGACCGCGGCTTCGCAGAGATGATCGACGTCTGGGGCGCCGATCATGGCGGCTATATCAAGCGCATGCAGGCAGCCGTGAAGGCCATAACCAAGGGCGGCGCCGATCTCGACGTGAAGATCGTCCAGCTCGTGAAGCTGCTGCGCAATGGCGAGCCGGTGAAGATGTCCAAGCGCTCGGGGGATTTCGTGACCCTGCGCGAGGTGGTGGACGAGGTCGGCTCCGACGCCGTCCGCTTCATGATGCTGTTCCGCAAGAACGACGCGGTGCTGGATTTCGATCTTGCCAAGGTCATCGAGCAGACCCGCGACAATGCGGTGTTCTATGTGCAGTACGGCCATGCCCGCGGCAGCTCCGTGCTGCGCAACGCGGCCGAGGCGGTGGCGGGTCTGCCGGCCGATCCGGCCGGCCGCGCGGCCTTCCTGCGCGATGCGCCGCTGGCGCGGCTGGACGATGCCGGCGAGGTCGCGATGCTGCGCAAGCTTGCCGCCTATCCGCGCCTGATCGAGGCGGCGGCGGCGGCCCACGAGCCGCACCGTGTCGCCTTCTATCTCTATGAACTGGCGAGCGAGTTCCATTCCCACTGGAACCGCGGAAAAGATGCGCCGCATTTACGCTTCATTATCCAAGATGATCCAGGTTTGACCTTGGCGCGGCTTGCACTTGTGCAGGGCGTCGTCATTGTTCTCGCGTCGGGTCTCGGTCTGCTCGGCGTGACGGCGCCGGCCGAGATGCGATAGCGCCAGGGCCCGTATCGGGCTCGTCTCGCCGCTGCCGGCCGCCTCTCGTATGGAGGCGGATGATGAGTTCATGGACCGCGAGACGGGACCGGCGCTGCCGGCGGCACCATCATGGCTGACAATACGCTGCGCGCTTATCGCTATTCGGATGGTCCGGAGCAGCGGGCCGGACGGGCGTCCGACCCCCGGGAGGCGCTCCAGCGTCTCGAGGACCCGCTGGCGGAACTCGCGCGGCTCATCGGCACCATCGATCCTTATGCCGCCCCGCAGCAGGCGGCCGCCGCGCCGGGGCAGGATGAGTTTCCGCGCGAGCCCGAACATTATTCCGGATATGACGCTCCCGCGCCGCGCCGCCATGACGAGTGGAGCGATGCTGCGCGCCCTGACGGGGAAGCCTACAGCGGCCAGGGTCGGCTCGCCGCCGGTGCGGATGTCGGTCACGCCTATGACCGCCACGCGGATGCGCAGGAGGCTTATCGCCGCGAGCCTGCTGCGTCAGCGGCTCCGGAGGACCGTTTCGTCCCGCAGATGCCGGTGATGCCGGCCGCCCGGCCGCGCCGGGACGACTATGGCTACGACCCTGCCGCGCTGCATTTCGCCGCCGACGAAGACGCCGGCTGGGACCAGCAGCCGAGCCCGCGCGATCTCGACCAGCAACGCGGCTTCGGCCATGCCCAGCATGTGCAGCATGCCCCGCAGCAGGCCGTTCCGGCCTACCGGATGGAATCCTATGAAGCCGATCCTGCCCCGCCGCAGGATGCCGGCCATCGCCAGCCCTCGGACAGCCACGGCTATGAAGCCCAGCTTCACGACGAGCGCGGCTTCGGTGCGCCGCCGGATGACGGTTATGACGACATGCCGCGCCCGCGCCGGCGCGGCACCATGCTCACGGTTGCGGCGGTGCTCTGCCTCGCGGTGGTGGGAACGGCGACGGCCTTCGCCGTGCGCTCCTTCGTGGGAACGTCACGCTCCGACCAGCCGCCGCCGGTCATCAAGGCCAATAGCGAACCGCTCAAGGTGGTCCCGGCCCAGACCGAAGCCGCGGCGAACAAGCTCATTCAGGACCGCGCCGGCAACGGCCAGGACGAACGGCTGGTGTCGCGCGAGGAGAAGCCGGTCGATCTCAAGACCATTCGCCCGCCGCAGTCCGCCGCGATCTTCCCGCCGGTGGGCGATGTCGGCGTGACGGGCGCCACCGGCACGGCCGGAAGCTCCACGGCGCTGACCGAGCCCCGGCGCATCCGCACGGTGACGATCCGGCCGGACATGCCGTCCGGTCAGGCCGCCCCGCAGGGCGAGCCGTCCGCGCCCGCAAACGCCCGGACCCCGGCGGGCCGCCCCGCGCAGAACCCGGCCGTTCAGCATCAGGCGGTGCAGCCCGTTCCCGCGCCGGCCTCGCAGCCGATGTCGCTGGCGGCGGCTTCCGTCGCGGCCCAGCAGTCATCGCCGGCACAGGGCCAGCAGGGCAGCGCGCCGATCTCCCTTGCGCCGCCCCAGGCGCGGACCCAGACCGCCAGCGCGGCGCCGCAGGCGGCCATGCCCGCGCCGCAGGCCGCCACGGGGGGCTATCTCGTGCAGGTGGCGTCCCAGCGCAGCGAGGGCGACGCGATGGCCTCCTTCCGCAACCTGCAAAGCCGCTATCCGATGATGGCGTCGCAGGGCGCGACCATCCGCCGGGCGGATCTCGGCGAACGCGGCGTGTTCTATCGCGCCATGGTCGGGCCGTTCGCGTCGTCCGAGCAGGCGAACCAGTTCTGCGGCCAGCTCAAGGCCGCCGGTGGACAGTGCCTCATCCAGCGCAACTGACGGGTTTTCCACAGGAAAATCCTTCAGCTTCGGGCTGCCAAGAAGCTGTGTGAGGCGGTCCGCGCTCGCTTGACCCTGGGATAGCGCGCTGGCTTATCGACAGCATGACGGCGCGCGCATTCATCACCGGCCTTGAGGCGACCACGCTCGCCGCGGCGGAGCGCGGCTTCCTGCGGGAGGCTGCGCCCTGGGGCGTGATCCTGTTCAGGCGCAATGTCGAGACGCCCGAGCAGGTCCGCCGGCTGGTGGACGAGGCGCGCGACGCGCTCGGCTGGCGCGCCCCGGTGCTGATCGATCAGGAAGGCGGCCGGGTGCAGCGGCTGGGGCCGCCGCACTGGCCCCGCTACCCGGCGGGCGCGGCCTACGACGCTCTTTATCGTGAGAATTCAGCGCTGGGGCTGGCGACGGCG
>Ga0182745_1003387_pt1 | contig 13766 bp, 10 predicted proteins | sample eDN3rd30CKraftBY_FD_128523 | JGI IMG/M metagenome (GOLD analysis project Ga0182745, IMG submission 128523) | Enriched backyard soil microbial communities from Emeryville, California, USA - eDNA 3rd pass 30_C Kraft BY (version 2) (version 2) | ecosystem: Environmental > Terrestrial > Soil >...
CCTGGGAGACCGGGTCGCAGGCAAAAGCCGCCATCGGATCTTGGATCACCTTCTACAACCATCGGCGGCCACACACTGCCCATGGCGGGTTGCCCCCCGCCGTGGTCTACTTCAACAGGATCGAAACCGACCGGCAGGCACAGGCAGTAGCTTAAACATCCCCGAAATCTGTCCAAGGATCGGGGAGTAGCTCAAAGCACAACTGACCGGGTTTCCGGCGAATTCGCTGCACTGTCTGCATGCAGCTTCAGACGATGTCGTGGCGAGGGAGAGAACGCACCGCCTCGACCCGGAGCCGTCAATAAGGAACCGCTTTCATCGCGCAGCCACATCCAAGGAGCTTGCCGAGGACGGATCCAAGCATGCCGATCTGGGATCGGAGCAGGATACCTCGCGCCGAGGTTGCCGCATTTCTGGGTCGAGGTTGAGATCCAACACAACGGAACGGGCGAAAACCCGGTGTCAGATGATGCGATATTCTTCGACGACTGCTGGCTCGATCCGCAGGGGCGGTTCGATTAGGGTAGGATACGCAGCCGCCAGAACCTGGGAGGCAGGATGACCAAACACAGGATCTTCACCATCAGCTTCGCCAGCGTCTATCCGCTCTATGTGGCAAAGGCAGAGAAAAAGGGCCGAAGCCGCGGCGAGGTCGATGAGATCATCCTCTGGTTGACCGGCTATGGCCCAGAGGAACTGGTGGCGCGATTGGAGGACCGAACGGATTTCGAGACGTTCTTCGCTCAAGCCCCGAGACTGAATCCGGCGCGTTTCCTGATCAAGGGCGTGGTCTGTGGAATCCGGGTTGAGGAGATCGACGATCCACTCATGCGCGAGATCCGCTATCTCGACAAGCTGATAGATGAACTGGCGAAAGGGAAGCCGATGGAAAAGATCCTGCGGAAAGCGTGACCTGCCGCGAATGGGGTCATATGCGCGATCTTGGTTCGCTTGACGACCGCCATCGGTCGCGGCCTTGCTCAGTCTGGCCCAAACCGGCCGCAGCCGATGGCGGAGAACGCACGGGTTGCGAAGCTGTGTTTTACGGAAACCGGCGTTCGCCTGCGCTCCCGGGTCAGCAATAACGCTCCACGAAGGCAATCTGCTGATCGCCATAGCGGTCGCCATGGGCAAATCCCGCCGGAAGGATGGGCTCGATTTCCGCGATATCCCCGTCCGCGAGGTCGGGAATCTGCCAGTCGCGCAGGTGATCCGCCCGGCGCGTCCCCGGGATCGGGATGATGTGGTCGCCCTGTGCCAGAATCCAGGCCAGCGCCGCCCCCGGGACCATCCAGTCGCGCGCGGCACAGAACTCACGGAAGGGCGCGATGGCGGCGAGGTTGGCCGAAAAGTTCGGCTCGGTGAAACGCGGGTTGGTGTCTCGGAAATCAATGCCGGCGCGGAAATCCCGTTTCAGCGGTTCGCGCCCGAACATGCCGCGCCCCAAGGGGGAAAACGCGACGAAGGCGACGCCCAGCTCACGGCAAGTCTGGATCAGGCCCAGTTGCGGCAGCCGCGTCCAAAGCGAGAACTCGTTCTGAACGGCGGTTACGGGGTGTACGGCATGGGCACGGCGCAGGGTCGAGGGCGCGATCTCGGAGAGGCCATAGCCGCCGATCTTGCCTTCCTGCACCAGGCGCGACATCGTCCCGGCCAGATCTTCGACAGGGATCTCGGGCTGGCGGCGGTGGATGTAGTAAAGATCCACATGATCGCGCTTCAGCCGGCGCAGCGATTCCTCGAGGCATTGGCGGATATAGGGTTCGTCATTGCGCACGCTGCGCTGCGGTCCGCTGACGATGCCGCATTTCGTGGCCAGATGCACGTCCCGCCGCCCCCATTTGCCGAGGATCTGCTCCGATACCCCCATGCCGTAGATATTGGCGGTGTCGAAATGGCTGATGCCGGTATCCACCGCCGCGTCGAGGCAGGCCAGAGAGGTCGCCTCGTCCGTAGGGCCGAAGATCCCGCCAAAGCTCATCGTGCCGAAGCCGATGGCGCCGACATTGCGATTGCCGAGCCGTCTCTGTTCCATTCCTGTCTCCTCTGCCCAACGGTGCGGCAGGGAACCGCGTCGCATCCCCTCCGTCAAGCGAAAGCGACCGCGCATCGGGATGCATGTTCGCCCCACGCGGTTGATCCTGCCCGCTGGCGAGAGGTTCGCACTGCGCAAGAATGAGTGACCCCGAGAAGCAAGAAACGAGGTGCGTTGAGCGACGAGCGAAAGGGTGCGCGCCAGTCACCTCACGACTTCCGCCACGATGCCGCGTCGATCCGAAATGAGCCGTTACTTTCGCGAATCGCGTCGCGATCGGGCGGGCCGCCCCCTACCCAACCCTGCGGGCGAGTTGCCGGCAACGCCGACAAGGCCTTATCTGGTCCCGAATGGACAGGGATTCGCCTGAGATATCCATGCGTTGCAGCGACAAGCTCCATCTCCGCATCGAGGGACCAAGCGGAAGACACACTGACCGAGAGTGCCTTCCCAAAAATTTGTGCTTCAATTTCATCCACTTGCTTTTTATCCGCGGGAAGCTTCCTTGCGGACGCGCGCGCCTTCTTGCTGTTTTGGAAAGAAAATCATTGCCCGAACGGGTCGATCATGTCACCACTGACGGCAACGCTAAAGACCGTTGAAATCGGCAAGAAGCGACGAGCGGCCGGGCAGTGAGGCAGAATATGAACGAGCATAACCCCGTCAGGGCATCCCGTCATGCCATTTCCATTGACCAGATAAGTGCGTATGCCGACAAGCTGGCGCGCTCGCTCGATGAAGAAATGCGGAAAGCTTACAGGCCTACGGAGCGCAAAAGCCTCCGTCTCTTCAGCGTAGCCGAGCTTGTCGAACTGACGGGTATCCCGGCGAGCACCATCCGGTCGAAGCATAATGGCGGCGCGTTCCCCGAGGTCGAAACCGACTCGCGCGGGCATCGCTTCTACACCGCCGAGCAGATCGACCAGATCCGCACCATCATGGCCCAAGGCAAAAACGGTGCCCAATACAGGCCGGGCCGGCGCAGTGGCGACGAGATGCAGGTCATCTCGGTGGTCAATTTCAAGGGTGGTTCCACCAAGACCACGACCACGATCCATCTGGCGCAGCGCTATGCCCTTCGTGGCTATCGTGTGCTGGTGATCGACATGGATCCGCAGGCCTCGCTGTCGACCTTTTTCGGCTACCGGCCCGAACTGGATTTCGACCTGCCGGGAGAACTAACCATCTACGACGCCATCCGCTATGACGATCCCGAGGCGGGAATGCGGCGCGCGCCGATCAACGAGGTCATCCGCAAGACCTATTTCCACAATCTCGACATGTGCCCCGCAAGCCTCATGCTCTCGGAATACGAGACCGAGACCGCCAATGCCCTGAGCCAGGGCGGACGCAGCACGCATTCGCTTTTCGCCATCCGCCTCGGCGAGGCTCTGCAGGTGGTAAAGGACGATTATGACATCGTGCTGATCGACTGCCCGCCGCAGCTGGGCTTCATCACGCTGACCTCGCTCTCGGCATCGACGGGACTGATCGTCACCGTCGTCCCCGGCATGCTTGATATCGCCTCCATGAGCCAGTTCCTGAAGCTCGCCACCGAGACCATGCAGGTCATCTCGGCCAAGACCGGTCTCAGGAGCGAATGGGACTTTGTCAAGTTCCTGATCTCACGCTTCGAACCGAATGACGGCCCCCAGATGCAGATGGCGGGCTATCTTCGCTCGATCCTGGGCAGCGACGTTCTCTTCAACCCGACCCTGAAGTCTACTGCGATCTCTGACGCTGGCATGACCCAGGAGACGATCTATGAGGTAGATGGCCGCTCCATGGTCAAGTCGACCCTCGACCGCGCGCTCACGTCGATGAATGCTGTCGCAGGCGAGATCGAGGACATCATCCAGACAAGCTGGGGGCGCTGATGGCACGCAAGCTCTTCGGCATGATCGAGAATGCCCCCGACCCCGTAAAGGAAGGGGCGAAGTCCATCATATCCGCAGATAAGCCGCGAGTTGCGGCTGACTCGGGCGGGTCGATGCTGGCGACCAGCCGGCTCAGCGCCGGTCTGATGGAGCTTCATTCCAATACGATCCGAGACCTTAATCCTGCTTCGATCAGCGAAGGCGGGTTGCGCGACCGGATTGCGCTTGACGACGACGGCATAGCTGAACTCGCGGATTCAATCCGCGCCAATGGCCAGCATGTCCCGATCATGGTCCGGCCCCTGCCCGGCCATACCGACCGATTCCAGATCGTCTATGGCCGGCGCCGTCTCGCGGCGATCCGGCTCATCGGTAATCTGCCTGTCCGTGCCATCGTCCGCAGCCTCAAGGACGAAGAGGCAATCATTGCTCAGGGGCAGGAGAACAACCAGCGCCTCGACCCATCCCATATCGAGCGAGCACTTTTCGCCCTGGAGTTGCGACAGGCTGGCTATTCTACCGAAGTTATCCAGCAGGCCGTCGGGCTCGACCGTTATTCCGTCTCGCGCTACATCAAGGTGGCACAGGACATTCCGATGTCGGTTATCGAGGCGATTGGGGCGGCGCATGATATCGGCCGCCGCTACTGGCGGGAGTTTGGCGACCTGCTGCTCGCTGCGGGGAAGGCAGGCGAGGCAGCAGTCATTGGACTGCTCACTGACGCCTCTGCACAGTCCATGAGCAGCGCCGAGCGCTTCCATCTGGTGCTGGGTCATCTAAAAGGCGGCAGGGAGGAGGTCTTACAGCCCTCAGGCGCAGATCCTACGCCGACCGCCACAACCAAATCGCAATTGAGCCGCGGCTCAACACGGGCCAAATTCGGCCGCAAGGGCATGGCCCGCGTTGAGATGAAGGCCGATGACAGGGCCGTTTCCCTGACCGTAAGGGTCAAGGATAGCCCGGAATTCAGTGCCTGGTTGCGAAAACACGCGGAAAGCGTGGTCGCAGACTTGGAGAAGCGCTGGATTGAGGAGGGGAAGGGCGGCTGATCGCCCTTCTTGCAAGACAGGCAACCGCAACAACGAGCAGAAAGGACGCGAACGGAGACCACATAAAAGAAGAGCCCCCCGAAGTCACCTCCGGAGAGCCCTGATCGAGTTTCTAGCAATTCCCGATTAGCAGCAATTCCGGCGCAACGTCAAGAACAACCACCTTGGTGGATTGATATTTCATGGTCTTTTTCGGGAGAAACGGCCCGGAAAGCACGGCCATGGGGTGATTTCGCGCATCTTCACGGCTCCCGCGATAACAAATGGCAGTTTTTCAGGAGATCTCCCGGGCCCATGGCATCGGGATGGGAGAGGTCATGCCAGTCCCGGGCATGGCAGAGGTCTGGCAGGTCTATCGGTGCCTGACAGAAATCCGCAGCGAGATTGGCCTGGGTCATCAGGTGCTGGCCACCTTGCGTGCGCTGCTCAGCTTCCTCAAGGAAGGGCAACCGGCAATGGTCTATGCCGCGAACAGGACTATCCAGGCGCGCGCTGAAGGCCGTCCCGAGCGCACCATCCGCAGGCACCTCTCCGAGCTCATCAAGATCGGACTCATCTCCCGGCGCCAGAGCGCCAATGGCAAGCGTGGCCGGATAGAGAGCCCCGAGGGCGCCTCCGAGGCATTCGGGCTTGATCTCTCTCCCCTCCTCCGCGCCAGCCAGCAGATCATCACCGCAGCCGCCGAAGCACAGCGAGAGAAGCAGGCGATTGCTTTTCAGCGCAAGCGTCTCTCCGCATTGATCTGGCGCGCTGGTTGCACCACGGTCCAATCAACCATCCTTGACGAATTGCGCCCGATGCTAAGGCGCAAACTTGGCTCGCTTGCCCTGGCGGGTGCCTGCAAGCGACTCGAGACGCTGATCGCCGACGCTGAAGCGCAAGCCCATGCGGCTGCACTCGCGTTGACCAATCAGGAAGCCGATACCCCCCTGCCCTCTTCGGAACGCCCCCAACCCGCCTCGCCCTGCCCTGCCGGCAATGAGCTGTCCGTCCCTCCCTGCCCTGCACATACGAAGTCTTTGGCCGCCAATGACGGCAAAAATGACCGGCACAAGAACAGAACGGAAAAGAAAATATCTGATTCTGAACGCGCTGTAATGCGCGAAGCCATCAACGCAAGCGATCCGCGAATGCTCGAGAAGATCATTGATTCAAATCCCGACCTCGCGACCTGGAGTAGCGAACGACCGAGAAGTTGGTTCGAAGTGGAGGAACTCGCCTTCAGGATCGGGGAATGGAGCGGCATCGGACGAGACCTCCTGATCGCAGCGATAAAACGCATCGGGCGCCGAGAAAGCGCGATCCGTCTGTTGGCTCTTGGCCGATCTTCCGTAGAAATCCGCAATCTGCCTGCTTATTTCAACGCGATTACTGTTGGTCGAAAGGCCGCGAGCTACGATCCGTTACGCCTGATCTTTGGTCCAGAGCCCGCTGCCATCGGATGTTGAGCCGCGGTGCAACTCAGCAAGTGCATAGACAAAGAAAGGGGGCGCGGTTTCTCCGAGGTAATATTGCTTTGAAGGGATCCTCTAGTTCAGCGTTTTTACCGGATTACTACACCATGGTCTGTTAGAATTAGGCTTGCAGGCAAGTGAAATCTCATCAACCGCGACGTCTGATCCGGCAGGGGACGTGATCAGACGTGCAGCACGATTCTCAGTCTCACTCCTTCTGTCGTTTAAGTTGAGCCGCGGTACTAAGGTAGGAGCTGACAATTGCGCCGCGGTTCAACATTGCGATTACGACCGGCGCAACCAACTAATCAGTTTAACACCCAAGCAGATCAAGGGGCAGGCAATCGCTTCTCGTGGCAAGAGACAGATAGGCGATTCAGCGCCCCACGACGAAGATAGCAGGGCGCGCCTCCAGTCAGCACAGACATATTTTAGGTACTGACCGAGTGGCACTACGCGCCAGTTCACCGTCATTCAGGTTAAATTCGATGGCACTGGTAGTATAATGGATCAGGTTCTGGCAGATCTGGCGCTGGTCGGCGCCGCCGGCGGCGCATCGACGGATATGGGTTCAGTCAGTCAGAGGGCAACGTAGAGCTGTCGGTATCTGTCTCCGAAGGAGTAGCATGATCATGGCTGATATTTCTGAACCCTCCGCGCTGGCTCTAGTGCCTTTTGTCAGCGTCGCCAAGATGATGGCGCTGATTCACCATCGGGGACTTGCCACCGTTCTGGCTGAGTTGACGGATGCCATCGAGGCCGAGTTCCACCGCTGGCCAGAGTTCGACAAAACCCCGCGCGTCGCAGCCCATTCCGCAAACGGCGTGATCGAGCTGATGCCGGCCGCCGATCACGAAAGCTATGGATTCAAATATGTGAATGGCCACCCATTGAACACCCGGCTTGGGTATCAGACGGTGACGGCCTTTGGCGTATTGTCGCGGGTGGATAACGGCTATCCTGCTCTTGACCGAGATGACGCTGCTGACGGCACTGCGTACGGCCGCGACTTCTGCCATGGTCGCGCGGAAACTTGCGCCGCCCGATGCGAGGATCATGGCGATGATCGGCAATGGGGCGCAATGCGAGTTCCAGGCCGAGGCGTTCCGTGCGGTTCTGGGGATCCGGCAACTGCGGCTATATGACGTCGATGCAAGTGCCACACGGAAGGCGGCGAAGAACCTTGGTGCCGCGGGCTTCGACGTGTAGGTCTGCACGACCTCTCAGGAAGCGGTGGCCGGGGCGCAGATAATCACGACCTGCACGGCGGACAAGCAGTTCGCGACCATCCTCACCGACAACATGGTGGGGGAGGGGGTTCATCTGAACGCCATCGGCGGCGACTGTCCGGGCAAGACCGAGTTGCATCCCGATATTCTGAAGCGTGCTAGCACCTTCGTCGAGTATCTGCCGCAAACCCGGATCGAGGGTGAGATCCAGCAGATGCCCGAGGACTATCCCACGACCGAGTTTTGGAGAGTTGTTACCGGTCAGAGTGCGGGCAGGCGCAGCGCGGCCGAGATCACCCTTTTCGACAGCGTGGGGTTCGCGGTCGAGGATCTTGCGGCGCTGAAATATATCCACGGGCTGGTCCGTGACGACAAGGATATCGCCATGCTCGATCTACTGGCCGACCCCGATGATCCGCGCGATCTCTACGGCATGCTGCAGCGCGCCGGGGGCGGCACCCAGCAAGGTTGACAGGATCTCACCCGCAGGGCGGCGTCAGGCGGGGGCCCGTGCCGGGCAATCGTTGAGGCTTGTCAGGTCCGCCCGGCACCGGCCTTGCGGTATTGCGGTATTGCGCCGACAGCCAGTCCAGAAAGACCCGCAGCCGGGGTGAAAGCTGGTGCGTGTGCAGGTAAAGCGCGTGGACGGGCAGGGGCCGTGGAGGATTGTCCGGCAGCACTTCGACCAGCGCGCCTTGTGTCAGCTCACGCTCGACCCGGTAGCGCGGTACTTGTACCAGCCCCAGACTGGCGCAGGCCGATGCGATATTGGTTTCGGCGCCGGTGATCGTGATCACCGAGGGTAAGGTCATCTCATGAATCCTGCCCTCGCAATCGAAGGAAAACGGCGCGACGGTCGGGCTGTCGGGTGCGAGCAATCCTACCATCCGGTGTCCATGCGTCAGATCCTCGACACGCCGAGGCGTCCCATGGCGCGCCAGATAGTCAGGACTGGCAAAGGTTCCGCGCTCCAATTCCGCCAGTTTTCGGCTGATCAGCGTCGAATCTCCAAGCTGCCCGGCTCGGACAATACAGTCATAACCCTCCCGAAGCAGATCCAGGGGTTCATGGCGCTCGGTGATATGCAGATGCAGTTCGGGATAGCGACTCAGGAACTCGGGCAGTCCGGGGATCAGGAAATGCCGCGCTTCGGTGCCATGCAGGTCGACGCGCAATTGGCCCGACGGCTTCGCCCCGCTGAAGGCAGCTTCGGCATCTTCGATGTCCGAGATGATCCGCAGGCATCGCTGATAATAGGCTTCACCGTCCAGCGTCGGACGAACGACACGGGTGGTCCGCTCCAGCAGCCGCACACCCAGACGGCGTTCCAGATGGCGCACTGCATCCGTGACCGTCGAGCGTGGCAGGCCCAGATCCTCGGCGGCGAGGGTGAAGCTGCGCCGCTCGGCCACCCGGGCAAAGACCCGCATCGCTTCAATTCGATCCATTGTTCGACATTTCCGGCTAATAATGCCGGATTATGGCCGATTATCTGGAGCGGGGAAAGGAGCATCTTGGCAACATCAGTGGCAGATGCCGCATCGAGAGGATCAGGACCATGACCGACTCAAGGATTGCAATCGTGACCGGGGCATCGCGCGGAATTGGCGCGGCCATCGCGGAACGTCTGGGCTCGGACGGATTTACCGTGATCGTGAACTATGCCGGCAGCGCTGCCGCCGCCGAAGCCGTGACAGCGAGGATCGAGGCCGTGGGCGGCCGTGCCCGGAGCGCGCAGGCCGATATTGCCGATCCCGCGGCGGTTGCGCGCCTGTTCGACACGGCCGAAGCAGCGTTTGGCGGCGTGGATGTGCTGGTGAACAACGCGGGGATCATGAAGCTTTCCCCGCTGGCCGAGGCAGATGACGCATTGATCGACAGCCAGATCGCTACCAACCTGAAAGGCACGATGAATACCCTGCGTGAAGCGGCGAAACGGTTGCGCAAGGGTGGACGGGTCGTCAATTTCTCGACCAGCGTGATAGGCGCGCGGCTGCCCGGCTATGGCCCCTATGCGGCAACCAAGGCTGCGGTCGAAGCTCTGACCGGGATCTTGGCCAATGAAATGCGCGGTCGCGGCATTACCGTGAATGCCGTGGCGCCCGGCCCGACCGCGACGGCGCTGTTTCTCGATGGCAAATCACCGGAGTTGATCGAGCGGATGGCGAAGATGAACCCGCTCGAACGCCTCGGCACGCCCGAGGATATCGCGGCGGCGGTCGCATTCCTTGTTGGCCCGAACGGTGGCTGGATCAACGGGCAGGTGCTGCGCGCCAATGGCGGCATGGTCTGATCCGGCTACGATCCCTGTCCCCGGACTGGTCAGAACAGGGGGAGGTCCGTCACACATATGTAACAGGAGGTCGGTAAGCCCCTCGCATCAGATAGCTCAAAGCGACGGTGGCCATGCGGCTCGGACACATGAAAGCCACGCGCGCGGGTCATTCGGCCTTCGTTTGGAACATCGCCAGAAAACAGGAAGGCAATGAGCGGAGATTTGCCCGCCTCAGAGGCATCAGGTGGGCATAATGCTCAAAAAGCCGCTCAGCAGCACCGAACTTCAGGGAAACCCGACTTCGGCAGTCGACTTCGAAAATGCCTGCTTGTAAGTCATTCCTTGGTAACGGTAGATCCTCCGCAAGTAGTTGCCTTCGGGAGGGACTCCCGCATAGCTAGTTGTTCTGTTTAGCTTCTTCATCAGAGTTTTGAAATGCCTACGTTTATCGTCGACGGCCGCGTGCGCGATGCTGCACGCGTCCTTCTGCCCGAAGACGCACAGGTTGAGGTTCTTGACGTGACCGAAGACCGACCAGATTCGCGCTATCCCGTTGGGCCTAGTCCGATCGGGGCGATCTCGCTGTCGGGCAAAAGCGCGGAGCTGAAGGCGGCCCTTGCTGACGGCCCGCTTGCTCAACTGGGAATAGTGGAACTGGACCCCTCCCGCCCCGAGGCGGGCTCGGCCGACGTCATGCGCCTGCTCATGGGCGAGTTGCAGGCCTCTCGCCGTCAGGCGGGTGAGGCGCGCTCGGTTGCGGCGCAGCTTCGCTCGGAATGCATCGACCTCAAGACGCGCTTGCGCGAGATCGAGAACCTTCTCTACAGCCTCGGCAACCCGCAATTGTCGAGCGCGCTGGCCTGGCAGCCGACCGGATCGATGCAGGTGCTCGCTTCCGGCAGCTCGATCGCGCAGGCATTGCCGATGAATGCCGTCAGCCTTTCGGCCGTGGACCTGTGGTTTCCCCAGGTGATCATGCCCGAGATCGACGGGCTTTCGGTCACGGTCGAGGACGCCTCCGGCGAAGTCCATTCGATGCAGGCCGTCAATCCCGAGATGGGGCTGGAGACGGGCTGGGTCCGCTTTTGCCTGCCCGAGCCGCTGGGCGGGATCGGGCGCGATTGCCGCATCCGCGTAACCTGGACCGGCAGCGGCGAGCTTTCGATTGGACTCGGTCAGCCTGTGCCGGACCATCGCTTCCGCGCGACGTTGGATGTCGGTGTTTCGCCTGATGAAACGCTGGCGCTGCGGGTCTGGCAGTCTCTGGGCGGTGTCCGCCTGCCAAGCTGCGCCCCCGCTTTCGCCAGCCCTCGGGCCGTCGGTATCCGCGAGGCGGAATTCGTGCGGCCTTCCGTCCTGCCCGCGCCCGAGCTTTTCGCGCTGCCGATGACGGCCGGGGACCACGTCTCGACCGCTTATTGGGAAAACGAAGATGCGATCCTCGTTCATCCTTCGCGCAGCGGTCCCGCCTGCGCGATCATCCGGGGGATTGACCTCGCCGGGCTTTCGCATGTTTCGGCGCTGGTGACTGTTGGACATGTCCGGGCCCCTAACCTCAATTTCGCGATCGGGGTCGCGCCGCATGGGGTGGTGGACGAGGACGGCTTCTGGCAGCGGCGGATAGGGCCGTGGGTCACCGGCCTGCCGGCTCGGGGCTGGGGTCAGGCCCATTGCGTTCCTGTCGAGCCGATTACCGGCAAGGCCGACCTGCTGCTGGCCGTCTCGCTCAGCACGGACGTGCCGAATGATCTGAGTTGGGGCCTGTTCCGGGGCTTTCGCTTCGGGCGCTTTGACCCGTCGGTGGAGATATCGGCATGATCCAGGGCAAGCACATCTTCACCTCGATCAGCGCGGCAAGCGGCCCCGCGGGGCGTCGCGCCACGACCGGCACGATCAGCATTGTCGTTCCGATCAAGGGGCATCCCGTGCTGATCGACGATGCCTTCGCCTCGGTCCAGCGCGAGATAGAGGTTGGCGCGATTCAGCGCCTGATCGCGGTGAATGATGGCTGCACCTATGCCGAGACGCTCGAAAGCCTGACGGCCTGGCAGGCGGTGCTGGGCGATCGCATGATCGTCCTGCATTGTCGCAATGCGGGCCTCAGCGCCGCGCGCAATCGCGGCATTGCCGCCGCGATTGCGGCCGATCCCCACCTTGATGCGGTGTTCCTGCTCGATGCCGACAACATGCTGGCGTCGGGCGCCGGCGCGGCGATGCGGGGCCTGCTTGACCGGAACCAGCATGCCGATTGGTTCTATCCCGATTTCGACTTCTTCGGGCAGAACGGCCACTATGTCACCGACCGCGAGCATGAGCTGCTGTTCCACGCTCAGATCAATATCTGCGAGGCGGGCAGCCTGATCCGGCGGCGCGTTTTCGACGCGGGCATTCGCTTTGACGAGGGGATGCGGCGGGGCTACGAGGATTGGGATTTTTGGCTTTCGGCGGCAAAGCAGGGCTTCCGCGGACAGTCCGCTGCCCAGCCTTTGCTGCTCTATCGCAAGCGTCCGGTCAGCATGCTTAGCAATTCGCATGATGCCGATGCCGAACTGCGCCGCTTTCTCGAACAAAAGCATTCCTGGCTGTTCAATACGCCCACGCTGCTGTCGCTGGAGGCTGCGCGCTTTCCCCGCTTTGCGGTGATAGAAGGGGAGGGGCCCACGCTCCGGCTGCAGACCGATCCCAGCCTGGGTCGCGAGGTTTCGCTGCGTGAGTTCGAGCGCCAGATCATCGCGCATTTCGCCGAACCCTTCGCTAACCATGCGCCCGCCTATCTGGTCTTTCTCCGGGAAGGTGTCTCGGTCCGGCTGCTCGAGCAAAAGCTGCTGCACAACTTTTTCTGGAATGCCGAGCGTCGCTGGACTCGCGCGGAAGAGCGGCCGGATCTGGACTTCTTCTATCTTGAGCCGTCGCCTGAAGGGCATCGGATTTCGACCGATTTCGAGGGCGACGATCGGCTGGCCGATGGCGTGGTGGTCGATCTGAACACGGTCTATGAGATGATCACCTCGGCTGCCGAGGATCAGCTGCGCAGGATCGATCAAACGGAGCCCGATTTCCGGGTCCGTCGCTGGTCCATGTCGCTCGAGCAAATGCAGCCGCTGAGCCCGAAGACCGCAAGCGCGCAGGAACTGCTGCGCGGCTTCCTGCTGCAACTCAGCCGCAGCCGCTTTCGGGCCGCGCTGGGTCAGCGCTGGGAATGGCGCGAGCAGGGCGGCGCGATCGACCGCGCCACGGCCGTGCAGATTCCGCGAAAGATCAGCGGTGGCGGCGTGGTCTTTCCGATGCTCAAGAGGGAAGATCAGAAAGATATCGCATTCGTCGTGCCGATCTTCGACTTCGGCGGAGTCGAGAAGGTCGTCACCTCGATCGCGCGCGAGCTTGCGCGGAACGGCTACCGCTGCCACCTGATCGTGGCGAGCGACCGTCCCATTCATCCCGACGGCTGGGCCCTTCAGGCCTTCACCACCGTCAACTGGTTCCCCGATGCAAGCGCCCTCGACTGGACCGGGACCGAGTTTCTTGGCACTGCCGAGCCGAGCTGGGGCAACCCGCATGAAAAGGCGGATCTGATCGGGCTGCTTTCCTCGATGGATGTGGTGGTCAACGCGCATTCGGGCGCGCTGCACAAGGTTGCCGACCATCTGCGGCGCCTTGGCGTGACCATGATCGACCACGAGCATCTGCTGGAGCGCAGCACCTATGGCCGGGACTATGGCCCGCCGAAACTGGCCCTTGCCTATGAATACGCCTATGACCTCATTCTGACCTGTTCGGAGGCCCTGAGGCTCTGGATGCATGGCCACGGCGTTCCGCGTGAAAAGCTGATGGCAGTGGTCAACGCGCC
>Ga0182745_1003388_pt1 | contig 13763 bp, 6 predicted proteins | sample eDN3rd30CKraftBY_FD_128523 | JGI IMG/M metagenome (GOLD analysis project Ga0182745, IMG submission 128523) | Enriched backyard soil microbial communities from Emeryville, California, USA - eDNA 3rd pass 30_C Kraft BY (version 2) (version 2) | ecosystem: Environmental > Terrestrial > Soil >...
CGTTCAACTCTGCTTCTGCTGGTGTCTCTTCTGTCTGCCGCGTATTCGCTCCCGGCTGTGGCACAAAATGCGGCTGCTCCTCCTGCGGTGCGACCCATTCCTGGCACGGGTCTCCCTGTCCCGGCGGAGATGCGGGAAAAACTGCAGGCCAGGTTGGGCGAGCTGACTGCCAGCATCGCCAATCTCGAACGCCGTCGGGATCTTCGCACGGCAAAATTTCTGCCGGATGTGCAGATTTTTTCCGAAGCCGTCCGCAAGGCCCTGGAAGATGATGTCTTCTTTGGTGAAAAAGATCCGCAGCACGCACTCGAACTGCTGGACATCGGCCTGCAACGCGCAGAAGAACTGCAGAACGGGAAACAGAGCTGGACCAGTCAGGCAGGCCTGGTGGTCCGAGGATACCGTTCACGCATCGACGGCTCCATACAACCCTATGGATTGGTCATTGGAGCCGACGTTCAACTGGCCGGTCCGCCGGTTCGTTGTGACATCTGGTTTCGTGGCCGCAGTGAAAAAGGATTGGAATTGCAGTTCCTGTATGACCGGTTGCACAGAAAGGGAGAATACCCACTGGCCGAGGGGATCGTCTTGCATCCCTTTGGACGGTATTGCAACGCCAATCGTTTTGCCGGAGAGGTCGACACATTTGAAGCGTTGGCCAGCGTTCAGGAAAACTACAAGATTGATTCGAACCGTATTTCCGTCCGTGGATTCTCCATGGGAGGAGCAGCCTGCTGGGATTTCACCGTGCATTATCCTTGCAAGTGGTTTGCTGCAAACCCCGGTGCCGGGTTCTCGGAAACGCGGCAATTTCTGGGAATGGACAAGAATCCAGCACTGCTCCCGCCGGAATATCAACAGCGGATGTGGACTTTGTATGATGCGGATGTGCTGGCGGACAACCTGTTCAATACGCATGTCGTGGCCTATAGCGGTGAGATTGATGGTCAGAAGAAGGCCGCCGACATCATGGTGGCGGCGGCCCAGAAGCGGGGAATCCAATTCCCTTACATCATCGGGCCGCAGACGGCTCATAAGCTGCATCCCGATTCCAAAAGACTCATTACGGAGCAGATGGATGAATGGTCTCAAACCGGTCGTCCGCAGCGGCGGACCAGCGTTCATTTTTCAACGTTCAGTTTGAAGTACAACCATTGCAGTTGGCTCACGCTCAATGGCCTGGAAGAACACTGGCAGGAAGCCTATGTCGATGGAGACGTCACGGGCAAGGCCCCCATAGAACGTACCCTGGCTCTAAAAACGCGGAATGTCACCGACTTCACCGTCAATTTTACGAATACCAATTCTCCCTTGCAGGCGGGTGAACAGGTGTTGTTGACGCTCGATGGGCAGCCAATGCAGAAATTCACCGCCACTCAGGATGGAAGTTCACAACTCAGATTTCAGAAACTGACCGGCGGCTGGAAGCAAATTGACGTTCAAGCAGAAAATTCAACCCGACTGGTGAAGCGCCATAACCTGCAAGGACCGGTGGATGATGCCCTGATGGATTCGTTTCTGTTTGTCGAACCTACGGGAGAATTCATCAATCCCGCTGTGAAGTCCTGGGTGCAAAGTGAACAGGCCCGAGCCATCCGGGAATGGAGGCGTCAGATGCGCGGAGATGTGCGGATCAAGAAGGATACGGATATCACCCCGGAAGACATTCGTCAGCACCATCTGATTCTCTGGGGCTGCCCGGGCAGTAACCAGATCCTGAAACAGGTGGCGGATCAACTCCCCATCAAGTGGTCGGGAGAATCACTGGTCGCGGGGCCACAAAAGTTCGACCCTGCACAACAGGCACTCATCCTGATTCATCCGAATCCGCTGAACACGCAGCGATACATTGTGCTGAACAGCGGACTGACATACCGGGAGGCCGATTACCTGAATAACGCCCGACAAACTCCCAAGATTCCAGACTGGGCCGTTGTGGACTTCAGCGAAAAGCCGTCTGAGTACGCTCCAGGCAAGATCGTGGCTGCCGACTTCTTTGACGAGCATTGGCAACTCAAGCCGACCAGGAAGTGAATTGAATCAGGGAGTGAATTCGCCGTGGCCGCTTCATTGTTTCGCTGGTTGCCTGACTCCGCGAAACGATGAAGCAGAGCGACTTGCCTGAGACCGGTTTGAACTCTCATGTGCCCGCGTCGAAGGGGGTTCGCTTGATGAAAGACTGATGATGAAAGACTGAATGCTGCGAGGCAAGTTCACGACAGGATTTACAAAAACGCTCTAAGAGTCTGTCCCGAAAGGTCAATTTGTGCTGCGATCGGCTCTTTTGCGTTCTGAACTTCGTCAGCCTGTATCGACGAATCTTTGGGATTCGCCTGCTTCGGCTTCCTTGTCAGAACGCAAATCGCTCGATCTCGACTGACAAAGCACCTTTCGGGACAGACTCTAAAAGCGGAATGATGCGTGGGCCGATTCGCGAAGGAATTTCCAGAGCGTCACGGGAGTTGTGCGAATTCCCGCCTGGCCCGTGGCCCGTAACGGCAACGGGACGTTCGTTGTGGTGATCTGCGCCACAACGCGGTACAGCGGTTCCTGCGGCCGCATTGTTCCTGGGGAAGAGGCGGGATTCAGCGCGATCACATTTTTGGCCAGGAATTCGCGAGGAATCTCATCCAGCGGAGCGGGGGCAATTTCGATCACTTTCGCGTCAAGACCGTTCCTGGAAATCCCCGGCAGCCACAAGCGGACGGCCTGCCCTGTACGGACGTGCTGGAGATGCTGTTGACCGAGATACAAGACTGCTCGTTTTTCCGACTCCCCGGTGATCGAACAGAGATGAGTTCCCTGGGGGAGATAGCAGTTGCGGTTACGAGGTTCCAGGGGTGTGCCGGTCCAGAAACTGACCGATCTGATTTCCGTGGGAGAAGCGAGGAGATTGGGCGGATCGTGAATCACGCCGTTCAATGGAGAGTGGATCGCCAGTTCTTGCTTTTCACGGGCAAGGACAGTTCGTTTTTTCTTCAGACTTGAAATCGATTCAATCAGTGCAGGACGTTCATTGGCATGGTTCAGCAGTCCTCGTCGTGCGTCCAGACTGTGTAATCGGCTGCGCAGCAAGTCCAGTTGTAAGTCAATCTTTTGCAGTTCCAAATCCAGGGCGGGGTTTCGTAATTCGGCAAGCAGGTCACCAGCACGCACGATTTGCCCGGGCTGGGCAGCCCAGACCAGCTGCCCAGCGATCGGAACATAGACATCGCGCGATTGCCGGGATTCAATCCGGAAGGGAGCGTGTAGCGGCCGGGGAATTGGAACCAGCAGTAGTCCTGCCAGCATCAGCAGCAGACATCCCAGCGCCAGGGCGGGACGTTTGAAACGGTTTATTCCCCAAACTGCTGACCCGGCAGGAGGACGCAGAAGGTTTGTTGTTGTTTTCGTCACGAACGTGGTCAAGACCAGCCCGGCCAGCCCCATGCCCAGAAGCCTCAGCCCGATGCGGTCGAAGTAGCGATCGACTCCATAAAGAATCACCATGATCAGAATCAGGCGATATCCAGCACTCAGCAGTCCGTAGCTCCATAACAGCAGACGTTCCCGGGTTGTCTCCTCGCGACGAATTCCGGGGCGTTCACCCCAGATCCAGCTTCGCAATCTGGATGTGATGCGTGCGGCGGACTCTCCTGCCAGGTTGGGCATTCCCAGCAAATCGCTCAGGATGAAATAGCCATCGTATCTCATCAGTGGATTGCCGTTGAACAGCAATGTATTGACCGAACAGACGATCATCACTGTCAGCAGAACTGCCCGGGTGGGATCGTCCCGGGAGATCATCCAGAGCAGTGTGGCGATGGAAGCCAAGACCAGTTCCGCAAAAATTCCAGCAGCCGAGATCGCGATGCGTGCACGACGGGATGCAAGCAGCCAGGCATCGGAAACATCGCAGTACAAACAGGGGGTGAAGATCAGCAGCAAGACTCCCATCGATTCACATCGAACACCGAAGTGTCGGGCCGTCAGGGCATGGGCCAGTTCATGAATGATTTTCGAGACGATCAAGGAAACGGCAATGGTCATCAGGACCTGAGACGTCCCAGCCGCACGCAGCTGTGGAACCGCGGCCGCCAGATTCTCGAATTGGACAAGAGCACAGGCCAGTGCTAGCAGAATCAGCAGGCCAGCCAAAGCCAGGACCGATTTCGAAAACATCCACTGGCACCCTGGTGCCAGCATGTCCAGGAACCGGGATGGATTCACACCGGGAAGGCGAATTGCCAGCGGATTGCCGACCACTTCTCCCAGTCGTTGAGCAAGCGGATGATTGAATGATGAGTCCCGGGAACCGGATGTTGTTCCCGTTGTCCCTTTCAAAAGATCGGCCCGGGCCAGTTCGGACAGAAACTCCGAGAGCTGGGCAGGAGAGAGATGGACCGGTGGGAACTTTCTGCAGAAACGGGCAATGATCGTCTGCACAGAACAGGTTCCATCGAGCCAGGCGAAGATGGCGTATTCCTGTTCGTTAAAATAGAAGAATTTTCGTGAAATCGGATCTTTGACGACCCAGCAGTTCCGAGTCCCCTGCCGAATCGGGCGGACGACCAGATCCTGGCGAACGGCAAAAACCTGCTGGCTGAACATGGAAACCGGTACGGCAAGAAGAGTCTGGAAGCAGGGAGTCGCAATAAAGAGTCGACACGAGTCTCACTGGTTACGGGATATCACTGGTTACGGGATATCACTGGTTACGGAACATCAATGGTCAGGGAACCGTGCATGCCGGGACGGAATCGATTTTTCGCATTGTCGATTTCCACCCAGATACGGACTTCGTTGTTCACCGGATCAATTTCCGGACTGACGAAGGTCACGGTGCCATCGCATTGGACTTGTGATTCGCCCCGTGCAGATTCATCAACAGCAATCGTCACGCGCACCTTGGCCCCGGGAGAAATTCGGGTTGCGTACTGAGCCAGGAGAAACCCTTCGACGCGTAATCGATTCAGATTCATAATGCGCAGACAAGGTTCGCCCGGTTCAATCCATTCCCCCCGATGGTGCGTGACATGAACGACAGTTCCGTCGATGGGGGATCGAATTTCCCGGCGTTCCAAGGCTTCGGTGGCGGTGTCGACCTGATTCTCTTTCAATTTCACCTGCAGTGCAGCAACGTCGTGCTGGGCGTTGGCATCATCAAGTTGCAACGTGGCCTGTTCGATGGAGAGGGCGCGGGTCCGTGAGACGAGTGTTTCCGCTTCCGCCAGCAGAACTTCGATTTCCTGTTCGAACCGGGCCTGCCGGGAGTTGAGATCCGCGTGTTCAAACGTCAATTGCCGTCCATCGATTTCCGATGCGGAGATGCTTGCTTCAAATTCCTTGCGCGCCTGAAGTGCCCGATCCAGCTCATTCTTCGCGACATCCCTTTGCTTGGTGGCTGCATCAACCTTGAACGGGTTTTCCGACTTTTTCAGGGCGATGCGTCGCGTCAAATCCTGCTCCAGAGCCGCCTGCTGTTCCAGTTCGACAGCCTTGGCAGCCAAGGCGACGGGAGCCTGGTTCTCGAGTTCGCGATGGGCGATCGCCAGTTCCAGCTTCGCTCGTTGAGACTGCAATTTTTGCGGTTGATTGTCGATCCGGGCGACCAGTTGGCCGGAGGTGACAACGTCTCCTTCTCGGACCAGAATTTCCGCCAGTGCCCCTGCTTCTCGAGCTGGGACTTCCACTTCATCCACAACCCGCAACAAAGCATTCTGCACCACCACCTGATCCCCGGCACATACCGTGAAGGGACAGCAGTAAAGTGCCAGAAACATCAGACCAAATGCGGGACTCGCAGAACGGCACACTGCGTCGTGGCACATGGTGACCCGTCGCCGGAGCGGTTTTTTGCCGAACAGCAAACGAATGGACGCCTGATTCGTGAACTGAAAAACAAACATAGGAAGCCCTCACAAATATCGATGGCGAACTTACCTTGCGGCATTCAGCCTTTCATCAAGTGAGCCCTTTTGACGCAGGCACATGATAAACCAAACTGGTCTCAATTTCTCCATGCTGCACGCAGTTGAGGTTCACATCGAGAGACGCAGATTTTTAAAACCAGAGGAATCTCTGAAAAAACTCGATCGCATCTCGCAAATAGACAAAACCGATACTTCGTTTTCCACAGTGAATCCGGGCCAGCACACTGGCCCCAACCCGAAATTGTGGATCCCCCTTCTTCGTTGCCGGCATGCGAGCCTGCACGACGGGGCGACCATCCTGGGCCAGTTGTACCGAGTTGGAAATGCTCTCGAGATGCGAGGCGTACTTCCGGTCAGGATTTGTCCGAAAAAGATACGACACCAGACAAGGCCCCTGTGCTTCCGCCTGAAGAACATAACCGACAGCGTCGTCCGAAATGCTCAGTTCCACAACCCAGTCACCATTCACGTCTAAAACATCACAAAGATACTGGCCATGCGTCACCGGGCGGTCCGCCAGGGCTTGATTCAGATCCCAGCGGTCGACCTGACCACTTAAAGGAGCTTGAACGACCAGAAATTCTGCTTGCTCGCGAATGAGTGCCAACTGGGCGGTGAAGCCTTTCAACTGGGCTTCCAGATCCGATTCTTCTGCGGAAAGATCCGTGTCATTCTTAGATCGTGCCCCCCCATCACGACTGCGGATACGAGCCGTCTGCAAACTTTCCAGACGACTGCGCAGCGTCGCGATCTCACCGCTGACCCGGCGTTCTTCGATCGCCAGGTCCGGAGCCCGCAACGTCATCAGCGTGTCGCCCTGGGCCACTTGCATTCCATGCCGGACGGAAATCTGGTCCACGATTCCCTGCATTGGAGCAAAGACTGCGGCGCGATGTGCTGGTCGCAATACGCCATCAACCGGAATTTCCAGATCTTTCTGAATCACCAGCAAGCAAAATGCGACAACGGCAAGTGCGGCCAACCATCCGCCGTACCACATTTTTCGATCGGCCAGGGCAATCTGCAGACGTGACCAGGGTGACCCGCGCGAAGCAGACAGAATTCGCTGGGCGGAATGAACCGCGTGCGATTCCGCCAATTCAAGGATGCGCTGTTGGTGTTCAGTTGGCCAGTCTGTCGAGAAATGTTCCAACAGCAGCAGACCGATGGGCGCGTTGCGAGAAGCCTGCTCCTGTCGTACTGGAATCCACTTCAGCAAACGAACGCTTGTTTCCTCAATGTAGCCATCCAGTTCCTTTCGCAACCGGGGTGAGAGAGAAGAAACGGTTCCACCAATCACGATTTCGAATCGTTCTTCCCGACGGCCCACTTCCTCGGAGATCTGTTCGAGTAATCGGACTGCGGCGGTATTCCGGACGATGGTGGCAGATGCCGATGTCCATAATAGTCGGGCGGAGTGGGAAGTCGTCCAAAGCAGAGAGACCCGATCGACCTCCAGCGTGGCCTGAATAATCCGACAGAATTCATTTCCCGGTTGCGAGCCTGTTTCTGCCTGGGCGAGTTGTGAAATCATCGTCGTGACCCGCTGCTGATCCGCCAGTCGATCCCGCAGTTCGCGCCCCATGTTTCGCAGCAGAAAGTTTCCGGCCAACATGGCACACGTTCCCAGAAGATCCTGAAGAGCGTGACTGGCGAACGGACACCCGGCATCGGCCTGAGCTTCAATACGAAGAATTTCGTGGGGCACAAAACAGTGATCAAGGCTCAGATGAACGCGGCCATCATCACCGTCATTTCGGTCGTATTTGCTTTCCCCTGGCTTGAAATGGGATTGATCCGGACGGGGTGGAGCCCCTGGCAACGGGGAATGTTCTCCCGCCAGGAGGACTTTCCCTTCGTGATGAAACAGCGAAATCTGTACGTGAGTCAACGGCAGACTTCGGCACAATCCATCTGCCAGCCGAGAGAAGTAGGCGGATTGGCTTATCTCCGAATAAGAAAGCTGCTCCACCGTGGCGATCAAGACTTCCAGATCGTCGAGGACCAACGGAGATGTGGGGCCGGCATTATTCACAAATTGGAGTCCCAGTTTGGGCGATCATGTGCCCGCGTCGAAAGTGTTTCACCTGATGAAAGACTGAATGCCGCGAGGCAAGTTCGCGACAAGATTTACAAAAACGCACTCATCCGTGATTCATATCATTTCCGGGATGGGGTTGAGGATTGGATCGAGTCCCAAAGACTCCAGCAATTCTACTCGTTGCTGCTGGTGTTGACACAGTTGAGCTCGGCGAATGGCGGCCTGTTGTTCCAGCCGACGCTGCGCCGTGCGCAGCTGAACCTCTACCATATGGGGAGTCCGGCATCGCTGCCGAATCCGGGCAGCCTGCTCAGGTCTCCAGGCTTCTTTCAGGTTGTCGTCCTCCAGTGACAGAAATTGTCGAAAACTTCCGGGATCTCCCTGACGCCCACAACGTCCCATTAACTGACGATCAATTCGTCCAGCCGAATGTAATTCACTGCTGATAACATGCAGGCCGCCGCGGGCAATGGTCTCGGCCGGCAAACGGATATCTGTTCCACGACCGGCCATGTTGGTCGCCACGGTAATGCGTCCGGGTTCCCCCGCTTCCGCAATAATGGGACTTTCCCGGTCGGGATTGAGGGCATTGAGGATCACGTGCGGAAGTCGTTGGTCCGAAAGACGTGCGGAGAGTGCGTGGGATGCTTGAACGGTTCGAGTGCCGATCAGCACCGGCCGGCGCGCTTCGTGGACTTGTCTGACTTCCGCGAGGAGAGACTTCAGTGTTTCTTCGCGGCTCAGGCTGGCCATGTCCGGGAGACGTTGTCGGCACGATGAATGCTGCAGGGGGATTTCCAGAACGCGCAGACCAAAGACTTTCCAAAATTCTCGGCGGACTTCGGCGGCTGTCCCTGTCATTCCGCTGACATCCCGGAAACGGCGAACATATTCCTGAATGGTTAGGAATGCCCGGGGTTCGTTGGCTGGAGAGACGGGCACCTGTTCGCGGGCTTCAATGGCCTGATGAATACCGCCGGTCCACTGACGCCCCTCCGCGATACGGCCGGTTGATTCATCGACAATCACGACTTCGCCATTTCGCACAACATAGTCTACTTTTCTGCGGAAACGACGGTGAGCATGAATGGACAGTTCCAGCCAGTGAAACAATTCTCCCAAAGTCAGAGAGGCGAGTTCGACCGGCAGAGGAGATTGACAGATTTTGGCCCGACCAACGGGAGTGGTCACCACCCCTTGCTGGGGAGTCTCGATATAGTCGACCCCTGCGGTCAATTGCTCGGCGATCCGGGCTCCCCAGGCCAGACAACTGCTGACGGCCTGGGAATAAGGTCTCGCGGGGCCCGAGACAATGCAGGGAGTGGCCGCCTCATCAATCAAAAGACTGTCCGCTTCATCAATCAGAAGACGGTCCGGTGCCGGTTGAATGGCAGGTCGGGCGATGACAGACGCGGAATGAATCGGACCGGTCACCGATTCCGATTTCGCCAACCGGTCACGCAGAAAATCAAAGACAAATTCCTTCATCGTGCCATAGACAACCTGCGCCCGGTAGGCATTCTGGCGTTCTTCGAACGGCGAAGCTGTTTGCAGGCAGCCGACGGTACTCTGGAAGTCGTGTAGAACCGGGGCTGCGAACTCTGCATCTCTTCGGGCGAGGTAATCATTGGCAGTGGCGATGAATACCCGTTGCCCGGACATGGCGGCCTGGACAATGGTCAGCAGCGATGCTGCGGTCTTCCCTTCTCCGGTGGCCATTTCCACAATCACCGGTCCCATCATGGCCTGCCCTGCCTGAATCTGACCGGGGTGAAGAGTCAGACTATGATGCCGACCGATGGAATTGATAATTTCGTCCCATCGTTCTTTTGCAGACGATGGCGCGAATGCCATTGATCGATTCAGGAGTCTGAACATCCTGTCAATGCCTTGACCGGTGCCTTGACCAGTGCCTTCTTCGACGCAGCCCCTGTGAGATGAAGACACTGTGAGATGAAGACACTGTGAGATGAAGACACTGTGAGATGAAAACACCACTGGGCCGCCCCCCTGCAGGCGAGCTGCGGCCATGCAGACTTCAATAAACAATCCGTCCAAATATGTTCGTCGCGGCCCAGGCCAGAGCAATCTGCTCTCATGCTTCGTCTACGCTGAAATTAAGGGAAGGCCTGAACGCAAAGTCCGACAAGGGAAAACGTTTCGCGATCACGTCCCCCAAATCCAAGCCCTGACAGGGCACTCGACCGGTTTGGTCGATCATACGCCCGTGCCGAAAGGTTTCACTTGATAAAAGGCTGAATGCCGCGAGGCAAGTTCGCGACAGGATTTACAAAAACGCTCTAATGGAACAGGGGAATGCGGTGACCGGAAGGGCAATCACCCGGTGTCGGGACCTGGGATCGAGGGGGCGAAACAACCAGCGAGTATGGCAGGATCACCGTATTCTTGGCAAATGCTGCGGACGAAAACAGCGGCTGCAAAAACCCATGTCCTGTCCCGCAACGTTCCAGATTCACCTCTTCATAATAGAGCGGCTGGTAGGCAAAGGGAACGGGATAGCGATTCGGACGCGGCTCGAACCAGCCATCTCCACCCCAGATCAATAAAGGAGGAGTCTCTGTCGATTGTTGTGCTGCAACATTTAAAGGTTGGGTTCCCGTTTCGGCTGGAAACCCGACATGAATCCCAGCCATCGGACGATTGAGTTGATCAAACCGTGTATGAAACAGCGGATTGTCGGGTGGGGGTAGCAATTTTGCTTCTGCAGTTTCTTCTGTGGCATCTTGTGCCATGGGCGCTGGGGGAAGAGTTCCCGGCGCCGGCGTCGGCTCCACCAGCGCTGTGAAATTCTGAGTGGAAGTGAGTGTCGGCTCGACATCAGCAAACCCTGCAAGAATCTCTGCGGTGGCCAGAGACTCTTCGGTGAAAATAGGAATTCCTTCCGGTGTCACTTCCAGTGTAACAGAGACTGTCCCCTGGTCATTCGAGGCAACAGGAGCAAGTTCCGGGAAGACTTCTTCCGGAGGAAGAGAAATGAGCGGTGCAGATTTCTCGGGAGAAGGTTCGATGGGAGGCGGCACCAGATCCCATTCGGTTTGCCGTTCTGGTTCTTGCGGTGGAACATCATCCAGCGGCAGAGGAGGAATAGAAATGGCCGTCGTCTGACTCGCGCCGAATTGCTTTCTTTTTGAGGGAGCCTGGAATGCTCGCCAGGCAAATCCCACATCATCCATTTCAAACAGGGGTGGGACAACTGTTGCCTGCGATTCCATGACGGCAGACGTCAGCAGAATAACCTGGTCGAGAGGATCGGTTTCATTGAATGAATCGTCGAAGACTCCCGCGTGACGGACCGTGACGGATTCTTTGATTGTTTCCTGCTGCTGGAAACCGGCCAGCGAGACTGGTGGGCTGAGAACCGACTTGTCATCTCCGTCCAGACGAGGGTTTGTACTGTCAACAGGCTCCCACTGTGGTGGAGGTCCTGCTTGAACGGTATGAGCCAGGATAGAAAGAGGCTGCGCGGAACCGGTGCCGAAACCCCACTGGAGACCGCAAGTCACGATCATGATGAGAGTGATTAGACCAGTTTGAGCTATGATGTGCCCGCGTCGAAAGGGTTTCACTTGATGAAAGACTGAATACCGTGAGACAAGTCCGCGACGAGATTGACAAAGACGCCTTAGAATCCCGACCTGTTGATATTTTTCAACCATGACAGCCCTTGCATCGTTTTGCATTCGCCCGCGAAGCATTTTGGGATCGCATTCGCCCTGTGCTCGATCAGACCTGGAAGTACTATGTGAGCACTTCTAGAGCGCATTAACGCCGCAGTGTCCGGGTTCTGCCTCGCGGTATTCAGCTTTTCATCAATCAAAATACCTTTCCCGCGGTCACAGTCGAGAGCAACTTGCTCTAAACCACATGCTGACATTGCCCAACGCAGCAATTCAGCAGCAAATCACCCTTGCCCGTGTCTTTCCCTGCCTTTGTTATCGAACCCGAACACGTGGAAAATCAGCACTTTTGCATCTGACCGGAGCAATCCCCTGAACCCTGATGACCGTGATGACCGGCAGAATCGTTTCTTTCGGAAAGAAGTAAAAAGTTTGCCGAATCTACTTTCTGATAAATCAATTATGGCAAGCAGTCGAAACGATCAGTTAGAATCTGCGGGGGCTTTTATACGAATCATAAGTTTTTCTTCCGTACTTCGGATATTCCCTCAAGGATTCCTTCTTTATGGAGCTCATCAATCAAATCCGGGCAATTCTCTGGAGGTGGTTCTCGGGTTTCAGCCGTCCTCAGCAACTTTGCAGCCGCCGCCGTCATCGAGCGCTGATCGGCGTACGCCGGTTGGAGGAACGAATTGTTCTGGATGCCAGTTTTGCCATGACGGGCGCTGTTTCCAATGCCCTCGTCCTGGATCAGTTTGGCGGAGACAGTACCGCGGTGGCCGTCAGCGAAGGGCAGTTCGATATCGATGGTGTGGCCGGGAATGAAGACGTCTATACGTTCACACTGAATCAGGGCAATTGGATTGGCAGTGACGTGGCCGGCGTGACTGCCAGTTCGGGAAATACCCTGCACGTTCTGAAAAGTGCGCTCGACGATCAACTGCAGATCACGGACAGCCTCGACAATGGTTTGATGGTCGCGCTACAGGCGCTCGGAATGGAAACCAGCGGGGGGGCGGTCAATGCCGATCTCTCCATCACAGCACAGACGATCAATCTGAATGGGGATCTCACAACAAATGGCAAGGATGTCCTGCTGAACGGGGCGACAACGGTCACTCAGAATGTTGCGATCACCACCACCAATGTCGATCCGAATCAGGATGCAGGAAATGTCATCTTCGGTGGAACCGTCAACGCATCCGCACTCACACGGTCTTTGTCGGTAAATGCCGATTCTTCCGGGACCGGTCAGGCGGGAGATGTCACCTTTCAGAACGCAGTCGGAACGTCAACTAACTTTCTGGGTCTCACTGTTTCTGGAAAAGACGTGTTCTTCGGTGGCAACGTCGCGGTGAGAGCAGGCGGCATGACCGTGGAAAGCACCGGAAAGACCACGTTTGACGGGACCATTGCCACAACTGCAAGCGGAGGGAGCGTTCAAATCACCAGCGGCGGGATGGTGACACTGAACGAAAACGTCACGACCACGAACGGCGCCATACAGATCACGGGTGAGGGAGATGTCATTCTGCAGGGAGACATCCATAGTGGAAATGGCGCCGTACAGATCACCAGTGGTGCTGCCATTGCGCTGAACGCGAATGTCAATGCCGGAAACCAGACCATCAATCTGTCTGCGGAAGAGGACATTACGCTGGGACAACTCACAACATCCAATTCCTCGTCGGATGCGGTCTTTGTGAAGAGCGAAAATGGAGCCATTCTGGACGGCAATAGTGACACCCTGAACATCTCCACCACAAATGCCAATGCGGTCACCACACTACGGGCAGCGAAAGGGATTGGAGCTGGAGACGCGCTGGAACTCAGCGTTTCAAAACTCGATGCGGAGAATCGTCTCAGCGGTGATATTCAACTGGTGGAAACAAACGCGATCACCATTCTGAACCTTCAACAATGGGCCGATGGCAATCTCAATCTGATCGCTTCGGGAACGATCACAGTCAACAACGGAGACACCGTTGTTGTTCAAACGGCTGGAGATGGACAGATCACGCTGATCACGCAGGGGACCAGTTCGAACCTCGCCATCCAAAGCGGCATCCAGTCCGCGGGCGGGGCGATCACGCTGACCACGCAGGGGACCAGTTCGAACCTCACCATCCAAAGCGGCATCCAGTCCGCGGGCGGGGCAATCACGCTGACAGC
>Ga0182745_1003390_pt1 | contig 13760 bp, 12 predicted proteins | sample eDN3rd30CKraftBY_FD_128523 | JGI IMG/M metagenome (GOLD analysis project Ga0182745, IMG submission 128523) | Enriched backyard soil microbial communities from Emeryville, California, USA - eDNA 3rd pass 30_C Kraft BY (version 2) (version 2) | ecosystem: Environmental > Terrestrial > Soil >...
AGTGGGAGGGAAGAGAGAGGTGCTAAGCGACCGCTGTCTTCCCTCATTACTGCCTAGCTAAACAAGTTGTTACATAGATTCATGGAATGTGCGGTTAATGACATCCATTTGCTGTTCGCGTGTCAATTTAATAAAGTTAACAGCATAACCGGATACGCGAATTGTTAATTGTGGATATAATTCAGGATGTTCCATTGCATCCATTAATGTTTCGCGATTAAATACATTTACATTCAGATGATGTCCTGCTTTTACAGCATATCCGTCTAAGATGGACACTAAGTTGGCTGCACGAACATCCTCGTCTTTGCCTAATGCTTTTGGCACAATAGAGAATGTGTTGGAAATGCCATCTAATGAATAGTCATATGGCAGTTTTGCAACAGATGAAAGGGAAGCAAGCGTTCCTTTTGTATCTCGGCCATGCATTGGGTTTGCTCCAGGCGCAAATGGCTCTCCTGCACGGCGGCCATCTGGTGTATTGCCTGTTTTTTTGCCGTAAACTACGTTAGAAGTAATCGTTAAAATAGACATTGTGTGCAATGAATTGCGGTATGTTGCATGTTTGCGCAATTTTTTCATAAAGCTTTCTACAATACCTACAGCAATGCTGTCTACATGATCATCATTATTTCCGTATTTAGGGAAATCTCCTTCTGTTTCAAAATCAACGGCAATGCCATTTTCGTCTCTAATTACTTTTACTTTTGCATGTTTGATCGCACTTAAAGAGTCAGCGACAACACTTAATCCAGCGATTCCTGTTGCCATAGTGCGCAATATTTCTGTATCATGCAGCGCCATTTCAATTCGTTCATAGCTGTATTTATCATGCATATAGTGAATAATATTTAATGTATTGATATAAAGGCCTGCAAGCCATTCCATCATATTATCGAATTTTTCCATTACTTCATCATAGTCTAAGTATTCAGAAGTGATTGGCGCAAAAGTAGGGCCAACTTGAACTTTAAGCTTTTCATCTTTTCCGCCATTGATTGCATAAAGCAGACATTTAGCAAGGTTGGCGCGCGCTCCGAAGAATTGCATTTGTTTTCCGATTTCCATTGCGGATACGCAGCATGCAATGCCGTAGTCGTCGCCCCATTGCGGTTTCATAATATCATCATTTTCATATTGAATAGAGCTTGTTTGAATCGACATTTGCGCACAGAACTTTTTAAAGTTGTCAGGCAATTGAGTAGACCATAGCACTGTTAAGTTTGGCTCTGGAGCCGGGCCTAAATTATCTAATGTATGAAGGAAGCGGAAAGAGTTTTTCGTAACTAAAGGTCTTCCGTCATTTGCCATGCCGCCGATTGATTCTGTCACCCATGTTGGATCGCCGCTGAATAATTCGTTGTAGTCAGGTGTACGAGCAAATTTTACTAAACGAAGCTTCATAATAAAATGGTCGACAATTTCCTGTGCTTCTTTTTCTGTTAATGTACCGTTTTCCAAATCTCTTTCCATATAAATATCCAAGAAAGTGGAAACGCGCCCTAAGCTCATTGCTGCACCATTTTGTTCTTTAATGGCAGCAAGGTAGGCAAGATATAGCCATTGGAATGCTTCTAATGTGTTTGCTGCTGGACGGGACAAGTCAAATCCATAGCTTGCTCCTAATTGTTTTAATTCATTTAGTGCGCGAATCTGCTCAGAAACTTCTTCTCTTAAGCGGATTGTGTCTTCTGACATTACGGAACTGGTTGCTTTTTTGTCCAGCTGTTTTTGCTCGATTAGGAAATCTACGCCATATAATGCAACGCGTCGGTAGTCGCCGATGATTCTTCCGCGGCCGTATGCATCAGGAAGGCCAGTGATGATCGCTGCTTTTCTTGCTAGTCGCATTTCATCTGTATAAGCATCAAATACGCCGGCATTATGTGTTTTGCGGTGTTCAGTAAAAAATCTTTCCAAATCTTCGCTTGCTTTATAGCCATAAGACTCACATGCTTGCACAGCCATTCTGATTCCGCCGTTTGGCTGGAAAGAACGTTTGAATGGTTCATCTGTTTGAACCCCGACAATTTTTTCTTTTGCTTTATCTAAATATCCAGGACCATGTGAAACAATTGTTGAAACAATATCAGTATCTAAATTGTAAACGCCGCCTCTGTCTCTTTCAGCTTTAGAAAGTTCCAGCACTTGCTCCCATAATTGAGTGGTCTCTAAAGTTGGACCAGATAAGAAAGTAGAATCTCCATAATAAGGTTTAAAGTTTTTTAAGATAAAATCGCGAACATTTACTTCTTTCTCCCATGTGCCGCTTTTAAATCCTTCCCAGTAGTTAGTTTCCACTTTTTCCATTTTAATCACCTCATCAGTTTATAAAAAACAATAATACAGTGTATTAATTTCTTGCTAAATTAACTATAACAGATTTTATGTGATTAATTTCACAAAAATATGTACATCTTGCGAAGTTTCTGTGGCGGAAGTGTGAACGCTAGCAATGCTACAGCTTTTTAGCCAACTTGTCTAAAAAAATATGTCAGATAGTTATTATTGCACAAACAATCTGTTATATATATTTGTTAGTGTAAATTAAATCTGTTATATAATAGTTTGGAAGCGGTTAACTTAAAGGGGAAATGAGGGGGAGATAAAAGGGTTAAACCAAAACCAACTAGCCCATACTGGTGGTATAGAAGGAAAAAATGAAAGATTATCCTGATTAAAAGAACTTCTTGTATTGAACTGCTTCACTTAGCTGACGCTTGAGTTGGGAGTCTTCTGTCGGAAAATAATAAATGTTTCCGCTGAGGTGGTTTTGCGATATGATAAAGTAGTCTGCATAAACAAGTATCGGCCCAAAAGGACGCATTAATCGAGGTGAAAAAATGTCTTTCTTTACTAAAGAACGTTTCTTGTCTGTATTAAAGGTGTTATTTCCTGTCACGCTTTTGCTGCTGGTTTCCATGGAGCTTCGGGATATGATTGCATCTATTGATATGCATTTATTGCAAAAATATTTGAATAAATTAAATCCTTTTATGATTGCTTATATTGTGATTGGCGGCTTTGTGGCCATAACACCGATGTTTTTTTATGATGTGATTTTAAGCAAGCAGCTGCAGGTGGATATCCCGAAAAAAAGACTGGCGAAATATTCGCTGATCAGCAATTCCTTTTCCAATCTGCTCGGCTTTGGCGGCTTAATTGGAGTAGCGCTGCGCACCTATTTTTATCAAAAGTATGAAAAAGACAAAAGAATCCTGTTAAAAGGCATTGCATCTGTGACGATGTTTTATTTAACCGGAATCAGCATTCTTGCTTGGCTTGTCTTTTTTGATGGCTGGAAGATGCCTTTGGTTCAAAATCATTTGCTCTTATTTTTTGCTGTTGTAATTGTGGGGCTGATTTTGCCGGTTCTTGTTATTTGCTTTTTCATAAAAAAAACAAAATTGCACGAGTTGATCCATTCTCCAAAGCTTGCTATTCAGCTCATTATGACATCATTGGTGGAATGGATTTTTGTTTTTTCTTATTTATATTCGCTGGCGATATTGATGGACTTGCCTGTTGCTGCTTGGGATTTTATTAAAATCTTTTTGATAGCGGTATGTGCAGGAATTGTTAGTATGATTCCAGGTGGAATAGGAAGCTTTGACTTAGTGTTTTTGTGGGGATTCGATTATTTGGGCGTACCGACAGAAAAGCTGATTGTTGTTCTATTATTATATCGCATTGGCTATTATTTCCTTCCTTTTCTTGTCGCATTGCTTTTGTTTATCAGAGATTTATGGAGAAAATGGAATAAATACTGGAGCAATATTCCCAAAATAATTATTGAAAATATTAGTCATTTCTTTTTAACGCTGCTCGTATTTGTTTCAGGTATTATCTTGCTGGTGTCTGCTGCACTGCCAGGAATTCTTTCAAGGCTGCAGATTTCTCAAAAGCTTTTAAGCATGGAAGTAATGAATTTTACCCACCATGTATCCGTCGGGGCAGGTTTTGTGCTGCTTGGGCTGGCGCGGGGAATAGAATACAGGGAGAAGCGGACATATCATTTAACATTGCTTGTGCTGATTATTGCAGCATTATCAACATTTTTAAAAGGGCTTGATTATGAAGAAGCGCTGGTGATTATTGGGGTCATCATTTTGCTTGTGCTGTCTAAAGGAAGATTTTATCGCGAAAGTTTTGTGCTGACATGGGGAAAAATTTTGTTTGATACGATGATTATTGCCCTTTTTACGTTTGGCTATTTGCTTTTAGGCTATTTAAGTTTGCCGTCAAGCCAATTGAAAGTGCCGTCCTTTCTTGCATCATATGTATTAAAGGATGCCAAAAGCCTGTTTTCCAGTGCAGCGATAGGGTTGTTTATCGCCTTTATCATTATCATTTTAGGCTATTTGATTAATAAGCCAAAAAATTTTTATAACATATCCTCTAAAGAGCAGGAAGAGGAGATTAGGGAGCATTTACATACATATAAAGGAACGACGCTGTCTCATTTGATTTTTTTGCATGATAAATATATATTTTGGAACAGTGACCGCAATGTGCTTTTTTCCTATCAGACGTATGCAGATAAACTGGTTGTTTTAGGGGATCCGATTGGGGAAGAAGCATATTTTCTTAAAGCGATTGAAGAATTATACGAAAAGGCAGATATTTATGGGTATACCCCTGTTTTTTATGAAACAAGCAAACGAATGCTGCCATTTTTGCATGGCAATGGCTATGATTTTTTTAAGCTTGGGGAAGAGGGGCATGTTGATTTACAGAAATTTTCTTTAACAGGAAAAAAAATGAAAAATCAGCGGGCTTTAAAAAATAAGTTTGAACGAGAGGGCTATGTGGTCGAAATCTCGGAGCAGCACCATCCGAAAGAGATTTTGAAAGGCTTAAGGTATGTAAGCGATGAATGGCTGCAGGGAAGAATGGAAAAAGGCTTTTCTCTTGGATTTTTCGATGAAGCCTATCTGCAGACAACAGCAATTGCTTATGTGAAAAATCCTGATCAGCATATTATAGCTTTTGTTACATTAAGTTCGGCAATGATGGAGGAAAATGATATTTATTCGATTGATTTGATGCGCAGTCTGCCTTCTGCGCAAGCAGGTGTTATGGATTTTTTATTTTTGCACAGTTTTGATTATTTAAAAGGGAAAAATGCGAGCATCTGCAATCTCGGCATGGCGCCATTATCGAATTTAGGTGTTTCAAGATTTTCTTTTTTAAGTGAAAAAATTGCTGATCAAATTTTTCATCATGGCCATGCTTTTTATCATTTTCAAGGCTTGCGTAATTTTAAAAATAAATTTTGCGATACATGGGAGCCAAGATATTTAGGCTATCGAAAAAAATCGTCTCTGCCTTTTACTTCTGCTCAAGTAACAATGCTTGTTTCCAAAAAAAGAAAATAAAAAGAAACCGTGCCAATGGTTTTGGCACGGTTTCTTTTTTATCATTATTTATACATTTCTGCGACTTGTTTTTGAACAGCAGAGTCTTCTAAATATTCATCATAGTTCATTTGTTTGTCCACAAGACCTTTTGGTGTAATCTCTAAAATTCTGTTTGCAATAGTAGAAATAAACTGATGGTCATGTGATGCGAAAATTAAGGAACCTTTGAAATTTATCAGTCCATTATTTAACGCTGTAATAGATTCAAGGTCCAAGTGGTTTGTCGGTTCATCTAAAAGAAGAACATTTGACCCGCTCAGCATCATTTTGGAAAGCATGCAGCGAACCTTTTCTCCTCCAGATAACACACTTGGTTTTTTCAGCACTTCTTCGCCAGAAAACAGCATTCTTCCTAAAAATCCGCGCAGGAAGCTTTCTGTTTGGTCATTTGGCGAATATTGACGAAGCCAATCCACAAGCGTTTCGTCTGTATCATTAAAATAGCTGGAATTGTCAGCGGGGAAATAGCTTTGGGATGTAGTGATGCCCCATTTAAAGCTGCCGCTGTCTGGTTCCATTTCACCCATCAATATTTTAAATAGTGCTGTTTTGGCTATTTCATTTTTGCCGACTAACGCAATTTTATCGTCTTTATTCATAATAAAGCTGATATTGTCCAATACTTTTTCCCCATCAATTGTTTTAGAGAGGTTTTCGACGCGCAATAGGTCATTGCCGATTTCTCTTTCAGGAGTAAAAGCAACATATGGATATTTTCTGGAAGAAGGCTTGATGTCATCCAATGAGATTTTATCCAATAATTTTTTTCTGGACGTCGCTTGTTTGGATTTAGATGCATTTGCGCTGAATCGTGCAATAAAGCTTTGCAGTTCTTTAATCTTTTCTTCTTTTTTCTTGTTTGCATCATTAGCCATTTTTGAAGCTAATTGGCTGGATTCATACCAGAAATCATAGTTTCCAACATAGATTTGGATTTTTCCATAATCCAAGTCTGCAATATGCGTACAAACTTTGTTTAAGAAGTGACGGTCATGTGATACAACAATTACTGTGTTTTCGAAGTTGATTAAAAATTCTTCCAGCCATTGAATCGCGTCAATATCCAAATGGTTTGTCGGCTCATCCAGCAACAGAACATCTGGCTGGCCAAAAAGAGCTTGTGCAAGCAATACTTTCACTTTTTCGGAACCAGTCAATTCCGCCATCGTTTTTGTATGCAGCTCTTCGCCGATTCCAAGTCCTTTTAAAAGTATGGCAGCTTCTGACTCAGCTTCCCATCCGTTTAGCTCGGCAAATTCGCCTTCCAGTTCAGCTGCTTTCATGCCGTCTTCATCTGTAAAGTCTGCTTTCATATAGATTGCATCTTTTTCTTGCATTACTTCATATAAACGGGCATGTCCCATGATAACCACCTTTAATACTTCAAATTCTTCGTATTCAAAGTGGTTTTGCTTTAAAATAGCCAATCGTTCACCAGGGCCAAGGGAAACATGTCCTGTTTGTGCCTCTATTTCATTGGAAAGTATTTTTAAAAAAGTAGATTTTCCAGCACCGTTTGCACCGATCAATCCATAACAATTTCCAGGGGTAAATTTAATATTCACATCTTCAAATAATTTTCTGTCACCATATCGAAGACTTACATTACTTACTGTTATCATCTAATTATTTTCCTCCAAAATACAATATCGTTAAAATTATACCATTATTAATGACAAGAAAGCGAATCCTTTTCGAAGTTTATTCGTATGAAATAGGGGAAGAAAGAAAAAGAACAGAAAATAGCAAAAAAATAAAGGGAATAGCGCTTAACACTAGAATATATAATGTAAGCGTTAAATAAATCTCTTGCATCCATTATTGGCAGAAACCGCAAACTAAAAATACATAAACTCTTTATATTTTGTTCATCTTTTTTTCATAATTTATCAGTAATATTAAAGAATATTGTTCGTAAAGGAGTAGTTATAATATGGCGAAAAAACAGCTCGTGGATTTAGTAAATAAAATGAAAAATTCTGGCATTAAAATCAGTTTTACAAAGCCAAAATCCCAATTTCTCGTTCCGTTACAGCAAAGTAGCAAACTGACTTCTTCCACTTCTCATTAAAATAATCAATTGGCGCTAACCAATCGAGGCTTTCTTCAAGGATGCTGCGTAAACGTGTCTGCATGATAGATAGAAAGTCTTTTTCTTTTTTTCGTTTTTTCAAGAAGCTGCAAAATGTCAAAGATTGTTCAAAAATGCACAAATTTTTCCTTCTTCTCTTACAGTATAATGATCCCATAAAGAAAGGGTGAAGAAGGATATGGAAATTCAGCCAGTTGATAAAGCGATTCAATATGCATTAAAGAAAAAAGCGGTTATCGACGATTCATTTTTGCGTTATTTTACAAAGGCGATGCTTGCAGGCATTTATATTGGTTTTGCCATTATGATCTGCTATAAATTGGCACAGCCTTTTTGGGACGTACATTCGCCTGCGACTTATATGGTGACAAGTTTGTTTTTTGGAATTGCCCTCGTTTTGATAAGCTATGGCGGGGGAGAATTATTTACAGGGAATACGATGGCCTTTACAATGAGTACGCTAAAAGGCGCCACAACATGGAAAGACACAGCCTATAATTGGGCAGCTACCTATTTTGGCAATTTAGTGGGGGCATTGTTTTTTGCTGTGCTTATTTATTACAGCGGCCTCTATCATCTGCCGGAAAAATCGCGATGGCTTATGGAGATGGCCAATACGAAAATGAGCGCCTCTGCATCTGAATTGTTTGTAAAAGGAATTCTTTGTAATTGGCTTGTATGTTTAGCCATTTGGCTTCCCATGAATATTAAAGGCGATGTCGGCAAGATATTGACCACAATCCTTATTGTTTTTGGTTTTATGGTGTCAGGGTATGAGCATAGCATTGCCAATATGTCGCTGTTTTCCATCGCTTTGATTGTCCCCCATCCAGATGCGATTACGCTTTCGTCTGCATTGCACAATATTATACCGGTAACGCTGGGAAATATTGTAGGAGGAGCTTTTTTTGCTGGGGCTTTAAATGTGTATATTTTCCCTAATAAAAAGGAGAAAAAAGGCAAACATTTAACTTTCGAACAAAAAAGAATGGCGAAATAACGATTATCCCCTAGCGTTAATTGCGCTTAATGCTGGGGGATTTAAGGAAAGGAAGTGAGCGCTAACGAAATAATCAGTCCAACACATGCAATAAAGCCTACGATCGGCCCGCCTTTTTCAAACGCCTCAGGAAGCATGGTGGAACATACCATTGCAATTAATCCGCCTGCACCAAACGCCTCAATGTTTGCTGTAGCATTTTCTGAAAAATTTTCCAAAAAAATAAAACCTGTTAAGCTGCTGATGGAAGAAATCACAACAACACTTGCCCATAAAAATAAAATTTTTCGATTGGAATAGCCATCTTTTTTTAATCCAACCGTGGAGGAAAGACTTTCAGGGAAATTGCTGATAAAAATCGCAACAATAAACAGCATATCTACTTGATGGTTTTTTAATAAACTGAGCCCGATAATTAAGGATTCTGGAATAGCGTCCATCAGAGTGCCGATATAGATGGCCAATCCAGAATGATTGGTCGATTTTTTATGGGAACGTTTGCGGTTCGCGCCGCCTTTTTTATATAGATAGATTTCAATAATGGTAAATAAAAGAGCTCCCCCTAAAAAAGAGGCAGCGGTTGCGGCTATGCCGCTTGTATGCAGGGACTCTATTAACAGATCAAAGGAGGAGGCGCCAATTAGCACACCAGTTCCAAGTGCCATTAAATAGGCAATCAGTTTTTGTGGAAGGATAAACTTTATGCCGATAATGGATCCAATAAATAAGGACATGCTTGCTAATGCTCCCCAAAATGCTGAAATGAACATGTTTTTCTCTCCTTATAAAAAATATGCCCGTTTGCCAGTTTTTTTAAGCAGATTTATTCTGCTGCGCAGCTATTGATTAAATAGATGAAAAGCGGATAGGGGTATGTATATAAGTACGGATGCTATCATTTTTATCTATATGGAAAATTGCAGCAAAGTCCATTCCCTCTATTTGCAGTCCTTTCTACATTATGTACATTTTTTGCAGGAATATGCGGGAGAAACCAGCTAGAAAAACATAAATTCCTCCATTCTTATTTGATTTGATGGCACCCGGCGGCAGAATGCAAAAAACTCCTGTTGGATTTATCGCTATTTAACGAGCTTTTGGCCTTCCCCCTAAGAGATGATGAAAGAAAATGAAAAATCTCGTGGAATCTTCGCTGATTAAAGTTTCGCTTTTGCCGTATCGCCGCATAGTGAAAAAGCGAGCCTTTTTTTAGAATAAAAATAAAAGGGACCGCTGGAAAAAAACAAAGAGAAACAAAAGATGCCTTCAAAAGTGCATACTCACAATAAAGTTTTATTTGAGCAAAATGTCTACAAACAGCAGGAAATCCGCGATTATCCCAAGATGGTTGTCCATTCCTTTTTTTAACTTGTACATAGGATGTAACGTAAAGCAAAAACTGATGGGGGTGTAGACATGTCAGGAAATCGTTATTATGATCAATGTTCAAAAGGAATTGGCAGATGTGTGCGGATTACGACGCATGATGGAAAAGTGCATACAGGGATTATTGATAGAGTAACTTCCAATAAAGTATATCTTCGTCCGCTTGGCGGCAGCCGCAGAAATTATGGCGGCTTTGGCTTAGGCTATTATAGAGGCGGCCGCGGCTTTGGCTGGGGCGGCGGCTGGGGATGGGCCGGTGCAGCTTGGGGTCTTTCTTTAGGATTAATTGCTGCATTAGCCTTTATCCCTTTCTTTTAAAAAGGATGCGGTTGATTTTTCGAGGATGTTTTTATTATTGCGAAAAATCAACCATGTTTTATTCTAGCATGCTCTGATGTATAGGAGATTTTTAATACATAATAAAAAAAATCAGAAGCGCCCATTCGAGACAAGTTCTTCTTACATACTATGTTTATGTGTATGAGGGAGGTGGATTAAATGGGTGGTCATCATGAAGGTGGAGTTGGAGTAGGCTTTGGTGGAGGCTTTGCTCTACTTGTAGTGCTATTCATTTTATTAATTATTGTTGGATCAAGTTATATTGGCTTTGGTTATTAATAAATTTTAGAGGAGTGTTCTATAGATGGCTTATGGTTATGGTGGTTACGGAAGTTCTTGCGGCTGCGGAGGATATGGCTATGCAGCACCAGTTGCACCAGTTGCGACTGGCTGTGGATACGGAAATGGCTTTGTATTAATCGTTGTTTTATTTATCCTATTAATTATCGTGGGAGCCGCTTGGTTATAATATAAAAATAGTATGCGAGCTTTTGCAGAAAAATAATTTTTGATTTAGACAGATGAGAGTGTCCAGAAAACTTTCATATTTTCTGGATGCACCTTATCTGTCTGTTTCTGTTACTATAGAAGAAGCAAATAAAATTCAGCAGAAATGGACGAAAGAATAATAAAAAAATTCTTTTTGCTTACCGTTTAAAAAGGAACAAAATGTAATGGGAGGATGTATGAAAGTAATGTTTAAACAAGCATTGGCGATATTAAAAGAGTATTTTGGCTATGAACAGTTTCGAGAGGGACAAGCACAGGTAATCGACTATTTGCTGCGTGGAGAAAATGTAGCATGCATTATGCCTACAGGGGGAGGAAAATCGATTTGCTATCAAGTGCCCGCGATGCTGTTTGATGGACTGACTGTTGTAGTATCGCCGCTGATTTCGTTAATGAAGGATCAAGTGGATTCCCTAACAGCGGTTGGCATTCCCGCAACATTTATCAACAGTTCTCTGACAGCAGCCGAAGCATCTGAAAGAATAGCAGAATTAAAGCAAGGAAAATATAAATTGCTGTATGTGGCACCGGAAAGATTGGAAGGGAATTTTTTTATTGAGCTGTTAAATGAAGTGGATATTCCCTTTATTGCCGTAGATGAAGCGCATTGCATTTCCCAATGGGGCCATGATTTTCGCCCAAGCTATTCTCGCCTTGGGGAAATCATCAATAAATTACATAAACAGCCTATTATTGCTGCATTAACCGCTACGGCAACGCCCCTTGTGCAAAAAGATATTTGCACACAGCTGCAAATAGATGAAAACAATACGGTAATTACTGGTTTTGAAAGAGAGAATTTAACTTTTTCTGTAATAAAAGGTGAAGATCGATTAGCCTTTATTGATTCTTTTTTGTCTAAAAATAAACAGGAATCTGGCATTATTTATGCAGCAACAAGGCAGGAGGTAGAAAAGCTTTATGACCGTCTGCTGAAAAAAAAATATTCGGTCGCAAAATATCATGGTGGCATGAAGGATACGGATAGGGAAACAGAACAGCAGCGCTTTATTAATGATGATTGCCAAATAATGGTCGCTACAACCGCTTTTGGAATGGGAATTGATAAAAGCAATATTCGCTACTGCATTCATTATCAGCTTCCTAAAAATATGGAAGGCTACTATCAAGAAGCGGGAAGGGCAGGAAGAGATGGGCTGCCAAGTGAATGCGTTATTCTTTATTCTCCGCAAGATATTCGCATTCAGCGTTTTTTGATTGATCAAACAACAGTGGATCCAGCCAAACAAAAACAAGATTTGGATAAATTGCAGGCAATGATTAATTATTGTCATACAGAAGAGTGTCTGCAAAACTATATTCTCCAATATTTTGGCGAAGAGACGGATTATAGATGCGGAAGATGCTCCAATTGCACCGATAATCGTGAGACGGTGGATGTGACCATTGATGCGCAAAAGGTGCTTTCCTGCATGATTCGGATGGGCGAAAGGTTTGGCAAAACGATGATTGCCCAAGTATTGACAGGATCACGAAATAAAAAATTGCTGGATTTTTCATTAGATAAAATTAAAACATATGGAATTATGAAAGAACAATCTGCCAAAGAAGTGAGCGATTTTATCGAATTTTTGATTTCAGATGCGTATATTGAAGTAACAACAGGATCATTGCCATTACTAAAGGTGACAGCAAAGGGGAAAGATGTGCTGTTAGGGAAACTGATTGTGCTTCGCAAACAACAAATGGAAACGGTCAAGCTTTCCGAAGACAGTGGATTGTTTCAAGCGCTGCGTATGGTGCGCAAAAAAATGGCCGAAGCAGAGCATGTGCCGCCTTTTGTTATTTTTTCTGACGAAACATTAAAGCTGATTGCCAGAAATATACCGCAGACTCGAGGGGAATTAGCGGCGATTAAAGGAATCGGGGAGCATAAATTGACTAAATATGGTGAGGAAATATTGGGCTTTGTCCAAACATATATAAAAGAGCATCCTGAAGCAATGCAAGAAGGGGAGCCGAAAATCATTGCAAAAAAAGAGAAAAAAACACTTGTGGAAAATTCTCATCTGCTTACATTAGAAGAACTGCAAAAAGAATTAACCGTAAAAGAAATTGCCGCCAAGCGAAATTTAAGTGTGGTGACGATTGAAAACCATTTGCTGCGCTGCGCCGAAGAAGGCCATGCTATTGATTGGAGCCGCTTTGTGTCAGATGCAGAAAGAGAACAGATCAAAAAAGTGATTGCAGAGGTCGGTCCGGAAAAATTAAAGCCAATTAAAGAAAAATTGCCAGAAGAGATCACTTATTTTATGATTAAAATTGTTTTGCAGCAAGTAAGAGCAGAAGAAAAAACAGCCATTGTGCAAGAGTAAAAGGGAACCTGATAAGCGTAAATGCTTATCAGGCTTTTGGTGCATTTTTGGATAAAAGAAGGTTGATTTCCGCACCATGCATTTCGGCTATAATGCTAATTCTAAAAGGAGGCCATTTTATGCTAATTCAGCCAGTGCATCGGCAAGGAAGGCAACAAAGCTGTCCAAGTCTTGCGGTGAGGAAAAGCTTCCTTGTGCTTGGGTGTCATTGCCTCCGCCTTTTCCGCAGAAACTTTTGATTTTTTCTTTAAACAGCTGGCCGCAGTGCACAGAAAAGGAGCCATTATGCTGCAAAAGCAGTTTATTTTCCCTGTATGTATAAAAAAGCACAAGGCAGTTTTTTTGCTGAAGAATGGCTTTGGCAAGGTGCTGCAAGTCTTTTAATGATTTATCGTCAAAGTCCTGTTGGATCAGCAGACGGTTTGGCGCAGAAAGCAGTTTTTCCACGGCATGCTGGCTGTTTTCTTCTTTAAAGCGTTCAATTTCTTTTAGCAGCAGTTTATGGTCGGCTTCTTGTTTTTCGATGCGCTGCTGCAGGCCGTGCTTATTGGTGTTCAGCAAACTGCCAAGGCTATCTAATATATGCTGGGATTGCTGATAATCGCTGATTGCTCTTGTTCCGACCAAAAAGAAGAGTCTTGTGTTGCCGCGATGCTTTTCTGTTTTTGCAAGTTTTA
>Ga0182745_1003391_pt1 | contig 13760 bp, 6 predicted proteins | sample eDN3rd30CKraftBY_FD_128523 | JGI IMG/M metagenome (GOLD analysis project Ga0182745, IMG submission 128523) | Enriched backyard soil microbial communities from Emeryville, California, USA - eDNA 3rd pass 30_C Kraft BY (version 2) (version 2) | ecosystem: Environmental > Terrestrial > Soil >...
AATACTGTCACCGCAGACATGGTGAAGCCGGGCGCCTGTGTGATCGATGTCGGGACAAATCGCGTCGACGGCAAACTTGTGGGAGATGTGGATTTCAATGCCGTCAAAGAAGTTGCGGGAGCAATGACTCCCGTGCCGGGCGGAGTTGGTCCGATGACCATTGCCATGCTCCTGGAAAATACACTCACCGCGGCTCAGCTTCAATACGCCCGATCGCGAGAATCACATTGATCACGATGTTTCGGATATTTTCAATTGACGCGCCAGAATTTATTGATACGATGAGTTGACTTTGTATTTGGGGCGATCTGGTCTCTGCGTCGGATTGAACGGTTCAGTTTGGGATATTTCATAACATCATCGCCCAATGTTGCTGGACTGATGGGATCGTTCATCCCGATCATAAGAGATTGACGAGGGCTGGTGATTTTTCTTGATCATTTGATCACCTGCCAGATTGACGAAGAGTAAAGTTCCCTCACAGATAGAGTTTCCTCACAGATATTGCGAACACACGGATATTGCGAAGACACAGTGTCCGAAAAAGCCTGCCTGCTCTCCACCACCTTGTCTTCAACGGGATGATTTTCGACCAACTGCCTTGCCTGATCGAGAGTTTTGACTCTCTTGCCTATAAAGTCTTGCCCATAAAATCTTGCCGCTTATTTGACATCAGCACTTTGAACTCAGTTGTTTTCAGTGGAGTCGCCGCATGGAACGTTTTACTCGCTGTCCGGGACCGGTTCCTCGTCGCGTGTTTCTGCAAACTGGTGCAACCGCATTGGGAGGCCTGGGGCTGGCGGACATCTATCGTCTGAAAGCACAGGCAGGGACGGAAAACTCAGAGACAGCAGTGATGCTGGTCTGGTTGCCAGGCGGTCCGCCGCATATGGAAACCTATGATATGAAGCCCGATGCTCCGCTTGAGTATCGAGGAGATTTCAAACCGATTCAGACCAATGTGAATGGCATCGAGGTTTGCGAACTTCTGCCGCTACACGCAAAGATTGCTGACCGATTTACTCTGATCCGGTCGATTCATCACAAATTCGCCGACCATGGCGGGGGTCACAAAAGATTCCTGACCGGTCGTGAACCTAAAGAGCCGGCCGGCTTTGTGAACGATGCCCCCGCGGTTGGCTGTCTGGTCGCCAAGTCTCGCGAAAAAATCAGTCGCGGGGTGCCTAATTACATTGCGGCCATGGATGCCAGTCGCTCCGGTGTTGACACGTACTCTTTTGGAGCTGCCTATCTGGGACCTTCCTATACTGGATTTTTTGTGCCGGGTGATCCTAGCGATGCGAAGTTTCAGGTACCGAATCTCTCGTTGACCAGCGAGATGGAACAGCGGCTGGAAAACCGGTCCGCCTTGCTTTCAGGGCTGGACCGGATGCGCCGGGACATCGACAAGACCGGCTCGATGGATGCGATGGATCTGTATCACCGCAAAGCGATGGAATTATTGACCAGTTCGGCAGCCCGGAAGGCATTCGACCTCACTTCGGAAGATCCGGCAGTTCGTGAACGCTACGGACACCATTCCTGGGGGCAACGGGCGTTGCTTGGTTTGCGGCTGATCGAAGCGGGAAGTAGCTTTGTGACCGTGGTCATGGAGAACCCTTCCAAACCCGGGAGCACCTTCCCCAAAAACTGCTGTTACAACTGGGATTCGCATGCTGTCAATGCTCATATTTTTGACGATTCCCGATTTCGCCTCCCGATCTATGACCAGGCGATTTCGGCATTGATCGAAGACATTTACCGTCGAGGGCTCGATCAGCGATTACTGTTGATTGTCACGGGGGAATTTGGACGGACCCCTCGCATCAGCCATTCCGTCGGGACCGCCACCGGAGTGATGCAACCAGGCCGCGATCACTGGCCCAGTGCCATGTCCGTGCTGGTCTGTGGAGGGGGAATGCGGACCGGACAGGTGATCGGGACCACAGATGCCAAAGGCGAGCATCCCAAGGATCGGCCATTGTCTCCCAACGATCTCTGGGCCTCTGCCTATCGGCACCTGGGAATTGATTATCATCAGGCATTTAACGATCTGACAGGTCGACCAATGCCAATCCTGCCCTATGGCGAACCGATTGTCGAACTCTCATGATCAAGATCGATTTTCAGGCATCACAGGAATTGAATTTCAGGGTTGAGAGCAAGTTGTTCTCGTGGTGATCGCGGTGAACTCTCTTTAATTGATGAACTGCAGAATGCCACAAGGCGGGACAGGAACAGTGCGGGATGAATGCGATGTCTCTGAATGATGAATTGACTCCTGGCCCCTCATCCCTAACTCATGATTTTCAGCTGAGGTTTTGATGATCAGGACGACTCGTCTGGGTGCTGCTGCTCTTGTCCTCTGTCTGGGAATTTTCCTATGTGTCGGGGGAGCTACGGCACTTTCCGCAGAGACGGATTTTTCCGACACTGCGAATTCTCCGGGAAGGCTGATTTCCATTGCAATGGAATCGGGAGCAAGCACCAACCTTCCACTTCGATTTGAGGGGAGTGAATCGCTGCGACAACTGCTGGTGACAGGGACCTCTTCCACCGGTCGCCAGATCGACCTGACTCGTGAAGTACGGTATTCGGTCGAACCACAGGGGATCGTCAGTATCAATTCACAAGGACTGGTGACTCCCCGGGGGAATGGGTCAGCGACCATCACTGCCGTTGCCGATGGTGATCTGATTGCCACCATTGCCGTGGAAGTCCAACAATTCGAATCGAACCGGCCTGTCAATTTTCCGAATCAGATCGTCCCGATTCTCACAAAATATGGCTGTAATGGAGGTGGTTGTCACGGGGCAGCAGCGGGCCAGAATGGATTTAATCTGTCGCTCCTGGGATTTGAGCCAGCAGAAGATTATGAGCATCTGGTGAAGGAATCTCGTGGTCGCCGGATATCGTTGGCCGCCCCGGCAGAAAGCCTGCTGCTCAAAAAAGCGACGGGGGCGGTGCCTCATGGGGGTGGTGCCCGGATGGAACTGGGATCGCCGGAGTATCTGCTGTTTCGTCGCTGGATTTCTGAAGGAGCCCGGCAGGGTGATGCAGAGGCAGCCCGCATCACGGGCATTGAAGTCTTTCCGCAGTCGCGCGTGATGGGGCAAAATGCCGATCAGCAACTGCTCGTCATTGCCACCTACCAGGATGGCTCAACAGCAGATGTGACGTCCACAGCCGTCTATGAGGCCAATGTTCCCGAAATGGCCGCGGTCACGCGCCGCGGTCTGGTCACCACAACCGAGGAACCGGGTGACGTCGGCATCATGGTCCGTTATCAGTCGCATGTGGCTGTCTTTCGGGCCACAATTCCGCTGGGAATGCCGGTGGAATCGTTACCCCCTGCCAGAAATTTCATTGATGAACTGGTCTTTCGCAAACTGAAACTGCTGGGGCTGCCGCCGTCTGCAGTGTGTGATGACTCCACTTTCCTAAGGCGGGTGACGCTGGATCTGGCAGGCCGGTTGCCGACGGAAGAAGAAGCCAGAGAATTTCTGGCCAGCAAAGATTCTTCCAGACGGGATCTCCTGATCGACCGACTGCTGGAATCCAATGACTATGCCAGCTTTTTTACAAATAAATGGTCCACGCTACTGCGAAACCAGCGTACGGAGCAATTCCGGGAGCAGTCCAAGGCCGGGACTTATCTGTTCCACAACTGGATTCGTCAGGCACTGCAGGAAAACCGTCCTTATGACCTCTTCGTGCGACAAATCCTGACGGCGTCCGGAGAAGCTTCCGAGAACCCGGCAGTGCTGTGGTATCGGTCCGAAAAGGATGCGACCAGTCAGGTGGAAGATGTGACCCAACTGTTTCTGGGTCAGCGTATTCAATGCGCCAAGTGCCATCATCACCCCTTCGAACGCTGGAGTCAGGCAGACTATTACCGACTGGCTGCATTTTTTTCCCAGGTGGGCCGAAAGCCGGGGGCGGTGAAAACGGATGACCGCATCTACCACAAGGCGGGTTTGGCCGTTTCCACACATCCCCGCACCGGTGAAAAGCTGACCCCCAGCGGGTTGGGACAGACACCGCTGACCCTGGCTCCAGAGATTGACCCCCGGGTGGAACTGGTGAACTGGATGACTTCACCGGAAAATCCGTATTTTGCCAAGGCACTGGTGAATCGTTATTGGAAGCACTTTTTTGGACGAGGGCTGGTCGACCCGGAAGACGACATGCGGGCGACAAATCCGCCGGTGAATCCAGAACTATTGGCGGCCTTGGAAAAGGAGTTTATTTCCAGCAAATTTGACATGAAACAACTGATTCGCACCATCTGCCAATCCACAACTTATCAACTCAGCTCAATTCCAAACGCCTATAACCAGGACGATCGACAAAACTTTTCCCGGTTCTATCCACGGCGTCTGAATGCGGAAGTCTTGCTGGACGCCGTCGACATGGTGACCGGATCGGCCAGTCGGTTCAGCGGAATGCCTGCCGGAGCACGAGCAGTGGATCTTCCGGATTCAAACTTTCCCTCTTATTTTCTGACAGTTTTCGGGCGTCCCAAAGGGGAAAGTGTCTGCGAATGCGAACGGGGAAGCGATTCCAACCTGGCACAAAGCCTGCATCTGATCAACTCGCCGGAGCTCAGCGGCAAGATCTCGAATGGAACTGGGAATGCCCTGCGTCTGGCCAAGGCGAAAGAGATGCCGGTGCCGGAAAAAATTCGTGAATTATATCTGTTGGCCTATAGTCGCGAGCCCAGCGCGGATGAGGTCACCGTCATTACTGAGTATCTGAATCAGAAGGCCCTGCCGGATGGTTCGGAGAACAAGCAGGTGTATGAAGACCTCGTCTGGAGCTTGATTAACACCAAAGAATTCCTGTTTAACCATTAGAGCGTTTTAGTCAATCTCGTCGCGGACTTGCCTCGCGGCATTCAGTCTTTCATCAAGTGAAACCTTTTCGACGCGGGCACATGAGAGACCAAACTGGTCTCGCCCTGTCAGGGCTTGGATTTGGGGAACGTGATCGCGAAACGTCCTTTGTTTTTAGACTTTGCGTTTCGGACCGCCCTCATTTTTAAAGTTGATGAAGCACGAATCTTTTCCTTCTTGCAGCCAGATTCTTTCCATAGCGTCTCCTGCCCGTTTCCTCACCTCCTTTCCCCCTGTTCCTTCGACAAAAAGGTTTCGCGAGTGACACAAAGATTATGCTGGTTGGGAATCTGGATGATTTGTTTCTCTCCGGAACTTTCGGCAGCGGTCTTGCCCAATGCCCGGCTGACATCCATTTTCCCGGCAGGCTGCCAGCAGGGAACGGAGGTCAAAGTCACGGTGACCGGGATCGACCTGACAGACCCGGTTGGGCTGATGTTTTCGCATCCCGGGATCACTGCAGTGCCGCAGACCCTTCCGCAGCGATCTTTTGAGACGGAAGCTGAGGTGGTTCCGAATCAGTTTCTGGTCCGTGTGGCGTCAGACGTTCCGGTCGGCGGCTATGAGGTGCGGGTCCTGGGGCGAAATGGACTTTCTTCGTCCCGGCTCTTTCAGGTGAGCGATCTTCCCGAATTTGAGTGCGACGCGCGCAATACCACTCTGGCCACTGCCATGAATGTCAAACCCAATTCCATCGTGAATTGTTCCGGCACCAGTGGCGATGCTGCATTTTACTATGCTCTTGAAGGCCGCGCCGGTCAGCGGGTGCTCATTCATTGCGAATCGACGAGTATCGATTCACAAATGGTGGCGATGCTGGAGTTGTTGGGACCGGATGGAAATCCTCAGGCCTTTGGCCGCACCACCATGCTGCGCGAGCCGCTCATCGACTTCACTCCACCCACGGATGGCCGCTACGTGTTGAAGGTTTTCGAAGCAACTTACCGGGCCGGGAAAACATGCTTTTATCGGCTGGAATTCAGCGATCGTCCGTATGTCGATTTCATCTGGCCCCCCAGCGGAGTTCCCGGCAGCACGGGAACCTATACGCTGTTTGGTCACAATCTTCCCGGAGGAATCCCTGCCCAGACGCTTGACCCGAAGTTTGGATTGGAGGAACTTTCCGTTCAAATCACGTTGCCGCAACAGGGCAAGTCCATCTGCGTGACGAATGCGAGCACGACTCGAAGTCTGGCGGAGATCGAATCCATCGGCTTCGAATACCGTCTGTTGAGCGATCGGCTGCCCTCTCGTCCAGCCTGGATTTCTGCTGCGATGGCTCCCGTTGTCATGGCTCAGCAGACACTGCAGCAATCCGGCAAGGCCCAGCCGGTGACTCTGCCCTGCGAAATCGTGGGACAATTTTACCCATCCGCCACGGGAGATCAGTTCGCCTTCCAGGGAGTGCGAGGAGAGACATACTGCCTGCAGGTTTATTCTGAAACACTCCATCTCCCGACAGACCCGGTCCTGGTCGTGTCCCGAGTGGAACGGGATGCCGCAGGACAGGAAACCTTGAAAATTGTCAAAGAAGCAGACGATCCCGAAACACTCTTTCACACGCCGCCATTCAATCAGAACTCTCATGATCCCGATCTGCAGTTCACCGCCGATGCCGATGCGGAATACCGGGTGCAGGTGCGGGACCTCTATGCCGGGGCGAATTCCCATCCGCGCAATCGGTATCGGCTGGCGATCCGGAAATCGGCAGAGGATTTCCGCCTGCTGGTGGCCACCAAAGAGCTGGGAGAGCCCACTTCTCAGCAGGACCCGCAACGGGCCATCACTCCATTGCTTCGGCGGGGCGGCTGCCAGTTGCTGGCGGTCCAGGCCTATCGGCAAGGGGGATTTTCCGGCCCCATTACACTCTCCGTGGAAGGACTTCCTGCTGGAGTCACCTGTTCTTCCCTCGTGATGACACCGGGACAATCGCAAGCCACGCTGATCCTCGTGGCCGCAGAAGATACCCCGGCCTGGCAAGGGACAATTCGCGTAAAAGGGGTGGCCCGGATTGAGGACCGAAATGTTGAACACTATGCTGCGGGAGCGGCTGTCATCTGGGACAAAAATAACTCCGCGGAGCTGGCGAGTGCCCGTGTCACCTCCGATCTGGCATTGGCTGTGATTCCGGAGACGATTCCTCTCAGCGTGTTGCCGTCCGAGGAAAAGATCTGGGAAACATGTCCGGCCGACAAACTTTCGTTGACGGCTCGCTTTGACCGCCATCTTCCCACGTCCGGCAATCTGAAACTCCAGGTTTGCGGATTGCCTACGACTCTTTATCCCCTCAATCGTATTCCGGCAGCGATTCTTGACCCGCAAGTGGCCCAGGGAACCGTCGTCCTGGCGGTCAATCCGAAGATGCCTCCGGGCGATTATCCCTGCTATCTGCAGGTGCAGACCCGTACATCCTATGCCCGCAATCCGGAAGCGGTACAGGTGGCGCAACGCAAACAGGCCGAACTCGAATCGCACATCAGCCAGTTGAAACAGACGATTCAGGAAAAGCAGGCAGCACAGGACGCAGCCACACAGACGCTGACGGAATTGACTTCGGCAACTGCGGATTCCTCCCAGTCAACAGCCATTGAGGCGGCCAAAGTGGCTCAGACACAAGCGGCTGCCAACCTGAAAAAGACGATGGAGCAGTTGCAGACCGCTCAGGCCCTGTTGCCGAACTTCACCAAACGAGTGGCAGATCTGGAGAAGGCAGCCAAACCAGTCGAGATCGAACTGTTCGTCGTCAGCCCGCCACTGATCGTACGGGTGCATGATCTGCCAGCCAAACTGACACTGCCCGCCCGGGTGACGGTGAAAGCCGGAAGTGAAATCGAAATCCCCATTGCATTAGAACGCTTGTTCGAGTTTCGCGAAGCAGTCAAATTTGAAATCAAAAGCCCTGCCGGGGTGAATGGACTGACAGCCACCCCGATCAGCATCTCTCCCACGGAACAAGCTGGGAAAGTCATGGTGAAGACCACCAACGAAACACCGGCTGGAGAGTATTCATTCACACTTGTTCCCAAACTGACCTATCAGGGCCAGGGGCTGCAGGGAGAATATCCAGTGACTGTTGAAGTCCAATGATGCCAGAGTGTCTTCATCCCGTATCGGCTGCGGCGCGTGACTGACTGGGAATGCTGGTGTCTTCAAGATCAGATGCTCACTGTTCCGCATTCACCGGACGGATTGTGCGTGGCCCCATTGTGCGTGGCCCCATTGTCCGGGCCGTCTTTCAGTGGTTCAGCAGCCTTTGGCGGCACAGTCAGTTCTGTTCGTACGTTTTCCAATAGACTGCAAAAGCAACTTGCTCTCAATCATTGATCATTCTCTATGTCAGGCGCCGGGCCAGTTGACCAACGGCCTGGCAGAATCCCGGCACCAGAGCTGCCATGGCCGCATAGTCCAGCGTCTCCGGGGTATCGGTCGGTTGATGATAGTGTGGATTTCTCAGGAAACTGGTGTCGGTCAACATTAAGGCGGGATATCCCTGGTCCCAGAAATTGGAATGATCGGAAAGGCGGATTTCTCGAATCTTCTCAGGCAGAGGTATCGTGAATAATGGAAACCGCGTCCCCCTTTTGAAGCCGAAACGAAATTTCAGCAGCAACCACCAGGACCGTGGATTTGCGACGGCTGCCAGGAAATTGCCTTGCTTGGGAAATACCCAGTGCAGCCATTTGGGGATTCCATCCGGCAATTGCTGGCTGCCTGCTCCAGAGACGAAATAGCCCACCATTTCCAGGCAGAGCATGCCGATGAGACGTTCATTTTGCTCCCGGCATCTGCGAGCGTGGACCTGGCTGCCCATTTCACCCAGATGAAAATGAGGAGCTTCTTCGCAGGGAAAGAAGATCAGCCGGACGGTCTTCCGGAACGTCTCGCGGCTCAAAAGACGAGCGATCTCCAACAGCACGGCCACTGCTGAGGCATTGTCATCCGCGCCCGGGGTGGTGGAAACGGTGTCGTAATGTGCTCCGACAATCAAGACCTGATCGGGATACCGAGTTCCGCGATGTTCGACGATCAGGTTGGAAACAGGATGTTCTCCGGCGGCGTAGGTTTCTTTTTGAACCTGATAGCCATATCCGATCAACTCCTGTTCGATCCATTCTGCCGTGACGGCAATGGTCTGGGGGAGCCTGAGATGCCGTGGGCCAATTTCCCCCGCCAGCCAATCAACCGTTTTTCGCAACCGAGTTGCGATTTCCGTGGCTGGCTCGGACTGAAACAATGTCAGCCTCCCATTGCTCTTTTGGAAGATCGGTCGTTCAGAATCTGTCTGAGAGTCGATCCGGAAAGGTCAATTTGTGCTGCGATCGGCTTGTTTGCATTCTGAGCTTCGTCAGCCTGCATCGGCTTCCCTGCCAGAACACAAATCGCTCGATCTCGCCTGCAAAGCACCTTTCCGGACAGACTCTGGATTCATCGATTGTATTCTTCTTCAAATCAAGCAAATGCGGTCCAACGTCAGGCTGTTGCTTCCACCTGCGGGGGAGCAACAGTGGTCTCCAGGACTTCTTGCGGGGCTTTACTGAAAGCGGCGTCCAGCAGCAGTTCCTGCTCGCGACGATGGGCCTTGTTGGAACCGGTTGCGGGGCTGGCCGAACGTGGCCGGCTGATCCGCTCGATCTGAAACTTCTTCAGAAATTTGTCGCCAAAACGAGCCCGAATATAGGGCCACGCCCCCATGTTGGAAGGTTCGTCCTGCACCCAGGCAAAGGGGGTGGTCTCAGGGAGTTCGGCAAAGAATTTCTTCAGTGAGTTTGATGGGAACGGATAGAGTTCTTCGATCCGGACAATCATCACTCCCTTGTAATTTCCTTCGCGTCGACGCTCAATCAGGTCGTAATAAATCTTACCGCTGCAGACCATGACCTGTTTGACTTCGCTGAAGTCTTCGAACATGGGGTCGGGGATGAATCTCTGGAATTTTCCGGTCGCCAGTTCTTCCAGCGTGGAAGTGCATTCCTTATGCCGCAATAGGCTTTTAGGTGTCATGATGACCAGGGGTTTCTTCCACTTCCGCAACAGTTGCCGACGAAGCAGATGAAACATTTGGGCGGGTGTGGTGGGTTGACAAACCTGCATGTTATCTTCTGCCGAGATGGCCAGATAGCGTTCCAGGCGGGCGCTGGAATGTTCTGGTCCCTGCCCTTCAAATCCATGAGGCAGCATCATGATCAAACCGCTCAGGCGGTTCCACTTATCTTCCGCACTGGAGATGAACTGATCGATGATCACCTGGGCGGCGTTGCTAAAATCTCCAAACTGGGCTTCCCAGATGACCAGTCCTTCCGGGCAGTCGAGGCTGTACCCATATTCGAATCCCAGCACACCTGCTTCGGACAGGGTGCTGTTGAAGATACGGACGAGGCTGGGATCGGTGGAGACATTCTGGAATGTATTGAACGGCTCTCCGGTTTCAAAATCGTATAAAAAGGCATGGCGATGGCTGAATGTTCCGCGTCGAACATCTTGTCCGCTCATGCGCAGCGGGCGGCCTTGTGCCACGGCACTCCCGAACGCCACTGCTTCGGCGGCTCCCCAGTCCAGCGGTTCTTCACCATCGGCCATATGGCGGCGCTGTCCCAGCAGGCGTTCGATCTTGGGATGTGGAGTAAAACCTTCTGGAAGGGTGGTGAGTCGATAGAGAATGTCATGCACGGTTTCGACTGGGATGCCCGTGACCGGGTGATCGGCCTCCGAGGCTGACCCGCCGATATGGCCGGACCAGACGCCGCCCCATTGCTCCAGGCAGCGGATATAATTATCGCGCCGGGCTTCTGTCAGTTCGCTTTCCAGCTTCTGTCGACGCTCTTCCACCAGCGTTTCGGCTTCTTCCCGGGTCACTTCCCGGAGGCTTTCCAGCCGTTCGAGGTAACCGGAATAGACATTGGGTCGCTGGCGGATCTCGCGGTACATCACGGGCTGAGTGAAAGCCGGTTCGTCTCCTTCATTATGACCGCGACGACGATAACAATACATATCGATCACCGCATCCCGCTGGAAACGCTTGCGGAAATCCAGTGCCAGATGCAGAACCTGGGCCACTGCTTCGGGGTCTTCTCCATTCACGTGGAAGATCGGGATTTGCAACATCTTGGCGATGTCTGTCGCGTACTGCGTGGAACGGGCCTCTTCCGGGGCGGTGGTGAAACCGATCTGGTTATTGACGATCACATGAATCGTTCCCCCGACGGAATATCCTTCCAGTTCGCTGAGATTGAGCGTTTCCTGAATGATTCCTTCGCCCGCAAAGGCGGCGTCCCCGTGAATCAACAAGCAGGCGCCATGTTCCCGGCGAAAATCCTGAAAACGATCCATCTTGGCGCGGACGCGCCCCATGGCAACGGTATTCACAAACTCCAGATGTGATGGATTAAAGCACAAGGACAGATGAACCTTGTTTCCCTTGGATGTGTTCCAGTCCCAGCTGTACCCCAGATGATATTTCACATCTCCGCGGCCGGTATAGAGTTGTGGATCGGCGTCGTCAAATTCGCGGAAGATGGTACGGGGATTCTTGCCCATGATATTGGCCAGCACGTTTAACCGGCCGCGATGCGCCATCCCGATAATGACTTCCTTTGTCCCTTCGTTTCCCAGCTTTTCAATCGCCATGTCCAGCAAGGGGATCAGGCTTTCCGCCCCTTCCAGCGAAAAGCTTTTCGCTCCAACGAACTTGCGGGCCAGAAATTCTTCAAACACCACGGCATCGGCCAGGCGTTTGAGAATACGAAACTGCTCCTGCCGGGCCAGACGAATCCGGTTGCCGGTCTCTTCCATGCGTTGGGCCAGCCAAAGCCGAACTTGCAGGCTGTCGATGTGCATGAACTGGGCACCAATCGATCGGCAATAGGTCTGCTTGAGCCAGTTGAGAATTCCTCGCAATGTGCGGGTTTCCGGTCCTCCCACCCAGGAGGTCGAGAGTTCTTTATCGAAATCGGACTCGGAGAAACCGTAAAACGCGGGGTCCAGTTCCGGCGGACTGGGACGCTGGGTGCCCAGTGGATCGACTGCAGCCAGCATGTGGCCGCGCACGCGAAAGTTTCGAATCAGCTGATCGAGCCGTTCCTGTGCGGCAGCCACTTCGATCTGGGTCCCTTGTTCCTGCAACAATGGCCGCAAAGGAGCCTGGGATGGAACCGGACTGGGCGGATCGAAGATGCTGCGGGTGGGAAAGGGACTCTCACCGGTCCAGGTGGAATCGATCCGCATGTCTCCATTTTTCATGTTGTCAAAATACTGCCTCCATTCGGCGGAGACGCTGCCCGGCTGCTCAAGATATCGGGCATAAAGACCTTCCACGAATTCCAGGTTTTGGCTGGACAACGGAACCGATTCAACCGACACAGCTTTCACTCCAATACTTCGAAGCGACGAACTTGGTAAATATTCCACATCAAGGGGCCAACCGTGTTCGGTGGCACCTCCCCATCACATTTTCCACAATATCGATATGCACATCACCGTGAACAATACCATACCGCGAACAATACCATCGACCAAAAGGGAATGCTCGCCAATGCGGATGGATGATCAACATCTGCGCCATCTCATTCCAGTTGTCGCAATTCCATTCCACGAGACTTAACGGTTAAAACCGACCTCATTCTTCATCCAGGAAAGAAGAAATGCCGAAGTAGTTTTCATCAGGTTGATTTTATCGTGAAAACGAGAATTCGGCGAAACAACTTTCTCGATCCTGATAATTCAAACTTTTATCTCAGGTCAATGATAACATGCCTCAACAGACCAGCGACTCCCGACGGCTGCGCGGAATCTTCACTCCCAATCTGGTCCCGCTCGATTCCCGGGGGGAAATCCATGAAAGCGAGCTGCGCCGATACGTGGACTGGCTGATCGATCGTGGCGTGCATGGTCTGTACCCTAACGGATCGACCGGAGAGTTTACCCGGTTTACCGCCGAAGAACGACGCCGAATTGCGACAATCATTGTCGACCAGGTGCACGGACGTGTTCCCATTCTGGCAGGGGCTGCCGAAGCGAACGTTCGTGAAACCCTTGCCGCCTGTGAATTCTACGCCAGTTTGGGAATTCGTGCAGTGGCGATTGTGGCTCCCTTCTATTACAAGTTGAGCCCTGCCAGCGTGTATGCCTATTTTCGAGAAATCGCCCGCAACACTCCGATCGATGTGACGCTGTATAACATCCCAATGTTTGCCAGCCCGATCGACGTCCCCACGCTTCAGAAGCTGAGCGAAGAATTCGATCGTATTATTGCGATCAAGGATTCTTCCGGCGACCTGTCGCAGATGATCCGCATGATTCAGGCTGTCCGTCCCAATCGGCCGGATTTCAGCTTCCTGACAGGTTGGGACTCTGCACTGATGCCCATGCTGCTGGTGGGCTGTGACGGCGGCACCAATGCCAGCAGCGGCGTCGTCCCGGAAGTCACCCGCAAACTGTATGATCTCACGATTGCTCACCGTATCGAAGAGGCTCAGGTTGTCCAGTACGATCTGGTTAAAATTTTCGACACCATGATCTTTCAGGCAGAATTTCCCGAAGGATTCCGAGCGGCCGTCAACTTGCGTGGCTTCCAGATGGGTTGCGGACGGCAACCTCTGTCCGACAGTCAACTGGTCGATCTGGACGTGTTGACGAAAACCTTGCAGTGCCTGCTCTGGGAACATGGTTTTACGGATCAACCGGTCGGTGGCTGTCCATTGCCAGGAGGATCTGCGTCTCCGGGAGGAGATGTGAATCAGATCGTGCGGAGCGTGGTGGGCGAACTCAAACGTCGCGGGCTGATCGAATAGAGCGTTTTAGTCAATCTTGCGGCGCACTTGCCTCGCGGCATTCAGTCTTTCATCAAGTGAAACCTTTTTGACGCGGACA
>Ga0182745_1003394_pt1 | contig 13753 bp, 15 predicted proteins | sample eDN3rd30CKraftBY_FD_128523 | JGI IMG/M metagenome (GOLD analysis project Ga0182745, IMG submission 128523) | Enriched backyard soil microbial communities from Emeryville, California, USA - eDNA 3rd pass 30_C Kraft BY (version 2) (version 2) | ecosystem: Environmental > Terrestrial > Soil >...
AGCTTGTCCACCGTATGGGCACGCCCGGTGGACCAGACGCGGATTTTCGCCCCGGTGCGCAACGAGCCGTTCATGACGCGCACCAGCGAGACCACGCCCACGTAGTTGTCGAACCAGGAATCGATGATCAGCGCCTGCAACGGTCCGTCCGGATCGCCCTTGGGCGCCGGCACCCGCCGCACCAGCTCCTCCAGCAGGTCTTCCACGCCCTCGCCGGTCTTGGCGCTGACGCGCAATGCGTCGTGCGCCTCGATGCCGATGATCTCTTCGATCTCCTTGATCACCCGGTCGGGCTCGGCCGAGGGCAGATCGATCTTGTTCAGCACCGGCACCACTTCCAGCCCCTGCTCCAGGGCCGTGTAGCAATTCGCCACGCTCTGGGCTTCGACACCCTGGGCGGCGTCCACCACCAGCAGCGCGCCCTCGCAGGCGGCCAGCGAACGCGATACTTCGTACGAGAAGTCGACGTGTCCGGGGGTATCGATCAGATTGAGCTGGTAGGTCTCGCCGTCGCGCGAGTTGAAGCGCAGCGACACGCTCTGCGCCTTGATGGTGATGCCCCGCTCGCGCTCCAGGGCCATGGAATCCAGCACCTGGGCTTCCATTTCGCGGGCCTGCAGGCCGCCGCAAAGCTGGATGAAGCGGTCGGCCAGCGTGGACTTGCCGTGATCGACGTGGGCGATGATCGAGAAGTTACGGATCAGCTTCATTCAGGTGGATCGGTCGAAGGCCTGGGGCAAAGGGCGGCGGATTATAGCGGAATGCCGCCCCGGACCCATTTCGAGATGGGCCCGGCCTCGACGATCATTGCGCCGACAGGTAAGCCCGGACGCGCTCCACGTCCAGGCGGTAGGCGCAGACGAACTCCCCGTCCGCCAGCAGCACCGGGATGCGCTGGCCGTATTTGCGCTCCAGCTCCGGATCGCCGCCGATGTCCACGACGCTGGCCGCGGCGGCAGCCGCCGGGCCCAGCAGCTCGGCCAGCTCGGCCATGAGCTGCTCGCACAGCGAACAGCCCTCCCGGGAATAGACGGTCCAGGCCACCATGGGACGTTGCAGCTGCCAGCTTTCAGGGATGGATCGGAAGAAGCCGCGGCAGCCTAGTACGGCGGCGGAGAACTCGATAGCGGCGCCGGCGGGCGCTCCTTGGAGCCCTCCCGCATCACGCTGGCAGCGATGGCCTCGACCGTCGCTGCCGGCACTTCGCCGACCGCCGTCACCTGATGGCCATCGAGGTCGCGTGAAAAGGCGAAAGCGGCACCCATCTTGGCCAGGCCGTGCATCGGGGCGGACTGCATGTCGCGCGGTTCGATGAAGACCGACACCGACGCCAGTCCGTCCGAATAGACCAGGTGGCGCACCGGCGCGGCCGAGCCGGCAATGATCTGCATGCGCCAGGTGGTAAGCCGGAATCCGGCTGGCAGGCGGGTGACGTTCCAGCCGATCACCGTATTCGCCATGCGCGGCTGTGCGTCCTGGCGCAGCCACTTGTAGCCCTCGCCGGAGACCGAGGCCTTGATCTCATCCGCCGGGATGCGGTCGCGCAGATTGAGCTCGGCGAACAGGATCTGTTCGATGACGTTGCCATTGGCGTCATAGAGCTGTGATTTCAGCGGCATCGCCGTTTCCTGGTCCAGCCACAGCTTGTAGCCGTACCGGTACTGGTCGCGCGGCTGCACCAGGATCAGCTGCGTACGGCGACCCAGCGCCTTGACCACACGGCCCGAGCGCTCGATGCTGTACAGCGCCTCCAGGCCCTCGTTGTAGACCGGCACCGCGCTCAGCAGTTGGTTGTTGTCGGTGCGCTTCTCGACCAGCACCACACGCTTGTCCGGCAGGTAGCAGATCACCTCGGACTCGTTGCGCACGATCTCGCGGCCGCTGCCGTCGAGCGACACCAGCTTTTCGGTGATCTTGCCGCGGTCCACCCGGTGGACGATGCGCATGGTCTCCGAGCGCGACTGGCTCAGGTGGAAAAAGCGGCCTTCGTAGTTCTGGGTGGCCAGGGCGCGCGACATGCGCTCGAGCCATTCACGGGCTTCGGGATCGCCGGCCCGGGCCGGGGCGACCACGACGCAGCAGATAACCAGCAGGCAGTAGCGGATGGCGAACATCAGGGTTGCGGCCCGGTGCTGCCCGATACCTTCACGACGCTGTCGTCGTCGGAGGTTGCCTCGATGTCACCTTGCCCCGTATCGTCGTCGGAGAGGACCCCGCTCAGCACCGTACGGCGGTACAGCGGCGAGGAGTATTCGCTGTGCGCGACCACATAGTTGGTCAGCCGTGCCGCCGGCACGAACGCCGGCGAACCGGAGGTGTTGGTCGGGACCGTGTAGCTCGGCGCCGGCAATTCGGCCACCGGCGCAGCCGCCGGGACGTTCTGGTTGGCGGCGATCTGTTGCGCCGGTTCCAGGGCGGTGGGCTGCAGCGAGACCACGGCTACGGCGGCCACCCCCGCGGCGATGGCGACGCCGGTGACGGGCCTGAGCCAGCGCAGGGCCGCCGGCGACATCCGCATGATTCCGTTGGAAACCTTGCCGGCCGAGGCGGGTTCGGCCGCGACCGCCGCGGAGATCCGGGCGGCAAATCCGGCGGAAGCCACCACCGGGCGCTGGTTGCGCATGGCTTCGCCGACCTGGGCGTAACCACCCAGCGAACGACGCAGGTCGGGATCGCGCTGCAGCCGCTTCAGCAGCAGATCCAGCTCGCCTTCGGCAAGCTCGCCATCGAGACAGGCCGAGAGCTGCTCTTTCACCGGATCAGTCATAGCTTCATCACCACAATCCTGTCGTTCGCCGTTACCCGATCTGCCGAGCACCGCTAATCCAACAACGGTTTCAGCTTCTTGTCGATGGCCTCGCGCGCGCGGAAAATGCGCGAGCGGACCGTTCCTACCGGGCAGTCCATCGCCTCCGCAATCTCCTCGTACGACAAGCCCTCCAGCTCGCGCAGCACGATGGCGGTGCGCAGATCCTCGGGCAACTGCTCCAACGCCTTCTCCACCACCAGGCGGATCTCCTCCGTGAGCAGCACGCCCTCGGGCGTGTCGACCTCCTTGAGCCGGGCCTGGCGCTCGTACTGATCTGGATCCTGCAGATCCAGATCGAAATCCACTGGCCGGCGCCGGTTCGACACCAGCGCGTTCTTGGCCGTGTTGATCGCAATGCGGTACAGCCAGGTGTAGAACGCGCTGTCGCCGCGGAAAGCCGGCAGTGCGCGATACGCTTTGAGAAACGCTTCCTGGGCGACGTCCTCGGCCTCGGCGGCGTCGTTCACGAAGCGGCTCACCAGCTTCAGCACCCGGTGCTGATACTTCAGCACCAGCAGGTCGAAGGCGCTCTTGTCGCCCTTCTGCACCCGCTGCACCAGCTGCTGGTCATTGTCGTCCTGGATGACACCCTGACTCATGCACCAGCAACCCCGCCTGGGCAGACCGGCTGACCGGCAGCTGCACAGGCTGCTCCGATAGACTCGCAGGCGTCGAGAAAGTTCGCTGTGCACACAGCGTCGCGGCCGGCGCAGGCGCCAGCTTCGCGAACGAGATCCGGGTCACGATGGATGGCGAAGAAACGGACTTTCATGCAGTGAACTTGCGTGCCCGCGCGGTCGTCCGCATCGAAGTTGCGCGCCCACCGGCGCGACGGTCCAGTTTCAGTCGAATCCGCAGGCGACGCAGCTCATCCGCCGGCGCATCGCCAGCCGCCAGCAGCATCGAGGCATCCCGGAAATTCGGCAGATTCCAGTGCAGCCAGATAAAACTTGTACTCATTCTGGTATCGGGTCGCAGCGTCGCTTCGTAATTCTGGCCGCGTCGATCGGTGAGCCGCCAGAGTCCGTCAGCTTGCCACACAACGCGGGTAATTTGACGCGCGCCCAGCCAGCCGGCACCGATCAGCCCCATCCACAGCACGATCAGGACGGCCGCTGCCCCACCCAGGGCGGCCTCGAGGCCGATGTTGCCCGCCACCAACGCCGGCGAAGCGGTCGCCAGCAGCAACGTCAGCAACGCGAGCCGCCGGCCGGCGCGTCGCCTGCGCACGTCAACTCTCAGCGCTGGAAAGCCCGCCGAAGTAGGCAATGACATCGAGCTGCTCCGGATCCTGCGGCCGTTCCCGGCCCATCAGGTATGCCAGCAGTTGCGGGTCCTGCAGCTCGACCAGGGATTCGAAAGCCCGCTGTTCGGCCGCGGGCGCCTGCGGATAGCGCTGCTCCAGGTACCGCTGGAATACCACGTCGAGCTCGCGCATGCCCCGGCGGCAACGCCAGCGCAGACGCGCGAGATCGGCCTTATTGTCTGCGGCAGACATGGTGGTTGGCTACCGCGGCGACGATCCGGGGCGACGCAGGCGGATCAGTGCCGCCGCTCGGCGATCAGCTTCTTGATTTCTGCAATCGCCCGCGCCGGGTTCAGGTCCTTCGGACAGGCTTCCGTGCAGTTCATGATGGTATGGCAGCGGTACAGCTTGAACGGATCCTCCAGCGCATCCAGCCGCTCGCCGGTCGCCTCATCGCGCGTGTCGATGATCCAGCGATACGCCGCCAGCAGCGCTGCCGGTCCCAGGTAGCGGTCGCTGTTCCACCAGTAGCTCGGACAGGAGGTCGAGCAGCAGGCGCACAGGATGCAGGCCGAGGGCCGGTCGATCTTCTCCTGGTCTTCCTTGGATTGCAGCCGCTCGCGGTCGGGCGGCGCGGGGGTACGCGTCTGCAGCCACGGCTTGACCGAGGCGTACTGCGCATAGAAGTCGGTCAGGTCCGGCACCAGATCCTTCACCACCGGCATGTGCGGCAGCGGATAGATCTTCACATCGCCCTTCACCTCGTCGCAGGCCTTGGTGCAGGCGAGCGTGTTGGTGCCGTCGATGTTCATGGCGCAGGAGCCGCAGATGCCTTCGCGGCAGGAGCGGCGGAAGGTCAGCGTCGGATCGATCTCGTTCTTGATCTTGATCAGCGCGTCCAGAACCATCGGCCCGCAGGCGGCCATGTCGACCTCGTAGGTGTCGACCCGCGGGTTCTCGCCCGCCTCCGGATCGAAGCGGTAGATGCGGAAGGTGCGCACGTCCTTCGCAGCCGCGGCCGCCTTGAACGCCTTGCCGGGTTTGATCTTGGAATTCGCGGGTAAGCGGAATTGGGCCATGAGTCAATCCTTCACAACAATCAATACACTCGCGCCTTCGGCGGCACCGGCTCGACGTCGTCGGTGAGCGTGTTCAGGTGCACCGGCCGGTAGTCGAGCTGCACGTCGCCGTGCTCGCTCACCCACGACAGCGTGTGCTTCATCCAGTTCTGGTCGTCGCGGTCCGGGTAATCCTCGCGCGCATGCGCGCCGCGGCTTTCCTTGCGGTTCACCGCCGAGTGCATGGTGGCGACCGCCTGGCCGAGCAGGTTGTCGAGCTCCAGCGTCTCGATCAGGTCGGTGTTCCAGACCATGCCGCGATCGCTGACGCTGACGTCGGCGAACGAATTGAAGACCTCGGAGAGCTTGTGCACGCCTTCCTGCAGCGATTCGCCGGTGCGGAACACGGCAGCGTGTCCCTGCATCACCCGCTGCATGTTCAGCCGGATATCGGCCGTCTTCAGCGAGCCCTTGGCGTTGCGCAGCTTGTCGATGCGGCTGACTGCGAGCTCGCCCGCATCCTTCGCCAGCGGCCGGTGATTGGTGCCGGGCTTGACCGTCTCGGCGCAGTAACGGGAGGCTTCGCGCCCGAACACCACCAAATCGAGCAGCGAGTTCGAGCCCAGGCGGTTGGCGCCGTGCACCGACACGCAGGCGGCTTCGCCGACGGCCATGAGTCCCGGCACCACCGTGTCCGGGCTGCCGTTCTTCAGCGTCACGACCTCGCCGTGATAGTTCGCCGGGATGCCGCCCATGTTGTAGTGAACCGTCGGCAGCACCGGAATCGGCTGCTTGGAAACGTCGACGCCCGCGAAAATCTTGGCGGTCTCGGCGATGCCCGGCAGCTTCTCGTGAATCGTGTCCGCGCCCAGGTGCTCCAGATGCAGATAGATGTGATCCTTGTGCGGGCCGACGCCGCGGCCTTCGCGGATCTCGATCGTCATCGCGCGGCTGACCACGTCACGCGAGGCCAGGTCCTTCGCGTTGGGCGCATAGCGCTCCATGAAACGCTCGCCCGCGGAGTTACGCAGAATGCCGCCTTCGCCGCGCACGCCTTCAGTGATGAGGCAGCCGGCGCCGTAAATGCCGGTCGGATGGAACTGCACGAACTCCATGTCCTGCAGAGGCAGACCGGCACGCAGCACCATGCCGCCGCCGTCACCGGTGCAGGTATGAGCAGACGTACAGGAGAAGTACGCGCGACCGTAACCACCGGTGGCCAGCACGGTCTTGTGCGCACGGAAACGATGCAGCGTGCCGTCAGCCATGTTGATGGCGACGACGCCGCGGCACTCGCCGTTCTCCATGATCAGGTCGACGGCAAAGTACTCGATGAAGAACTGCGCTTCATGGCGCAGCGCCTGCTGATACAACGTGTGCAGCATGGCGTGGCCGGTGCGATCCGCCGCGGCGCACGTGCGCTGTGCAGTGCCCTGGCCGAAACGCGTGGTCATGCCGCCGAAGGGACGCTGATAGATGCGGCCGTCCTCGGTGCGCGAGAACGGCACACCGTAGTGCTCCAGCTCGATCACCGCGCCGGGCGCTTCCTTGCACATGAACTCGATCGCATCCTGATCGCCCAGCCAGTCCGAACCCTTGACGGTGTCGTACATGTGCCAGCGCCAGTCGTCCTCGCCCATGTTGCCCAGCGCGGCGCTGATGCCGCCCTGCGCCGCCACCGTGTGGCTGCGGGTGGGAAATACCTTGGTGATGCAGGCCGTGGACAGGCCGGAATGCGCCAGGCCGAAGGTGGCGCGCAAGCCGGCGCCGCCGGCGCCTACGACCACCACGTCGTAGCTGTGATCGATGAACTGATAAGCGCTCATGCCGCTGCTCCAAAAGCGATGCGCAGCACCGAGAACACGCCCAGCGCCGCCGCCGCGACGTGAATGAAATTGACCAGCAGCATGGTGACGATCTTCCAGCCCTTGTTCGAAACGTAATCCTCGACCACCACCTGCACGCCCAGCTGCGAGTGCCAGGCGGCGGTGCCGATCAGCAGACTCAACAGCACTGCGTGGGTGGGCGTATCGATCCAAGAGAGGATCGCACCGTGGTCAAAGCGGCCCAGCTGCGCCAGCGAGCAGGCGAACCACAGCCCGAGCAGCACCAGGCCGACGGCCGTAACGCGCTGCGACCACCAGTGGGACACACCTTCTTTCGCCGAGCCCAGGCCCAGCACCCGGCCGACGGGACTGCGCAGGCTCATGCGGCACCTCCGGCGCTGCCGATCAGGATCCAGAAGAGCACGGTCAGCACCAGCCCGCCGAGAAACACGAACCAGCCGCTCTTGCGCGCGACCGCTTTCTCGAAGCCGTAGCCCGCATCCCAGAACAGGTGCCGCACACCGTTCATCAGGTGATAGAAGAAGCTGAAGGAAATGACGAACAGCACCAGCCGGATCAGCGGATTTGCAAACACCTGCTGCGCGTTGGCATAGGCGTCGGCACCCGCAGCGGCCGCAGCCAGCCAGTACACCAGCAGCAGCAATCCGACGGAAAGCGCACAGCCGGCGGCTCGATGCAGGAAGGACAACGCCATCGTGTACTGCCACCGGTAGATCAGGAACGGCGACAGCGGACGGACATGTTTAGCTGGACTGCTCAAAGGCACACTCCCCAAGACAAGCGGCACGATGTCCGCTAGAAATCGATGCAGCGTCCGCGCTTTTCCCAGTCGCCGAAGCGCGTGGGCTCGGGACCTTCGCGTCCGCCGATTTCGACCGGCAGCGCATCTGCCGGCGCGGGCGGCTTCTCAGACCCTTTGCGTGCGGCAATGTGGGAAACTGGGTCCGTCGTCACGGCGCCGGTGTCGGCGGGGCGAAGCGATGTGTCCAGTTGGCTGCGGGGCATGCCCGCAAGTTTGCCAGAAGGCCTCCGGGCGAGAAACCTCCGGCGGCATCTCAAGTCACGATAGGTAGTTTCGGATTTAGCGAATGAACCACGGCTCCTCCCTGCCCCGGCGGCAGTTGGCGCGCTTCGGATCGATCCTGGTCACCGGCGCCGCTGCCCGCGAATACCTGCAAGGCCAGCTCAGCTTCGACATGAGCCGACTTACGCCGCAGCGTGTCGAGCTCGCGAGCTGCAACTCTTCGCAGGGCCGCGTGCAGGCGGTGCTCTGGATGGTCGAACGCAGCGACGCGTTCGTCCTGATCCTGCCAGCCGCCATGATCGAGCGCACGCTGGCCCGCCTGCGCAAGTATGTGCTGCGCTCCAAAGTGAAGGTCGAATCCGGCAGCGAACGCTTCGCGGCCTACGATGCGACCAGCCTGTCTTTGGCTGGCGTATCGATGCCGGAAAGCACTGGTGTTCACGTGGAGCACGACGCACTCAGCCTGATCCGCTGGCCCGGCACGAACCGCATTCTGATGCTCGCGCCGGCGGACGCCTCAGCCGAACCTGATCCCGCTGTCGAGCACGCCTGGCGCCTGGAGGACATCCGCGCCGGCCTGCCGCAGGTCTACCCGGAAAGCCACGAGCTGTTCGTGGCGCAGATGCTCAACATCGATCTGCTTGGCGGAATCAGTTTCGAGAAAGGCTGCTACACCGGCCAGGAGATCATCGCCCGCGCGCATTTTCGCGGGACCGTGAAACGCCGCATGTTCCGCTTTCGTGCGAGCTGTCCTGCCCCGTCGCCAGGAACGCGCGTAGTGGTCGACGGTGCGCACGCAGGCGATGTCGTCGATGCGGTTGCGACGCCTGACGGTTGCGAACTGCTGGCGGTGATCAGCCTCGCGCAGCTGAATTCGCCGCTGGCACTCGCGGACGTTCCCAGCTCATCACTGACGCGGCTGGAGTTGCCATACGCGGTCGGCTGAAACTGCCCGCGTAGTAATTGCAGGACTCCACGCTGACCCGGATGGATCCCCGCCTGCGCGGGAATGACGAAGGGAGTCAGGCCTCCGGCCGCATGTACGGGAACAGCAGCACGTCGCGGATCGACGGTGAGTTGGTGAACAACATCACCAGCCGGTCGATGCCCACGCCCAGGCCGCCGGTCGGCGGCAGGCCGTATTCGAGCGCACGGATGTAGTCGCCGTCGTACTGCATCGCCTCGTCGTCGCCTTCCTTCTTGCGCGCCAGCTGATCGTGGAAGCGGGCTGCCTGGTCCTCCGGGTCGTTCAACTCGGAGAAGCCGTTGGCGAGCTCGCGACCGCCGACGAAGAACTCGAAGCGGTCGGTGATGAACGGATCGGCATCGTTGCGCCGCGCCAGCGGCGAGACCTCGGCCGGATACGCATAGGCAAACGTGGGCTGGACGAGATGGTGTTCCGCCGTCTTCTCGAAGATCTCGATCTGCAACTTGCCGGCGCCGTCACCCGGCTTGTAAGGAATGCCCAGGCGATCGCAATGCGCGCGCAGATACTCGACGTCGCGCAGCTTCGTGCGGTCCAGCCCTTCGTTGAAATGAACCACCAGGTCTTCGATGGTCACGCGCCGGAACGGCTGCGCGAAGTCGAACACCTGGCCCTGATACTCCACCTGGCGCGAGCCGTGCACTGCATCGCAGATGCCCTGACACATCTGCTCCACCAGATTCATGATGTCGCCGCAGTCGGCATACGCCTGGTACAGCTCCAGCATCGTGAATTCAGGGTTGTGCCGCGTGGAGACGCCTTCGTTGCGGAAGTTGCGGTTGATCTCGTATACGCGCTCGAAACCGCCCACCACCAGCCGCTTCAGGTACAGCTCCGGCGCGATGCGCAGGTAGAGATCCATGTCGAGCGCATTGTGATGCGTCACGAACGGCTTGGCCGCTGCGCCGCCGGCGATCGGCTGCATCATGGGCGTTTCCACTTCCATGAAGCCCATCGAGTCGAGGTAGTCGCGCAGAAATTTCACGATGCGCGTGCGCGTCTGGAACACACGCCGGCTCTCCGGGCTGATGATCAGATCGACGTAGCGCTGGCGGTAGCGGGTCTCCTGATCCGACAGGCCGTGCCACTTGTCGGGCAGCGGGCGCAGCGACTTCACCAGCAGGCGCAGCTTCTCGACACGCACCGACAGCTCGCCCGCCCGGGTCTTGAACAGCACGCCCTCGGCACCGAGCACATCGCCCACGTCCCAGGTCTTGAACTCGTCGTAGACCTCGCCCAGCGGCTCCTTCTGCACGAACAGCTGGATCTGGCCGGAGCGGTCCGCGATCTTGGCGAAGCTGGCCTTGCCCATGATGCGCTTGACCATCATGCGGCCGCCGACCTTCACCCGCACGGTGTTCTGCTCGAACCATTCCGGCGCATGCTCGCCGTAACCGGTCAGCAGCTGATCGGCCAGTACATCGCGCCGGAAATCGTTCGGAAAGGCGACGCCGGTGCGCAGCTTGTCCAGCTTGGCGCGCCGCTCGGCGATCAGCTTGTTCTCGTCCTCGGGGGTGGCTTGTGGTTGGTCGGTCATGCTCGGACTCCGGCGCGTGAGCGCCTGGGCTCACAGCCCCTGCTTCAAACTCGCTTCCAGGAACGGATCCAGATCGCCGTCGAGCACCGCGGTGGTGTTGCCGATCTCGACGTTGGTGCGCAGATCCTTGATGCGCGACTGGTCGAGCACGTAGGAACGGATCTGGTTGCCCCAGCTCACATCCGACTTGGCGTCTTCCAGTACCTTGGCGGCGGCGTTGCGCTTGTTCACTTCCAGCTCGTACAGCTTGGCCTTCAACTGCTTCATGGCCTTGTCGCGGTTCTTGTGCTGGCTGCGCTCGGCCTGGCAGGCGACCACGATGCCGGTGGGCATGTGCGTGATGCGCACCGCCGACTCGGTCTTGTTGACGTGCTGGCCGCCGGCGCCGCTGGAGCGGTACACGTCGGTCTTCAGGTCGGCCGGGTTGATGGTGATGTCGATGTCGTCGTCGACTTCCGGCGAAACGAACACGGAGGCGAACGAAGTGTGGCGCCGCGCGTTGGAATCGAACGGCGACTTGCGCACCAGCCGGTGCACGCCGGTTTCGGTGCGCAGCCAGCCGTAGGCGTAATCGCCGGTGAAATTGATGGTGGCGCTCTTGATGCCGGCGACTTCGCCGTCGCTCACGTCGACCAGCTCGGTCTTGAAGCCGTGCGCTTCGCCCCAGCGCAGATACATGCGCAGCAGCATCTGCGCCCAGTCCTGGGCCTCGGTGCCGCCGGCGCCGGCCTGGATGTCGAGGAAGGCGCTGTGCGGATCCATCTGGCCGGGGAACATGCGCTGGAATTCCAGCTTCTTGACGTCCTGCTCGATGGCGCCGATGTCGTTCTGCACGTCCTGGGCGGTGGACTCGTCGTCCTCCTCGACCGCCATTTCCAGCAGTTCGAGGGCGTCGCCCAATGCGTTGCTGACGCGATCGAGCGTGCCGACCACCATGTCCAGGCGCGCGCGCTCCTTGCCCAGCTCCTGTGCCCGGTCAGGCGTATTCCAGACGCCCGGGTCCTCCAGCTCGCGGTTTACTTCCGTCAGCCGTTCACTCTTGTTGTCGTACTCAAAGAAACCTCCGAAGCGCCTCGCTGCGCTCGGCGAGATCATCGAGAGTACGGCGGATGTGATTGACTTCCATGGGAAACCGGGGTTGGGACAATGAGGGGCGGCGATGGTAACACTCTCAGATGCTCCACCACCAATTGCAGCCGCTCGCTGCCGTTGTAGCGATTCACGTCCAGCCGGTAGGCCAGCTCGACGCATTGTTTCGGCGCCACCTCGGGCGCGTCGTCGTGATCGAAATGCCGGAAGGCGATGGCCTCGCACACCGGCCCGCCGGGGCTGCGCACTTCCATTTTCAGGTGGCGCTCGCCCAGCACGCGCACGTTGCGGACCTCGAACTCGCCGTCGAACAGCGGCTCGGGGAATGCCTGCCCCCAAGGCCCCGACTCGCGCAGCAGATGAGCGATCTCAAGTGTCAGTTCCTGCGGCTGCAACTCTCCGTCCGAGTGCACGATGCCGGTGGCGTCCTCCACGGTCATCCAGCGACCGACTTCTTCGGCAAATGCCGCGCGGAAATCCTCTAAACGAACGGCCTGCAGCGTCAGGCCCGCCGCCATCGCATGTCCGCCGAATTTCTCGATCAGGCCCGGATGACGACTCGCCACCGCATCCAGCACATCGCGGATGTGCACTCCCGGCACCGAGCGCGCCGAACCCTTGAGCATCATTTCATCCGCACGCGCCATCGCGATCACCGGGCGGTGGACTCGATCCTTCACACGCGAAGCGACCAGCCCCACCACGCCTTGATGCCAGGTCTCGTCGAACAAGCACAGCCCCAGCGGCAGTGCCGCATCCTCGCGCATGTCGGCGATCGCCAGCATGGCTTCCTGCTGCATCTGCAGCTCCAGCTCGCGCCGGTCGTGATTGAGCTGGCTCAAGCGGCCGGCCAGCAGCCGCGCCGTGTCCAGGTCATCGGTCAGCAGACACTGGATGCCGATCGACATGTCGTCCAGCCGACCGGCCGCATTCAGTCGCGGCCCGACCTGAAAACCCAGATCGGCCGCCACCAGATGCGAGGTGGTTCGATTCGACACTTCGAGCAAGGCGAGAATGCCCGGCAGGCAGCGCCCGGCTCGAATGCGCCGCAGCCCCTGATTGACCAGGACGCGGTTGTTCCGGTCCAGTGGCACCAGATCGGCAATCGTGCCCAGCGCCACCAGGTCGAGCAGTTCCGCCACTGGCGCAGGCTGCGAACAGAGTCCGCGCGACTGCATTTCACGCGTCAGCGCAGCCATCAGATAGAACGCAACGCCGACGCCAGCCAGCGCCTTGCTCGGAAACTCGTCTTGCGGTGCGTTCGGATTGACGATGGCGGCCGCTGCCGGCAACGGCAAACCAGCCGCCGGCAAGTGATGATCCGTCACCAGCGTCTCGATACCCAGCGTGCTCGCTTCGAGCACACCGGCATGGCTGGAGATGCCGTTGTCCACCGTGATGATGAGCCCGGGCTGCTGCGCAGCCGCCAGACGCACGATCTCCGGCGTCAGCCCATAGCCGTACTCGAAGCGATTCGGAACGAGAAAATCGACCTGCGCGAAACCCAGACGCCGCAGTTGACGCACCACCAACGCGGTGCTGGTCGCACCATCCGCGTCGAAGTCGCCGACCACCACGATGCGGCTCCCCCGCTCGCGATGCCGGCACAACAATTGGACCGCAGCCTCGATGCCACCGAGCTGACGGACTGGAATCAACTGGTCGAGTGTGAGTTCCAGCTCATTGGCCACACGCACCTGACGCGCCGCGTACAGACGCCGCAACAGCGGATGCAGATCGGCTGGAAGCGTCGCGCCTTCCGCAACTGGACGCCGACGGATCGTACGCAAACTCACGAGAGCTTCTCCGCGCTCGCCCGCTCACCCAGAGGCCATTGGGACAACGGCAAGGCCCGCCGCCAGAAACGCCGCAACGCCGACCGGCTGACATCGCAATGTAGATCGTCGAGCACCAGATCGAGCCGACGCAGCGCGCCCGTCGTCAATGCTCGCGTCAACGGCGCAACCCACTGCTCCTCGAGCGAATCGACATCAGCGACTTTCACGACCACGACTGCGCGCTCCACCTGTGCCAGATTCGTGAGCAACGCACCGCACTGCCGCGGCAGGGATCGAACGGATCGACCGTGCAATTGATAGATACCTCGCAGATAGGATTCTTCGCCGAAAGCAACCGGCAGAGTTTGAGTTGCGACAGA
>Ga0182745_1003395_pt1 | contig 13753 bp, 8 predicted proteins | sample eDN3rd30CKraftBY_FD_128523 | JGI IMG/M metagenome (GOLD analysis project Ga0182745, IMG submission 128523) | Enriched backyard soil microbial communities from Emeryville, California, USA - eDNA 3rd pass 30_C Kraft BY (version 2) (version 2) | ecosystem: Environmental > Terrestrial > Soil >...
CCGGTACAGACAAGCTGCAGTTGGCATCTACCGTGGATCGCACATCCGCAGAGCCTTTCCAGGGGACCGGTTTTACAACAAGAGTTGTTCCCGACACAGTCCAGTTTGCTGGAAACCATGTCGAGCGGTCTGCCTGGTGTTGAAATTCCGTCTCGAGCCGGGCTTGAAACAGGGCGGGAACAGCACTGGTTGCACCGGCCCATCGTTGTAATGCGGGACGGACAAATAATTCGAAACATACCATGCTGCTGACAGGATTTCCTGGCAATCCGAAAACATAGCTGGTCTCGGGAACCACCGGCGAGTCCAGGGAATTCTCTCCCCTGCTCTGCCGACTTGCCCGGATGCCAGCGGGCAAATGGTCTTTCCTTCCGAACCAGACGGGTTTCCCCGGCTTGACGGAGACATGATGAAAAATCTTTTGTACGCCTGCCCGAAGTAATTCATCGGGAACCAGGTCTGCCATGCCGGCAGAGACTCCTCCGGAAAGAATCAGAAAATCACACTTTAACCCTGCATCAATGTGCGTTTGTAATTCTTCCCGAATGTCGCGGACCAGACTGACAAGTACAGGATGAGCCCCCGCTTCCCGCACCTGAGCAGCCAGCATCAGTGCATTGGAATTGCGAATCTGTCCCGGGCCCGGTGTCTGTTGCACGTCAACCAATTCATCTCCCGTGGCCAGAACCGCCACGGTGGGCATCTTCCGCACCAGTGGAAACGCCTGCCCTGCCTCGGCCAGCAAGGCCATTTCCTGAGCCCGCAGGAAAGTTCCGCTCCGCAGCATCAGTTCGCCCATTCGCATCGAGGTTCCCCGGGGAAGGAGAAACGCCCCCTGCTTCACCGCTCGCGGAGCCCGGACCTCAATCCATCCCGCATCCACATCGAAGAGACCTGCCGGGAAGATGCCCCGGCTGTCTGCTGGTTGTTCCCGGTCTGCGAGAGATTTCCATTCGCCTTGCCGGGAAATCTCAGTCTGCGGGGAAAAAGGTGTGGTCCACTCCACGGGAATGACCGCATCCGCGCCGGTCGGGATCGGGGCGCCCGTCATGATACGCACCGCCTGGCCTGGCAGGACTGTCTGCGTGAACGTTTCCCCTGCCAGGACTTCGCCACAGACCTTCAGCAAAACAGGTGGAACCTCAGTTGTCTGGCTGCTCGCGAAGACGGTGAGGTCAGCATGGCGAACGGCATAACCATCCATCAAAGATTTATCGAAAGGGGGAGAATCGACCGGACTGCAAACCATCTCTGCCAACCGGCAACCCAGCGTCTCCGCCAGCGGAATTCTCCGGACAGTTCCGGGAAGGATGGCTTCACCAATCCGTTTCCAGGCTTCTTCCACGCTGATCATCGTACAGCCTCAAGCCCCGATGTGTGCCTTCGTTCCCTGCCAATCCCTGTCCGCCACATGCGAAACATTGTTCTGTGATTCTGAATTGACGATTCGAGAACTCGCCAGAGTTTCGAGGATCTGCCAGCACGGAGTGTGACAGCATCTACAGACCAGTCCGATGTCCAGAGGGATCGATCAACCACAGCCAATCATCGAATAAAAATTCGAACCGAATGGCCAGGAGTGCGATCCGTCCCATCACCGTATAACCAAATGCCGCCCCGAATGTGACCATCAAGACCCAGATCCCGAACTGAGACACCTTTCCGACAACGCCGGTATGTTCAATCGAAAAGAAGAAATAGACCAGTGCCGAAAGCACACAGACCAGCAGCAGGAGTTGTTGAAGGCTGGCCCAGAACTGGAATTGCTGGGAAACCGGGTCCATCACGACGACCGGTTCAATGGTGTTTCGAATCTGGCTGAGGAAATCGGCTTGCAGAAATCCAACCAGCCGGATGCCTGCGGTCGAACCGATAATAAACGCCAGCGGCCACCGGGCAATCCAGGCTCCGCGCGGAGAGAGCCGCCATAACAACATGCCCCCCAGAAACAGGGGAATCAAGTACAACCACCAGGTCTCGTCCCGCACAGGAGACATTCCCGGCACAGCCCAGGACTGAATCCAGGCCGGCCAGATCTTGGCCAGGAGGCTGGGAACCAGGACCACCCAGAATCCGACGACCATATAATAGGCAGCGGACACTCCGACAAAAACTGCTTCAGAGAATTTATAAAACGGGTTGTCACGGTACAGAAATGAAAACACGCACAATGTTAAAAATGCGGTTATCCAGATCCCTAGAGAACGTGACAAGCTATAATCCGCTTCGCCAGCCAGGTAATCATTAAATGTCGCCCCCGAAGTCTGTCCATTAACGGCGGTGACATAAGCCGAACCGGCACCCACGAAGACGGCACGGTAAAACAACCACAGGCCCAGCATCAGCCAGAACACTGCCCAGACCTTTGTCAGTGGACGACGTTCAGATGGTGGCAATGTGTCAGCCAATCTTAATCCTCCCCTGTTCAAACACATGAAATTTAAAATTCGAAGGAGCGCTTTAATATTTCTTCATTAATGCTCCCAAAATGGTGAACCCGTCCGGTTTCGACATTATGGAATACAATTTCCGCAGGGCTGAACAGATGCGGGTCCATCTTATAAAAGTCACGACCGGCCGCTTCAAACATATTCAGGAATGGCTGTCCAGACATGGAAGATGCTCCCGAGGGAACTTTCGGACCAAGTTTTCGAATGGACTCATCATCACCGTTCACCCAAAGTGTGACTCTTCCGCCATAGAGAATGGCATCATTGGTGCGCCCGATGGCGGTCAGGTCATCCGCAGCCACGGGAGAAATGGGAGCCCATCCACAGGCGGACTCCACACGCATGACATCAAAATTCAATTCGAACAATTTATGCATCGCGGTTTCAATGCACCGGGCCACCACTTGTAGATTGCCCGCCATACTGGCTGTCGGCGCCACCAGCAGCGCGACATGCTCGGGAGTCACACCACATGTCCGGGCAACATGCTTGACGACTTCCGTATCAGGAATCCCGTTGGATTCCAGAACTCCGACCACCCCATAGCCTGCCTCCCGGTATTCCAGCTTCTCAAACAGCGGTTCGCACCCGGCTGAAGCCCGCATCGGTCCCGATGCCATGGCAAAATAGTTGTTGGTCTTCAGCTTCCAGCCAGCATACTGGCTGAGCAGGCAGGCCTCGACAACGTGATCCGTCTGGGCCGATAACATTGGCCAGCCGCACCCGGCCAACAGACCCGGAACGATGGAAAACTCTGTGAATCCGGCGGTGCAGACTTCTGCCAGTGCCAGGCCTGCGGCCAGGCTGCCCGCAGTTTCGACGCCGAAATCCAGGACGATTCCCGGACTGGAAGCTTCCACAAGTTCAATGCGCAATTCATCCAGTTGCGAGAGCAACTGATGTACCAGATCCCAGGCAAGGTCATTCAACGACGATGCATCCTGCTCTTCATTCACAATCAATTTCCAGGCGTGATGTTCGTGGTCTGGTCACTTTTTCCGATGGGCTGGTCGAATGGTCTCGGACCGGTTGTCAAACCGCCTGGACCACCCGCCCAACATCCTTTCATTCAGGACCGATGCGGCTTATGCATCAGAGTGCATTCAGGTCGAATGAACCACGGATCTCAATCGAACATCGTGCTTTCCCAAGAGCACATGGTAGAGAAAACTGCTTTAAACACAATGTGACACAAGAATTGATGAACAGCAGCCGCATGAAATCAACCCGCCGGTTGATCATCCCGGATTCGGGTCCCCTGCCCTGCTGGGAAAACGGCATTCGCCCAGAATGATGCGCGGGTGCAGCGGCAATTACAGAACTCCATAGAGAGGACCGCCATGTGCCGCCAGTTGATCGACGCGGCGGGTCACCTCGGGACTCTCAATCAGTGGCGGTGCATGATGCGGTTTGATTCTGGCATCAATGACCAGCATCCCGCGACAGCCCCAATGTTTCGCTTCTATAAAAGACTCGATGCCGTCGAGATCGACGGCAGGATTCGAACGGGTAAAAGTAACCCATAAAAAATTATTGAGTGATCTCGCGGCGAATTTGGCGTCGTCCACGAGAACACAAAGCGGCACGTCGTCAAACTGCGGGAACGATGCAAACATCTGGCAAAATGCCTGCAGCACTCCATCATTTCGTCCCCCACATGTCGGAGCTTCCACGACCAGCACCCCCGGAAGTGCCAGACGGGGATGACGAAACCCATCCGGCAATCTAAACGCACCGGGAATCTCCCTCGCCAGAGTCCGCCTGATCGGGCCGGCGCAAGCCATCACCACTTTCGATCCGGAGTTGAGCCCCGTTCCGGAATAGTCCAGTGTATCGATCGTGGTTTTCGTCTGAAAATGTAGATCTCGCGTCCAGTCCACTCGTTGCAGCAGATGCGAGAAGAACCGGGAAATGTCCTGCAGGTGAAGCTGCGGATCATCTTCGCTCGCGGCAATCAGCAGATATTTGGCCAGCGAGAGCTGACCTTGACCGAGGATCGCGTTGGCCTGTGTCAGAATCTCCTGCGGTTGCCGCTGGGCGGCATAAGGAACATAACGTTCGCTTCCCAGGGCCAATAGCAGCGGATGAACTCCCGCCGCATCCACCGCATGCACGGCTTTCACTCCCGGAAGGACCGCAGGAATGGCCGGCCCGGTAATTTCATGAATGATTTCCCCGAAAGACGTATCTTCCTGAGGAGGCCGACCAACCACCGTAAACGGCCAGACCGCATCATTTCGATGCCAGACACGTTCAACATTCATCACGGGAAAATCGTGCTGCAGGCTGTAATATCCCAGATGATCGCCGAACGGTCCTTCGGGGAGAAGATGGTCTTGAGCAATTGTTCCAGACAGACAGAAATCGGCCTGCGCCACCAATGGCAATCCCGAATGTTGCCTGATCAATTCGACCCGATGTCCTCCCAGGGCACCGGCAAATGTCAATTCTGAAAGCCCTTCCGGTAACGGCATCACAGCGGACAACATCAATGCTGGCGGTCCGCCGACAAAGACGTTGACCTTAAGTGGTTCACCGCGGCGAATGGCTGCAGCATGATGCACGCCGATACTGCGATGAATTTGATAATGCAATCCCACCTGCCGATTCGGAGTATACCGGTTCCCCGCCAGTTGCACGCGATACATTCCCAGGTTGGACTTCTGCCAGCCGGGATGGTCCGGATGCTCGGTATAGACTGCCGGCAACGTGATGAATGGTCCCCCATCGTCCGGCCAGGAGGTCATTTGCGGCAGTTGATCAAGAGTCGTCTGACAATCCATCAACGGACCCCGCCGGCGAAACCTGGGTTGCATCGCCCAGGCCGTGGGCAATGCCCGGGCGTAGCGCCAAGGGGCTTTGAGCGCCTGTGCCGGATCAATTTTGAGCTCGACCAGACGTTGAACGAGGTCCAATGTGTCCCGGAACATGAACCGGGTTCTCTTCGATGTTCCAAACAGGTTGCTGACCATCGGAAAGCGGCAGCCAGTCACGTTCTCAAACAGCAATGCCGGGCCACCAGCCTGATAGACTCGTCGCTGAATCTCTGCAGCTTCCAGACAGGGATCGATGGGCTGCGAAATGCGGAGCAATTCCCCAGCCGCTTCCAGATCCTGCAGACAGGCCCGCAGATGACGATACCCCATAGAAATCACCTGCGATGTTGATCAGAAGAAACTCGTGCTTCGTCGATATCTAAAATTTGGGGTCGGCCTTCACGCAAAGTCCGACAACGGAGGACGTTTCGCGGTCACGGACCCCAAACCCAAGCCCTGACAGGGCACTCGTACCATTTCGAATGCAGGCCCCTGCCCTGCTCGATCGTACCACGGCTCGATCCTACCACGGCTGGAGCATGCTGCTCTCGCTTGTGCCCGCGACGGACGTGTTTTGATTGATGAAAGACTTTCGACGCGAGCACATGATCGACCAAACTGGTCTATTCGTGCCTCGTTTCGCCACGTGGTGCAGAAACCCTCTGAAGGACCTGCTGCATATATCGCAGACTTTCCCTGGCAATCACCTCCGCGCCGGGGGCATAGTCGAAGACTTCAACGGAGACCCAGCCGTTGTATCCGGTCTTTTTCAACGCTTCAAAAATCGGTACGAAATCGATCTCCCCCATCCCCGGTCCGCGCAAATTGACATCGTTGGCGTGAAAATGCTGCGTGATCCCGGAGAATTGATGAATCAACTCCGGCAAGGGAGTCCCTTCACCCAGCATCGCCTTCACATCCTGATGCAGCGCCAGGTTGGAGTGTCCCACTGCGGCAATGATCTCGGCGGCCTCCTGGCAAGTGTTCATGAAATTCGTTTCTTTAATGGTCAGCGGTTCAAGCAGCAGCGTGACCCCACGATCGGCAAGTTGCGGTAAGGCGGCCTGAAAAACTTCGATGGCATTCGCCGTGGCCTGTTCACGAGTCACCCCTTCTTCCAGATTTCGTTGTTGAGGAGAACCGAGGACCATCAGCGTTCCTCCCAGGTCCGCACACAAATTCCCCAATGCCACAAGATAGCCTGCTGTTCTCTGCCGGGTTGCCTGGTCAGCGGTTGTCAGGTGCAGTCCACTGGTCTTGGCTAGCAACCAATGCAGACCAATGATCTCCAGACCATGGTGCGCAGCGGTCTGTTTGAGATCAATCCGTTGCTGGGGCGTCACAGATTCCACGCGATCCGCCAGGGTAAACGGGGCCACCTCCACACCGGTATAGCCCGTCTCGGCAATAAATTGACACTGCTGGTCAAAGTTCCAGTCCGTGAATAACTCCTGACAAATTGCAAACTTCATAGCGATTGATCGTTTCCGGGCCAGAGGGAGCTGCAACACTCCCCAAATTTAGAGATACGTCACAGAATACAAGACTTGAATTCAAATCTCACCTGGATCTCACGCTCTTCGGTGGAGAGTGGCTGCTTTTTTGATCTCTCAACACTGGTCTGTGAATCCCAGACGATTCGCCGCATGGCGGAACATGGCCCGGACAAAGTACTGCTTCGTCGATTCCTAAAATTTAGGGTAGGTCTTCACGCAAAGTCCGACAACGGGGGACGTTTCGCGATCACGTCCCCGAAATCCAAGCCCTGACAGGGCAGTACGTGCCTGGAAGCAACAGACCCCGCTGGAATGAGCAGCGGGGTCTGTGTCAGAATTCATCCCCGATCAATATCCTGGAAGAATATCAGGGCGGGGCGCACATGTTGTCTCAGGCGACGCGGCGGCGCGAATCGAACCGCAGAATTTCGACTTCTTCCTGCTGTTGTTCGCGAACTCCTTCAATAAAAGCTTCGAAAACCTGCATGTCCAGGGCGGATGCGGATTGACTTTCCGGATGGAATTGCACGCCCAGGCACCACCAGTTTTCCACTGCTGATTCATAGGCTTCGATCACCCCATCCATGGCGGTCGCGCTGACTCGAAAGATCGGGGCCAGCTGATCGATGGCCATATGGTGATCGCTGTTCACACGAATTTCGCCTGGACCATAGATGCTGTCCATGCGAGTGCCGGGAACGATTTCAATGACATGCCTCAGGCAATTTTCTACCGGATCGCGATGGCAGAGTGACTTCAGCACATCTTCCGCCACATGCTGAAAGAGCGTGCCGCCGCAAATGACATTCAGCTCCTGCATTCCTGCCCCGATCGCCAGCGTGGGGATCTTCATTTCATAGGCCATTTTAGCCAATCGGCGATCGAAATCTTCGCGTCGCAACGGCATCGGACGCGTAATCGGATGTTTCTCGAAACCCAGGCGAACCGGATCCAGATCCAGTTTGCAACCGGTCAACACCAGCCCATCGACATTTTCCAACACGCGTCGCAGATCGTCATCTTCCACCAGCGGAGACAACACGATGGGAATCCCCCCGCTGGCCGTCACCGAGTCATAGTAACCGGATTGAATCCAGGAAAAGGCAAAGCTGTCACCTTTTTCGGGACGGAAATCAGAGTTCAGGGCAACGATGGGCTTGGAGTTCATGCATGCGTCCTTGTGTGAACAGTCCAGAGGTCGGTACGGGCGACCTGTTTTAGAGTTGTGGCCGTAGCGAAATGAAAAAATGAAAGCCGGGACAGCAATGATGTGCGGAAGCAGGAAAATTTGTGCGGCGTGAAGAAGTGATGGGCAGCAACGAGATGCGTTGCTGCAATCCGGAAGCGCGGCCGGTGTTGCTCACCAGTCCGGCAATAATAAGATGCGTGGGCATCGGAATCCATTCCCTGCTCGCGGAGCACAGCTGCCGAAAATTCGAATCACTCTCCACAATTTTCTGTGAATCGATTCCAGATTTTTCCAGCAGCCAATTTGCATTGTCCCGACCGTTCACAGCCTCAACACGAGGCTTTACGGCCTTGGCCTGCCATGAGTTTCGCGTTCATGCGACTCACCGGCAAGATTTGCTGAAGTTACCGCACGGAATTCACTCTGTAAAGAACTTCGTCGATTTAGTGTGAAAATTGCCATTACCACCTTCAGCAGCCACTAGATCTTGTGACCACCTCACCAACCCAGAGCGGCGGGGTTCAACCTCGCCGCTCATCGTGTATCAGGACTCGAGAGAAACCAACCCGAACTCCAAGTTGCGGTGCAGGACATCGGGACTGGCTGGCGTGAATGCGAAGTTCCAGTAGCATGATCGGACAATGTTGTCACGCCGTACCATGATTCTGACTGTCCTCATTGCGTTGCCGGTACTGGTTTACCTGGTCCTGGGATTATACGCCCTGTGGGAAACCGGACTTTTCAATTACACGTTCTGGCTGCTTCCCGCATTCTGGTTACTGACCTGGATCGTGGCGACACTCTGGAAGCCGTCGCAACCACAGCTCAAATCTCCAGAGCCCATTCCACAGCATTTCACTCCGCGAGATACGGCTGCCCTGCAGATCGTACGCAACTATCAGGAGCAGATTGATCATCTGGGGACGGAACAACTGACCGATCCCAAATTTTACCTGCAGCAATCGCAGAATCTGGCACAAGAACTCTCAGTCCATTATCACCCCAAAGCGAACGATCCAATCTCCTCGTTAACGGTGCCGGAAGTCCTGGCGGCGGCCCGGCTGGTGATGGATGACATGGAACGCTGGATGCTGGAATCGGTTCCCGGCAGTCAGCTGATCACCATCCGTCAATGGAAATGGTTTCAGCACGCGCCGAAATGGTTGCGACGGGCTCAGAACGCAGCCTGGGCCGTGGGGGTGCTTATCAACCCGGCCAATGTGCTGAAATATGTGACATCCGAAATGACGGTCGCCCCCATCTCGCAGGAATTGCAGGCAGAATTCCTGGCCGCCGTCTATCTCCGATTTATCCGACAACTCGGATTTTATCTCATCGAAATGAACAGCGGACGACTGCGGGGAGGAGCAGATCGTTATCGCGAAGCCTTCGCCCAGGCAGAACATCGGACCGGACCACGATCTCCCAATCACACACCTTCCAAATCCCAGGCGGCTAAAACCAAAGTGGACCTGGTTCCGGAATCATTGGTTGTGGCGCTTGTCGGACAGGTCAAAGCGGGCAAATCCAGTCTTGTGAATGCACTCATTGGATCACACGAAGCTCGGTCGGACGTGCTGCCAGCCACCAGTCATGTCGAACGGTATCAACTGAAAATTCCGGAGACCGATGTCCAATTAACACTGCTCGATACTCCAGGTTATGCGGACGCCGGGGCCACCCGCCAGCAAGTCAAGGAGGTTCAGCAAGCCTTGCATTCCGCGGATGTGTTGTTGCTGGTCATGGCGGCCAACACTCCAGCCCGCTCTGCCGATCGTCAGATGATGGATCAACTTCTGAAATGGTACACCACTCAGCCCACGCTGAAACCGGCCCCCGTGATCATCTGTCTGACACATATCGACCTGCTCAGCCCGGTGATGGAATGGCAGCCTCCCTATCATTGGCAGGTTCCGACTTCGCGAAAGGAAGAGAGTATTCTGGCGGTAGTGGAACATGTCCAGGAATTATTTTCTGATGTCTCCAGTCACGTGGTTCCCGTCTGCTCCGACGTCGCCCGCGGCCGGCAGACCAGCATCGTTGAAGAACTCCTGCCCGCCTTGCTGCAGATTTTGAGCGAAGGCCAGATGGCGGCCATTCTGCGGGCTTACCACAAACAAATGAGCCGTGAACGCTTCAACCGTTTCGTTCAGCAACTCACCAGCAGCGGCAAAAATTTACTGCAGATGTGGATCGAAGAACGCTTGCAGCCACCGCAAAATGTCCCGGATGCCAATCCGGATGAGCCTCTTCAGAAATGACGGCCATTCCAGTGCCCTGCCAAGGCACGAGAGCGTATTTCTAAATCTTGTCGCGAGCTTGCCTCGTGGCATTCAGTCTTTCATCAAGTGAAACCCTTTCGAAGCGGGCACACGAGAGACTAAACTCGTCTAGAAATTAACCTATCAGCCTTGACTGATCGATTGTTGGTGTCGTAGCATTTCTCAAACCGATAGATCGTGCAATGTCGGAAATTGAGGCAGAGGCCTGATTTTCGACAGAAGCAATCAATTTTCTGCGTTATTTTTTTGAGTCTGCAACACATCAAAACTGGCCGATCACCTGGTTTGGTCAATACCGATACATGAAACATGACGTTTCGTGAGTTGCGTCCCCTCCTCCAAGTCCCCTTTTTGCATGGTCCCGTGCAAAGGAGCCTGCCGTGTTGTCCATCCTGGGTCAGCCATTGAAATTTTGTGATTCTCTGAATCGCCGAACGTTCCTGCAGGTGGGCGGCCTGGCCTTGGGAGGAGCCAGTCTTCCGCAAATTCTGAAAGCTCAGCAGGAGCAAGGGCTGAGTGATCACGACAAGGGGATCATCATGATCTTTTTGCCGGGAGGCCCGCCGCATCAGGATATGTGGGACATCAAACAGGATGCGCCGTCGGAGATACGGGGCGAATTTACATCCATTCAAACACGTGTTCCCGGGATGGAAATCTGCGAACATTTTCCCAGACTGGCCTCCTGTGCAGACAAGTTTTCCATTATTCGTTCGATTGTGGGCTGCTCGGGGAGTCATGCCGCCTTTCAATGCCTGACGGGACATCATTCACAACAGCAGCCCGCCGGTGGCTGGCCGGCACTGGGCAGCGTCCTGGCCCGGCAATTTGGCCCTCGCGATGTCGCGATCCCCCCCTTCGTGGGGCTTTCTCCCAAAATGGGACATGCCCCCTGGGCAGATAATGGACAACCCGGGTTCCTCGGGCGGGGCTATGCCCCCTTCACCCCGGCAGGTGACGGGAAAGAGAATCTCGTTCTGAATGGAATCACGCTGGACCGCTTGCAAGACCGCCAGCGAATGCTGGCAGCTCTGGATCGGTTCCGCTCGGAAGTGGACAACTCCGGCGGGATGCATGGACTGGATGAATTCAATGCACAGGCATTTGGAATTCTCACTTCCAGCCGGCTGGCGACCGCACTGGATCTGGAACGTGAGCCTAAAGAAGTGCGCGATCGCTATGGTTATGGTGAAGACAAGATGCAGGACGATGGAGGGCCCCGGCTGCTGACCAATTTCCTGCTGGCACGGCGGTTGATTGAAGCCGGTGTGCGTTGTGTCTCTCTCTCCTTCAGCCGCTGGGACTGGCACAGCCGCAACTTCGAGCAGGGCCGGCGAGATTTCCCCATGCTGGATCAAGCACTGAGCGCCTTGATTGAAGATCTCGCACAGCGCCAACTGCTGGACAATGTTTCTGTGATTGTCTGGGGAGAATTTGGACGTTCACCCAAGATCAACGCAAATGCTGGACGCGACCACTGGCCACAGGTTTCTTCTGCCCTGGTTGCAGGGGGTGGAATGCGACACGGGCAAGTCATTGGAGCAACCAATCGGCTGGGGGAATTTGCCAAAGAGCGCCCGGTCCATGTTCAGGAAGTGTTTGCCACACTTTATAAGACGCTGGGAATTGACGTCTCCGGAACAACATTCCCAGACCTGCAAGGACGTCCGCAATATCTGGTGGAACACAATCGATACCGGCCAATGCCCGAATTGATCTAGGAGTCTGTCCGAGAACCCAGTCAACTCAAATTTCCACTACTATATTCGGTTCATTTTCCAATCGAAGCCACTATATACAGTGGCTTAATCAGTGGTGGGTTGAGTTCTCGGACAGACTCCTACCTAGTGCTTCGTCAATTTTAAAAATTCGGGTAGGACTTAACGCAAAGTCCGACAACGGAGGACGTTTCGCGATCACGTCCCCTAAATCCAAGCCCTCTCAGGGCACCAGGGAGTCTCTTTCGTCGACTTTAATCGTGTAGCGGATGCGCTTGCAGATAGCATTGAATCCGCTATGAAAAACGTGCAAAAGCAGGCTTTCAGATGATCAGGATTGAACAGAAGCATGGACCATGGTTCAATCTCTAACTGGCAACGGCGTCATCGGCGATCCATCCCAGCTTCACGGAAAACAGGTTCGTCAACCAATACGCGACCAGATCACCCTTGATGCAGGAGATGCAACACGTCGTTCTTAAGCGCGGGGATCACGGAGACTCCGTTGCCACCAGTGGCAGTCCTCTCTCCGCACCAGTTCATGAACACTCCTCCAGCTTCTTCCACAATCGGAATCAGCGCGCAGGCGTCCCATTCTTCCAGCAGTGGATCAACCATCAATTCGGCACGTCCTGTCGCCACCAGCATATGTCCATAGCAATCCCCCCAGCCGCGCGAGATGCGCGTTTGCCGAGAGAGGGTCTGCAGTACGTCCATGCGTTGAATCTCCTGGAATCCTTCAACTGCGGTATAGCAAAAGAGAGATTCACCCAGCGTCTGAACCGATGAAACCTGTGCCCGGGTCGCTGGCTGATCTTTCCGTTGCCACCAGGCCCCCCCGCCCCGCTGGGCATAGATCACTTCCTGCACGGCAGGCAATCGACAGATGCCCGCAACATTCTCTTCTCGCAACTGCAATCCAATCAGCATGCCGAACAAGGGGGTGCCATGTACGAATGACTTGGTGCCGTCAATGGGATCGAGAATCCAGCGATACCCGCTTTGGCCGACTGTTTCACCAAACTCTTCTCCCATTACGGTGTCGTCCGGGAAAGCTTTTAGAATTTCCTTGCGTAATAACTCCTCCGCCCCGCGATCGGCGGCGGTGACGGGAGACTGGTCCGACTTGAATTCGATTTTCAGTCCGGGACGAAGAAAATAATCCAGCACCAGTTCCTCTGCCTGCACAGAAGCAGCCAGCGCAAACTGGAGACGATCAGCAACCTCACAGGAGTCTGTCATCGAGTGTCCGAAAAGAAAAGGAGGCCAGAAGAAATGATGCTGCGGATGCCGTCCAGACCGAATAGTCCAATGGTGGCTTAAATCCATTGGCAAGCGTCATCGTCAACGCAAACAGGAAGAGCAGGATTCCAGAAGCCGTCGCAAATTCGCGAAGCTTCCATCCCAGCAGCAACCCGCCGGCGATCAAAATTTCAGCGATTGTCGCGATCCAAGCCAGAGCAGAATGAAATGAAGCTGGCAAAAACCAGTTGAGGACCGCCACGTAATCGACAAAGTTCTGCCAGTTTCCCCAAGCAACTCCCTGTTCTCCCGGAGTTCCCCAGAATCCAAATCTGTCCGCGCAAGCTGAAAGATAACTGGCTGCCAACGCCCCCCGAAGAAACAACTCAGACGCAGTGACCAAAATGGGGCGCAAAGCCAACAAGGAATGAACAGTCACGGTCGAATGATTCCTAGTGCTTTGCGACAACTAGAAATTAGGGTCGTCCTTAACGCAAAGTCCGACAACGAAGGACGTTTCACTATGACGCACCCTAAAACTAAGCCGTCACACGGCACTA
>Ga0182745_1003397_pt1 | contig 13752 bp, 13 predicted proteins | sample eDN3rd30CKraftBY_FD_128523 | JGI IMG/M metagenome (GOLD analysis project Ga0182745, IMG submission 128523) | Enriched backyard soil microbial communities from Emeryville, California, USA - eDNA 3rd pass 30_C Kraft BY (version 2) (version 2) | ecosystem: Environmental > Terrestrial > Soil >...
CGGCTTGCTGATCGGCACCATCGTCACCGGCCTGTTCGTCGCCATCTCCATGTGCACCGGCGGCGGCGCCTGGGACAACGCCAAGAAGTACATCGAGGAAGGCAACTTCGGCGGCAAGGGCTCCGAGACGCACAAGGCGGCGGTCACCGGCGACACCGTGGGCGACCCCTATAAGGACACCGCCGGTCCGGCCATCAACCCGCTGATCAAGATCATCAACATCGTGGCACTGCTGCTAGTGCCGTTGTTGTAGCTCGGGATCGGGCCAGGCAAACGAGGCCGGCGCGGTGTCAACCGCGCCGGCTTTTTTATTGACCGGGATGAAGCTGAATCAGCTGGCGCGGGCGATGGCGCGGGCCAGCGACTGAGGGCGACCGACGTGGTAGCCCTGGAGGAAGTCCACCCCCATGCGGGTGGCGGCTTCCAGCGCGCCGGCATCCTCGACCTGTTCGGCGACCACCTGGAATTGCAGGGTGCGCGCCAATTTGATCATGGCGGCGACCATGGCCTGGTTGACCGGGTCGGTGGCGAGGTTGCGGATGAACGAGCCGTCGATCTTGAGATAGTCGAGCGGCAGATTCTTGAGGTTACCGAACGAGGACAGTCCGCGGCCGAAATCGTCCAGCGCGAACCGGCAGCCCATGCCATGCAGCACGCCGATGAAGCGCTGCGCATGTTCGATGTTGGTGATCACCGAATTCTCGGTGACCTCGAAACACACCTGGTCGGCGCTCACACCGGTGCGGTCCAGGCAATCGACCACGAACTCCAGGAACTGCGGATCGCCCAGGGTCTGGCCCGACAGGTTGATGGCCATGCTGCGATTGGGCGGCACACGCACGGCGCCACGCGCCAGCGCCGTAAACGAAGCTTGCACCACCCACCGGTCCACGTCCGACATCAGCCGATAGCGTTCGGCGGCACGCAGGAACTCCGCCGGTGAGATGCCGCCTGGAACGGCGTCGTCCTGCAGCCGCAGCAGGATCTCCAGCGCCGGTCCCTGCCCCAGTGCCTGGGCGGTCGCGACGATGGGTTGCGCCAGCAGCTCGAAGCGACTTTCCTTCAGCGCGGTCTGCAGCCGCTGCAGCCAATGAATCTCACCCCGATGGCGCGCCGCCGATTCGTCGCGCGCCGAGTAGACATGCACGTGATTGCCTTGCTTCTTGGCGACGTAACAGGCCGAGTCCGCGGCGCTCATGATCTCTTCGGGCGCGCCGCTCTCGCGCGATATCTCCACCAGACCGACGCTCACGCCGATGTTGAAAATCTTGTCCTTCCAGACGAAGCGGTAATCGCTGATCTTGCGGACCACGTCGTCGGCGATCTGCCGGGCCTTGTCGAGCGGACAGCCCACCAGCAACAGTCCGAACTCATCGCCGCCCAGGCGACCGACGGTGTCGGAGTCACGCACCGTTTCCTTGATCAGCGCCGCCACCTCGCGCAGCATGGTGTCGCCCGCCATGTGGCCGCAGCTGTCGTTGACCGCCTTGAAACGGTCCAGGTCGAGATAGCACATGACGTGCCGTGCGGGCGTGGCCTGGGCGGTCTCCAACGCCTCTTCCAGGCGCCGCTCATACTCGCGGCGGTTCACCAGACCGGTCAGCGCATCATGGCTGGCCTGGTAGGACATCTGACGGGCAATGCCACGCAGTTCGGTGACGTCCCGCACCAGCACCACCGCGCCGGCCAGATCGCCTTTCTGGCCCTTCAGCGGGGTCACCATCAGCTCCACCGAGCGCTCATCGCTGCCGCTGCGCGAAATCATCAGGCCGCGGCGCCCCGCCGTGACCTTGGCCTGGGTCGTCAAGCACTGACGCACCGGATCGCCGAGCGAGCGCCGGTCGTTCTCATCCACCAGCGCAATGATCTCGGTAATGGTCTTACCGACAGCGTCGGCTGCCGACACCCCGACCAATTGCTCGCCGGCGCGATTGATGTAATCGATACGGCCGCCGACGTCCGTGGTAATGACCCCTTCCCCCAGCGAATCCAGGGTATCCCAGGCCGTCGGCCGGCTGCGGGGTGGAGCGGCGGACTGCGGTATCGCACGCGGCCCCATTTCGAGCATGGTGAGCAACAGGGCCGGCCCGCCCTGATGATCGATTCGCACCGCCGACAGCTCGATGCGCGCCGATTGATCCCGGTAGGGCTGCAACTCGATCTCCAGGCGGTCCAGTCCCGGCACGTCGGTCAGCACGCGGTGCAAATGATCGCTCACCACTTCCCGATAGTCGGGGTGCACCAGGTCGGCCATGGGCATGCCGATGATCAGCTGCTGTTGTCCCGCATGGCCCACCAGCGCGGCAAAGGGCTCGTTGGCGAACACGATGCCCTCGCGATGCACGGCCACGGCTTCGTGCAAGCCGCCCAGCAACCCGACCAGCGAGCGCTCGCGCTCACCGAGCAACATGTCCTTGACGGCCAGTTGTTCCAGCAGACGATTGGCACTGGCCGCCAGGGGAGCGGCCGCACCGGTGCCATGCAACCGCTCGGCATACCGCCCGTCACGCACCATCTCATCGAGCTGACGCACCGTCCGGCCCAGTTCGACAGCACGGCGCTCGCGCCAGGCGATGACGCCCAGCAGAATCACGACCGCCAGCGCCAATGCAATGACGATGAACGAAATACCCTCGGCCCCTAACATCTGAGAGGGACACTCATGAATGAATCGCCATGCTCGTCCTTCATCCCCGTATGACGCGCCGCCCGGACCTCTGGAGCGCGGGCGCGGGTGCGCTGATTCAGTTGCCACCTGGCACCGACGCGCCTGCATCCCCCTTCAGGATGCCCATTCGTGTTGGCCGCTGCCCGGCACCTCGGTGTCGAGCGCGAACCGTGGCGGCTTCCTTGCACCGCCGCGAATGGGATGGCGACGTCTGCGTCAGACGTGGTTCTATCCACGCCGCCAGCATATCGGACCCGCGGCGTTCTGCCGCCTGGAATTGACCATAATGGTAAAGAGCTTGCGCTGCCGGCAACCCCTGATGACGCGCTGCGGCTTTCGCTCAGGCCCGTCCTCTGCCCTGCCGCCCCACCGGGGGGCGCCTCGCCTTGTCTGGCGTATGCAAAGCCCGTACCCTTTTGGCCTTTACAGTCGCCGGCCGCCGAGCCCGAAATCCTACGCATGAACATTGAATTGGCACGTCAGCAAATGGTCGAGCAGCAGGTCAACACCTGGGACGTGTTCGATGAACGGGTGCTGGCCGTGATGCAGGAAGTGCGGCGCGAACGCTTTACCCCCCCGGCCTGGGAGGCGGTGGCCTTCGCCGACGCCGACATCCCGCTGGCGCACGGCCAGGTGATGCTGCCCCCCAAGATTCATGGCCGGATCCTGCAGGCGTTGAACCCGGGCGCCGACGACGTGGCCCTGGAAATCGGCACCGGCAGCGGCTACCTGGCCGCCTGCATGGGCCGGCTGGCCGGACGCGTGCGCTCCTTGGAGATTTTCGCCGACCTGGCCGACAGCGCCCGCGCCAGCCTGGTGGCCGCCGCAGCCAACAATGTGGCGGTGGAAACCGCCGATGGCATGCAGCTCGACGAACCCTCGGCCTACGATGTCATCGCCGTGACGGGTTCATTGCCGGTCTACGACGAGCGTTTCCAGCGCGCCCTGCGACCGGGCGGCCGGCTGTTCGTGGTGGTCGGCCAGGCGCCGGTCATGGAAGCCTGGAAGATCACTCGTGTGGGTGAACGGGAATGGCAGCGCGAGAGCCTGTTCGAGACCGTAGTGGCCCCCCTGGTCAACGCCCCACGGCCTCCCTCCTTCGTGTTCTGACCGACGCAGTCCCTGTTCCCAGCCCCCTTTCACCGGTCCACCACCATGAACATTCCTGAACTGACCCCGGCCGAATACCTTGCCCGTCGCGAGCGCGGCGACGTCCTCACCTTGCTGGACGTGCGCGAGGCCTGGGAACTCGGTATGGCCAGCGTCCCCGGCGTGCTGCACATTCCGATGGGCGAAGTGGCCGAACGGCTGGGCGAGTTGCAGCGCGACCAGGAAGTGGTGGTGATGTGCCGCTCGGGGCGCCGCAGCCTGGAGGTGGCGCGGTACCTGCAGCAAAACGGCTTCCAGGTCAGCAACCTGGCGGGAGGCATCCTGGCCTGGTCGCGTGACGTGGATGCAACCATTCCGACCTACTGAGGCGTCCAAGACTGAACTCGATTCGTATCCCGAGAGCATGGGCGCGCGACGGCATGAGCCGGCGCGGCGCCAATGAGTTGCAACTCCTCGAGGAATGACGGGTTGTTGTGCGGATAGCTTTGAAGGGAACTGAAATAATGAAATTGCGTGTCTGGGTGGCCGTGCTGCTTGCCGCCGCCGGAATGGGTGAAGCCGGCGCCGCCGATTTGATCGAGGTCTACCAGCGGGCGTTGCAGAACGATCCGCAACTGCGCGAAGCGGACGCCAATCGACTGGCCAGCCGCGAGTCCAAGCCCCAGGCCCTGGCGGCGCTGCTGCCGCAGGTCAATGTCACCGGCAGTTACGAGCACAGCAAGTCCAAGGGTGCCAGCCTCTACCCGCTGGGCGGCGGCGCCAACGAATTGCAGGTGCTGAGCCTGGAAAACGAACAGCGGCTGAACACCCGTCAGTACCAGATCGAGCTGCGCCAGACCCTGTTCCGCTGGGATCAGTGGGTGGCGCTGAAGCGCGCCGACGACCAGGTCGCGCAGGCTGAAGCGGACTACATGGCGGCCCAGCAAGACCTGATCCAACGCACCGCGCAACGCTACTTCGGAGTGCTGGCCGCGCAGGACACGGTGGACGCGGCCCAGACGGCCATGGACTCCTACACCCGTCAGCTCGAACAGGCCAACAAGCGTTTCGAGGTGGGCTTGATCGCCATTACCGACGTGCAGGAAGCGAAGGCCGCGCACGATCAGGCGGCTGCGACGCTGATCCAGGCCAAGCGTTCGCTGGCCACCGCCCAGGAGCAGCTGCGCGAACTCACCGGAGAATCTTTCGATCGGCTGTCGGCCCCCATCGAGGATCTGCCGCTGAAGTCGCCCGAGCCGGCCAACGAGGACCAGTGGGTGAGCACGGCGCTGGAACAGAACCTGCAGATCATCTCGGCGCGCCTGGGCACCGATATCGCCAAGCAGGACATCAAGTCGGCGCGGGCCGGTCATATGCCAACGGTGGACCTGGTGGCGGGACGTCGGGGCAGCGACATCAGCGGCGACCAGGACATCGATCTGCCGGCGCTGGATGCCACCGGCGCACCGATTCGCCGTACCGAACCGGCGGACCAGGACGGCACCACCAACTCCATCGGCGTGCAGTTCACGTTTCCGATCTATTCGGGCGGCGCCACCTCATCCCAAGTCAGGCAGAAGGTCTATCTGCACCGCGCTGCCCGCGAGCGCCTGGAGCGCGCCAACCGGGAAACCGAACGCGCGACGCGCGACGCCTATCTGGGCGTGCTGAGTGAAATCTCACGCGTCAAGGCGCTCAAGCAGGCGCTGGAATCGTCCAAGACCGCGCTCCAGGCGACTGAAGCCGGTTTCGAAGTGGGTACCCGCACCACCGTGGATGTGCTCGACGCGCGCCGCCGCCTGTACGAAGCACAAACCAACTATTCACGCAGCCGCTACGACTACATTCTCAATGTCCTGCAACTGCAGCTCGCCACCGGCACGCTGAAGCAGGCGGACCTGGTCGAGATCAACGGCCTCCTCAAGGAGCGCGCGATCTCTCGCTGAATCAACTGTCGCCCCCCGTCAGCGCGATCAACTGCAACGCGCGCGCCACCGCCCCCCGATTGGAGTCGACCATGTCCGCGGCCGCCTGACCCATCCGGCGGCGGCGTTCCGGGCTGTCCCGCAGCGCAAGCAAGATCTCGGCCAACTGCCCGGCCGAAGACACCTCCACGGCCGCCCCTTGTTCGAACAGCAGCCGCGCAATCTGCGGCGCGTTGAAATTGTGCGGCCCGGTGACGATCGGGCACGCCAGGGCGGCCGGTTCCAGCAAATTGTGGCCGCCGATGGGCACCAGGCTGCCGCCGACGAAGGCGACGTCGGCCGCGGCGTAGAACTGCAGCAGCTCACCCAGGGTATCCACCAGCAGCACCTGGGTTCGCGGGGTGACCGCCGCACCGCTCGAGCGGGTGACGTACCAGTCCGCGGCCGGCGCGGCTGGAGCCTGCGCGGACAGCCACTGCCGCACCCCCGCAAAGCGATTGGGGTGGCGCGGCACCAGCACCAGCAGGGCCTCCGGACACGCCAGCAGCAACTGGCGATGGGCTTGCAGCAGCAGATCTTCCTCGACTTCATGGGTACTGCCGGCCACCCACACGAAACGCTGAGGGAACTGGCTCGCGCGCAGCGCCTCGCCGGCCTGCCGCGCCTGCACCGGCACCTGCAGGTCGAATTTGATGTTGCCGGTCACCTGCACCCGGCTGCGGTCGGCGCCGACGGCGACGAACCGTTCGGCATCCGCCTCGGTCTGGGCACCGATCGTCAGGTCCTGCCGCAGCGTGTCGCGAAACAGCCCGGCGATGCGACGAAAGCGGCGCACTGATTTCTCAGACAGCCGCGCGCTGACCAGCACGATACGCAGCCCACGGCGCGCGCACTCACGATACAGATTCGGCCAGATCTCGGTCTCCAGCACCACCGCAACGGCCGGTTGCGTGCGATCGAGAAAGCGCCGCACCGCGCCCGGCAGATCATAGGGCAGATAGCAATGCAGCACGTCGGCGCCGAACAGCGCCTTGACGCGCTGCGCTCCGGTAGGCGTGGCGGTAGTCATGAGCAAAGGATGCTCGGGATAGCGCTGCCGCAATGCCCGAACCAGCGCCACCGCGGCCTGCACTTCTCCCACCGAGACCGCATGCACCCAGATCGTACCGCCCGGCTCATCGGCACGATCGCGGGATCCCGGTAAGCGCAAGCGCGTGTAGCCCAATCGTTCGAGCAAGCGATCGCGATAGAGGGGATCGCGCAGCCCACGCCAGGCCGTCCACCCCAGGGCCAGGGGTGCGGCGACATACAACAGCGCGGTATAGATCAAACGAAGCATGCGGGCCGACAGCCTACCGTTCGCGCGGCCAAGACGATAGCTCCAGCGCCGCCGGCTGGGCTACCATCGCGCCCGATCCATGGTTATCTCGATTTTCAAACCGCGATGAGCGGCCCATTGGCCGACGCCAGAGCACGGCGCCCGCTCGCCTCGCAGGATGTGCCCTTGCGCCGTTTTCTGGGACCGCGCCATTGGCCCATGTGGCTGGGCGTCGGCTTCGTACGGCTGGTCAACCTCCTGCCGCTGGTGGCGCAAATGCGCATCGGTCGCGTGATCGGCCGGCTGGCCTTCATTTTCGCGCGACGCGATCGGCGCATCGCCGCGATCAATATCGGCCTGTGCCTGCCGGAGCTCGATGCCAAGGCACGCTGGCAGTTGGTGAAACGGCACTTCGAATCGCTGGGCTGCACCCTGTTCGAGACCGGCCTGGTGTGGTGGGCCAGCGATGCGCGGCTCAGGCCCATGATCAATTTCGAGGGCGTGGAGCATCTGCGGGCCGCGCTGGCCAAGGGGCAAGGAGTCTTGCTGCTGAGCGCCCACTTCACGCCGCTCGAAATGGGCGCGCGAGCGCTGACCCTGCTCGGCCCCACCAGCATCATGTATCTCAAGCCGGAAAATCCCCTGCTCGCGGAGCTGTCGCGCCGCGGCCGGGCGCGGCACACGGTCCAGGCCATCTCGTCCGAACAGATCCGCGATCTGCTGCAGAACCTGAAGGACGGCCTGCCGGTCTGGTATGCGCCGGACCAGCGCTTCCTGGACAAGAACAGCGCCCTGGTGCCCTTGTTCGGCCATCCGGCGGCCTCCAACGTGGCCACCTCGCGCCTGGCAAAGATTTCCGCGGCGACCGTGCTGCCCTTCTTCCCGATGCGCCGGGCCGACGGCCGGGGCTACGTGATGCATATTCATCCGCCCTTCGACGACTTCCCGAGCGACGACCCGGTGGCCGATACGCAGCGCTTTCACGCCCTGATCGAAGCGCAGGTCCGGCGCTGCCCGGAACAGTATTTGTGGGCTTACAAGCGCTTCAAGCGCGCCGATGCGGACCCTTATCGATCATGAAACAGCGGCTGGCCCGGTTGCATCCCAAGTACTGGCCGACCTGGTTGGCGCTGGGCGCGTTGCGGCTGCTGGTGCTGCTGCCGTATCGCTGGCTGCTGTGGCTGGGCCGGCGCGTCGGCGATCTGGCACGCTGCCTGCCGATTTCATTCGTGCGCATTGCCAGAAGCAACATCGACCTGTGCTTCCCCGAACTCAGTGCCGAAGCGCGTCAACGCATTCTGCGTGAGCACTTCCACAGCGTGGGCATCGGCATCTTCGAGACCGCGATGAGCTGGTGGAGTCCGAACGAACGCATGCTGCGACTGATACGCCTGGAAGGCGAAGAACATCTGCAGGCGGCGCTGAGTAAAGGCCGGGGCGCCATCCTGCTGAGCGCCCATTTCACGCCGCTGGAAATGAGCGGTCGCATCCTGGCCATGAAAATGCCCATCAATATCATGTACCGCCCCACCAACAATCGGGTGCTGGAACATTTCCTGGCGGGCAATCGCAGCCGACGGACCAAGCGCGCGATCCAACGCGACGACGTGCGCACGCTGATCACCGCCCTGAAAGGCAACGAACCGGTGTGGTACGCCCCCGACCAGAGCTATCGCAAGAAAGGGGCGCAGATGGTGCCGTTCTTCGGCATCCCTGCCGCGACCAACACCGCCACGTCGCGCCTCGCGCGCATGACGGGGGCGGCGGTACTCCCTTATTTCCCCGAACGCCTGCCAAACGGTCAGGGCTATCGGATGGTGCTGCAGCCGGCGCTGGAGAATTTTCCGAGTGACGATCCGGTGGCGGACGCGCTGCGCTTCAACCAGATCCTGGAAGCCCAGATTCGCCGCATCCCCGAGCAGTACCTGTGGATTCACCGGCGCTTCAAAGGCCTGAGCGCGGACTATCCGAACTATTATCGACGCGCGCCGGGCGCATAACCCGCCATCAGCCACTGCCACTGCCGCTCACCGAAGGCCGCCTCGCCAAGTCCTTGCGCGGTCTGGATCTTGACCAGCGAACGATGCAGCCGCGCCAACACCTCCGCCTCCCAGCTGCCGCGCGCCCGCATGCGGCCGCGATCGAAGTCCAGCACGTAGACGGCGGTACCGTCCTGCCCCAACAAAATGTTGTGGGCATTGAGATCGGCGTGATGCACGCCATGAGCATGAAAACGCGCAATCGTCTCGCCCACGGCCTGCCAACGCGCGGAGTCCAGAACCTGCGGACCCGCCAGGGCCTTGGCCAAAGTCTGCGCCGGGGGCAATTGTTCGGTGATCAGGTCGGCACGATAGAAGATCCCGGTACGCACGTAGCGCGCGCCCACCGGAGCGGGCACCGGCAGTCCCAGTCGCACCAATTGAGCCAGCAGCCGCCATTCGGCGAAACAGCGGGTACGCTCAGCCCCCAACCAAAGGTACTGGTCGCTCAACAGCCTCGCCACCAGTCCGCCGCGGCGATAATGCCGCAGCACCCAATACGCATCGCCCGCGCGAATGAAGCTGACCGAGGCCCGCCCCCCGGTGAATTCCTGATGCGCGTCGCGTTCCGCCCAGTAGGCGGATGTAAACATCTCCGGCACCGGGTTACGCAAGCGGAACGCGTCGTATAGGATGCCGCTGCCCGGCAGCTGCCATTGTTGCTCGTCCAGCGCGGTGGGCCGTGACATGCCTGGTGGGTCTGGTCAAAGAATTCTCGAACGATACACGATCTTGCTTGCATGGCTGCCTCGGTCTTCGACATAGCGCCCAAAAGCGTCTGCATACTGCGGCTATCCGCCATCGGCGATACCTGCCATGTATTGCCCGTGGTCCGGACCCTGCAGCGCGCCTGGCCCGAAACCCGTTTCACCTGGGTGATCGGCCGGGTGGAAGCCAAGCTGCTCGGACACATTCCCGACATCGAGTTCATCGCGGTGGACAAGAGCCGCCTCGGCGAGGCGTATCGCACGGTGCGCGAAAAGCTGCGGGGCCGGCGCTTCGATGCGCTGCTGCACATGCAGTTGGCGCTGCGCGCCAGCGCCCTGTCCACCGCCATCCCGGCCAAGATCCGGCTGGGCTTCGATCGTCCGCGCGCGCGCGAACTGCAATGGCTGTTCACCAATCAGCGAGTCCAGCCGGCCCAGCGCCAGCACGTGATGGACTCGCTATTCGGTTTCGCGGAACGCTTCCGTGTCTATGAAAAGCTGCTGCGCTGGGACATCCCGATCCCCGCGGCCGCCGAAGACTATGCCTGCCGCTTGATTCCGGAAGGGACCCAGACGCTGGTCATCAGCCCCTGCTCCAGTCATCCGCTGCGCAACTGGCGGGCGGAGCACTACGCCCGGATCGCCGACTACGCGCTCGGCTCGCTGGGCCTGGAGGTGATTTTGTGCGGTGGCCGCAGCCAGGTGGAACAGGAAATGGGCGCCGCCATCGTTGCCCGCATGCAGCGCAAATGCTTGAACACCATCGGCCAGGACACACTGCTTGAATTCCTGGCCACGCTCGGGCGCGCCACGGCACTGCTGACCCCCGACTCCGGGCCGGCGCACATGGCCACGACGGTGGAGACCCCGGTGATCGGCCTGTACGCCGCCACCAACCCGGCGCGCAGCGGCCCCTACCTGAGCCGCCAATGGTGCATCGACAAGTACGACGAAGCCGCGCGGCGTTTCATGGGCAAGCCCATGGACCAGTTGGCCTGGACCACCAAGATCGAGCAGCCCGGGGTCATGGACCTGATCACCCCCGACGATGTCATCCGCAAATTGCACAGCCTGCTGCTGTTGCGAGCCCGGCGGCGCAAGCGATAAAGAAGCCCGGCGCAGTAGCCGGATATCTCCAATTTCTGGCGCTATCGATGCACACGCGCCTTGCGCGGTGGCGACCTTCGTCGAGTTGAGCCAGTAGAAGGTTCCACTGCAATGCGACTTTTTTCCGCATCGGCCATGTCGGCAAACCCCTTGATCAGCACGGGTTCACAACCCGGGAAATGGGCTACCAGGACCAGTTCCCCTCCCATCTTGCCGATGTAATCACGCAACGTGGACAGCAACATATCGCTGCGCTGCTCAAGACGAGAGATGGAGTGCTGTCGAACCCCAAGTCGTTTGGCCATGTGCTGCTGCGTCAATCGATGGGCCTGCCGCAGATCGCGCAACGACCGTTCCTCAGCCAGCAGCTCCGCTGCACGCGCTTCCACCCGCTTACGACGCTCGGCGCCAAGTTGGGCCATCAGCTCTTCGTAAGTCTTACCCATCTCACCTCCTAACTCTTACCCAATCCGGCCAAATGCCGGGCGTAGCGCGCATCGGATTTCACGATCAGTTGATCGTAGAATCGCTTGGCGCTGCCTCCGGACTTATCACCGGCCATTAGCAGAATGTGCAGGGCCATCAGTGCAAGTAGCTCGTCCTGCACCGATTCTGGTAATCGCTCGAATTCGGTCTCGAACTCCGCGTGCAATCTGACTGCCCAACTCATTGGATTATGCCTCCAAATGGATATCCCTTCAAGTGAATAATTCGGTGGCTGCCGGTGGACTACTGAGACTTCATGTTGATGACCTGACGGATTCGCAAGGTCATGCCGATAACTGTAATTATATACAGTAACCAGCCAGGCGGGCGGATTCAATGGTGCGCGCAGCCCTTATTTTTAGAGGTCGTTGTCCGCGCAGAAGAAAGTGGCGCGAAAAACAAGCGCCGGGCTACTGCGGTTACTACCGCGGAAATGCACGCGCGCCGAAGGTCCGTGCGGCTAAGCCCCCCAGTATTGCAAACGTTGACGGGCCTGCAGGCGACGCCAGAGATTGAGCGGTTTGCGTTTGAGACCGGAGCGGCCCTGGGCAATGGCCCGGTCGGTGGCCGCCAGGACGCGCTCGCTCGATTTGCCATCACGGTAGGGGTGGATGCGATCGGCGTACTCACGCACCGCGCGCATGAGAGATTCAGGCCGGTCCAGCGCCTGTCGCAAGGCGGGAATGACCTCCGACTCCTGCTGCACGTCGAGCAGTTGCGGACCGGGACGCCGATTGCGAAACGTCACCACCGGCCGGTGCTGGGTGAGAAACTCAGGCACCACCGACGAAGTGTCCGACAACAGCACGTCGGCCTGCGCGTACAGCGCAAGAATGTCGTCGGTCATGGCGAAACGTAGCTGCGGCCCTTCGAGGGCACGATAGGCGTCAACGACATCGGGCGCCATCTTGGGGTGCAAGGTCACCAGCCAAAGCCAGTCCCCGCGCTGCGCGCTGGAGGCAATGGTTTCACGCAGCACGCGGGCAGAGCTGATGCTCTCGGTAAAAGTGGAGGCATACAGAATGACCGGGCGCCCGGCGGGCTCGCGGACATAAGCTCCCGAGAACAAGGGATCCAGCTTGGACCAGCCGGTCTGCTCGACGCGGAAGTACCCGAACTGGCGCTCCAACGCCTGGAACGGCAGCGTGGTATCCGGGCCCTGAGTGCAATACAGGTCGAACGAGCCGCGGATACGGAAATGCCCACGGGACTCGCTGCGCTTGCCCACGCTGAAGCCGTGAAACACTTCCACTTTGAGGCCGGGGAAAAAGTCGGGCACCCAGTTGCCGGGCACGAAGACGGCGGCTGCACCCCATTGCTGGACCGCACCGACCGTCGCCAGGCGAACTTCGTCGGGCCGCAAATGAGCGGCCAGCGACTCGCGCTCGACATACCACGCGGCCTCATCGCCCCGCGACCGAAGCGCGGCCTGCAACGGACGCAGGATGGCCAACGCGTAGAGTTCAGAAACGAAAAAAAGGTATCGCGCCACGCCGGTCCTCGGTGCGCAAGCCCCGCCCTCTGTGACGATAGCCCGCACTGTGTGAAACTGGCGCAATGTCAGCGACGCCCCTCTTCCCCATCACCTTGCTGCTCATTGCGCGCAACGAGGCCGCGATCATCGGCCGTTGCCTGGATAGTGTGCCATTTGCGGCCGAAAAACTGGTGATCGATTCGGGCAGCGACGACGGCACCCAGGAGGTCGCGCAGCGCCACGGAGCACGAGTGGTGCAGCAGGACTGGCTGGGATTCGGGCCGCAACGCAACTTCGCCACCACCCAGGCCAGCCACGATTGGATTCTGGTGCTGGATGCGGACGAAGCGCTGTCGCCGGAGCTGGCCCGGGAACTGACGCAACGCCTGCCGCAACTGATGCAATCGGACACCGCCGGTGCCGTGCTCAAGCGCCAGACCTGGTACATGGGCGCGCCCATGCGCTGGTATCGGCCCATGGTGGGCGAACGGCTGGGGCGCCTGTATCACCGCGACCGGGCGCGCTGGACCGATACGCGGGTCCACGAATCGCTGCGCTTCAACGGCCCTACCGTGACCTTGCGGCATTCGTTCGTGCATCACCACAACCCGTCCCTGGTGCATCGACAGCTGAAAATTCTGCGCTACTCGGAACTGAAGGCGCGCGACTGGCTGGAGCGCGGCCGTCCGGTGCGCCTGTGGATGGCGCCGCTGGTATTCATGGCGGCGTTCTTCAAGGACTACGTGCTGCGGTTGGGATTCCTCGACGGCGGGCGCGGCTATGTGGTTTCGCAGATCGGCGCCTCCTATGCCGTTTACAAGCGGCTGCGGTACTACGAGATGGTGCGCAACCCTGCTTCTCGCGCAGCGGCCAACCGGGCGCTCGGCGGGTTGGACCCATGACGCGGCCGCCACGCCGGATCGAACCGCGCTCGCCCCG
>Ga0182745_1003398_pt1 | contig 13750 bp, 9 predicted proteins | sample eDN3rd30CKraftBY_FD_128523 | JGI IMG/M metagenome (GOLD analysis project Ga0182745, IMG submission 128523) | Enriched backyard soil microbial communities from Emeryville, California, USA - eDNA 3rd pass 30_C Kraft BY (version 2) (version 2) | ecosystem: Environmental > Terrestrial > Soil >...
CGTTTAGACCAGTTTGGTCGATCGTGTGCCCGCGTCGAAAGGGTTTCACCTGATGAAAGACTGAAGACCGCGAGGCAAGTTCGCCACAAGATTGACTAAAACGCTCTAGAGCAAGTTCCTCTCGAGGGTGCCCGCGGTGAACGTGTTTTGATTGATGGAATGCTGAAGACCGCGAGGCAAGTTCGCGACAAGATTTACAAAACCGATCTCGTGCGCATGCCCGCACCGGATTTCTAGAAAAATGGAGCAAAAACAATGAGAGTCGCCTGTCTGACGGGTGGTGGAGACTGCCCGGGCCTGAATGCAGTGATCCGGGGTGTTGTGCGCACCATTGCCAATCATGGCGGAGAAACCATCGGTCTGCTGGAAGGCTGGCGCGGGGCAATCGAAGGGAACTTCATCCCTTTGGACCCCATGCAGACGGACGAAATCCTGCCGCAGGGAGGGACCATCCTGGGCTCATCTCGCACGAATCCCTACAAAGATGAAAATCAGGTCAAGCAGATTGTGGAAAAATTCCACGAACTGAAGCTGGACGCACTCGTAGCCATCGGCGGGGACGATACCCTCGGCGTGGCCAGCAAGCTCTACCGGGACTACCAGTTGCCCACGATCGGCTGCCCGAAAACCATCGACAATGACCTGAGCAGCACCGATTTCACCTTTGGTTTTGACACCTGCCTGAACACAGTGATGGAAGCTGTGGACCGGCTGCGAACGACCGCAGAATCACATCGCCGGGTGCTGGTGGTGGAAGTGATGGGTCGCCATGCTGGCTGGATTACCTGTTTTTCAGGGATTGCCTGTGCCGCCGATGCGATCCTGGTCCCGGAACAGGAATGCGATATGGATGAACTGTGCGACCGCCTGAAGCGCCGTCGTGCCGCCGGCAAGAAATATGGTATCGTTCTGGTCAGTGAAGGGGCGCAACTCAAAGACCAGAATCTGATTACCAAAGATGCTGAGGTCGACGATTTCGGACATGTAAAACTCGGTGGAATCGGTGGCCGCGTGGCCAAAATCATCGAGAAAGCAACTGGGATCGAAACCCGTGAAGTCACGCTGGGACATCTTCAACGAGGAGGCTCCCCCAGTGCCTATGACCGTGTCCTGGGGACTCGGCTGGGAATTCATGCAGCCCGTCTGGCCATCCAGCAGGACTTTGGCAAGATGGTCGCACTACGCGGTCTGCATATTGTCGCCGTTCCGCTGGCGGAAGCAGTCGGAACCATGCGCACACTCTATCCGGAATTCCTGGACGAAGCAGGCGAGTTCTTGAAATAGACCAGTTTGGTCTCTCATGTGCCCGCGTCGAAAAGGTTTCGCTTGATGAAAGACTGAATGCCGCGAGGCAAGTCCGCCACGAGATTTACGAAAACGCTCTAGAACACGCATGGAGAGAATGTTCGTTCTCTCTTCTTCGCATGGCAACCATACGAGAGAAGCCTGCTCGAAGACAGCGCAGCCCGTGATCTCGATCAGATCGCGGGCTGTTTCGATTCGTCATTTCATCGAACGAACCCGAACGAATTCGGGCGTCTTGACGCACCCTGCAGCAATTTTCCACAATACATCAGGACTGGGTCTGCGTTCGGTCAGGGCTTTCGGCCGCCTGCGCAAGAAACGTTGAAACAAGAACCTTGAAAAGAAATTGAGTTCATGCCCAAGGTTGATCGATTGATTTTGAAGACGGGACGTGCCTTGCCGGCCATCGGTCTGGGACTGTGGAAAATTCCCCGCGATCAGACTGCCGATCTCGTTCTGAAAGCGGCTGAGATCGGTTATCGCCACTTCGATGCGGCCAGCGACTACGGCAACGAAGCGGAAGCAGGTATGGGACTGGAACAGGTCATTCAATCGGGGCTCTGCACTCGTGATGAAATATGGGTGACCTCCAAGTTGTGGAATACCTGTCACAATCCCAAACATGTTCCACTGGCATTAAAGAAAACGCTGCACGACCTGCGACTGGATTATCTGGATCTGTATCTGATCCACTTTCCCATCGCGCAGGAATTTGTCCCTTTTGAACAGCGTTACCCAGCCGGCTGGACGTTCGATCCTCAAGGCTCCCATCCGGTGATGCATCCAGTCCGGATTCCGATCAGCGACACCTGGGAAGCAATGGAAGAACTGGTGGCTGCCGGGTTGGTAAAGGATATTGGCGTCTGTAATTTCGGTGTTTCGCTGCTTCGCGACTTGATGGCGCATGCGAGCATTCCTCCCGCCGTTCTGCAAATCGAACTTCACCCCCTTCTCACACAGGAGAAACTGCTCCGGTTCTGCCGTGAAGCCGAAATTGCCGTGACGGCCTTTTCGCCACTGGGGGCCCAGTCCTACTTTTCTCTGGGGATGGCCGAGGAACAAGAATCTCTGCTGAGGAATCCAGTGATCGAACAGATTGCCGCCAGAGTGCAACGGACCCCCGCCCAGGTGATCCTGCGATGGGGGCTGCAGCGGGGAACAGCCATTGTCCCGAAAACATCCCAGCCACAACGATTGCTCGAAAACTTCAGTCTGGGCGATTTCCAATTGAGCGCCGAAGAGATGCAGGCGATTGGCGGGTTGAACCGAAATCGCCGATTCAACGATCCGGGAGATTTCTGTGAGTCTGCGTTTGGAACGTTTTTTCCGATCTATGAATGACTAATGCTTTGTCAATTTAAAAAAATCGGGTAGGTCTTAACACAAAGTCCGACAACGGAGGACGTTTCGCGATCACGTACCCGAAATCCAAGCCCTGACAGGGCACTAGACCAGTTTGGTCGATCATGTGCCCGCGTCGAAGGGGTTTTACCTGATGAAAGACTGAATGCCGCGAGGCAAGTTCGCCACAAGATTGACTAAAACGCTCTAATAATTTCTACGAGACGTTTTTAATTTCGAAAGATGATAAACCATGAGCACGACTCCCAAACGGGTGTTGATCAGCGTCAGTGATAAAACAAGGTTGGGGCCGTTTGCGCAGGAATTATGCCGTCTGGGATTTGAAATTCTTTCCACCGGTGGTACTGCTCGGTTTCTCAAGGAACTTGGGCTGAAGGTGATGGATGTTGCTGAATATACCGGGTTCCCTGAGATCATGGATGGTCGGGTGAAGACCTTGCATCCCAAGATTCACGGGGCGATCCTTGGAAGGCCGGATGTCCCCGAGCATGCGGAAGCGATTCGCACGCACGGCTTCGTTCCGTTTCAGATGGTGGTCTGCAATCTCTATCCATTCGAACAGACGATTGCCCGTGCCGATGTTCAAGTGGAAGAAGCGATCGAACAGATTGATATCGGCGGTCCCAGCATGGTTCGTTCCGCCGCCAAAAATCATGCTTATGTCGCGATTGTGACGCAGCCCGCCCAGTATGATCGGGTGATTCAGCAACTCGAAGGAGAAGGGCTGACGAATGCTTTTCGCCGTGAACTGGCCCAGGCCGCTTTCGAAATGACCGCCACCTACGATCGGGCCATTTCAAACTACTTCATCAATCTGAGAGCAGAGGAGAAAAAGCAGTTTCCGGAAAATCTGCATTTGCGATTTCATAAACACAGCGATCTACGGTACGGCGAAAATCCGCATCAGGCTGCTGCATTTTATGTTGAAGCCGCTCCGTCCAAAGAGACCATTGCCGCAGCAGAACAATTGCATGGCAAAGAACTCTCCTACAATAACCTGCTGGACCTGGATGCAGCTTTGAGTATCGTTCGGGAGTTTGCGGACCCGGCCGCTGTCGTCATCAAACATACCAATCCTTGCGGATGTGGATTTGGAAAAACGCTGGCGGAAGCATTCGAAAAAGCATATGCCGGTGATCCCGTGAGCGCTTTTGGCTCGATTCTGGCGTTCAATCGGGATCTGGATTTTGTGACAGCGGAAAAGCTGGCGGAGCCGGGACGCTTCATTGAAGCCATTATTGCTCCGGGATATGCCGTGGAAGCCCTGGAAATCTTGCGCACCAAACCGAAATGGAAAAACAATGTCCGGCTGCTCACCTGTCACGAGATGACTCTGTCACACTCCAACAGCCTGGATTATCGGCGGATCTCTGGCGGGCTGCTGGTGCAGAGTCGCGATGACCAGCCAGATCCGGAAGCCGATTTCCGTGTGGTCACCCAGCGCACGCCCACCGAAACAGAGATGAGCGATCTGAAATTTGCGTGGAAGGTCTGCAAGCATGTGAAATCCAACGCCATTGTGCTGGCGCGGGGCGGAATGATCGTGGGAGTAGGGGCTGGCCAGATGAGCCGTGTCGATTCTTCAATGATCGCGGCCCACAAGGCAGGAGAGCGCAGCCAGGGCAGCGTGATTGCCTCGGATGCCTTTTTCCCATTTCGGGACGGGATCGATGCGGCCGCTCAGGCCGGAGTCACCGCTGCTATTCAACCCGGCGGATCGCGAAACGATGAAGAGGTGATACAGGCCTGCAACGAACACGGCATCGCGATGATCTTTACGGGTCGCCGGCATTTCAAGCATTGATTCGCTGCAATTGACCATTTCGCAGCAAGAGAATGAGAGTTCGTTATGACACCAAAATTCTGAGTGCCCTGTCAGGGCTTGGATTTGGGGTGTGTGATCGGGAAACGTCCTCCGTTGGTGGACTTTGCGTTAAGTCCTACCCGATTTTTTTAAATTGACAGAGCATTAGAGTCGGCGAAGCATTTCATTCATTTTTAAAGTTAATGTAGCACGAGTGTTGCACCATAGCTTGGGGGTCAGATCAGTTTCTCGCGATTCCGCTCCGTTGTCGCTCGCTGTGAATTTTCCGACACGAAAATTGGGATGCGTCGATGACGAGTCTGCTTTCTCCAGAATTTCACACGGAAACGTTACAGCAATTCTGGTGGAAGTTCCCTTGAAGAAAGATGTTCGAACAACTTGTCGGGGGTCAGATCTTCGACAATCGCATAGGCTCCCGAAGTCCAGCGATAAAAGTCGGTCTGTTTGCATTGTGTCGTACAAAATGGAAAGAGTGCTGCGTCGCTATTGATTTCGGGAGGCAACTCTTTTTCGCACACAGGACAGGTGAGTCGGCGTATCATGATTGAATACCAGCAGAAAACGGCAATAATGCACTTTCTAATTTGACGTACCGGGGTGGGGCGCGTCAATCGAATTTCTCAATCCTGGCGAATCCTGCTGTAATAAATTCGCCAGATTGGGTTCCGGAGAGCAAGTCTCGACACTCACGGGACAATCGTGGTACGCTCGACATTCCCACCACCCGGTCGCATTGAAATCATGCGATTCCGTTTATGGCCACGGACAGGCTGCTCGAGCGAAAAGGAATTTCCAGAGCACACGCCCATGACCGCAAACCTGATCCATTCTTAAGAAACCGGATGGCCTTTCAAACAACCTGCTGATTGTCACCTTTCAGAAATATCTCTGAATCATGACAATCAGCCTCGTGGCTTAACACACAGGCAACGGACGCAGAGATGTCAAAAGAAAAGCTCAGTCAAATAGAAGGAGCCAAAGAGGAGAGTAATTACCTCCGCGGAACCATCCGTGAGGAATTGAAGACCTCGGACCCCATCTTCAATTCCATTAACGTCGGCCTGCTGAAATTCAGCGGGACTTACCAGCAGGATAACCGGGATATCCGTAGTGGTGGCGAACGGCATTATCAGTTCATGGTCCGCAGCCGAATTCCCGGGGGAAAAGTCACGTATCAGCAGATGCTGGCCGAGTTGGACCTCTGCGATAAATTTGGAAACGGCACGCTCCGAGTGACTGACCGGCAGGGATTTCAGATCCATGGCGTGCTCAAGACCAATTTGCAGGAGACCATTCGTGGCATCAACGCCTGCAAGCTATCGACCATGAATGCCTGCGGAGATGTCTGCCGTAATTTCATGTGCTGCCCTGCTCCCCATAAAGGGAGTCCCGTGCATGCCGAGATGCAGAAGGCTGCGGATGCACTGGCACATCACTTCCGTCAGCGTTCCGGGTCTTACCATGAAGTCTGGTTACAGGATGGTGAAAGTTCGACGCTGGCCTATGAATCCGGTGATGAGCCGATCTATCTCAAGGCTTACCTGCCTCGAAAATTCAAATTCGGAATCGCCCTGCCGGAAGACAACTGCATCGATGTGTATACCCATGACCTGGGGCTCATCGCCGTTGTCGAGAACGAGACCATCATTGGTTACAACATCCTGGTGGGGGGCGGACAGGGGATGACTCCTGCCAAAAAGGACACCTTTCCCGCCCTGGGTTACCGGATGGCCTTCATACCGGCGGACCAGTTGATTCCCGCCTGCGAAGCAGTCGTCAAAGTCCAGCGTGATTTTGGGAATCGCGTGGATCGAAAGTATGCCCGCTTGAAATACGTGCTCGCCAACTGGGGGCTGCCAAAGTTTAAAGCCAAAGTCGAAGAATATTATGGCGCTCCCCTTGCCGATCCGCATCCGGCCGACGTCACTGAAGTGGATGACCACATCGGCTGGCATGAACAGGGGGACGGCAAGCTCTTCCTGGGGATCAACATCGAAAATGGCCGCATCAAGGACGAAGGAGACCTGCAGCTGAAAACCGGCTTCAGGACGTTGCTGGCGAAGTACCCGCTGCCCCTCAGGCTGACAGCTTTGCAGGGAGTCATCCTGTGCGATGTGGAACCAGCCTGGAAAGAAGACATCGAATCCATTCTGCGGACACATGGATTTAAGCTCGCGGACGAGTTGTCCCTGGCCCGCCGCTATTCCATCTCCTGCCCCGCTCTCCCCACTTGCGGACTGGCGGTGACGGAATCCGAACGGGTCATGCCCCAGTTGATGGATGATATTGAAGCGGCCATGGCCCAATGTGGTCTGGCGGGAGAACGGATCACCGTCCATATGACCGGCTGCCCGAATGGTTGTGCCCGTCCGTATACGCCGGACATTGGCATTGTCGGGAAAGCTCGTGGAAAATATTCGATCTATCTCGGCGGCAGTCCGTACGGCATCCGTCTGTGCTATCTCTACAAAGACATGGTCCTGCAGGAAGAGATCGCCAAGGTTCTCTTACCGGTTCTGGCACAATATCGCGAACAACGGCACACCTCGCAGGAATCTTTTGGAGACTTCTGCCACCGGGTTGGAAAAGAGGGGCTGGTTGGAGGGCAAGCTTGACTTGCCCCTCATTCTCATGCACCGCGCACGTCAATCACAGCGACCCTCTGCGACGCAAAAAGAGAACGCTCTAGACCAGTTTGGTCTATCATGTGCCCGCGTCGAAGCGGTTTCACTTGATGAAAGACTGAATGCCGCGAGGCAAGTGCGATACAAGATTTACAAAAACGCTCTAGTGCTTCGTCAATTTTAAAAATTAGGATCGTCCTTAACGCAAAGTCCGACAACGGAGGACGTTTCGCGATCACGGACCCCAAATCCAAGCCCTGACAGGGTACTAAACAACTCGGAATCACACCTGGTCATTCAGTGAACAGATGCGATCCCGAAGAAGCATCGTATCAATTCGACTGACTTTGTAATCAATTTGACCTCATCCCCCAGCGAAGCAGACCGCTTTTCTGGGGGTTTTTGTCTTTATGGATTGATCCTGACGAACTTCGCCGGCCAAATCTGCCGCTGCCGAACGATTGAGGCTTCTGAGGCTTCACCCTGCTTATGGCTCTCGAGCAGATAATTTGGGGAATTTCGGAAGGAACAGGCATCCGATTTGCTCAACCCCTCGTACTCTGGAATATTTAAATTTCAGGAATTTGGAGTCCTAGTGCTTTGTCAATTTAAAAAATTCGGATAGGGCTTCACGCAAAGTCCGACAATGGAGGACGTTTCGCGATCACGTACCCGAAATCCAAGCCCTGAAAGGGCACTAGACCTGAATCTCAGCTCGAACAAACCTGTTCAATCAAGGAGGGCAAACCGACATTCGCCGAAGGCGCGGCGAAAGCGATCAAGACTCCCCAAAATGAATCGAACTGTAATTCATACTGGTCCTGCCAGTTCGTTGTTCCAGATATTGGTCACACGGCTGGGAGAACAGGAACTTCGTCGCCGCCTGTGGCATTTCTTCCCCGGGATGATTGCCTTGGCTCTGGCGAGTGCTCCCCACCGGGAAACTGTCCGGCTATGGGTCATGCTGACCATCGTCATCTGCGGAATTATTGCGCCAGCACTGGCAGCCATTCGCTATCAACGGGCATATCGCAGGAGAGTGGAAGAGAACCCAGCTCCATCCATTCTGGGATATGTGATTCCCGTTTCGATTCTATGCCTGATCTTCCGCTCCCATGTTGAAATCCCTTTGGCGGTCACCACCATCATTGCCTTTGGCGACGGTTCAGCCACATTCGCGGGGCTCCTGGCACGCGGGGCGAGAGTCCCCTGGAATTCGGACAAATCCTGGGCAGGCATGCTTGCCTTCATGGTGTTCGGGTCCATCGCCACTTGTGCTGTCTACTGGATGGCCACGAACCAGCCGCTTGAGCCGACACAAATGCTTCTCTGTGTGGTGCCGGTCGTGTTCTGCTGCAGTCTCCTGGAGACCGTGCCACTGCGAGTGAACGACAATATTACTGTGGGCTGCGTCAGTTCACTCCTGCTGATTGCTTTGCACACATTGATCATTGGCTGGTAAAGACATGGGCTGGTAAAGACCGGAACGAATAAGAGTCTGTCCCGAAAGGTCAATTTGTGCTGCGATCGGCTCTTTTGCGTTCTGAACTTCGTCAGCCTGCATCGACGAATCTTTGGGATTCGCCTGCTTCGGCTTCCTTGTCAGAACACAAATCGCTCGATCTCGACTGACAAAGCACCTTTCGGGACAGACTCTCAGATATCACATCGCGGCATCCTTACATCGCAGCATTCTTTCGGAGACCCCGGTGGTTCTTGCCCAAAACAGAAATCGACATACTCACCTCCAGCACGTCTGGCAACAATCTGTTTGCAAAAACTTTGGTGAATGCCGGACTTTCGAAAACTGACAAATCCGGAACTACGAACTCCCTAGTCCGCGGCCTATACTTGAGTGAATTCCTTCGGGCAGTTGCCACGATTTGGATCCGTAACACCAGCATTTCGTCAGCGGGGATGCTGTGCGTCGCTCAGTCAAGTCGGTCTGCCATGCAGCGAAAGCAGCCAGGTCTGACAAGGGGGCGTGATCAGGAACACGCGGCAGTTTAGAGCAAGTTGCTCTGAACTGTGCCCGCGTCGAAAGAGTTCCACTTGATGAAAGACTGAATGTTGCGAGGCAAGTACGCCACAAGATTTACAAAAGCACTAGCATGCACAGCACATTGTTGATTCCCGTTTCAGTGAAAGTTCTGGCAGATCATGCACACTGAAAATATCCGTCCGAGTATCTCCGAAACGTCCTATCGTTTTTTCGATCGCCCCTTACATCCAGAACTCTTCAGTCCGGCTATTTGCGGTCGAGTACGAACCTCCCGGTATCACATGGTGATTGGAATCTGCCGGGGAGGTCATTATGCCCAGGTTTCCGCCCGTGACAATTCGATTGTGGAAGTCACAGCTCCCGATCGTCAGGTGCTTTCCACCTATGGTCTGCAACAGACTTATTTCTTTCCGGAAGAAGAAGAATTGCTGGTCGAAGTCCAGACACCATTCAGCTACCATTTTGCCGGGCAAGTGGATGTGGTCGATTTTTCCATCTTCACTCGCGTTCAGCTTGAACTGGAAATGGCTGCCTCCCGTGCATTTTTGTCTCATCAGTTTCCGCCGCGGCATCGTCTCTTGCCCGGTCCCCTCAGCCTGATTCAGGTTGAAGGGAACGAACGCATGCTGACACTGCATACCTTTCATACATTTCCGGAAGATCTGGCTGTTTTGCGTACGCAGTCCTTGTTTGAATTCGAATAACACGAAGCCCGAACAGAGACCGCCGAGTGAGACAGACTGCCCCCGTTGTTGCGGAAACATCCGCGGTGAATTTGACAATCCTGAGGTCCGCTGTACGATGACGATGTACGGGGACAATACATCGCGGGGCGGTTCATGGCCTTGGAAAAATTGGTGAATGTCGAAGTTGTAGACAGTGTGAACGTTGTCTCATTCGGCTCTTCTGCAGCCACATTGCATGGCAAGCTGGTTGATGATGTTTCTGCCACATTGCTGGCCGCCGCCCGCAATGAGCGGCATCAGTTGCTGGTAGACCTTGAACATGTGGAATTCTTTAATTCCACATTAATCGAACTGCTGGTCCGTTGCTGGAAAATCATCCGGTCCGCTCCAGAGGGACAATTTGGCTTGTGCAACCTGCAACCCTATTGTCACGAAATTCTGGAAGTGACCAATCTCACCCATGTCTGGCAGATCTTTCCCAATCGGGCCGCTGGCATCGCGACAATGCGGGAGCAGGGGAAACAAGAACAGGGGAACTCTTCCCAGGCATGATCTCTTTTAGCCACCTGCTAGATCAGACTGGTCTATCGTGTGCCCGCGTCGAAAGAGTTTCACTTGATGAAGACTGAATGCCGTGAGGCAAGTTCACGACAAGATTTACAAAAACGCTCTATGACGCAGGAGACATCGGGACTCGGACGGAAATCTCTTCCCCTTCAATCCGCAATTCGTATGTCCCGACTCGCAGCGGTGAACGAGGATTGTCTAACCATGTCCCCTTGTGGCTGCAAAACCGCCAGGCATGCCAAGGGCAGATAATCACTCCTTCTTCGATCCAGCCTCCAGCCAGAGATGCGCCCATGTGAGGGCAGACATCATCCACCGCGTAGTATTGTCCATCCGCAAAGAAGACCGCGATCATGCGGCCATTGACCGGATAGCAGCGGCCTTCACCAGGTGGAATCTCGCCCACCCTGGCAATGGTGACGAATTCGGATGTAGAGGAGGGTAAAGCGTCCAAGGCAGATCCAGAAATTCTAGAGCTTCGTCAATTTAAAAAATTCGGGTAGGGCTTAACGCAAAGTCCGACAACGGAGGACGTTTCGCGATCACGGACCCGAAATCCAAGCCCTGACAGGGCACTAGAGCGTTTTTGTAAATCTTGTGGCGAACTCGCCTCGCGGTATTGAGCCTTTCATGAAGTGAAACCTTTTCGACGCGGACACATGAGAGACCAAACTGGTCTCGGGAAGCGAGCAGAGCATGCCACAAAAGAGGGATGCCATAGTCCACTCGGCAGTGGCCGTTGAGAGCGCATTCGCCCGCACTGTCCGGATCCCGCCTCGTGGTATTCAGTATTTCACCAATGAAACGCTCTCACTGTGGGGAAGGCCAGAGTACTCTACTCGATTCCGGCTCGACACAAAAACAGCGTCCATTTCCAATATGCTCGGAAATGGACGCTGAAGATTCAACTCAGGATTGTGCCATTCAGAGAGAAATCATGTTCCCAGCACCAGCAGTGTGAAGTTCCTGGCTTTCAGGCCATTTTCTGCCAGGACCTGACGCACACTCTTGGTGTCGTCCTTGGCGAAAGCCTGTTCCGTCAGGACGCCCGCCACGTCGCGATAGAAAACATTCATCCGGCCGTCCACCATTTTTTCAATAATGTTTTCCGGTTTTCCCGTGGCGCGGGCTTCCGCACTCAGACGATCACGTTCTGCTTTAACGACAGCAGGATCGACACTTTCCACGGTGGCCACCGTTGGTTTCAAAGCGGCAATATGCATGGCCACGTCACGCAGCACGGCAGGGTCTTTGGCAGTCCCTTCCGCTTCAAACAAGACAGCCGTCTTGCCATCGTGATGAACATAAACTCCCACGGGGCCTTTGGCTTTGACAACACGGCCGACCACGATTTTTTCCCGAATCTTGTTGACGGTGGCTTCGTACAGGTCTTTGAGAGTTCCGCCATGAGGATTGGGCTGAGTCAGCAGATCTTCACCATTTTTTGCTCCCGGGCCTTTCAAGACTTGCTGCAACAAGGCATTTCCCAGAACGGCCAGACCTTCGCTGCCCGCCACGGGGGCCGATTCGCACAGGACTTCCACAGCCACGGCTTCGCTGCCATCGTCTGCGACAGCAGTGAAAATCCGGCCTTCGTTGGTGCTGTTGGCCGCCCGTTTGCCGAGAATTTTTCCCACTTGTTCCTGTAGAATCTGGATCGCTTTGGCTTCGTCCCCACCCGCTTCGACGAGTGCTTTTTTGCAATCCATCATGGGCAGGTCTGTTTTCTCACGTAGTGCCTTGACGGCTGCAGCTGTCACTTCGGCCATCGCCGATTCTCCCTCATCAATTTGAAATTCTTGTCGTCACCGCACTTCACGAAACCGCATGGTCCGCAGGCGGAGACGGATTCATACAGAGATTCACGTCTCTCCGCCATGGTGAGTTGCTCGGAGTGCAACCACTTTGCCTGTTTGTCCTGACAGACCCCCCGATCACGCAGGCAGACCCGTCGGTCTACTCACGACACGTTTCCTGTTCCGTCAGTTCAGGTTTAGAAGTCCCACTCGTCCCGTATTTTGGCGAAAGTTCCCCCTGCAGACAATGGAGCCGGGATCAATGACAAGAAAAACAACGCCAAATTGAACTTTAATCATCTCTGGAACAAGGTTGGTTCCCGAGGAACATGGGGTGTTGCTGAAACAAGATTCATCTCGCATTGGTCGAATTTTCAGCTCACCAGCGTTCTACCGGTCCGCCGGGAACGGGAACGTGCATGTCCGGCAAAACTCCGGTGCGATCCCCGCTGGTGGGGCCGGCGCGGCGAATTTCGGCGATGGCCCGATTGATGTCATCTCGATCCCGAGCCTGCTGGAATGCATGTCGTAACCGTTTGTGAACCTGCATCGCCTTGAGGTACCAGTGCCCCATTTTACGGAACATCGGAACAGCCCGTTCCGGTCCCACCTGATCTTCCAGATAATGCAACTGGTGTAACATCAACTGCAGGCGATCGTCGAAATTACCGGGTGGAGAAAATGTTCCGGTGGTTTCCCATTCGACAAGTTGACGAAAGATCCAGGGGTTTGCCAAAGCACCGCGGCCAATCGAGACCCCCTGGCATCCCGTGATTTTCAGCATGGCCTGGACATCCGCCACGCTTCGCAGATCTCCATTACCGATGATGGGGATCCTGTTGACTGCTTCGACGACCTGGCGAATTCCATCCAGGTTGACACATCCGGAAAACCCCTGGGCCCGTGTCCGACCGTGAATCGCCACGGCGGCCACGCCTGCCTGTTCAAATTCACGAGCAAAAAAAGGGGCGGTCAATTGTGTTTCATCCCATCCCAAACGCATTTTTACTGTAACGGGAATGGAGACGCTGTCCACCACTTCACGAACCAGTTCCAAAGTTTGTTCCGTGGCGCACATCATGGCAGATCCTGCCCCGTTGCCCGTAATTCGTGCCACGGGACAGCCCATGTTGATGTCGATGGAATCGACCCCGTATTCCTGCAGGAACCGAGCAGCATCGGCCATTTCCTTGCGATCAGGCCCGAAAATCTGCACCGCATAGGGGGCGTCTTCCGGACAGGTCTCGATCAGCTGCATTGATTTGGAACTCCGTTCCAGCAATCCACGGGCACTCACCAGATCGGTTGTGCAAAGTCCGACACCGCCGATTTCACGGCAGATGCGACGGAACGGCAGATTTGTAAAACCCGCCAGCGGGGAGAGCAAGTAACGGGAAGACAACCGGAGTGCCCCATACATCAGCGGAGCAGGTGCGGAATTCGCATCCCTCCGCACCGGTGGGCTTTTTGGAAAGGGGACCTGGTTTTCAACGGGACAACTCATAACTAGTGCCCTGTCAGGGCTTGGATTTCGGGGACGTGATCGCGAAACGTCCTCCGTTGTCGGACTTTGCGTGAAGGCC
>Ga0182745_1003400_pt1 | contig 13744 bp, 15 predicted proteins | sample eDN3rd30CKraftBY_FD_128523 | JGI IMG/M metagenome (GOLD analysis project Ga0182745, IMG submission 128523) | Enriched backyard soil microbial communities from Emeryville, California, USA - eDNA 3rd pass 30_C Kraft BY (version 2) (version 2) | ecosystem: Environmental > Terrestrial > Soil >...
GGCGCTCGACGAGATCCTCCGGGCGAAGCCGGCCTCCGCGAAGGGCCGCTACATCCAGAAGGGCTCGGTCTCGACGACCTTCGGCCCGGGCATCCCGCTCGACGTCGCGTCGATCGGCTGATCGCCCGACCGCACGCACTGAGGCCCGCCTCCCACCGGGGGCGGGCCTCACGCATTCCTCCCCGGCCCCGACCGGTGATTGCCCACTTCTGCCTCTGGACTTCCCGATTCAGGGGCAGAAGTGGGCAACCACCGAATTGCCGAATTGAGGAATGCGGCGGGGCGATAATGCGACGGCGTTGCGGAATTCGAATATCATTTGCGTATGGCCATTAAGACAATGCTGATTGACGATTTCGACGGTACGCCTCTCGCCGCCTCGTCGACCACGACCACCTTCGCGCTGAATGGCGCGCACTACGAGATCGACCTCGCCCCGGAGAACCTCGCGAAGCTCGAGGAGGCGCTCGCCCCATTCATCCAGGCTGGGCGTCGCGTCAGCGGCTCGGGCGGCCGCGCGGCGGCGAGCGGCAAGCGCCGTCCCGCCTCGCGCTCCGACCTCGGCGAGATCCGTGCGTGGGCGCAGCAGCACGGCTACAAGGTCGGCGACCGCGGGCGCATCCCATCGGACGTTCTCGAGGCCTACGCCAACCGCTGATCGGGTCGGCGCACTTGTCGTGGGCGGCAGGTGATCGCACCCTCGCACGCTGAGGCCCGCTTCCCTATTGGGGGCGGGCCTCAGCAATGCGCTGCTGCACCCAGGCGTGCGCGGTTTCGACGACCTGCGCGACGGGCGCGCCCACGTCGATCGAGACCGCTGCCTCGTCAGCACCGGGAGGCTCAAGCGTCGCGAGCTGCGCTGGGAGCAGCGCTGGTGGCATGAAGTGTCCTGCACGCTGCTCGGTGCGCTCCCGCAGCAGCGTGGGTCGCGCCGTGAGGTGGACGATCAGCAGTTCTGGTGCCCAGCCGCGCAGACGGTCTCGATAACTGCGACGAAGTGCCGAGCAGGCGACGACGATGCCCTGTCCAGCCGCGGCCTCGGCAAGACGGCCACCGATTCGGTCGAGCCACGGAAAGCGATCTGCATCGACTAAAGGAATGCCGGCAGACTGCTTCGCGATATTCGCCGGGGGGTGGAGATCGTCGCCGTCGCAGAAGGGGACACTGAGCGCCGCGGCGAGCCGTCGCCCGACGGTGGATTTCCCCGCGCCGGAGACACCCATCACCACGACGAGCGGCGAATTCATGCGGTATCGGTGAGGCGCAGGAGCACCTTGCCGCTGGCACGCGGGTCCGATGCCACGCGGAACGCTTCCGCGGCATCGTCGAGGTCGAATTCATGGGTCACGATGCCGTCGACATTCAGCGACCCGTCGGCGAATGCGTCGATCACCTCGCTGATCTCGTCCTGGAATCGGAAGGAGCCGACGAGCTCGAGTTCAGCAGCGATGGCCGTCGAGATGGCGACGGGTTGATCGCCAGGCGGGAGCAGCCCGAGCATGACCACCCGCCCTCCACGCCGAGCGCTTTGGATTGCTGTGCGGAGCCCCGCTGGCGTGCCCGACGACTCGAACACCGCATCGAAGGCCCCCGCGTGCGGGGCCAGGTCCTTCGCCATCAGTGCCGCGTCGGCGCCGATGGCTGCGGCGCGCCGCAGCGGCTCCGCGTGGATGTCGATCGCGGTGATCGTCGGGGCACCGGCTCGCTTGAGCACGGCGATGACGAGGAGCCCGATCGGTCCGCACCCGACGACGAGGACGCGCCGTCCGGCCAGCGGGCCGGCCTGACCGACCGCGTGCCAGGCGACGGCTGCCGGCTCCGCGAGCGCGGCGTCCTGCGGCGGCACGTGACTTGGCACGACGCGGAGCATATGGGTCGGCATGGCGACCGTGCCCGCCAGGGCGCCATCCGTGTGCGGCCAGTGCGCGGCGCTCCCGAGGTAGCTGCCGGCTCGGAGTGTGGTGCCGTCTGGGGCCAGGGCGGGGGAGGTCGCGGGATGCACGGCGACCAAGGTGCCGCGTGTCGGCCCGCTGCCGTCAGCCGCCTCCTCCTCGACATACCCGGATACTTCGTGCCCGAGCACCATCGGGCCGCGAAGCCGCGATTCCCCGGCTGCGCCGTGACGCCAGTAGCCAAGGTCGGACCCGCAGATGCCGCCAAACGCGATGCGGACGAGCGCTTCATGCGGCGCGGGCCTTGGAATGGCTCGTTGCTCGACCTCGAGGTCGCCGCCGGGAGCGACCACGAGCGCTGACGTGCTGCCTGGGCTGGTCATATGACCGTGGTCATCCCGCCGTCGACGTAGATCGTCTGCCCGTTGACGAAATCGCTGCCGGCAGAGCTCAGCCAGACGACGGGGCCGACGAGATCGTCCAGGTGTCCCCAGCGGCCCGCGGGAGTGCGGCCCGCGATCCATGCGGTGAACTCGGGGTCAGCCACCAGCGCCGCGGTCAGCTCCGTGTCGAAGTAGCCCGGGGCAAGGGCGTTGACCTGCAGCCCGTGCCTCGCCCATTCTGCCGCCATCGCCCGCGTGAGATTTCGCACACCGCCCTTGGCTGCCGTGTACGCGCCAATGCCCGGGCGTGCCAGCTCCGACTGCACCGAGGCGATATTGACGATCTTGCCGCGGCCGCGCTCGACCATGCCGCGAGCCACCGTGCGGCCGACGAGGAATGGTGCGGTCAGGTCGAGCGCGAGCACACGATCCCAGTCGTCGAGTCCGATATCGAGCAACGGCTCGCGATGCTGCACGCCCGCGTTGTTGATGAGAATGTCGATCTCGCCGATAGTGGCTTCGATTTCGGCGACGTGCCGCTCGACCGCTGTCGCGTCGGTGACATCGAAGCCGCGTTGATGCACGCGCTGGGGGTATTGCGCTGCGAGTCGTGCGTACGCGCGCTCCAGTCGCGCCGCATCGCGGCCATTCAGCACGATGGTCGCGCCGTGCGTGGCAAGCCCTTCCGCGAGCCGAAGACCGATGCCGCCGCTTGATCCGGTGATCAGGGCGATCCGGTTGTCGAGGTTGAAGATGTCGGTCATGCGGGCTCGCTCGGGAATTGGACGAGGGGGTTGGACAGTTTGCTCGCAAGGCCCTGCAGTGCCGTGGCGATTCGGTCGATTCCGGCATTGCGCTCGGGGTCGACGATGGAGGTGCCGAGCGCGATCGGGCGCTCACCCGGGGTGTGGGGGAGCGCGACGGCAACGCCGGTGACATTGGGGAAGACCCCACCGCGGTCGAGCGAGTAGCCTCGCTCGCGCACTGCCTCGAGGTCCCGCCGCAGCTCGTCCATGTCGCGGATGGAGTGCGCCGTGAAGGCCTGCAGGCCGGCGGCGCTGACGATGTGCTCGACCTCGGTCCACGGCAGGGTGGCGAGCACGGCGCGTCCGACCGCGGTCGATGCGGCTGGCAGCGCTTCGCCGATCCCGGCGGTCAGGCGCAGGGATGCCCTCGCCGCCTCCTTGCGGGCCAGGTACACCATCTCCGACCCGTACAGCATGCTGAGCTGCACGAGCTCGTCGTGCAGGACCTCGTCGTCCTCCGCCAGGTGATAAAAGGAGCGCACGACATCGAATCGGCGGATGTAGGCGCCGCCCAGCTCAAGCACCTTGCGCCCGAGTGCGTAGCCGCCGTGGCGCCGTTCAATGAAGCCAGCGTCCTCGAGGACGGTGCAGATGTTGAGGATCGACGACTTGGCGGCGTCGAGGTGCTGCGCAATCGCGGTGAGCGTGTGTGGCGTCTGCGGCGCAAGTGCGAGAAATTCAAGAATTCGCAGTGCGCGGCTCGCTGCCGGGGCAAGTCGAGCGTTCGGCGTTGCTGCTTCGTCGCGAGGTGCAGGCATGCGGGCCCCCTTCGTGCATGCAGTGTACTGTACTTAGTTCAGAACTGTGAAAAGGATGGCGCATCATGGTGGAAGTCCGCACGAGTGCAGCTGAGCCGATGACCGTCGGCGTGATCGGCCTCGGCGTCATGGGGACCCCGATCGCACATCACTTGTTGCGACGCGAGCATAGAGGAGAAGTGCTCGTGCATTCCCGTCGGGAGGCGAGTGCGGCGGAACTGCTCCAGCACGGGGCGCAGTGGCGCTCGACCCCGGCGGCTGTCGCTCGGGATGCCGCGCTCATCCTCGCGGTGGTCCCCGATCTCCCGGAGCTCCGTGAGGTGTGCCTCGGCGACGATGGTCTGATCGGGAGTGCGCGCGCGGGCACGATCGTCGTCGTGCATTCGACCTGCTCGCCGGTCGGACTCGGCGCCCTCCAGCGGGAATGCGATGAGCGGGAAGGCGTCGGAGTGCTGCGCCTGGTCGACGCTCCGGTCTCGGGTGGCGAGGAAGGGGCAGTGGCCGGCACGCTGTCCATCATGGTCGGGGGTGCCGAGGGGGACGTCGCTGTCGCCGAGCCGATCATGCGCAGCTACGGGACGAGCACCAGGTTTGGCGACCTCGGCGCCGGACAGGTGGTGAAGGCCTGCAACCAGATCATCGTCGCGAGCACGATCGTCGGGCTTGCGGAAGCGGCCGTGGTCGCCGAGCGGGCGGGCCTCGATCTTCGCGCGGTCTTCGAGGCGATTGGCCGAGGCTATGCCGCCAGTCGCATCCTGGAGTCCAAGCGAGAGCGATTCGCGGCGCACGATCATTCGCCGTCTGGGGCCGCCCGATTCATGATCAAGGATCTCGGGATCGCGATCCGTCTCCTCGAGTCGTCCGGCGCGGCGACGGAGCACACGTCCGCACTGCTCGACGTGTTCACCGGGATCGTGGACCGCGGCTGGGGGGACCTCGACACGTCAGTCGCTCAGGAATTCATCGCCCGTGCCGAGCCCGGGCGGGTGGTCTGAGGCGACTGCGCCGCACCGGCTCAGTGATTGAGCAGGTGCGGGCTCTGCCCGCTCGCCAGGACGTCGTCCACGACGTCGAGCGCCATGTCGAACATGGCGCTGAGCGCCGGCTCGGTCTGACTCGCGCTGTGCGGGGTCACGACCAGGTTGGGCGCGGCAAGCAGCGGTGAGGAGCGCGGCAGCGGCTCCTCGGCGAAGACATCGAGGCCAGCGCTGCCGATCCACCCCTCCGTCAGCGCCTCACACAGCGCGACCTCGTCGACGACTGAGCCCCGGGAGGTGTTGATGATCGTCGCCGTCGGCTTCATCATGCGGAGCACGTCCCGCGAGATCATGCCGCGGGTCTCGGGCGTCGCCGGGACGTGGAGCGTGAGCACGTCGGCTCGGCGGGCGATCTCCTCCAGCGAGGCCAGCTCGACGCCGTGGTCCTGTGCGTCGCTCGGCGACATGCGCGGTGCCTGGACGAGCACCTCGCAGCCGAAGCCCTTGAGCAGCCGGTGGACGGACCGCCCGACTGCGCCGTACCCGACGATGCCGACGGTGGCACCTATGAGGCCGGGTGAGACCTCGGAGCGGAAGGCGCCCGAGCGCACTGAGATCGAATGCGTGTCGAGCTTCCGCCGCGTCGCGAGCATGAGCAGCAGGGCCATCTCCGCCACTGCGGCGGCGTTGCCGCCGGGAGTCCGGCCCACCTTGATGCCGAGCCTCGTCGCGGCAGCGACATCGACGCTGTCGTAGCCGACGCCGAAACGCACGAGCAGTCGCGTCTCGTCGGCGATGCGCTCGAGCGTCATCGCATCGTAGGGCTCGGTGTCGACGATCGCGGCGTAGGCGCCGTCGAGCAACGACGCAGCGGGCGCGTCCGCGTCGCGCGGACGCCACTCGTAGTCGAGGCCGATCTGGTCGGCTCTCGCAGCTGCTGCAGCGTGCAGGCGCTGGAACACGGGGCTGTCTGCACGGCCGACCGTCGAGACCAGTCGCCGCGACTGCGCCGGGCTCAAAAGCGGACCTCGACCGGGGTATGCGGCAGGTGCGCCGGGAAGTCGGGCATGTCGTGGGCATTCAGGTTGTACCGCCGTGCGGCTCCGGTGAAGCGGCCTTCCAGCTCGGTCATCCCATTGGGGTCGAACAGGGGGCTGGCGCTCTCCCACGCGATGCCAGTCGCCGCGTGGTGCTGCACGGTGTAGGCGACGTCGCCTCGACGGCGGTTCTCCAGACCGTGCTCGATCATGCCCTCCATGGCCGCCTTGAGCATGAAGTGCACGGTGAGGAAGTTGAACCCGAGCTCATCCAGCTGCGCCAGGGTGATCTCGGGGACTCCGTTTGGCGCACCAGCGTCGGGATACATCTTCCAGCCCGGGACCTCGGCGGCCACCCGCTCGGCCTGGTCGAGCCTCGACAGTCGGACCACCGTCGTCATGTCGGCCCCGAGATCGATGGCCTCCTGGCAGCGCGCGATGGCTTCGGCGAGGTCCTCGTCGGGATCGACGTTGGTGCGAGCGATCACCATGCAGTCGGTGCCCTCCGCGGCGGCGACCGCGGCCTTGACCTTGGCGGCATAGTCCGCTCGGCTGAGCACGCCCCCGGTCTTCTCGGCGTCGGCGCCGTCCTCCAGCTGCACGGCGCTCGCGCCGATGCGCGCGAGTCGTTTCACGGTGCGGTAAACGGGGATCGGCCCGCCGAACCCGCCTTCGATGTCCACGGCGAGCGGCAGCGGTGAGGAGGCGGCCACCCGACTGACGATCCATTCCAGATCACTGAGGTTGTTGAATCCGTAATCGATCAGTCCTGTGCTCGCAGCGCTGAACTCCCCGCCGCTGAACATCATCGCCTCGTAGCCGGCCAGCTCGGCGGCCTTGGCTGAGGCCGCGTCGTAGATGCACGGCGCCATGACGCAGCTGGTGCTCTGCTCCAGGAGTGTCCTTAGATTCATCCCGCTGCTCATTTCCCGGTCTCCCTCGAACATCAATCGCTCGTGCGTTGCGCACTCTCGATCATACGTTATGCTGAACACTGTTCCACATACCGAACGCTCCCTCGACGGAGAGGACCACAGTGATGAGAAGAAGCTGGCGCCCCAAGCGGCACATCTTGGCCGCGGTCGCGGCCATCGGGCTGACCGCCCTAGTCGCGACCGGTTGTGCTGCCCCCGCCGACGAGCCGTCGCCGTCGAACACCGAGTCGCCGAGTGCCTCCGGGCCAGTGCGCGGTGGCTCGCTGACGGTCGTGCAGTCCGGGGCGATCAACAGTTGGCACCCCGGCGCGATCAGCGCCGCGCAGACGTTCCAGCGACAGCAGGCAGTGTATGACGCGCTCCTGTATGTCGACGACGATGGCAACATCGTGCCCGGTATCGCCGAGAGCCTGGAGTCTGAGGACGGCGGCGTCACGTGGGTGCTCACGCTGCGCGACGGCGTGCAGTTCAGCGACGGCGCGACGTTCGACGCCGAAGCGGTGAAATTCAACTACGACGTCATCGCCGAGGACGGCTTCAGCGGTGGACTCGCGCAGTCGCTCACGACCGAGGTGATCGACCCGCTCCACCTGCAGATCACGCCGGACGAAGCCGACCCGACCCTGGCGTATCGCATCGCTGAGGCGCTGCCGTTCATCGCGTCGCCGGAGTCGCTCGCAGAGCGCGGCGATGTCTACAACGACCCCATCGGCGCTGGCCCGTTCATCCTGGAGAGCTCGGACTCCCAGTCGGGTGAGCGCTTCGTGCGCAACGACAACTACTGGGATGACGGCAAGCCGTACGTGGATGAGTTCCGCACGGTGATCGTCTCCGACCCGGCGCAGCGGACCCTGACGGTCACCCAGGGCGGTGCCGACAGCATGAACGGCTACCCGTTCTGGTTCACCGAGGTGGAGGACAACCCCGCCGTCCGGGTCGAGAGCATGCTGTCCGGTGGCGACCGCATGATCATCTTCAACACCGCAAGCGGGTTCTTCTCGGACGTGCGCGCCCGCCAGATGGCCGCGCTCGCGATGAACGTCGATGAGCTGGTGCAGGCGAACCTGTCCGACTCGAGCTTGACCGGCTCCTCGAACATGTTCCCCGACACGTCGGTCTACTACGACACGCAGTACAGCATCCCGACGAACGACCTTGCCAAGGCGCAGGAGCTGTTCGACGAGATCCGCGGCGACCAGGCGACCGTGAAGGTCAAGCTCGCCGTCCCCTCGGCCCCCGAGAACGTGCGCACGAGCGAGCTGCTGCAGCTCCAGCTGCAGCAGATCGAAGGGCTCGAAGTCGACCTGGTCCAGATCACGCTGACCGACTGGCGCGGCACCGTGATGGACAACGACGACTACGAGATCGGCTTCTACCCCGGCGTCATGGGCCTGAACCCCGTCCGGACCACCCTGCCGAATGCGTTCGCCACTGGCGCGAGGGAGAACTGGACGAACTTCAGCGACCCCGAGATGGACGAGACGATCGATCGCCTCCGTCAGGCCACTGACGAGGCGGCGGTCGCCGATGCTGTCGCGGATGTCCAGCGGATCGTCGCGGAGCAGGTCCCGATCGTGCCGTTCGCGATCGACTACCGGGCCTTCCTGCTCAACTCGAAGCTCCAGGATGTCAAGCTGGTCGCGCCGTACATCCTGATCTCGCAGGACGTCTGGATCGAAGACTAGATCGACCACGCAGTCCGGGTTGGGCAGGCGGCAGCGCCTGCCCAACCCGGACTCTCCACAGGGAACATCCATGAATGCGACGCTTCGTGCCATCGGCTCGCGCCTCATCTACGGCGTGCCGGTGCTCATCATCGTCACGGCCGGTGCCGCGGCGTTGCTCGACTTCATGCCAGGCTCGCCGGGGCTGGCGATCCTTGGTGACTCGGCAACTCCTGAGCAGGTCGCCAGGATCAACGCGAGCCTCGGCTACGACCTGCCCTTCTGGGAGCGGTACTTCAATTGGGCGGGGCAGGCGCTGCAGGGCAACTTCGGCAACACCCTCTTCACGCAGGAGCCGGTGCTGGAGGTGCTCATGCGCCGGCTGGGCGTCACGGCGCAGCTCGCGCTCATGGCGATGCTCTCGTCGCTGATCATCGCGGTCCCGTTCGCGCTCCTCGCCGCGCTCCGTGCCGGTGGCATCCTCGACCGGGTGCTCGGCGTCATCGCTTCGGCGCTGCTGAGCCTGCCCTCGTTCGTCACGGTTGTCCTGCTCTCACTCATCTTCGTCGTGGCGATGCCGATGTTCCCCGCGACGGGCTGGGTGCCGCCCACCGAGGACCTCGGCGACAACCTGCGACACGCATTCCTCCCCGTGCTCGCCCTCGCGGTGCACGAGTCGGCATTCTTCTACCGCGTCGTGCGGACGGATCTGTCTGGTGTGCTGCGCGAGGACTTCGTCACGGTGGCCCGAGCCAAGGGGCTGCCGAAGGCGCGAATCATGTTCCGTCACGCGCTGCGCCCGTCCCTGACGTCGCTCGCGACCGTCATGGGCCTCTCACTCGGTCGCATGCTGGGCGGCGCGGTGATCGTGGAGTTCTTCTTCTCCGTGCCGGGCATAGGCGCTGAGGCGGTGACCGCGGTGTCCGTCAAGGACATGCCGATGATTCAGGCGATCATGACGCTCTGCGTGCTGGTGTACGTCGTCATCTTCATCATCGTGGATCTGGCATATGCCTGGATCGATCCGAGGGTGAGTGTGCGATGAGCCAGCAACCGCCCCCCACTGGCGCGACATCGGCCCCGCAGGATGCATCGCGGCGCAGGAGCGCATTCTCTCTCACCCGCGCCATCCAACTGCCGGGCCAGCAGCCGCGACGGCGCTCGCGGCACACCGGCGTGCCATGGCTCGCGGTGATCTGGCTCTCGGTGCTGGTACTGGCCGCGATCACCGCCGACTGGATCCCGGGTCTGCCCAGTTATGAGGAGAAGATCGGTGGATTCGCGCAGCCCCCGGACCTCTCCCTCGGCGGGATTCTCGGCACGGATGGCGTCGGGCGCAGCAACCTGTCGAGGATCATCTACGGCGCGCGCATCTCTCTGACCATCGCGGTCGTGTCCACAATGATCGGCCTGACGATCGGCGTCGTGGTCGGCATGCTGGGTGGCTACTATCGCCGCGCGGCCGAGTCGGTATCGAATGTGATCGCCAACACGCTCTCCGCACTGCCTCCCCTGCTGCTCCTCCTCGCGCTCGTCTCCGCGATGGGCGCCACGCTGCCCACCATCACGATCGCGCTCGGCATCGTCATCTCGGACCTCTACATCCGCATGACGAAGGGGGCAGTGATCTCAGCCATCAGCCGGGAGTACATCCTCGCGGCGCGGGCGCTCGGTGCGCGAGATCTGCGGCTCATGGTGCGGGAAGTCATGCCCAACCTCATCCCGGTGCTCGGCTCCGTGGTCCCGATGGCCATGGCGATCATGATCATCGTCGAGGGGTCCTTGAGCTTCCTCGGGTTCGGGATCCCCGCGCCGACCCCGAGCTGGGGCGGCATGATCGCGGCGGGCGCCGACATCATGCGGACGCAGCCCGTCGTCATCCTCGGCCCGGTGATCACCCTGTTCCTCACGGTCTTCTCGTTCAACTCGCTTGGCGACTACCTCGCCAGTCGCGCGGATGGCAGGGAGGGAAAGCTGTGACGGTCGACGGCACGCCTCGTAACCCGGCAGAAGCGGGCGCCCTGTTGGAGCTGCGGGGCCTCACCGCCACTCTGGACAGCCCCGCGGGGACAGCGCACCTGCTCCGCGGGGTCTCGTTCACGGTCGAGCGCGGGAAGACGCTCGGGGTGGTTGGCGAGTCCGGCTCGGGCAAATCGATGATGATCAAGGCGCTGCTCGGCCTGACGCCGGCCAAAGCAGTGGTCGGCGGGGAATCGATCTTCGACGGGGTGGCGCTCCACGAGCTCAAACCAGAGGCCCGCCGCCGCATGCTCGGCCGACGAGTCGGCGTGGTCTTCCAGGACCCGATGACGTCGTTGAACCCCGTGCGCACGATCGAGAGCCAGATGGTGGAGGCGGTGCGCTACCACAAGGGCATGGGCAAGGGCGACGCTCGGCAGCTGGCGATGAGTCTGCTCGACCAGGTGGGAATTCCACGAGCCGCTGATCGACTGCGCGACTATCCCCACCAATTCTCCGGAGGCATGCGGCAGCGCGTCATGATCGCGATGGCGCTGACGTGCAGCCCCGACCTGCTGATCGCGGACGAGGCGACGACCGCGCTCGACGTCACGATTCAGAAGGGGATCCTCGACCTGCTCTCCGAGCTGCAGCGCGACCTCGGCATGGCCATGATCCTCGTCTCGCACGATCTCAGCATCGTGGCCGGGAGGACCGATGACGTCGTCGTGATGTATGGCGGTCGAGTCGTCGACCGGCGGGCGACCCAGGAGCTGTTCGTGCCGCCGATGCACCCGTACACCCGGGCCCTCAGCCTCGCGATTCCGCGGCTCAGCATGCCGTCGCACACGCGACTGATGGCACTGACCGGGGCTCCGCCGAGTGTGTACGACGCGGTGATGTCCCCGGAGGAGGCGGACGCGCGCGACATGGTTCGATGGGAATCGATCGGCATCCATAACGAGCTTGAGCGCTCGAGGCACTCGACAGCACAGCGTGCCCCGTTGACTGAGCGCCCTGAGGCGGAGGACGAGCGTCGTGGCTGAGGAGCGGGGACAGGCGACCCTGGAGCGCGCGGGCTGGATGCGCGAGGATCCGCTGCTGTCCGTCGAAGACCTCCACTGTGCGTTCCGGACGGCGTCGGGCCGGGTGCATGCCGTCCGTGGCATCAGCTTCGATGTGCGGCGAGGCGAAACGCTCGGGCTGGTCGGCGAGTCAGGCTGTGGCAAGACCACGACCGGGCGAGCCGTGCTGCGGCTGCCTCCCGGCGAGCGCGGCCGCGTGCGATTCCGCGGTGAGGACATGGCGAAGTGGTCGGCCAGTCAGCTTCGTCGTGCGCGTGCCGACATTCAGATGGTCTTCCAAGACCCGATCTCCGCGTTCAACCCGCGACGCAAGGCGATCGACATCGTCGGCGAGGGCCTGGACATCCAGGGGGTGCCGCGTCAGGAGCGCACCGTGCTCGTCCAGCGGGCCCTCGAGCGTGTTGGCCTGACGGCGCAACAGGTCGGTGACCGGTACCCACACGAATTCTCCGGTGGGCAGAATCAACGACTCGCGATCGCCAGGGCACTCGCGCTCGAGCCGGCGCTGCTCGTGTGTGACGAGCCGGTGGCGTCCCTCGATGTCTCGGTGCAGGCACGCGTCCTGAATGTCCTGCAGGACATCCGGGAGTCCGGCGATCTGTCAATGATCTTCATCTCCCACGACCTGTCCGTCGTCAAGATCGTCAGCGATCGCGTCGCCGTCATGTACCGCGGCAAGATCGTGGAGATCGGTGATGCGGATGCGGTGTACCGCGATCCGGTGCATCCCTACACGCAGCGCCTCATCGAAGCGGTGCCGCTGCTGGATGACTCGGACCGGGTGGACTTCACCCCCAACACCGATCTCGGCGAGACCTGGCGCACGACCGACTTCGAGCTCGTCGAGGTGGGTCCTGGTCATTACGCGGCCGTCGGCGATGAGGTCACGCAGGGCTGACCGGCCGGCGCCGCGAGCGTGCTAAACTCGACGACTGCCAAAGACCGCAGGTCCGCTCCGCCCGCAAGGGTGGACGGCGAAGGTCCGCGAGAGCGGCGCCAGCGCAGGTGAACGAAGCATTGCGTCCCGGCCCCGGGACTGATTCCAAGGCTCCGTGCATCTGCACGGGGCCTTTTCTCATGGGTCAGGTCATCGGCATCCAACCCACGACAACCACAGGAGCACCATGGCTGACAAGCAGTCGACGGTCGCCGAGCTGAAGGACCTGTTCCAGAACTCGAACGCCGTTCTGCTCACCGAGTACCGCGGGCTCACGGTCGCGCAGCTCAAGGAGCTGCGCGCGAGCATTCGTGAGCACGCGTCGTACGCCGTGGTGAAGAACACGCTGACGAAGATCGCGGCGAACCAGGCGGGCATCTCGGACCTCGACGATGCCTTCACCGGTCCCACCGCGATCGCCTTCGTCCACGGCGACACCGTCGCCGTCGCGAAGGCGCTCCGCGACTTCACCAAGGCCAACCCCCTCCTCGTCGTGAAGGGCGGCTACTTCGATGGCGCCGCCCTGAGCGCCGCGGAGGTCGAGAAGCTGGCGAACCTCGAGACCCGGGAGGTGCTGCTCGCGAAGTTCGCGGGTGCCGCCAAGGCCTCGCTGTTCTCCGCGGCCTACCTCTTCAACGCACCGCTGTCGCAGGCCGTTCGCACGGTCGACGCGCTGCGCGAGAAGCAGTCCGCGTGATCACGCGGCACCACGCATTCATCAATCACTGAATCTCACCAAGCACAAGCAGGAGTAGAAAATGGCGAAGCTGACGAGCGACGAGCTCATCGAGGCGTTCAAGGAGCTCACCCTCATCGAGCTCTCCGAGTTCGTGAAGAAGTTCGAGGAGGTCTTCGAGGTCACCGCCGCCGCGCCGGTCGCGGTCGCGGCGGCCCCGGCGGCGGGCGGCGCGGCTGCCGAGGCGGCCGAGGAGAAGGACTCGTTCGACGTCGTGATCGAGGACGCCGGCGCGTCGAAGATCCAGGTCATCAAGGAGGTGCGCGCCCTCACGAGCCTCGGCCTGTCGGAGGCGAAGGCCCTCGCGGAGACCGCGGGCGCGAAGGTGCTCGAGGGCGTCAACAAGGAGACCGCCGAGAAGGCGAAGGCGCAGCTCGAGGGCGCCGGCGCGAAGGTGTCGCTGGTCTGACGCTCGAGTCAACCGACTCACTACCGAATGGGGTCGTCGCCGAAAGGCGGCGGCCCCATTCGTCGATTTACCGGAAACTCCGGGTGGCAACCGGCCTGCGCCGCATTGCGTCCTTAGAGTGCACGTGTGTGGCGTCTGGAGAATACGGCTGAGTTGCCTCGCGGCA
>Ga0182745_1003405_pt1 | contig 13730 bp, 26 predicted proteins | sample eDN3rd30CKraftBY_FD_128523 | JGI IMG/M metagenome (GOLD analysis project Ga0182745, IMG submission 128523) | Enriched backyard soil microbial communities from Emeryville, California, USA - eDNA 3rd pass 30_C Kraft BY (version 2) (version 2) | ecosystem: Environmental > Terrestrial > Soil >...
ATCTTTGCCAGCACGCTTTGCAGCGAGCATCCAACGACCCCGAAAAGGCGGATATCCCATACGTGCAAAATTCTGGAGGGGAGTCCGAATACTACTTTGCGTGGGGTAAATCCACAAAGATGGCAAGGATGCGTAATGGGCTTGGATTAGATGTCGCCGTCAGCGCCTCATGCATTGTTGATAAGACCACCAGGGAAATTACATCCTTGACCGTCAACGGCAAAGACATGATGCGCATACCATGAGACAGTAAATACAAGACAGCATGAGGGGGACCGAGTGATGGAATTTGATACCGCCGGTCTTGAGTGGAAATAGCTGACGTGCTTAAAACCAGGATGGGCGGATCTTGCCCACCTGCTGCCAGGCCGCCAGTCGCAATAGCGACACATGCATAGGGTTCTGAAAAGGAAGTCTCCACATAATGGGAAAAAATGAAGAAACAACCAGACTATAGGGTGTACATTGACGAAGCTGGAGATGAAGGATTCAAGTTCTTGCCGGGCGAAAAAGGTAGCTCGCGATGGTTTGTGTTGAGCGCCACAATAATCCGCGCACACAACGATCATCTTTTGGTCCAAGCAGCCAAGGAAGCCAGAAGGACGCTTCAGAAACCAGAAAAACATGCCTTGCACTTCAGGAACCTGAGGCATGAGCAACGCATTCCACTGTCGCGCATCATCAGTTCACTGCCAATACGCATCATCAATATACTCATCCACAAGCCATCTATTCTCGAACCAGAGCACTATCAGAGAAAGCCATACGAGCTTTATAGGTACTGCTGTCGACTATTACTGGAAAGGGTCAGCTGGCTTTGTCGTGATGGAAGGGCGGCAAATGCAAGCACATATGCGGCAGAGCTGATATTCTCAAATAGGTCAGCCATGTCCTATGAGGAACTCACTGGTTATCTAGCAAAACTGATGGCCGCGGGTGGGAGCGGCCACAATGGAATCCAGATTGATTGGGGCGCCATCGACATTGGCACGGTTCGGGCCATCAATCACGACCAGATGGCAGGCCTTCAAATTGCGGACGCGGTGGCCAGCGGGGCTTTCTATGCCGTACACCGTAGCATCTACGGAGAAACCGAAGTTCGCTATCTAAATCTGATGCGTAGGTTGATATACAGGCACAAAGGGGCCGTATCGGGCTACGGAATGAAGTTCTGGTGTACCGACAATGATGAAATAAAAAGAGTCTTGGCGGCATGTGCCGACCAAGACTCGGAATAAGTTTGTAGGCCCCTGGTTCGAGGATCCCACCCATTATGGGCTGCCGTCTTTCGACGACCTCTACAATTCCAGCGCTTGCCTACAACTACATTCTATAGTTAGCCCAGGTTAACAGCAAGCATTTTAATAACTTCTCGTCAAGCCTCGCCACAGCCCGCTTCGGCGGGTTTTTTGTTGCCATTTTGCGCTCCAAGTGCTGGCCGCTTATTTAGCGGTCGCCGTCACTCACCCAACCCTGGGGCAGCCGCGGTTGCCCCTCAATACCACTCCCACTGTTGCAAATTGGAAACTTGTAATTATTTGCCCATTTCTACAACTTTAAATTGCAAATCTCTTTTTTATGTTGTAACCTTGAGTTGTAGTTGATTGATTGCAACCAGGGGGATCGAAATGCAAAGAGAAGGAATCACGAACGCAAGGATGGCGATTCGCAGCCCCGCTTTCATAGAGCGCGAACTCTCCCGCATCAGCGCCCAGCTCGGATACCTCGAAGGCGCTATGGAGCTGATAGCGCTGATGCCCGAGCGCGCAACCGAGATTACCGATATCGCGCTCAACTACATCAAGACAATGCGCGCCGCCGAGGTGTCGAAATGCTGATCGAGGTCATCGTCGATATCGACCTGGGCATCGGCCTGCACGCCGGGCTGGAAGTACCCGGCATGGACGCCGCCGCGGTCGATGATCTCGCGCTGATCGTTCAGATCGAATGCGATGCCGACTACCCCGATGAATTCACGGTCGAGCGCGTGACTGCCTACGGCCCGATCAAGTGCATCGACGGCGAAGACAACGTGCACCTGGTGATTCAGGACAAGGCCGACGTTACCAAGTGGCTGGCGCCCGACCAGATGGCCGCAATCGAAAACAAAATCATGAGGCAGGAGGCATACGCATGAAATCCGTTGACGAACTCATTGCCGAGGCATTCGGAAGCCCGCGCGACCCGCGCAGCGACGAATACAAGGCCGGCGTGCGCGCCGCGCTGGAATACCGCCTCAATCGCAGGAAGCTGGCCCTGCCCTGCCCCATTGGTACCGCCCAGGCGGATGCATGGTTTTCTGGGCTGGATGAGGGGCATCGCATCGCCGCTGAATTGCGGGAGGACGTGGCATGAAAACCCATCTTCTCAACTTCCTATCCGGGATCCTCTGCGGCTTGCTTATGTTCGGGCTGCCGACCGCAATTGCAATGTGGGTGGGGACGATATGAGGCGCATGGGAGAACCGACGCTGGTCGAGTGCTACCGGCTCTACCGGCTGTATCAGTACGGGCGCATGCAGGCGCTGCGCAGAGCGATTTGGTTATGGAGGTCGTAACAATGAAAACAGAAATTGTAGAAGTGCAGAAAAACAAAGTTGCAGCGCATCAGGATGCAGTCCCGGCAAATTCCCCGATGGGCATGATGATGGCTGCCATGCGCCAAGGAGCCAGCCTGGAACAAGTCGAGAAGATGATGGATTTGCAGCAGCGATGGGAGCGTCAAGAAGCGGCGAAATCGTACAACACTGCATTTGCCGCATTCAAAGCTGAGGCGGTGCGAATCATCAAGGGCCGCGAAGTCACCGATGGCCCATTGCGCGGACGTAGTTACGCGGAGCTGCACGATGTGGTTGATGCGGTCACCCCTGCCCTTTCCAAGCATGGCCTGAGCGCGTCCTGGAAGATCACCAAAGACGATAAAGATTGGATTGAGGTCACCTGCACGCTTAAACACGTGGAAGGCCACTCGGAATCAGTTTCCATGGGCGGGCCTCCGGATGCGGGCGGAGCAAAAAATGCTTTGCAAGCACGGGCCAGCACCAAGAGCTACCTGGAACGCTACACACTCAAGGCCATCTGCGGGGTGGCTGAAGGTGGCGATGACACAGACGGCAATCCTCCAGCAGTGGAAATTCCCCTTGAGTTGCTGGCCGATGCCCGCGACGCCGCAATGGGCGGATGGAAATCGCTCGCGGCGTTTATCAAAGGTTTGCAGCCAGATCAAAGGGAGTTGCTCGCCACGGAAGGTTACTCACTGAAGAAAGCAGCAAAGGCGGCAGATGCGGAGAAAGGGGAAGGCAAATGATCCGCCACGATTTTCAACAGGGAAGTCCGGAATGGCTAGATGCTCGCAAGGGAGTTGTGACCGGATCACGTTTCCGCGATTGCCGCGACAAGCTGAAGAACGGTGATCCATCGAAGGCATGTCATTCGTACGCGATGGATATTGCCCGCGAAAGGGTTGGCGGTTTAGCTCCTCCAAAGTTCGTCAATGCAGCCATGCGAACGGGCACAGAGCAAGAGCATTTTGCGCGACGCGACTATGAAAAGTTGACCGGAAACCTGGTGGAAGAAGTGGGATTTTTCACGACTGATGACCGGCTTTTCGGGATCAGCCCAGATGGTTTTATTGATGATGATGGCGTCCTGGAAATCAAAACCATGGTTGGCAGTGACACGCTTTTCACAGCTGTTGCCAATGGCGATCACTCGGCCTACATGGATCAATGCAACGGCTACCTGTGGCTGCTTGGACGTAAATGGGTTGATCTTGTGCTGTGGGCGCCGGATTTGCATTACCTGTCGATCCATCGGATTGAACGAGACGAAAACGCTATCGAGGCGCTGGAATCAGATCTGATGGAATTTTCCAAACTGGTGCAGAAATACGAAAAAGCTTTGCGCAAGGCGATGGCTGCGAACCGCCTGGCGCCTCTCGCGGTTGCTTAAGGAAATCACATGGCAAAAATGATTGGAATGATGCGGCTGGGCCGCGATGCTGAGTTGCGTTACACGGAGGCAGGGGATCCCGTAGCAAGGCTCTCCTTGGCTTACAACTACGGCAAAGCCGACCACACTGGGCGCCGTCCCGTTACGTGGGTGGATGCGTCGCTATGGGGCAAGCGTGCTGAAGCTCTGTCTCCCTACCTGCTCAAGGGAACTGCACATTGTTTCACACTCGACGAAGTCCACATAGAGACGTACGAATCAGCAAAAGGGCCTGGTCACAAACTGGTTGGTCGCGTGATGGATGTTGAGCTTGGAGCGCGGCAGGAGGCGGCGCCCGCGACCCGTACACAGCAGCCGCAGCGACAGGCCCCAGCCCGCCCGGCTTCGGACTTCTCCGACATGGACAGTGATATCCCTTTTTGATGGAGAGCAAATGCAAATCTCAGTCAAACACCTGCCCAGCATGATCGAACTCGAAGACCTCGCCGACGGCGACCGCGTGCGCCTGCACCCGAACAACGAAAACCTACTTCATTCGAAGCCGGTCGCTGCCACGTACTCAGATGGTTATTTCTTCTGCGATGGCACCGATCCAATGGACGGCCCAGATTATTACGTTGGCGATGTGATGCGGTACGTAGACAGAATCGAGGTTATCAATTCTGGAGGCTCGAATGAATGAAATCACTATCGACATCGACTACTACCTGAGCGACGACGAGAAGCGCCGAATTGCAATGGAGGCGTTCCGCGAGGCCTGTCAGAAGAAAGCCGCCGCCGATTTTGAGCGCATCCTATCTAACGCCAGCTACGATCTTGTGCACAAGGAAGTGGATGCGGCGTTCAACGGAGACATGATAAGCGCTGTGCGCGAAAAGGCCCTCAAGGTTATCTCTGAACTCGGCACGTATTCCGTTTTTCGTCCCGGAAATCCTTGGGATGAGACACAAAGCAAGGGTTGGATTTACATGCAGGCCGCACTTGAGGCATACAAACCCCAGATCCACGCGAGAGTGGCGGAGATCATCCAAGGCATCGATGAGGTAGACGTACGCGATCTTCTTGCCCAGCATTTGCTCGACGCTATCGTGGCGCGGCTGAAGGGAGAGGCGACATGACCATCGACACACAGAAGCTGCGCGAGCTACTGGAGAAGGCAACGCCAGGTCCGTGGGACTCCATGACCTACCGGAATGGTTCGCCTCGCGTTGGCCATGGACCGAACTGCACGGTGGCGGATGTTTATTGGCCTGCCGATGGTGGTGATGCGCAGGTCAACGCAACCCTGATTGCAGAAACCCGTAACGCGCTGCCCGCACTTCTTGATCACATCGACGCCCAGGCGGCGGAGAACAAGCGGCTGCACGTTGTTGTTCGAATGGCTTTCGATGCACTGAATAACTACGAGCGCATGGGAGAGGTTTGCCCCTTTGAGGGTCAGCCAATGATCTACGCAGAAACACTGGTCGAGATCGGTGAGGCTGCCCGCGCCGCTCTATCGGGAGGACACCATGGGACGTGAAGTACGGCGCGTGCCGGCCGACTGGCAACATCCGAAAGATGTAATGACCGGAAGATACCGCCCATTGGAATCGGGGCATGTGTACGAAAAGATAAAGGCGGATTTCCTGGAGAAGCTTGCATCCGACGGATTGCAAGCAGCAATCGAATGGTGCGGGGTCCCAGACCAGAACGACTTCATGCCGAACTGGCCGGTCGATCAATGTACCCATTACATGATGTACGAGGATGCCAGCGAAGGAACGCCGATCAGCCCGGCATTCGAAACGCCAGAAGCGCTTGCACGCTGGCTTGCCGACACCGGCGCAAGTGCATTCGGATCAATGACAGCCACATACGAAGCGTGGCTACGTGTCGCACGGGGAGGCTTTGCGCCATCCGCCGTCTACACACTAGAAGCCGGGCTGCAAAGTGGCGTAGCCGCCCTATCGGGAGAAGGGAAATGAGCAGCATCGAGAGCGCAATGGCGATTGCCAGCTCTGCGAGCGACGTGTCCGCCCAACCTTTAGTTTCGGAGCTTTTGAGGATGGGGCCGGATGAAGGTACTCCGCTTCCCTCGTTCGAAGCGACCAAATCATTCTTGCGCGAGTACTACCTGCACAGCAGATTCGAGGGGCGCGACGGTCCTGCATGGGGAAGCGACTATTCGGACTTGGTGACGCGCAGCAAGCTGGAGCAACTATCCATGTTCGCCATCACAGGCGTGAGCATGTACGAATGCAATCGCGGCAGGGCCGTGTGGTTTGGTAGATCTCTGACTGTTTTGAACCCAGACGAAGCCCCGGCTCAAATCCAAAAGCAGCCTGGAAATCTCACTCATATCCATGGTCAATCTATATGACGGACAAATACAAATCCCTGCGCGAGGCACTGGATGCAACATCATTCCCTGGGCCTATCGAGGTCGTACAAGATGGAGCAGAGCATGTGCTCCTGGTGGCGGGGGAATGGGTTATCGCAGTGGCAGACACAGGAAGCTACGACACACCTGGGCTATCTCAAACGACAAGATATTTTAATTATATTGCTGCCGCCGATCCCAACACCATCCGCGCCCTACTGGCCGATCACGACGAGGCCCAGGCCCTCGCACATGTAGCAATGGAGCACGGGGCGAAACTGGAAGCCGAGCGCGCCGGCTGGCTGGATCAGCACCACCGCGACAGCAAAACACTTCGGGAATACTGCCAGCAACGCGACGATCTGAGGAAAGAGCGGGATGCGCTGATGAGCGGCTTTGACGAGCGCGGAGATGAAATTGACGCACTGGTCACAGAGCGGGATGCGCTGCTGGATGCGCTTCGGGAAATCCACCACTGGATGGACTCGCAATCCGATGCTCAGAGTAAAGGATGTCACGCCAGTTTCGATCTGATGATGCTGCGTCAGATGCGTGATATTGCTGCCAGCGCCATGCTGGCCCAACACCAAGGAGAGAAGCATGGCAACGTGTAATGGATGCGGCGGCGTCGTAGGCCGCGATTGTTACAACCCGTCAGAATGCGAGTGGATTGCGCAGGACATGGAGCGCCAAGAAGCCATGCGGCAAGCGGAATCTGTTGCGCGTGACGCGGCACGGGAGGCGGTCAACGAGCAGTCGGGGGTCAGTCTACGCGACTACTTCGCAGCGAAGGCGATGCAGGCAGCCGCCACCAACCCGGCGGGCGCTGACGGATTCACATTCGAGCAACGGGCCGAGTGGGCTTACCAGCAGGCCGACGCCATGCTCCGCGCCCGCACCCAGGACGCCAGCCATGAAAAGGAGAAATCATGAGCCTATTCACAGACATTTGCTGGCGTCATTTTCCTAAATCCTGCAACTGCCCGCCATCTCCTGATGAGGTCGATCGAATGCGATCCGACATATTTCTGCTGGACCGTGAGCTGCTCCGCGAGAACCGTAGAGCGCGGGAATTCTCCCAGGCCCTGTCCGAAATGGCAAACGCCATAGGAGATTTGGTAACCAGAAGGGCCGCGGATGGCTATGAAGAAAACGTGCCCGCCGATATCCACTACCTACACATGCAGGCCCGCGAAGCTCTGGATTTGTTGGGCGAGCCTCGCAATCAGGACCGCGTAAGTGAACTGATGAAACGAATTGTGGAGCCAATCCACGGCGCACAAAACAGGGAGAAATCGATGAATAAGGAATCTGGATACATCAATCTTGATTTCGGAGTGATGTTTGCCGGCATTGCAATTGCTGGCGCAGTGATCGGCGTGGCACTCGCATACGTTGTGCCTTGGCTCTGGGGGATAGTCAAGCCCCTCATTCACGCTTTGACGGCATAGGGAGAGAAGCCATGAACGACGACATTCAAATTCCATATATGCCCGTCATGGAAGCGCGGGATTGCTTCGCGGATGACGAAGTAGTCCCGTATGAGAGCGCAGAAAGGATGGTCCGCCTGGCTGTTCAGATTGACCGCCAAAACCGCCTGACCGAACTGGAACAGCGCGCCGACGAGGAAGCCGAGCAATCTCGGGTTGCGCTGCTGGATCGGCAGCGGCGCGCGCCAACCGACGACGAGATCATCGATCTGGCGCTGGCGACGGAGCACGGCGGCGAGGCTGGCGGCAGTGAACCACGCCTGCACTATTTCCGCGACAGCGACATCGTAGAGTTCGCCCTGCGGTTGCTCAGGCTGAACGGAACCGCCCAGGCCCAGCCCGACCATTCTGCTGGCGTCAGCAAAATGGTTGGCCCCAATGCCCATGTGGAGCAGCCGCTCAATATGGTCGAGCCTGTAAGCGACGCTGGTGAGTTGCCCCAGGATTTGGCACGGGGCGCATGGGCAGCGGCCTGCCGAATGGCGGCAGACATTTCCCGCGAAGCCTGGACGAACCATGTCTATGCCACCGGACTTGATGGGATGTACGACCGCTGCAAGCAGATGCAACAAGTGCTTCTTGAGGAGGCCGATCGATATCCCCAACCATCCGGGAATGCCGACGAACCAGACTGGCTGCAACGGCTGCGCGTCGAGCAGCGAGATCTGGCAGAGCGTTACGCAAAGCTTGAGGCATTTATTGACACTTATGGCTTCAGCGCGCTCACGCCCACGGATCGAAGTTTGCTGGTGCGGCAGGCGATCCAGCAGCACGCCCTATTGCAAACCCTTAATCAGGGCATCAACGGAGCGACCGAGCGCCACCTGCGGAGCAAGAGCCATGGCTGATGATTTCGACCAGTACGTGAAAGAACAGGGGCTTAAATGCTGGTGGTCTCAGTCCGACATCAATATGATGCGCGCCGGATGGAACGCCGCACTCGCCGCCCAGTCCAAAGCATCCGGAAATTCCGGAGAACTGGACGAGCGGGAAGCGGCTGAAATGGCTGTGCTTGACCATCTCGGGCCTGCGGCCCTGACTGGCGGCGAGATGTCTGTTTACGAAGCCTTTCATCTGGGCCGGAAGGCCCGCGCCGCAATCGCCAAGGCCGGAGGTGCGGCATGAACGCGAAAAAGATAGCGCTTCTCAGAGCAGCAAGGGAGAGGATCGCCGATGGTCGAGAGAACTACATTTGTCACGCTATCGATGCATCTGAGAAAAATGGCACCTTGTCGGCTGCGCGCTATTTGAGGCGATGGATAGATTCAATGTTGGGACGTCAATATTTTAGCTACGGCAGCTGGCTTCTTGCCCACCACCCTGAGATCTATGTGGCGGCCCTTCGGCGCAGCGATGGCAACAAAGACCTCGCTGCTGGTCGCCTGCAATGGATCGACTGGATGATCAGCGAGTTGGAGCGTGAGGCATGATCCGCCTCGCCTTCATCCTGCTCCTCACCGCCTGCGGCGGCCAGCCCAGCGACCTGGAAAGCCAGTATCCGCAACCTACCTACATACAGGAGGAAATATGATCATCGGAACATGCAGCCAATGCGGCGGGCCGGTTTATCTCCCAGACGTTTGGGCCAGCGTATTGCCCCCTACCCCGACCTGCATGAGGTGCGGCGCCATAGCTGCGAAGCATGGGCCGGTGATACCGATGGTATTGCCTCAAAAATCCGGTCTTAACGAAATGGTGCGGACAATCTCAGAGGTGATTTCAAAGAGGCGTAAAGATGAAGCAGTGTAACTGGTACTCCGGACCGCCGCCTCATGTTGGTTGGTGGTGTACCTATAAAGAAGGCAGATTTACGCGCTGGCGTTGGTGGGATGGATATAAGTGGAGTCTGTTTGCCATTCCTAGTGATCCAAGAATCATTGCAGGAGAGTGGGCAAAAACCGAGGCCCTTCACCAGAACCAAAAATGGAACAACTACTGGCCCGAGAATGCCAGGGTTCCCCGAATCGATCCCCGTCGCACCGAAGTAAAGGACAAGCTATGAAAAAAGTATTCGATGCGACCGGGCCATTCGAAGCTTGCAACGCTGCCGAGGAGTGGTGCAAGGAGCGGGACATTGCCGTCGGCACCATGGAGCGCTGCGCCCCGCGTGGCCTGGCCGTCGGCCCCTATGCTATTGCCAAATGGAGCCACATCCGGCCACATGAGCGCAGCCGCCTAGATGGGACCATGACCGGCGACATGCGGCACGGGCCGGTGACGATCGAGCTGGTAGGGAACGAGGAAGATTATCCGATTGTGGAGTATGACGACGACTGGGAGGATGGGACGATATGAACGCTGCACCCGAAGACCTCGCGTTGTCCGAGGCAGAGGTTAAAGCATTGACCGGGTACACCCGGCCAGCATATCAGCTCAAAATGCTGAAAGGCCTGGGCATCCCGGCGCGGAAACGCCCGGATAATACAGTGCTGGTACTGCGCATGCATTGCTTACACCCGATGCGCCATGCTGTCAATGATGCGCCCAAGCTGAAATCGTCTAGAAGATGAGCCGTCGCCGCAAGACCAACCTCGGATTGCCGCGCCGGGTTTACGTAAAGAATGGCGCTTACCGTTTCTTTTCGCCCGAGCCGATCAAGAATCCCAAAACCGGCAAGCTCCAGAAATGGATTCACTTGGCTTATGCACATGAGGGAGAGTCTGCGATGCTGGCAGCCCTCGCCTCTCTGCTTGCCGATAAGCGGAATATCGAGGGCTCCATGCCCTTTGTTTGCGCCGAGTTCAAAGCAAGAAAATTAGGCGACTATGGAGATGAAACCCGGAATACATACGGACGCTACCTGGATGTGATTGCAGACGACTTTGACGAATTTCATGCCGCGAGCGTCACGACCAAGGACTGCGCGGACTTCCTGCGCAACAACTTCAAAGCCACCCCCAACACGGCGCGCAAGTATGCCGGCTTGATGGCGAAGGTATTCAAGTTTGTGATCGGCGAGCTCGGTCTGCGCCAGCACAACCCGATGGATCAACTGGATTTATCTGGTTATCAGGTTGCGCGCCGCGAGAAATTGCCCACCCATGAGCAGGTGCGGATGATCCGGGATGCGGGCATGGTCAGCAAGCCGCGCAAGGATACCGGGCGCCAGGAGCCAAATCCATCCGGCCCGATGTTTCAGTGCATTATCGATATGACGTATCTCTGCTGGGCCAGAGCAATCGATGTCAGGATGCTGAAGGAATCGCAGATCGATGGCGACTGGATTCAGTTCAAGCCGACCAAGACACAAAAGAGTAGCGGCAAGGTGGTTGATATTTTCATCACGCCAGAAATCCGAGCGGTCATTGATCGAGCCAGAGAAATCAAGCGGAGCTATAAAATCAAGGGCCAGGATTCAGAGCACGACATGATCACGCCCTATCTTTTCCCGTCGCGAAAAGGCACGCCCTACACCAAATCCGGACTGTTTTCTATGTGGGATCGGGCTCGGGAGCGCGCCGGCATACAGGAAGAGGTATGGTTTAAGGATTTGCGGGCATTGGGTGCAACCGATGCAGCCAGGGCCGGGGAAATGAAGGACGAAATCAGGAAGCGCCTGGCCCACACGACCACAAAAACCAGCGAGATTTACATCAAAGAGGCGATCCCAGAAACATCGAAAATTGACCTTGCTCTGCCCTGGAGAGTGTCTAATTTAAAAGACTCGATCTAGGTACCATGCCGCATTCAATGGCATAAAATTGACACTGTATATTAGACAGCTTATGCGTAATCCATTGTCTAATGCGGGTTGCAGACAAGTAACTCCGTGCATGGGGTGCAAGGGGTCGGATGTTCGAATCATCTCGCCCCGACCAAAAATACCTCGTAAAAAAGGCCTTACAGTTTCAAGCTGTAAGGCCTTTTTTGCGTCTGATGGCTCCTTTGATCCGTCCGGCGCCCATTGCCGCCCTGCATGCGCCCCCCATCGATGACGACGAAGAGCCGTCTGCACAGAGGCCAACCCAGAACGCTTTAGTCGAGCTTGATGTTGGCCTTGCGGATCACGTCGCCCCACTTGACCGAGTCGGCGGTTTGCGTATCGAGCAGAACCTTCGGCGTGGAACTGTCGGGTTCGGTGCCGGCGGCTTCCAGCTTGGCGCGGATCTCCGGATCGTTGACGGCGTTGCGGATTTCGGCCGACAGCTTGTTGACGATGTCGGTCGGGATGCCAGCCGGGCCGTGGAGCGCGAACCAGGTCGTGGCATCGAAACCGGGCACGCCGGCTTCGGCCAGGGTCGGCACGTCAGGCATGGCCTTGGAGCGCCTGGCGGTGGACACGCCCAGCACCTTGAGCTTGCCGGCGCGGATGTGGGCCATGATGGAGGGGCCGAAGTCGATCATGGCCTGCACCCGTCCGCCGACCAGATCGGTCACCGCCGGCGGGCTGCCTTTGTAAGGCACGTGCAGCAGGTCGGTCATGCCGGTCTGGATCTTCAGCATTTCCATGAAGATGTGCTGGGCCGTGCCGGAACCGGCCGAGCCATAGGCGATCTTGCCGGGGTTGGCCTTGACGTAGTCGACGAACTCCTTGAAGTTGTTGACCGGCAGCGATGCGGGCACCACGAAGTAGCTGGGTAGGCGCGCGACCAGCGAGATCGGGGTGAAGTCCTTGGTCGCGTCATACGGCATCCTGGCGAACAGATGGTGGTTGACCGAATACAAGGCTTGCGAACCGAGCAACAGGGTATAGCCATCGCCAGGGGAATGGGTGACCTGGGTTGCGCCGATCATGCCGGTGTTGCCGGGCTTGTTTTCCACCACGACCGGTTGTCCCCAGGTCTTTTGCAGGTGCTGGGCGATCGTACGGGCGAACAAGTCGGTGGTGCTGCCGGGAGGATAGGGAGCGACGATGGTGATGGGTTTGGTGGGGAAACCCTGTGCCTGCGCAAGCGCCTGGACGGGAAGCGCGCCAAGCCCGACAACCAGACCCATGGCAAGCATGGTCAGGAACTTACGTTTATTGCCTTTCATCTGATTTACCTTTCTAAATAGCAGCGCTTGGTTGAAGGGGGAAGGAAGCCAATAACTCATGATTTTTCCGGTACTGTTCTGATGCACTCAATCCACCGTCACGCCCGATTCTTTGATGACCTTCCCCCACTTGTCGATACTCTCAGCGATGTAGCGGCGGAACTCCTCGGACGTGCTGCTTACCGGCACCACCCCGAGGTCGCGATATTTCTGCGCCGTATCGGCCGATTGCAGGACAGCCTTGACCTCGGTTTGCAAGCGTTGGACGATATCCGCAGGCGTGCGCGCGGGGGCGACTACCCCGTGCCAGGCCACGGCCTCATAACCGGGTACCCCTGCCTGTGCGATGGCCGGTACGCCGGGAAGATCGGGCACCGGGCTGGACGCTGTAACGCCCAGGGCGCGCACCGCATTGACCTTGATCTGTGGAAGAGCGGAGGGAATGTTGTCGAACATGAGCTGGACGCGCCCGCCGCGCAGGTCGATCATTGCCGGCGCGCTGCCTTTGTAGGCGACGTGCATGATGTCCACTTTTGCCATGTATTTGAAGAGCTCGGCAGCCAGATGGGTCGCGGTTCCGACACCGCCCGAGCCGTAGGCCAGCACGCCTGGCCTGGCGCGGGCGGCGGCGATCAGTTCTTCGACGGTATTGATGCCGATGTCATTGTTGACGATCAGGACATTCGGCAATTCCGACAGTTGGGAAATCGGCTGGAAATCCCTGGCGAAGCTGAAGGGAAGGTTTTTGTGGAGGCTTTCGTTGATCGCGTTGGCCGTGGATGCGAACAGGAGCGTGTAACCATCCGGGGCCGCGTCCGCGACATACTTGGTTCCGATGTTGCCGCCGGCTCCAGGCTTGTTCTCCACGATGACCGTCTGGCCCAAGCGCTGGCTGAGCTGCTGTGCGACGATGCGCGCGACGGAATCCGTGGCGCCGCCAGGGGCGTACGGCAC
>Ga0182745_1003406_pt1 | contig 13725 bp, 12 predicted proteins | sample eDN3rd30CKraftBY_FD_128523 | JGI IMG/M metagenome (GOLD analysis project Ga0182745, IMG submission 128523) | Enriched backyard soil microbial communities from Emeryville, California, USA - eDNA 3rd pass 30_C Kraft BY (version 2) (version 2) | ecosystem: Environmental > Terrestrial > Soil >...
ATTCAAACCATTCATCATCCAGAAGTGACAAGTGCCCCTGGTAGTGTTTCTCAAGTTCGTGAATGTACGGCAGAATTAATGCGTATTGCGAAAACAAAGGGGATTGCCATTTTCTTAGTTGGTTTAAATAATAAAGAATTGATAAAACTACTTACACATTTAATAGAAAAGAATATAAACTTATATGTATCAAGGGGTAGAGCCACTAAAAGGTTTTATCCCTTTATTTTTTTGTTGATAAAACCATATAATCATCATAGAATTAGATGAATAATTTTTTAGGGGGAGGATAGACGATAATTATGGCTGGTGAGTTAAATAAACAAAGAGAAAATAAAGTCATATCAATAAAGAGAAGTATTCAATATAGATTTCTTCAAGAAGTTTGTAAGATAGAAAAGGTATATCCTAATGGAAATAAGGAACTGAAAGAATATGTGTTGATTATGGTAGAACAGAATAACGAAGGATGTAAAAGAAGTATTGTTCATCCTTTAAGTGAGTATTTATTACAACCAAGTAAAAGAGGAGGAAGACTTAAGGTAAATTCCTTATCAACAAAGGCTTCATATATAGTTAGATTTTTAAATTATGTGTTAATTGAGAATTCCCATGTATTTAGGGTTAATGATGTCATGGATTTAAGGTTTGAGCATGGGGTTGAATTTCTAAATTATTATGCAACAACAGGAGTTAAAAGAGATACAGTTATAGCCTGTGAGAATGAATTAAAACAATTATATTACTTCTTAGCCAAAAAGAATGTCTTAAAATTCATTTCTCTAAGTGATTTTGAGCATGGAAATAGTAAATATGATTCAAGAGAAATAGTGGAATCCCCTTTTTATGGAATTGATTATCCAGATGATGACGTTGACAATGTTTTGCACTATTTACCGCAAGAATTAGTGTTAATATTCCTTGATACTGCATTGACATATGTGCCCCGAATAGCATTAGGTGTATATTTTCAGTTCTTTGGAGGTCTTCGAGTTGGTGAAGTCGTAAACATCTCAAGGTCATCAGTTAATTTAAAAGGACCATTTGGTAAGTTTGGTATCGTTGTTAATGTGAAAAATAGGAAATTTAGAAAGGATTTAAAACATCGTAGTTCAGGCGGGGCTGTCAAAAAAATAAGGAAACAGGCGATTTATCCTTATAAGGGAAATGTATTAGAGAAAATATATAAAAATCATATTGAGAACTATAAGGCAACTGATGGAAGCAATGCCTTATTTGTGAACGATGATGGGAAAGCAATGACTGATTATTCTTATAGATATCACTTTAATAAACTGAAAGAGATATTTATAAAGAGATTGAAAGATTCAAATGATGCAACTATAAGAAATTATGCGATATTCCTAAAGTCTAAGAAGTGGTCAACGCATTTAGGTCGTGGGGTTTTTTCTAATATGATTGCGGAAGTTGCCACCAATATTACTCAAATAAGACAAGCAAGAGGGGATAACACGTTCGATGCCTCAATGTCATATTTATCTGATACCGAAAAAATGACTAATGAATTATACAACAATCAAATAGATATGTGGGAAATGTTAATAAAAGACGTTGCGGAACACATTAAAGAGGAGAATGTGGAATGATTCGTTCCTTGGATAAAGAATGGTACACAACAAAGGAGGCACAGGAGCTAACAGGAGAAGACAGCAGAAGGTTCACCAAGAGAATAAGAGAAGGGAAACTCACAAAATATAAAAAATCTGAATCACAATATCTAATCCATGTTAGTGTCCTTGAAGATTTACTAAAAGAAAAGGTCCTCTTAGAAAACAATTATATAAGCTATAAAGATACTGCTGTATTGTTAAATAAGTCCCTAAAAGCAATAAATGATTTGGTATATGTTGGGACATTTAAGGACACCATCAAAGTTGGTAGAGTGGCTTACATTTCCAAAACAGAAGTAGAAGAATATAAAAGACGACAGAGTGAAACTATTTCAACAAGTGAAGTAAGCGAGATAACAGGATTGAACAGACATGAGGTAAGTAGTTTAATTAACACAAAAATTTTGAAAGCTGATAAGGTAAATAATTATCTATTATCTGTTTCTAAGGAGTCACTGAATAGTTTTCTTAAAAAAGTGGAAAGTGGGTACACCATTAAGGAAATATGTAAACAGTTTAATTTGAATAGTAAAGATATTGATAGATATAAAAAAATTTCATGGTTAAAAACTTATGATATAAAGGGCTTCGGGGAAAGAGTTATTGAGGAAGATTATGAGAAGTTTTGTAGCCTTAGAAAACATTATCTAACTATCCAGGACATTGTGAAAGAATTAGGGGTTAAAGAAGGCGTTATTAGAAATTCAATAATCTATAAAGACTTAGTTAAGTATGAACAACTACATGAAAAAGTGTATATTGTACCGAGAGAGGAAATAGAGAGATTTTCCCATACAGTAGAAGGGGTTAAACTTATTTATCATGGAAGGGAAGAGGTAAAGGATTACTTTAATGATTTTATGGTTGCGTTAGGAAGGGAAACTGAATTTCAAGAGTCCCTTGATATATATATAAATTGGGCAAAAAAGAAGATTGGAAAATCAAAGGTTAAAAATAAGAAATTGTTCGTAAGTTATATTTTAAATAATGCAGAAAAGTTCTTTCGATTACTAAAAAAAGAGGTTTGGGAACTTACAAATAATGATATACAGACGCTCATAAATGATGAAAATACTGCCTTTTCATCCAAGGATGATGAACTAATCTTCAATTTTTTAAAACACTGTAAAAAGTTAAAGGTATGTTCATATACAGACGACTATTCTTCAAGTGTTGTAGATAAAAGACAAATAGAAAAAGAAGAAGAGAGAATTTATTCAAAAAAAGAATGGGTAGCAATCTGTACCCAGTTATGTGATATAGATTTTCATTTTGAAAAGGCAATATTAAGCAGAAGATATGCGGAAACATGGCTGTTAATGCTGTTACACCTTTCTTTAGCGTGGAGAAAATCTGATTATAAAAAAATACCTTCGCCTTCTCTTGAAATAATCGAGATTTATGGATTTGAGTGGTTTAATACTAATGAGTTTAGTCTGGAATTAGCACAAAAAGTTATAAATGATGTAAGGATTAAAAGTAAAGAAATTAGAACAGATAAGACAAAAGCAAAAGCGAAGTTCGTAATTGGATTAACTATTCCTACAGCACTTGCATTTGTTGTTTGTGAAATCCACAGAAGAAATTCAAAAGAGAATAGTGACCATCTCTTATCATCTAAATTGCGTTCTCACGATTATAAATTAGTATTGGGCGAAGATTTACCAGCGTTTTCAAGTTTGAAATGTAATCGGACTTTAATGACCTATCAATTTGAAACAGCGGTGAACCAAGAAGGAAAAGCACATATTGCTTATCAACTAAGTTCTTATTCAAGAGCACATAAGGATTACTTGGATAAACCAAATGATATTACGAGTGTCTATTTAGTTACGTCAAATACAGATGTAAGTGCAGACAATATCTCTTTTCACCTATTTGAAAGAGGTTTCTTTGGTTGGCAAATAGGAACGTTATTGAGTGTCATTTCAGATACAGAAAAAATCAGTTTGGGAAACAAAACAAATTTAATTAAACAAGTAAGTGACCAAGTTTCGCCATTGACAGTAGAATCTATCTCAGAGTATGTCAACACACGACATGAAGAAGCGGAGACTTTAATGAAAGAACTTATGGCAATGCCATCGGATAAAATTCGTGAAAAGTTGGAGGAAATAGCTCAATTTCAGTCCCCAGCATTAATTGATTACTCTCAATGTATTAAGGGAGTTAAAAATTGCCCTTATACAACGTCAACAGCTTGTTTAGGATGTAAGTATTTAATTCCGACAAATTATGTATTAGAAGTGGTAAATACTCAGTTATTTGACCTGTTAGAAAGATTAGACACTACTCCTATATCTAATTTGAATAAAAGGATAAAATATACACATATGATAAATCAGTTAATGTTCATTTTAATGGATTTTAGAAGGGCATATAAAAACTTTGATAACAATTATATCAGTAGTTTTATAGATTTAAAGGTGTTGAAGGAGAAGTACCAAAAAATGGAGATGGATAAATTTTTACAGATAACATAGGAGGTGAATTTAGTGGGGCAACTTAGAAATTCAGCAAGAATTGGTTTAAAAGATGAAGGTATTATGGTTCGTGAAATTGTTAAACAAGAAAATACCTCAGTTATTTCAAGAAAAAGGTATATTCAATTTGATAAAGAAAATATAGATGAATTTAAAGTGAAGTTTGAAGAATTAAAGTATGAAAAAATTTTAAATGTAACTTGCAATTTTGACCATCATAAATGGCATGGTTTAACAACAGATTGGAATAGTCATTTAGATTTTACTGACTTTGAATACAATCAGACGCTATATAATGCTCTAAAGTGTTATGTTATTACAGAGCTGTATGATAGAAGAATATCACTCCAAGTTATAGGTTTAAGATTATCTGAAATTAAGAAAACAATTAAAATGACAAAATCTTATGATGAAGATTATCTGGATGATTTTGTTCGATATATTGAGAGTAGACCTGAAAAGTCCTTAAATGACTTTAAATATGGAAATACTTCGTTTCTATATTTTTATCCAGTAAATGACTATGAGGAATACTTAGTAGAGTTATCCTATATTCCTGGAAAAAAAGTTATTGGGGAAAATGTAAGAGAATTACCTCCGTATAAAAGCATTGTTTGGTTCGACCACTTGATAAATAATTTTATGTCATCGGCAGATGAAAATTTGAAAAAGAAATACTATCCTATTTATTTATGGTGGAGAATCACAACTGTTATTCCAATGAGACCAAACGAATTTCTAAAATTAAAAAAAGATTGTTGTTATTATAGTCCCAAAGACAATGAATACTTTATAAAAATTCCGAGGACAAAGCAAAGGCCAAATCCATTATCTAAAAGAAGGGTCATACCAGTTATAGATGAATTAAAGACCAACAAAGATATCTACAACTTAATCCATGACTATATTAACTTTACTGATACAGAGGAAGGTGATTATCTTTTTTCTTTAATGAGTTTTGACCATTTGAATAACAAATTTTTTAAAGTAAGAGTCATTAAAGAAAGAGTAACTAAGAAGGACTTTGATAATTTATTGGCAGAGTTTTATAAAGAAATAATTTGCGAAAAATATCAATTTGAGGTATTTGATAATAATGGTGATTTCAATAATCAAGACTTTAATTTTGGTTTAGTTAAGCTAAGACCAGGGGATACAAGACATTTGGCTTTTTGTTCCATGATGTTACAAGGGTTTAATCCTTTAACTATTGCTCAAATTGGGGGCCATGAAACACTATTTTCCCAAAATCATTATTTAGGTCATCTTGCTGAATTTACTGAAGCTCATACCCTTATGCTGTCTAAATATATTAAACAAAATATAAATAGCCAGAATAGTGAAGTGAATAATTTATTCACTTCTGCTGATAAGCGTCAATTAGCATTCAAAAGGTTTACAAATATAAAGCCCCGAAAAATTGATGGAGGTTTATGTTATAGTCAAAACTTTCCTAAAGATTGTGTAGATAAAGACTGCTTATTTTGTAGTCATTTTCAGTTTAATTTTGCTGAGACTAATTATTCCGATATTGAACTATTGAATAATAGTCTTTCGGTAGTAAGAGATGAAATAAAGGTAAAAGTAGGGTTTTTGAAAAGGTATTACGAAGAAATGACAAAAACAAGGAGAAATGAGTTAGACACTCTGCAAATAAATGATATGAATGAAAAGGAACTACAAAGAGAAAGTAAAGCATTAAATATTCTTGTAAATCGGGAAGCTCTATTGTTAGCACATATTGAAAAGTTAAACGAAATAGATTAGGAGGTGCTTTCCAATAAAGAAGAAAGTTGCGTACAAGTGTAATAATTGTGGATTTGAAACTATAAAATGGGCTGGTAAATGTCCAAACTGTGAAAAATGGAATACACTTGAGGAGACTATTGTAGAAGCCAAAAAAAATTCTCTATCAGTTAAAAGCTCACAAATTAATAGAAAGCCAGTGCAAAGATTAGTTGATGTACAGTCGAGTAAAAGCGATAGAATTGTAACTGATATTGGTGAATTTAATAGAGTAATGGGTGGAGGAATTGTAAGAGACTCAATTACAATAGTTACTGCTAAACCAGGGGCAGGAAAATCAACACTTTTGCTTCAGGTAGCTGAAAACGTAGCCTCAAAAGGTCTTAAAGTTCTTTATGCATCAGGTGAAGAGAGTGAGAGCCAAATAAAAAATAGAGCAGATAGAATATTAGGGAAATTGAATTCTAATATTTGGGCAGTTTCAGATACAAGTATGGATAATGTCTTAACTGCTATAAAGGAAGTAGATGCGGATTTAATCATTGTTGACAGTATCCAGACGTTCACATTAGATGAACATTTACCTTCAAGAGCTGGTTCTCCAACTCAAACAATGGAATGTGCTAATGAACTTCTTAGAATTGCCAAAGACAGTGTAAGACCAAGGGCAGTGCTATTAGTCGGGCAAATGAATAAAAATGAAGAAATAGCTGGTCTTAGAGCACTTGAGCACCTTGTTGATGCAGTTTTAATCATTGATGGCGAAAATGGAGAAGAGTTAAGGGGAATAACAGCAAGTAAGAATCGTTTTGGAAGCACAGGAGAGACCTCATTTTTCTCTATGACAGAGGATGGGATGAAACCAATAGAAAACCCTTCTGAATACTTTATGACGCAAAGAGAAGGTAATATGGAGGTTTCAGGCAGTGCCCTGACTGTAGTTCGAGAAGGGACAAGACCAATAATCGTAGAAATCGAAAGTTTAGTAGCTGTGTCCTTTACCCCATATCCTTCAAGAATAAGTGAAAATTTAAAAAGAGAACAATTAAGTACCTTAATTTCTATCCTGGAACAGCGTGGTGGGATAGACTTCTTCAATAAAAATGTTGTTGTAAAATCAACAGGTGGTTTGAAATTAAGGGAACAATCAGCAAATCTTGCAATAATCATGAGTATTGTATCTTCAGCTAAGGATAAAGGAATACCTAACGATACTCTGTTTATTGCAGATATAGGGCTAACAGGCGAGTTGAAAAGAGTACCTTCTCTTGAAGCGAGATTAAAAGAGGCAGATAGAATGGGATTCAAGAGGGCTTTTGTCCCCCAAAAAGCAATTCAAAAACAAATTCATTTTGAAAGTCTTAAGGTTATTCAAATGAATACTTTAAGTGAAGTTATAGATGCAGTTTTTAATAAATAAAACCACAGTAACATCAAAGGATGAAGCCACCCCTATTTTTAAAAAAAAGGGGGGGTTTTTGTGAAATAATTGGAAAAACTGTTCCTCGTACCATATTTTCCAAACTAACATATTTTAAATTGCTCTAACTTACAGCATAAATTAAAATAGGTATAAATGCTAAAAATATCCAAGGAGGGGAACTTATGCTTACAAGTAGATTACTTACCGAAATTTTAACCACTTTTCTTGAACCAAAAACTAACACAAAAATTACTACATACGCATTAAAATATAATTTACAAGATATTGCTATTGGAAATAGCAAATCAGAGAGAATTAATAACATTGTTTATTATTTTCTTAAAAACAAGGAAAATCCAGAAATCTCAGATATATCATTTGAACTAATAAAGGAATTAATAGACAAAGAAGTTTGTTACTTAAAAGAAAGTCAAATGTATGAGGTAGAAATTAAAAGTTTTGAAGATACATACCCTTTAATATTTAAACTTTTGAAACAAGATGGGTTAGCGATTATTGATAATGAGTTAAAATATCATGTGCCTCAAAGTGTTAATATACCTTTATCAAAAGAGGAAATTTTTGTATTATTGGACAAATATAAATTTACTACACCTTTAGGACACCTTCGACAAGCTATGAGTAATCACGAAAATGGAAAATGGGCATCTGCTAATTCACAGCTACGAACTTATGTAGAGAGTTTATTCCATGAAATGGCCGAGAGTATTTATGGGGAAGTACATATAAAGAGTATAAAAAGTGACCATTTAAAAAAGGCTGAATTATCAAAAACCAATCCGCCAATTTTTGATACATCTTTAAATGAATGGGATACAGGTAATAGCACAGGATTTATTAATGGATTTTGGAAGAGACTTCATCCCGAAGGGTCCCATCCAGGTCTATCAGATATTGATGATTCAACCTTTAGACTACATTTGGTTTTGATTGTTACAGCAAATATATTAAAGCGATTTGATGAATACATAAAAACAAAGACCTCGTAACAAGGTCTTTGTTTCTTTGTTATTATGTTGTACTTTTATAAACTAAGCTGTGTCTTTGTATAGAATCTTCTTTTTCTCCCAGGTTATATAAAGTAAAGTCTCAAACTTAACCCAACAACACTTTTCCAAAGACATAATAACCTATATTTCTTTTTCCATTCTATGAAAAAGTTCTGAGGTCTTCATTTCTAAGCCTTCAGCTATTCTTACTATATTTATTAAAGAGACGTTCCTTGTACCTCGTTCCACCTCACTAATATAAGTTCTATGAAGGCCTACTATTTCTGCAAATTTCTCCTGAGAAATGTTTTTCAAAAGTCTTTGTTTTTTTACAGCAAGTCCAAATTTGATTTTGATATATTTATCTTCCATAGATACATTTTTAAAAATTGTAGACTATATATCTACAGACTATGAGTGACATTTTGTAAAAAGTTGACTATAATAGACAAGCATTATAAAAATATCTTTTCCTGAAGTAAGAGGTTGATAATATGAATACCTTAATACGGATTATTGTAAATGATATATATTTTAACAAAAAACACTTTATTTCCTTTGGGGAGTGAAGTGTTTTTTGTTATCCTATCTTGCTTGAAGGAATAGGTAAATTATTTTTTACAGGGTGATAAATTTGAAAATAGAAAAATGGGCAATAGGAAAAGAAAATAAAAACACAGCATATTTGTGTATTTCTATGAGTGGAGAAGGAAGAAATTTCAACTCACTTATGAAAAGTATTGAAGCAATGAAAATCCAGAGGAAAATAGGAGAACTTTGTTCTTATTATTCTGATGATGGGAAGTTACAATGGCACAGAAACAGAGTATATATTGATAGGAGACATCAAATCAATATCTTTATGATGAACGGTAATTTGCAGATTGTAATTGGTGAAGTTACCTTAAGTATTCATGGCTTTGAAGCTAAAAGTAAGGTTAAAGAATTTGCAAGATTAACAATAGCAATTACTTTTGAAGCAATAAGTCCTTTGTTGTGTGTTAAACCTTCAGAACTACTTAATTTTATCGTCATTAAAGACATAAGGAAATAACTATGTAACGGATATGAGACTGGATTTCTTATTTTGAACGATGATGTCATTAGAAGAGGGGGAAATCTTTTTGGACAGGATGGATGAATTACTTAATTCATGGCAATTAAATCGTGCCTACAATAAGTTTTGGGAAGACAAAGGTGACTCTATCCAAAGCATATATGAAACAATTGAGAATCAATTTAAAGATATTTTCTTTACTGGTTATGAGACAGGGCACGAAGATGGCTACTTTAGTGGTAAAACAGATGCTAAGGTTAAATTAATGGTTAAATTGGCGGTTCATACAAATTTAGACGATAACACAATACTAAAAGTCCTGGAAAAAGAAAATGAAGCACATTTCATAAATGGACTAAAAGAAATTAGAGAAAAACAGAAGAATGAAGGTTAAGGAGAGTTGAAAATGGAACTTATTCCTCGCAGAGAACCACAAAAAATAACTTATCAACAATACGAAGAAAATACCCCAGAAAAAACAGAAATGTACCAGAACGATATCTTCTTTGACGAAGCAGAAAGAATAAAAATGCTTAATCTCCTTATGACTAATGTTGGAATGGAAACAATGGTTAAAAACTTGTCCAGGGAAACCCAAAGGGAATTGATAGATATTTTGGAAGAGGTAGAGATGGAAAGAAAATGTGTGGAAATGGTTGAACAAGAAGTATTAAAATTTGGTCGTCAAATCAAAACAGACCATGAGTACAAATTTGATAAGCAAAATAACACTTTATATATCTTTTTTCGTGTGTTCGACACTAACTCCATTTGGTCTATTAAATACACTTTTAACAAAGAAAAAGATGAATTTATAGAAGAACAGCGTTTCCAGGCGTTTGCATGTGCGGATACTTTACTTAGATTATTAGAGAGAAAATAAAAAGAACAAATCATGGTATAAAACACCTGTTTTAGCAGTTTAATTGATTACGAAATCATATCGAAATGGGCACGAAAAAAGGTAGTGGATACTAATCCACAACCTTTAGTTTTTTATGACTTCTCTCTCGTATTACTCAACAATTATTATCTATCCCATTCATCTCCGCAATCAGGACATTTCCATTTAACCGTCTGGTCCTTCAAAAGGTCGTATATGCCAATTTTTCTTGTGAAATGAGTCGCTCCATAGGATTCCTGTTGCTCTTTTGGTATTAGTTCCCCTTGTAGATTAGTATTACAGTGTGGGCAATTTTCCATATTATCCTTCATATAAACTACTCCTTAACTGATACGGAATAAGCGACTTTTCTGCAACTATTTTATCCCAAAAACGCTATTCCTTTACTCTTAATAGTCTTAAACTATTTAAGGTAACAATTAATGTTGCACCCATATCTGCAAAGATGGCTAACCATAATGTCAACCAGCCAGGAACAATAAGTACCAAAGCAAGTAACTTAATGCCTAATGAAAACGTAATGTTTTGCTTGATGATTGCCAAGGCTTTTCGACTAAGTTTAATTGTATATGGAAGTTTACTTAAATCATCAGACATTAAAGCAATATCCGCTGTCTCTAATGCAGTATCCGTTCCAGCTCCACCCATTGCTATACCCACTGTTGCAGATGCAAGGGCAGGGGCATCATTTACTCCGTCTCCGACCATTGCTACTTTATCATATTTGTCACGAAGCTGTTTAATATAAGCTAACTTATCTTCTGGTAATAGTTCAGCCTGTATTTCCATAACACCAACTTCTTTACCGATTGCTTTGGCTGTTCCTTCATTATCTCCTGTAAGCATGACAGTCTTTTCAATACCGATTTGATGAAGTTTACGAATTGCCTCTATAGAACTCTCCCTTACTTCATCTGCCACTGCAATAAGAGACATAATTTCTTTAGAAGTTCCTAAGACCATTACTGTTTTTCCTTGTTCTTGCAGATTAGTTATTCGTTGTTTAATATTCTCTTCTACACTATATAATTCCTCGAACAAATTTGGGCTACCGACATAATAAGTTGTTCCATCGACATCTGCTTTTACACCTTTTCCTGTAATCGACTGGAAATTCTCAACATTTACATCTTTGTAAGGTAGATTATCGGCATCGGCTTTTCTGATTATGGCTGAAGCTAACGGATGCTGTGACCCTTTTTCAATTGCAGATGTAATCGTCATTATTTTTTGTTCTTCATCATTGAAAGGGACTATATCTGTAACAGAAGGAAGACCTTTTGTAAGTGTTCCAGTTTTATCAAATGCAATAACTTTTAATGCCCCTGTTTCTTCTAAGTGAATTCCGCCTTTAATCAAAACACCATTTTTTGCTCCATTTCCTATGGCTGTTACAATGGATACTGGTGTTGAAATGACCAACGCACATGGACAACCTACAACAAGAACTGCCAAACCTCTATATATCCACTCTTGCCAATCACCGTTTAAGAGTAGGGGAGGAACTACTGCCAGTAATAGGGCAATAATAATAATTCCTGGTGTATAATACTTTGCAAATTTGTCTACAAACGCCTGGGATGGGGCTTTTTCCGCTTGTGCTTCCTCCACCATATGAATGATTTTAGAAAGAGTGGTATCCTCAACACGTTTCGTGACTTTTACTTCTAATAATCCTTCTTCATTTAACGTACCAGCATATACCTCTTCATTGACTTTTTTTACGACTGGTACAGATTCACCCGTAATGGCCGCTTGATTGATAGTAGATGTTCCTTTAACAACAATCCCATCCATTGCAAGTTTCTGACCTGGTTTTACTATCATTATGTCGTCAATTTGAATGTCATCAACTTGAACCATAATCTCTTTATTTCCTCTGCGAATAAGAGCTTCTTTTGGTGCAATATCCATTAGGGATTGAATAGAATTACGAGCTTTATCCATTGAATATCTTTCTAATGCTTCACTTATTGCAAACAGGATAACTACAGTTGCTCCTTCGCCCCATTCTCCAATAGCTGATGCTCCTAATATGGCTACAGTCATCAAGGTATTCATATCAAACTTTAAACGTATTAGATTTTTAAGTCCTTTGATAAATAGGGAATAGCCACCAATCAAAATAGAAAGTGCATAACCTATAGTCGGAAGAAGGCTTTCCTCACCATATTGTTTTGTCATCAACCAACTAATCAAAAGTAGGAATGCTGAGATATACACTTTTATGTTTTCTTTTTGCTTCCAAAATGGTTCTTGCTTAACGAGTTGTTCTCTTTCATTTCTTATCTTTAAATTTTCAAATGCCCCTGCTTTTTCTAACTCTTCAATAGTTGTATTTCCAATAACTTCAACTTTTGATGCACCAAAATTTACTTTTGCATCTTGAACTCCTTCAAGTGCTTTGACGTTGTTTTCAAATATTGATGCACAATTTGCACAAGTAAAACCTTGTACTCTATACGTTTTCGTTTGTTGTTGTTCAGACATGTGTCTTCACCTCCTGATTATGCTCCAAAGCAATAAGGATTAACTGTTTAATATGGTCATCGTCTAATGAATAAAAAGCCAATTTTCCTTCTTTTCGATGCTTTAATATAGCAAGTTTATGAAGGGTACGAAGATGGTGGGATGCTGTTGCTATAGATGTACCTAAGATATTGGCAATATCACAAACACACAGTTCATCTTCTCGGCAAAGAGCATACGCAATCTTAGTACGATTTTCATCACCAATTACTTTAAATACTTTGGATATATTACTGATATCTGCCTTCTCGATTTCCTCTTGAACTCGATTCACTTTCTCTTCATCGTAACAATAAATTTCACATGTATCCTTTTTACTCACATTCATTTCCCCTTTCTCATTCAAATGTATATTTGAATATATTATAACTCTAACCCTTTTATTATTCAAATGTAAATTTGAATGAAGTGTAAAAAATTAATCTTCTTTTATGAAAATTCCACAAAATAAAGGATTTTATTAGTATCCCAAAGAATACAGATACTCAGTAAAGTTGTTAGGTGAGGAGTCCTAAAATGAATAGCTCATGGAATCAAATTATCTATAAGGTATGGTCGCCATTTTATGACCAATTTTTCAATAAAGGAATTTTTTTGAAAGCAAGAAGAGAGGTATTTAAGGATTTAGAATGGGTTCAGGGTGAAAGGGTACTCTTAGTAGGTTGTGGTACAGGTGCAGATTTAGAGTATGTCCCACATAATGATATCGACATAACAGCCATTGATTTTTCCAGTGACATGCTGGATAAAGCAAGAGAAAAGTTTCATCATACAGATATTACATTCATGCAAATGGATGCACAGGATTTAACATTACCCGATGAATCTTTTGACATTGTAATAGCAAGTTTACTTCTTTCTGTTGTCCCAAATCCTCATAAGTGTATGGAAGAGATGATTAGAGTAACGAAACCTAAAGGGAGAATATTGATATTTGATAAA
>Ga0182745_1003412_pt1 | contig 13698 bp, 9 predicted proteins | sample eDN3rd30CKraftBY_FD_128523 | JGI IMG/M metagenome (GOLD analysis project Ga0182745, IMG submission 128523) | Enriched backyard soil microbial communities from Emeryville, California, USA - eDNA 3rd pass 30_C Kraft BY (version 2) (version 2) | ecosystem: Environmental > Terrestrial > Soil >...
AGCGACAAGTTCCTCCGCTTCGTGTCTGCCGTCCTGCCGACGCTCGGCGAGGCCAGGATCGTGCAGACCACCTTCGAGCGCCTGCTCGGGAGGTCCACCACCGCCGGCAGCGACCCGCGCTGGCTCGACGTCCTCGACCGCTTCGAGGCCGGCCTCCTCCATCCCGGCGAGATCCAGGTCGGCCTCACCCGCATCCGGGTCGGCGAGGTCACCGAGCTGATGGAGCAGATCGGCACCCGGACCATCCCCTGGCGCGACCGCCGCAAGGCCTTCGTCAACCGCCTGGCCGCCATCCACGGGCTGAAGGCGGGCGAGGTGAGCAAGGCCGCCGCCGACGTCTGGCCCACCCTCAGCACCGAGCAGGCCATGCGCCGCCTCCGATCCCGGGCCCTGCTCACCGAGCTGGGCATGGACCCCGAGCTCATCGACGCCTGGCTGGACGACCCGGTCGATGGCGCCCTGCTCGACGAGGTCCGGGCACGAGTCGAGGGCGTGCCCGCCACCTACGGCCACGTGATCGTCGACGAGGCTCAGGACCTGTCGCTCCTCCAGCTGCGGGCGGTGCAGCGGCGCTCGGCCGGCCTCACGCTGGTGGGCGACGACGCCCAGCGCTCCGCGCCCCACGGCCTCGGCCTGCGCGGCGCCGCCGGCGAGCTCCAGGTCGATGCCGCCGAGATGGCCACCGCCTACCGCATGTCCGCTGAGATCGCCGACTGGCTCAACGCCCACGCCGCCGCCCACGGCATCGATGCCGTCGAGCTCCTCGGCATCCGCCCTACCGGGGTCGACGTGGCCGAGGTCGCCGGTGGTCGAGCCACTGCCGAGGCCCGGCTCGCCGCGCTCGCCGCCGACTGGCCCAACACGGCCCTCATCACCGCCGAGGACACGTGGATCCACAAGGGCGTCGAGTACGACGCCGTCGTCGTCGACACGTCAGAGATGGATGCGGCCCAGATCTACCTCGCCGCCAGCCGGGCCGCCCACCAACTCGTCATCGTCCACCCTGGCTGACGACCCCGGAGGGGCCCGGGAGGCGAGGCTCTCAGACGGCTGGCGCGGTGCTCGGACTCAGTCCCTGAAGTTGTTGAACTGCAGGGGGATGCCGAGGTCGGCCTCCTTGAGCTTGGCGATGACCTCCTGCAGATCGTCGCGCTTCTTGCCCGTCACTCGGAGCTGGTCGCCCTGGGTGGAGGACTGGATGCCCTTGAGGCCGAGGCCCTTGATGAACTTGTTCAGCTCTCGGGCCTTGTCCGACGAGATGCCGGCCACGATCGCGGCGTCGAGGCGGACCGTGCCGCCCGAGGCGTCTTCGACCTTCCCGTAGTCGATGCTCTTCAGGGAGACGTGGCGCTTGACCAGCTTCTCCTCGAGCATGACCTTCAGCGCGTTGAGCCGATCCTCCGACGCGGTGGCCATCTTGATGGCGTCGTCGGCGAGCTCGATCGACGAGTTCGTGCCCTTGAAGTCGTAGCGCTGGCCGAGCTCACGGCTCGCCTGGTCCACCGCGTTGCGGACCTCCTGCATGTCGACCTCGGACACCACATCGAAGCTGGGCATGGCCGCAGGTTACCGCCAGGTGACACCCCGGTTCCGCTTGCCCGGCCCCGGGGGTCTGACGCTACGATCGTTCGTCCTGGGTCGGTGCCCGAGTGGCCAAAGGGAACGGGCTGTAAACCCGTCGGCTTATGCCTACGTTGGTTCAAATCCAACTCGGCCCACCATGTGAGAGCCTCGCCGAACGGCGAGGCTCTCTTGGTTTCCGGCCTGACTCGGACCAAGGCTCAGAGCCCTCCCATGGGCGAGACACCACCGGCATCGGCCTCCGCGGCCGCCTCCGAGGAGAACGCCAGCACCAGCACCCAGGCCCGATCAGGTGACGGCTCGATGCCTCAGCTCGACCCAGTGGCGGGCACCGTGCTGCCCCGACCCCGCGCCTGATCACAGGTCGGAACGCCACAGCGCCCCGCTCGGGTGGAAGAGCGGGGCGCTGCTTGGGTCGGCTCGGCGGCGGGATACCGGCGACCCAGGTCGGGGAGGATGGGAGCGGCTAGTGCTGCCACTCGCCCGATCGGAGCCGGGCGATGCGATCCCCCATGGGCGGGTGGGTGGCGCTCATCCGGACCGAGAAGCTGGACTTCTGGCCGGCAAGCGGGTTGGCGATGTAGGCGCTCGCCTGCGCCGGGTTGACGTTGCTCGGGACCAGCTTCGTGCCCCGGTCCAGCTTCTCGAGGGCGCTGGCGAGCGGTTCGCCGGTGCCGAGGAGCTTGGCGCCGCGGCGGTCGGCCTCGTACTCCCGGCTGCGGCTGAGCGCGGCCTGGAGGAAGGCCGCGGCGATGGGGGCGAGGATGGCAAGGGCGAGGGTGCCGAACACGTTGTCGTTTCGGTCTCGCCCACCACCGCCGAACATCGAGGCCCACATCGCCATCTGGGCCAAGAACGTGATGCCCATGGCGACCGAGGCGGCGACCGAGCTGATCAAGATGTCACGGTTGCGGACGTGGCTGATCTCGTGGGCGAGGACGCCCTGGAGCTCCTCCCACGTGAGGACGTCGAGGATGCCCTGGTTCACGCACACGGCGGCGTGCTCGGGGCTGCGGCCGGTGGCGAAGGCGTTGGGCTGAGGGTCAGGCGACACGTACAGCCGGGGCATCGAGATGTCGGCCCGCTGGGCGAGGTCGGCGACGATGGCGTGGTAGCGGGGCATCTGCTCGGCGGACACCTCGACGGCGTTGGCCGACTTGATGGCCAGCTTGTCGCTGAACCAGTACGACCCGCCGACGAACAGCAGGCCGATGGTGAGGCCGATGGCGGCGCCGCCGGTGCCGCCGAGCGCTCCGCCGACGACGATCATCAGGCCGCCGATGCCAGCGAGGATGACGGCGGTCTTGGCGTTGTTCTTCATGGCGGTTCCGGCCGGGTGGGGGGGGTGGCGGCCTGTGCTGGCACCGTACCGAGCACCCCCGAAAGCCGAGCTAAGACCCGCCTGCGACACCCGCCACAGGACGGGCCCGGGCTACTTCTCGGGCAGCAGGAGCAGCACGATCCAGCCCAGGCAGCCGAAGATCGCCCCCAGGATGAAGCCGAGGCCGGGCCGGCCCTTGCGACCGCCGATCAGCATCCCGATGAGTCCGAAGACCACGATGCCCGCAATCCATCCGAAGACCTGCACGGCCTCCACAGCAAGAACCCCTCCGCTGCCCATGACACCCTCCCACCTGTCGGCGGAGCGTCCGCCGACAGCGGGACGGTAGCAGTCGGGTCCCGCCGACCGTCGGGGAACGGCCGATCAGTCGTCCTTGGTGTTGGTGGCGGCCCTCGTGCGGATCTCCTCCACGACGGCGGGGTCGGCGAGGGTGGTGGTGTCGCCGAGCTCGCGGCCCTCGGCGACGTCACGGAGGAGGCGGCGCATGATCTTGCCGGAGCGGGTCTTGGGCAGGTCGTCGGTGAAGACGATCAGCTTCGGCCGGCTGATGGCGCCGATCTTGGTGGCGACGTGCTGGCGCAGCTCCTCCCCCAGCTCCGGGCTGGCGGTGATGCGGCCCTTGAGGGTGACGAAGGCGACGATGGCCTGACCGGTGGTGTCGTCCTTCGCCCCGACGACGGCGGCCTCGGCCACCTGGGGGTTGTCGACCAGCGCCGATTCGACCTCGGTGGTGGAGATGCGGTGGCCCGACACGTTCATCACGTCGTCGACCCGGCCGAGCACCCAGAGGTAGCCGTCGTCGTCCACCTTGGCGCCGTCGCCCGCGAAGTACCGGCCCGGGTACGTGCTCCAGTAGGTGGTGCGGTAGCGCTCGGGGTCGCCCCAGATGCCACGGAGCATCGCCGGCCACGGCCGGGTGAGTGTGAGGTAGCCGCCGCCGCGCTCGACGGGCTGGCCGGCGTCGTCCACCAGTTCGGCGCCGATGCCCGGGAGCGGGAACGTGGCCGAGCCGGGCTTGGTGGTGGTGGCACCGGGGAGCGGCGAGATCATGATCGCCCCGGTCTCGGTCTGCCACCACGTGTCGACGATCGGGCAGCGCTCGCCGCCGATGACCTGGTGGTACCAGATCCACGCCTCGGGGTTGATGGGCTCGCCCACCGACCCGAGGACCCGCAGCGAGGAGAGGTCGTGGCGCTCCGGCTCCTGGCGGCCCCACTTCATGAAGGTCCGGATGGCCGTGGGCGCCGTGTAGAGGACGGTCACCCCGTACTTCTCGACGAGGCCCCAGAACCGGTCCTTGCCGGGCGTGTCGGGCGTGCCCTCGTACATCACCGACGTGGCCCCGTTGGCGAGCGGCCCGTAGACGATGTAGCTGTGGCCGGTGACCCAGCCGACGTCGGCCGTGCACCAGTAGACGTCCTCGTCGGCGTGCAGGTCGAAGACGTACTTGTGGGTGAACGCAGCCTGGGTCAGGTAGCCGCCGGTGGTGTGCATGATGCCCTTGGGCTTGCCCGTGGTGCCCGACGTGTACAGCAGGTACAGCAGGTCCTCGCTGTCCATCGGCTCGGGCGGGCAGGAGGGGTCGGCTGCTGCCATGAGCTCGTGGTACCAGTGGTCCCGGCCGTCGACCCAGTCGATCGAGGCTTCGCCGCCCGACGACGCGATGCGGTCGACGACGACCACGTGCTCGATGGACGGGGTGTTGGCGACGGCGACGTCGGCCGTCGGCTTCAGCAGCCCGGGCTTGCCCCGGCGCCACCCGCCGTCGGCCGTCACCAGCACCTTGCACTCGGCGTCGTTGATGCGGTCGGCCAGCGAGTCGGCCGAGAACCCGCCGAACACGACCGAGTGGGGAGCGCCGACGCGGGTGCACCCCAACATGGCGACCACGGCCTCGGGGATCATCGGCAGGTAGATGGCGACGCGGTCGCCCTTGGCCACGCCGAGGCCCTTGAGGACGTTGGCGAAGCGCTCGACTTCGCCCAGCAGCTCGGCGTAGGTGATGGTGCGGGTGTCGCCGGGCTCGCCCTCCCAGTGGAACGCCACCCGATCGCCGAGGCCGGCGCGGACGTGGCGGTCCAGGCAGTTCTCGCTCACGTTGAGCTTCCCGCCGACGAACCACCTGGCGTAGGGGAGCTGCCAGTCGCAGATCGTGTCCCACTCCTGCTGCCAGTCCAGGAGGTCCAGCGCCTGGCGGGCCCAGAAGCCCTGGTAGTCCCGGTCCGCCTCCTCGTGCAGGTGGTTGGAGGCGACCAGCGCGTGCTCCTTGAACGCCTCCGACGGCGGGAACGTCCGCTCCTCCAGCAGGTAGTCCTCGATCGTGGCGCCTGCGCCCTCGGTGGCGTCGCTCATGGCTGGTGCTCCGTTCCCCTGAACCGGTGCGGCACGCGGCCGCAGTGCGTCGGTCACCCTAGCGACGCCCGTTCCCGTGGTGGCTGGAGCCTGGGGGATCACGGCCCCTCGGGGCGCGCGAAGCTACCTGTCCATGACGAGCGTGAACCCGACGGATGCGACCGATGCCCCCGATCGCGAGGAGCTCACCTGGGAGCGCTTCGGGACGGCCACCCGCGCCCTCGCCGAGACCATCGCCGCCGATGCGTGGCGGCCCGACATCGTCGTCGCCGTCGCCCGCGGCGGGCTGACCGTCGCCGGCGCCCTCGCCTACGCCCTCGGCGTGAAGAACTGCGGGACGATCAACGTCGAGTTCTACACGGGCGTCGACGAGCGGCTCGACGTGCCCGTCGTCCTCCCGCCCAGCCTCCAGCTGGTCGACGTCACCGGCCTCCAGGTCCTCGTCGTCGACGACGTCGCCGACACCGGCCACACCCTCCGCCTCGTGCGCGAGGTCCTGGCCCAGCACGTCGAGGAGTGCCGCACCGCGGTGCTGTACCACAAGAGCCACTCGGTGATCGTCCCCGACTACTGCTGGAAGCCCACCGACGCGTGGATCAACTTCCCCTGGTCGGTCCTCCCGCCTGTCGCCGGCCTCCCTCCGCGCTGACCGCCGCCTTTCGGGTCACCTGGGCACCCAGAGGGTGCACGTGTGACCCGAAACCGCGGTGGGCCGGCACCCACGTCCATTTCGGGTCACCTGGGCACCCGGGAGGTGCACGCGTGACCCGAAATCCGTCTGGGTTAGCGGGGGGCGCTGGTGAGGGTGACGGCGGCGGTGGTGAAGGCGTCGGCGGTGGCCTGGTCCAGGCCGACGGGCTCGGGGTCGATGCCGAGCTCGTAGCGGAGGAAGGCCACGCTGAAGTGGTCGATGGCGGCGAAGGCGTCGGCCGGGTCGGTCTTGTCGGGCTCGCAGCCATCGCTCGCCAACCGGAGGAGGTCGTCGCCCAGGTCCAAGCCGGCGTCCTTGGTGAGCTGCACCAGGCCGCCCTGGTCCCGGCCGATGAGGCAGATGTCGGAGAAGACGAGGTGGCCGGCGCCCTCGATCTCGACGAGGTACTTCGGCGGCTGCATCCCGTCGTAGACCTCCACGCTCTGCTCGGGCTCGATGATGCCGTCGGCCGTGCCCAGCATCACCATGCCGGGGACATCGGGCACGGGGCGCTCGGCGGCCTTGCCGTCCTCGCCCGGCCGGCCCGTGCCCACCGAGTAGGCGATGAACGCCTTGACCCGGTCCTCGGAGGAGGCGGTCAGGTAGGCGGCCGACGCACCGGCGGAGTGCCCGGCCACCGCCACCTTGTCGAGGTCCATCAGCTCGTGGAGCTGCGAGTCCTCGGAGGTGGCGTCGGCGATGGCGGCGTCGAGCGAGGCCGACAGCACCTCGGGGTCCTCCCGCTTCTCGACGCCCTGCGCCGCCGTCCCGAGGAGGCCGCTGAGGCTGCGCTCGACGTGGTCGGGTGCGATCACGACGAAGCCCCACGACGCGAGATGGGTCACGAGGTCGGCGGACTGCTCCGGGAAGCCGGCGTAGCCGTGGCTGAACAGCACCACCGGGTAGGGGCCGTCGGTGGCGGGGTCGGCGCCGACGTGGGCATCGATCTCGTACTGCGGACGCAGGTCGGCCTCGATCTTCGCCTGCAGCTCGGGCGACAGGAGGCTGGCGATGTCGAACGTCTCGGTGGGTGTGTCGGCCGCCGATCCGGCCGCGGGGTACCACACGACGACGCGCCGCCCGTCGTCGAGGGCGATCGTGCGGCTGCCCACCTGGTTGGGACCCAGCTCGGCGTACGCCGGATCCGCCTTGCCCTCGGCCGCCGTCGTGGTCGTGGCGCCCGACGGCGCCTTCGTGTCCTTGGTCCCCTCGGACCCGCTGTCGCCCGAGCTGCACGCCCCGGCGACGAGGGTCAAGACGACGGCGGTGGCGGCGAGGGCACGGCGGGCGGTCAGCACCCGGCCGACCGTACCCGCCGCTCAGCCGGGCGCGGCGGCCGACGCTGCCCGCCCCCATCGCCCAGGCTGGTCGATCGTGCACCGATCAGCGCGGGACCGGTCGATCGCCGCCACCAGAGGCGGACGATCGACCAGCCGGTTCCCGACCGGTCGGCGATGGACCAAGCCGGGCTTGGGTGTAGCAGGGTGGGTGGGCGTCGGCGTGGACAGCGATTCGACGTGCCGGCGACTCACGAGGAACGGGCCGGCGGTGTCCACTCGAGGACGGAGAACGCACCGAGGCCGGTGGGATCGAGCAGTGCCTCGGCCTCGGTGATGCGGCTGCGGCCGGCGATGGCCTCGAGGCCGCCGGCGAGGCCCCGCTCCTCCCAGGTGGCCCGGCCCTCGGCCACGAGCCCGTCGATGCCGTGGGCGCGCAGGAACTCGGCCTGGGTCCTCACCAGGGCGGGAGGCTCGATGAGCGCGAGCTGGTCGATGGCGACGTCGCAGGTGATGTCGCTGCGGCCGGGATCGTCGTAGGGGCTGCCGCCGGTCCCGTGGGCCGTGTAGGTCCGAAGCCACGCGTCGGGCGCGACCGCGGCCATCGCCGCGGTGGTGCGGGCGTAGTCGATCACCACCAGCCGACCGCCCACCGCCAGCTCGAGCGCGTCACGCAGCCAGGCGGCGGCGTCGGCCTGCGCGGGGATCCGCGCACCGATCGGGGCTTCCGGCGCGCGGGCGGAGCACCAACCGGCCTGCACCGGCTCGAGCGGGCGCCGGGCTTCGGCCAAGCGGCCCCCGTCGACGGCGACCACCACCTCCTCCCAGCCGTCGCCGGTCCGCTCGGCGACGGCGACCGGAAGGTTGTCGAGCAGCTCGTTGGCGATCACCACCACCGGCCCGTCGAGCTCGCGGGGCGCCGGGAGGTCGACCCGGCTGTCGGTGCCGTCGGGGTGCGTCGCCCACTGGGCCTCGCCCACCTCGACGAGCGTGCACGCCAGCGCACCGCTGCACGCGGGCGAAGCAGCCAGGACCGAGCGGGTCAGCCCGCCGGGACCGGCGCCGGCGTCCACCAGGTGGAACCGCTCGGGTCGGCCGAGCTCGTGCCACCACGTGTCGAGCGCCCGGGCCAGGACCGCCCCGAAGAGCGGGCCGATCTCGGGCGAGGTCACGAAGTCGCGCCGCCGCCCGGCTCCCCCGCCGCGCTGGTAGAAGCCGAGGCGGGGCGCGTAGAGGGCATGCGCCTGGTACTCGTCGAAGCCGATGGGGCCGGTGGCGGCGATGTGGGCGACGAGCAGCTGCTCGAGCTCCCCCATGGCGCCGGGCTCAGCTCCCGGGCAAGAAGGCGAGGGTGGCTCCTTCGGCCAGGTCGCTGACCAGACCCGGGAAGATGCCGACCGCCAGGGTGAAGATCACGGCCGCACCTACGACCACGCCGAGCGTGACCGGCACCCGGATCGGCGTGGTATCGCCGTCGGGCACGTCGTCCATGAACATGACCCGCATGAGCGACAGGTAGTACCCGAGCGCGATGACCGAGTTCACGGCCATGACGACGCCCATGATGTAGCCGAGGTTGCTGTCGCCGGAGACCACCGCGGTGAACGCCTGGAACTTGGCGTACCAGCCAGCCGCGATCGGGATGCCGCCGAGGGCGAACAAGAACGCGGCCATCGACACGGCCAGCGCCGGGGCGTAGGTGAACAAGCCGCCCCAGGAGGCGATGTCACCGGTGCCGGTGCGGCGGCTGACGGCGATGATCACGGCGAAGGCGCCGAGGTTCACCACCGTGTAGATGATCACGTAGGTCACCACGGCGATGAGCACGTCGCGGGAGGAGCGGGGGCTCTCGCCGAAGACCGCGAGCGGGGCGAGGATGAACCCGGCCTGGGCGACCGACGAGTAGGCGAACAGGCGCACCACGTTGGTCTGGCGGAGGGCGATCACGTTGCCCACCGTCATGGTGAGCACGGCGAGGATGAAGATGAACGGCCGGATGATGTCGGCCTGACCGGCGAACCCGACGTAGACGAGCGAGAGGATGGCTACGAAGCCAGCCGTCTTGGACGCCACCGACAAGAAGGCGGTGACCGGGGTCGGCGCACCCTCGTAGGTGTCCGGCGCCCAGTTCTGGAACGGAACGGCCGAGACCTTGAAGGCGAACCCGATGAGCACGAAGATGATGCCGAGGATGGCGATGGGCTCGTCCATCACGCTGGCGTTCACCTGCGAGCCGATGTCCTTCAGGATCGTCGAGCCGGTGACGCCGAAGATCAGCGACATGCCGTAGAGCATGACGCCCGAGGCGAACACGCCCATCAGGTAGTACTTCATGCCGGCCTCGTTGCCGGTGAGCGTGCGCTTGCGCCAGCCCGCCATGAGGTACGCCGGGATGGAGAGCATCTCGAGGGCGATGAAGATCCCGATCAGGTCGCGGGCCGACGCCATGACCACCATGCCGAAGGTGGCCGACAGCAGCATCAGGTAGTACTCGCCCTCGGCGTAGTCCCCCTCCGCGATGTACTGCGTGGACAGCAGGATCGTGAGGTAGCCGGCGACGAGGAAGAGCCCGCTGAGCACCAGCGAGAAGTCGTCGACCACGAACGCCCCGCCGAACAGCACCCGGTCGGTGTTGTCGTAGGCCAGCGTGAAGACCGGGACGAGGGCCGCCAGCATGCCGATGCCGGCGATGGACGAGGCCGTCCACCGGCTCTGCTCGGTGGTGAACACGTCGACCAGCAGGCACAGCGCGATGGTCCCGACCAAGACGAGCTCGGGCGCGAGCGCGTGCCAGTCGAACTCCGGCCGGTGGAAGACCGGCGACGCGGCGGCGAGGAGGGTTGCGAGCACCATCAGCTCCCGGGCAGGTGCATGAGGCTGTGGACGACGGCCTGGTTGGTGACCTTGAAGATCAGGCCCGGGAAGATGCCGAGCACGACGATCAGCACGACCATCGGGACCCAGGCGATGTAGTCGGTGAGGTGCATGTCGTGGATGTGCTCACCTTCGAACTCCTCGGTGGGCGTGCCGAAGGCCACCCGCTGGAGCAGCCAGAGGAGGTAGCCGGCGGCGAACACCGTGCCCAGGGCGGCGACGACGGCGAACGCCCGGAACAGGTTCTGGTTGAGGTCCGCACCCGGCTCCCACGCCGAGAGGATGGCCGGGAACTCGCCCCAGAACCCGGCGAGGCCGGGGAGGCCGAGCGAGGCCATGACCGAGAAGCCGAGCAGCCAGCCCATGCGGGGGGCCTGGAGGAGCAGGCCGCCCAGGCGCTTGATCTCGAGGGTGTGGAACCGGTCCTTCACCGATCCGGCGATGAAGAAGAGCATGCCGGTGATGAGGCCGTGGGCGACCATGCCGAAGATGGCGGCGTTGGTGCCGAACGGCGTGAGCGTGGCGATGCCGAGCATCACGTAGCCCATGTGGGCGACCGACGAGAACGCGATCAGGCGCTTCATGTCGGTCTGGGCCAGACAGCCGAGGGCGCCGTAGATGATGCCGATGACCGCCAGCAGGCCGATGACCGGAGCCCACGACTGGGCGCCCACGGGCAGGATCGGGACCGCGATGCGGACGAAGCCGTAGGTGCCGAGCTTCAACAGCACCGCGGCGAGGATGACCGAGCCCTGGGTGGGCGCCTGGGTGTGGGCGTCGGGCAGCCAGGTGTGGAACGGGAACATCGGGACCTTGATGCCGAAGCCCATGAAGAAGCCGGCGAAGATCAGCAGCGCCGTGCTCTTGGCCAGCCCGTACCCGCCCCATTGCGCCAGCTCCGGGATCGCGAACGTGTGGAGGGCGTTGCCCGCCTTGTCCTCGGCCAGGAAGTAGACGGCGAGGATCGACACGATCATGAGCGCCGAGCCGAACGCCGTGTAGAGGAAGAACTTCAGCGACGCGTACTTGCGCTGCTCACCGCCCCAGACCCCGATCATGAAGTACATCGGGAGCAGCACCAGCTCGAAGAAGACGAAGAACAAGAGCAGGTCCTGGGCCACGAACGTGCCGATCATGCCGGTCTCGAGGACCAGGATCAGCAGCAGGAACGCCTTCGGGTTGTGCGGCTCGGGGAAGTGGTCCCACGAGTAGACGATGACGAGGGGCACGACCAGCATGGTCAGGGCGATCAGCGGCAGCGAGATGCCGTCGATGCCCACGAGGTACCGAGCGTTGATGAGCTCGATCCACGACTTGTCCTGCGCGTACTGCAGCACGGCGGTGTGGTCGTAGTCGAAGTCCCACAGCAGGGCGACTCCGACCGCGAACACGGCCAGGCTGGTGACCAGGGCCACCACCTTGTGCAGGGTCTCCTCTGACTTGGGGATCGCCAGCATCACCAGCGCTCCCACCATGGGCAGGAACACGGCGGCGGTGATACCCCAGCCGTTGAGCAGGTCCTTCACGGTTTCGACTCCCTCGTCCTCAACTAGCGACTACAACGAAGATGGCGGCCAGGATGGTGGCGCCAAGGAACAGGTATGCGGCGTACCACTGGACCTTGCCGTTCTGCGACTTGCGCAGGACCGATCCAGAGCCTTCGGCGGCGAGGCCCGAGCCCTTCACCACGTTGTCGACCACGCCTTGGTCGATGCGGTGGTAGACGAAGCCGCCGGCCTTGCGGGCGCCTTCGCCCACCGAGTTCACGACGCCGTCGAGGACGTTCTGGTTGAACCAGTTCGTGGCCTTGGCGAACGGGCCCTTGACGAAGCCGGTGATCACATCGGTGTAGAGCCAGTCCAGGTAGTACTTGTTCTCCAGCACCTGGTACCCGCCGCGGGCGACCTTGCTGCGCTCGGTGATGCCGTGGGGGCCCTTGCCCTTCCAGTACCAGAGGTAGGCGCTGCCGACGCCGATCACGATGGCCAGGGCCGAGACCAGGGCGATCCACGGCACGAACTCGGGGTGGCTGAAGTTGTTGTCGGCGCTCGGGAAGTAGAGCCCGGTCGGCTCGATGAAGTGCTCGAAGCGCAGCGACAGCGAATCGGGTACGCCGATGCCGAACACCTTCTCGGGGAGGTTGGCCCAGCCCACCACGATCGAGCCGAAGGCCAAGATCATGAGCGGCACGGTGATGCGGGGCCCGTTCTCGTGCAGCTCGTGCTCGGCCGACTTCCCGCGGGGCTCGCCCATGAAGACGTAGTAGTAGGCCCGGGTCATGTAGGCGCAGGTGCACACGGCGCCGAGGAGGCCCATGACCACGGCGAACTTGTAGCCCCCGTCGCCGCCCAGCATGTGGGCGCCGGCGAGGATCTCGTCTTTGGACCAGAAGCCGGCGGTGATGAGCGGGAAGCCCATCAGGGCGAGGGTGGCGATCACGAAGGTGGCGTGGGTGATCGGCATCCGCTTGCGCATGCCGCCCATGTCCTTCTTCATGTCGAAGGAGTGGATGTGGTGGGCCAGCGAGCCCGACCCGAGGAACAGGCAGGCCTTGAAGACGGCATGGGTGAAGAGGTGGAAGATGGCCGCGGTCCAAGCGCCGACGCCGAGAGCGGCGACCATGTAGCCGAGCTGCGACACCGTCGAGTACGCCAGCACCTTCTTGATGTCGGTCTGGACGAAGGCCAGCGCGGCGCCGAAGAGGAGGGTGACGCAGCCGACCACGGCGAGGGCGTTCACGTTGGCGGTGCCGATGGACAAGCCGTTGAAGAACACGCCGTAGTTGCGGGCCACGAGGTAGATGCCGGCGACGACCATGGTGGCGGCGTGGATGAGCGCCGAGACCGGGGTGGGACCGGCCATGGCGTCGGGCAGCCAGGTGTGCAGGACGAACTGGCCCGACTTCGACATCACGGCGGTGATGAGGCAGAGCGATCCGGCCAAGAGCAGGCCGTGGGAGATGCTCCCTGGCGATCCTTGCGGGAGGTTGGCCGCGGTGTTGAGGCTGAGCACGTCGAACGTGCGGCCGGCGGCGAAGTACAGGATCGTGACGCCGATGAGCAGCCCGATGTCGCCCACGCGGTTGGTGAGGAAGGCCTTGAGGGCGGCGTCGGAGTTCGGCTTCTCCTCCCACCAGTGACCGATGAGGGCGAACGAGCAGAGGCCGACGAGCTCCCAGCCCACGACCATCTGCAACGTGTTGCTGGAGATGACGTAGAAGAGCATCGCCGCGGTGAACAGGCTCAAGAAGGCGAAGTAGTGGGTCTCACGCCGGTCGCCGCCGACGTAGTCGGTGGAGAAGACGTGCACGAGCAGCGAGATGAACGTGACGACCACGAGCATCAAGGCGCTGAGCCCGTCGATGAGGGTGCCGGCCTTGATGGTGGTGTCGCCGGTCTGGAACCAGGTGACGGTGCGCTCCACCGGCGTGACGTGGTGCTCCTCTTCGCCTTCGGCATGCTCGTCGGCGCTGGTGGCGGCGTGGTCGCCTTCCCCGGTGGTGGCCTCGGTCTCGGCGTCGGCCGGGGTGTGGTCGGCTTCGGCGGTGGCGTCGGCCTCGTGGGTCTCGATGGCCTCGGTGG
>Ga0182745_1003420_pt1 | contig 13677 bp, 11 predicted proteins | sample eDN3rd30CKraftBY_FD_128523 | JGI IMG/M metagenome (GOLD analysis project Ga0182745, IMG submission 128523) | Enriched backyard soil microbial communities from Emeryville, California, USA - eDNA 3rd pass 30_C Kraft BY (version 2) (version 2) | ecosystem: Environmental > Terrestrial > Soil >...
AATATTCCATTCCTTATTTCTGGGGAACAGTTGGAATTGTTTACAATCCAAGCCTAGTTGATGATGAATTAACCTTCTCATCCTGGGAAGATTTATGGGATCCATCGCTAAAAGGAAAAGTTTTTTTAGTTGATGGGGCTCGAGAAGTAATGGGAATGGGGCTAAACTCTCTCGGTGAATCGCTTAATGCAAAAGATGATGGACTACTGCGTAAGGCGACAGATAAATTAATTACACTATCCCCTAATATTAAAGCGATTATCGGGGATGAGATTACACCGTTGATGATTAATAACGAAGCTACCGTTGCTCTTACTTGGTCTGGTCAAGCAGCCGATATGATGTGGGAAAACGAAGAGCTAGACTACGCTGTCCCAGAGGAAGGCTCGAATTTATGGTTTGATAATTTTGTTATTCCAAAAACTGCAGCTAATATCGACGGCGCTCACGCGTTTATAAACTTTATGCTAGACGCGGAAAATTCGGCTCAGAATAATGACTATGTTGGCTATTCCACGCCAAATGCCGCCGCTATGGAATTAATGGACCCTGAAGTAATCGAAGATGAACGCTTCTACCCTGGCGAAGATCTTCGTGATAATTTAGAGGTTTATGAAAATCTCGGCCTAAAATGGTTGGGAAAATATAATGAATATTTCTTAGAATTTAAAATGAGTATACGTTAAAGTTCTACATTTTAAGGGTGTCCAGAAAGTGAAAACTTCCGGATGCCCTTTTCTATCGAATATCAGTCTAAAGGCACCTATTTAAAAGTAGTTAATCGATATACAATGTGATAAGCTTTAAGATACGAAATATTTTCTCAAATGGGGGATATATAAGGGGAAGGTGGACCGCAATGTCACAAAAAAAGAAAAAATTAGCATTAGGGATTTTAATGCTAAATATGTTTATTACTATGGGTGGTGTAGGAATTATTATTCCTGTATTGCCTTCCTATTTAAAGATTTTCGGCGTTGGTGGAGAGGTCTACGGTTCTTTAATAGCCGTATTTGCGTTAGCGCAGTTTTTATTTTCACCCTTAGCCGGAAACTTATCTGATCGCTTCGGGCGCAAAACATTTATCATCGGTGGGCTAATTATCTATGGAATTTCACAAATCATTTTTGGCTTAGCAACTGAAGTGTGGATCCTATACTTAGGACGTTTTTTAAGCGGCTTCGGAGCAGCCTTCATTATGACGACCGTTATGGCCTATGTTGCTGATATTACAACAATGGAAGAACGCGGAAAAGGCATGGGGTTAATCGGAGCTGCCATTTCGCTAGGATTTATGATTGGACCTGGATTAGGCGGATTCTTGGCAAACGTTAATATTCATTTCCCATTCTACTTAGCTGGTTCTGTCTCTTTAATAGCGGCGCTGCTTTCGTTTATAGTATTGCCGAATGTTCAGCCACAGATCAATGGTGCAGTAAAAAATGCACCACGTGAAAGCATACTAAAACAATTAGTGCGTTCTGTTAAAACCCCTTATTTTGTCATACTTATTGTTGTATTTACATTTAGTTTTGGAATTTCAAACTTCCAGTCAACATTATCGATGTTTTTAACTTATAAATTTGATTATTCATCAACAGATATTGCCATTGTAATCACTGTCGGCGGCTTCGCTGGTGTCGTTCTTCAAATGTTTATCATTGATAAGTTATTTAAACGTTTTGGTGAGATGAAGATTATTTTAGTCAATCTCGTAGCAGCTGCCTTAACAATGGTGTTAATGGTATTTGTTGGTGGATTCTTCATCATTTTAGCTGTAGCGACAGTTTTCCAAATCGCAACAGTATTTATACGACCTGCAGTAAATACATTAATTTCCAAGTTTGCTGGAAATGAGCAAGGCTTTGCAGCTGGTATGAATAATGCCTATATGAGTTTAGGAAACATGATTGGCCCTGCACTTGCCGGTGTACTATTAGAATGGCATTTGTCGATCCCATTCATACTTGGCGCCGTAATCTTATTGGGTTGTTTTGGATTAGCCTTAGTATGGACACAGAAAAAAGCTCCTCAACTAATGCACCCATCAGCTGAATAAAAATAAAAATGGAAATGTCCTATTAAAAGGCATTTCCATTTTTTATTTATAAACTTCTTATAAATTGTTCTACAAAATTAGCATTAAAGGAAAGCAGTTCTTCGTCAGGGCTGATTTTGGCATGATGCAAGCCGTACTCGCAATTAGCGCCTGCCCAGAACATAGCGCCTGGAATATCTTTTAAGAAATATCCAAAGTCTTCACCTGTCATAGCTGCTGGACACTCATATGAAGTGGCTCCTCCAAACTCCTGTGCAAAGTCCAGTAATCTTTTTGCACATACCGGATGATTATTCACCTCATAATACATAGAACCGTAATCGATATGAATTTTACATTCAAACGACGCTTCTATTCCGGAACAAATTGCCTCAATTCTTTTTTTCACCTCGGCCATCGCCTCGGCATTCAGCGTACGAATCGTTCCTTCTAATCTTGCATTTTCTGCAATAATATTTTGTACAGTACCTGAAGTCATTTTTCCGATTGTCACGACAGCACTATCCATAGGGTCAATATTTCGGCTTACAATTGTTTGCAGCTGTAAGAGCAAATTGGCAGCCGCAACTGTCATATCTCTAGTCTTATGAGGATATGCAGCATGTCCTCCTAAACCTTTTAAATCAATAAAAAGTTCAGATGTATTCGCAAATAATAACCCCGGACGTGTTGCCACTGTTCCTACTGGATATTCTGGTGCTATATGCAGTGCATAGATTTCATCCGGCAAAAGGTCTGCTCTCTCCGCTTTTAGCCAGTTCAACATTGGTTCTGCACCACCTGGACCTTCTTCAGCAGGCTGGAAATAGACGACTACATTTTGGCTAGGCTTACTTTTCGCGAAAGCTTCAACCATACCTAGAGTAATTGTCATATGACAATCATGTCCACATGCATGCATCCTGTCTTCATGGATCGAAGCAAAAGCTAGGCCTGTTTCCTCAACAATAGGTAAGCCATCAATATCTGTACGCCAACCAATTGTTTTCGATGGATTACTACCGTCAATTTTCACCACAATACCCGTTTCCCAAGTCGTTACTGTTAAATGTTCTTGTGGAAATTGCGAGATTTTATCCAGCAAATACTGTTGAGTTTTAAACTCTTGAAAGCCCAACTCAGGTATTTGATGCAACTCTCTCCTAATTTGAATAAGTGAATCCATCCTAACACCTTCTTAAATATTTCTTAATGCATCGATAATTTCAGTTTTAGATTTTGTTTTTTCATCTAATTGTTTAAGAACGCGTGCAGGTACTCCACCTACAACCGTGTATGGTTCTACATCGCTAATTACGATTGCACCAGCTGCTACTACAGCACCTTGTCCAACACGTACGCCTTCTAATACAACTGCGTTTGCACCGATTACTACATCATCTTCAATAATTACTGGTGTTGCTGATGGCGGTTCAATTACACCTGCAAGAACTGTTCCTGCACCAATGTGACAGCTTTTCCCTACAGTTGCACGGCCACCTAATACAGCGCCCATATCGATCATTGTTTTTTCACCGATTTCAGCACCGATGTTAATAATAGCACCCATCATGATTACCGCATTGTCGCCAATTGTTACTTGGTCGCGGATAATTGCGCCTGGCTCAATACGAGCATTTTGATGTTTCAGATCTAATAATGGAACACCTGAGTTGCGACGGTCATTTTCAACCACATAATCAGCAATTTTGTTCCCGTATTCTTTTAAGCTTGCTTCGATTTGGGCCCACTCACCAAAAACAACTGCGCTGTTACCTTCACCGAATACTTTTGAATTTTCACCATATGATAAAGAAGCAACATCTTCACCTTTAACGTAAACTTTTACAGGTGTTACTTTCTTAGAATCTGCGATAAATTGAATAATTTCTTGTGCACTTAATTTGTTAGTCATTATAAATCTCCCTATCTATGTATAATTTACTCACATATTTGATTGTACTAAATTTTCTAATAAATAGCACGTATAAATGCTTAGCATTCTTTTATTAAGATACATCACTTTGTATAATCATACAAGCAGCTTGCATGATGTGTGACGACATCCATAAATGCAGAAACCTGTCTTAACTCAAATGAAGAGTCATAGCCGATTAACCAAGTATCACGAGTTAGTCCAGAATCTTTTTCATTCTGTGTTAACGGAATTTTATTTACTTCTTCTTGCCCATTTAAAGTTATAGACGGTAAAATTGCATAGCCTATACCATTCATAGCCATTTGTTTACACGTTTCGATTTGGTCAACGATAATTTGACGCTTTGGATTTGAATTGAAATGGCGCTGCCACCAAAGCTGAATTTCTTGGTAATAGTTCGAATCGCTTTTAAATTGAATAAATGGGCGATCCGTTGTTAAGATATCATCGATTTTTTCGATTTCTTTGTCTACTAGATACATCATATCCCGAAATAAGTGAACCTTTTTTCCTTTCCACTCCACTTGCCCGCGCACAATGCCTATATGGGCTTCTCCTTCATACAAGGCTTTAACGATTTCCGAACTCCACCCCGTAATCAGTGAGATTTTGGCATCAGGATATAGGGTAACGAATTCTTTTAATACTTTCGGCAGCCAATTTTGACCAACAATTGAAGCACAAGCGATTTTCAATGTCCCATGTACTTTTGAATTTAGTGCTTGAATCGTATCAAAAATCTCTTCTTTTCGTATAATAGTTTCATTAGCATATTGAATCACTAACTCTCCTGCAGGTGTGGGGGTAAGCCCCTTTTGCGAACGAATAAAAAGCTGCGCACCCCAATCTTTTTCAATCGACTGAAGTCTTTGTGATAGTGCTGGCTGTGTGAGAAATAATCGCTCTGCTGCTTTTCTCATATTCTTTTCTTCTGCTAGCACTTTAATGATTTCTGCTTCTGTAGTAGTCATTGAACTCCCTCCTTTTTAGTGTAAAAAACGACAAAACCCATTTTGGATTTTGTCGAGTCTTAAGTTTCAAGTTTTTTCTATTAATCTTCTACTTGATAAATATATTTTTTTAACTGTTTTAGTATGACACGTCTCGTTAGAATACCTACGAAGGTTCCTTCATCATCGACCACGCACAAAAAGGCATGGTTAATAACCAAATCAAGCGCCTTTTGAAATGTATCGGTAATTTTTAAATACGTTACTTCCGAGTCCATGCAATCATCTACTTTGATATTCGCCAGTTTTTCATATTCGATTCGTTCTAATCCTAAGATGGATTCTGTTATCATTTTGCTGCTTAAAAGTCCGTGTAGGCGATATTTTATGTCCAAAACTGGTACTGATGAATAACCTGTTTTTGTAAGGACGAGTAAAGCATGTTCGGCACTATTTCCAATTTGAACATGTGCAACTTTTTCTGATGAAATTATAAAGTCACTAATTGGTGTCTCTAATAATGCTCTTGTGTTTGTTGAAATCATGACCTTCTACTCCTTTGCCTGTCAATAACTTTCGAAACAGGGAAACTACACTCTCCTTATATCATATCACAATTTGTTCACAATTGACCATGATACACGCCGAGTAATTTAGAGTAGAAGGATGATTTCTAAAAAACATCACATACTAATATCCATAAATTGCCCAATAATAAAAAATGATAATTCCAGTAAACAACCCAAAAATAATATACATAATAATGATTGGGTTCATTGCCACTGGATGGTCTCTCACGATTTTACTAATTGGTACGTCAGTGGCCGATTCACGGTGCCTTGTCTTTTTCATGACACTTGCGGTTAACATGTATGAAACAAGCACGATTAGTGCCCCCGTGATAATCGTTGGAATAGTCCACATTCCCATCACTACACCTCCCCTTTTCTTACTCTAGAAAGTGCACTTAGTATGCAACCAAGGAGGTTGAGTTTATTCTCGTTTCAAATGAAATACCAGTATTTGCTTAAGAGAAATGGACTGCTTTCTAGGTGTAGAGAAGCTTAAATTTACGCTGGGTGTGAAGTAACCTTTGGATGTGGATTGTTTCTAAATTTATTCACGTTGTTAAAGATTAAAATGGATTTGGATTTAACCATTGCCCTCCATCTAAAGTGACGCATTCTCCATTCATATAAGAAGCCTTTTCGGACATTATAAATGTAGCAAGGTTTGCAATTTCTTCTGGTGTACCAAGTCTTTTTAAAGGGACCGAATTCAATGTACGTTTGGCCTGCTCTTCCGATTCCCAAAGCTTTCCTGCTCCACCCGTTCGTTCTATAGGACCTGGGGCGATGGCATTGACTCTGATTCCATATTTGGTCCCCCACTCCACTGCTAACGTCCGCGTCAAGGATAATACCCCAGCTTTTGCAGCAGCCGAATGGACAACACCAGCTCCCGCACCCCATGCATAGGTTGCAATCATATTTAAAATCTTCCCCTTGATCCCATTATCAATCCAATACTTGCCTACTTCTGATGTACAATAGAATGTTCCATTTAAAACAATATCAATTACTGCTTTCCATCCATTCGGCGATAGTTTTTCAGCAGGGACAATAAAGTTTCCAGCTGCATTGTTTACTAACCCATCGATTTTACCGAATTTCTCCACAGCAAATTGAACCATAGCTTTTGCATGATCAACTTCTCGAACGTCCATTTGAAACGTTTCAACGGTCGTCCCAAAGGCTAATATTTCACTTTCCGCATTTTGTAAGCGCTCAATATCACGACCAGTGATCACGACATTGACACCTTCTGAAACAAATTGTTTAGCCATAGCCAGTCCCATCCCACTAGAACCGCCCGTAATAATAAACGTCTCATTTTCCAACATACTCATCCCCCTTATAATGAATCGCCATTCATTCCCATTTTACTACAATTCTCCCAAGTTGTCATTCAATAGTCAGAATTTAAAGATAAATACAAGGTGAGTGCTGGTACTAAATTTGTTTGCCCAGACAATAGAGGGTGCTATTCATCTATACTACGCGATTGCATCGAGTTCTTGACCTATAGAAAAGTAAACAGCCAATACTTTATCGAAAATGTTCCCTATCATCTTGCAACTCAAAAACCACTCTTCAAAGTCATTTAATCTTTAATATGATTTTCCCTTTAGCTCTGCCAGACTCTGCATATTCCATTGCCTTTTGAGCGTCCTCGAAAGAAAAGACTTGATCTATTACAGGTTTGATATGCCCGGACTCAATATAGTTTGCAATAATACTTAATTGATTTCCGTTTGGTTCCATAAACAAAAATGTATATTCAACATTATGCTTCTTTTCAAGTACCGTAAGTTTCTTGCTTGCTGCTGCAAATAACAATGTTTTAAAAAATCCTGAACCATATTTTTTCGCAAAACGAGCATTCGGTAATCCCGAAACGGAAACAATTTTCCCACCGTCTTTGACAACCTGAAACGACTTTTCTAGTGTTTCGCCTCCAAGCGTATCAAATACTGCATCATAACTTTTTAATCTGTCTTCAAATTTTTCTGTTTTGTAATTAATAATTTCATCTATCCCAAGGGATTTTACTAAATTCATGCCGGCTTCACTTGCAGTTGTTGTAACAGTGGCACCCATTATTTTTGCCAGTTGTATTGCAAAAGTACCGACACCACCAGCTCCCGCTTGAATTAAAATCTTTTGCCCTTTTTGTAATTTTAATATGTCAGTAAAAGCTTGGTATGTTGTCAACCCAACTAATGGAATTGATGCCGCTTCTTCAAAGGTTAGGTTTTTAGGTTTCAACGCGATATCATCTTCATGAACTGCAATATATTCAGCAAAAGTCCCAATCTTACTCTTTCGTGGACGTGAATAGATTTCGTCGCCAACTTTAAAACGCGTCACTTTTGTGCCAACTTTCACTACGACACCAGAAAAGTCATTTCCTAAAATAAGAGGCATTTTATATTTAAGCAACAATTTCACTTTGCCATCACGTATCTTAAAATCAACCGGATTAATGCTAGCTGCATGAATTTCAGCAAGCACCTCATATTCATCAATTTCAGGTGCAGGCATTTCTGCCATACGCATCGGAATCTTCCCGTATTTTTCTATAACCATCGCTTTCATTGCTTGTTCCTCCTAATATGTGCTTTGTTTCTATAATTTCAATGGAATTCTTCCAAAAATTTATCAATATCTGTGACAAGATTTTTTAATAACCCTATTTTTGACCGTATATTAATATAGTAAAAATTCTTTGTTCCTTCTTTACGCATTAAAATAACATCGGCTTCTCGTAAAATCTTTAAATGATGGGAAACAGCAGGTCGCGAAAGATGCGTTTTTTCAGTGATTTCGCCTACTCGCAATCCTGTTTGGCAATCTGTTCCCATTAAAACTAATAGAATCGATTGACGGGTTTCATCACCAATCGCCTGTAGTACTTTTTGAGATTTAATAAATTCTTCTTTGATGCTATTTAGTTGGTCTTGTTTGTTCATGCAATGAAGTCCCTCCAATAGTCAGTCGAATGGTTTAAGTTAATGAACCATATCACTGAGCACAACGATATAATATTGTTCTGTTTGGTGCAACATTGAGAAAGAAAATCGAGACGAATCAATTTTTCATACTAAACCTACAACTTCAATTCAAATATGAAACCTCAAGAACAAAAACATTAGCTGCGTATAAGTTCCAAAGTTTTTAACACACGGAAAACTCTATAACTCAAAAATAAAAAACCCACCAAATCCTATGAACGATCCATAAAATTCGATGGGCTATGTTATTGCACTAAATATTTCTCTACGATATCTTCGACTGGAAGGGGCTTGTTATAGAGATAGCCTTGCCCCTTTTTGCATTGGTGCAGCTTTAGGAAATTTTCTTGCGAGATTTCTTCTACTCCTTCAGCAATGACTTCCATTTCTAGATTTTTGGAAAGTGTAATGATTGCTTTGACAATCGCTTCATTTTTATCATCTTTATCTAGATCAGCAATAAAGGATTGATCGATTTTAATAATATCTATTGGGTATTTCTTTAAATAGCTTAATGATGAATAGCCGGTTCCAAAATCATCTACCGACACAAAAACACCTAGTGCCTTTAAGTTTTTTAAAATACTTTCTGTTTCATCGCCATTGACCATCGAGCTCTCCGTAATTTCCAATTCGATATATTTTGGCTCTACATTATATTTTCGAATCACTCGTTTCACTTTCTCCGCAAAATTTTCTTGTTTAAATTGTTTTGGAGAAATATTAACCGCAATCCGAACCGGTCTATACCCTTTTTCCTTCCACTGCTGCTGATAATTGCACACCTGCTCCAAAACCCACTCCCCAATTTGAATGATGAGACCAGAGGATTCTGCTATAGGTATGAATTGCGAGGGTGGCACAAAACCAAATTCTGGATTATTCCATCTGATTAACGCTTCAAAGCTATCAATCTCATATGTATCAAAATCAATTTGCGGCTGTAGATGAAGAGATAGCTCATTAAACTCAATCGCTCGATGCAAATGAGCTTCCATCAACACTTCATTTTGGAAGGTATGACTCATTTCCGCCCGATAAAATCGATGGTGTGCACGGCCATGTCTTTTCACGTAGATCAGCGCTTGTTCTGCCTGATGCAAGAGCGTTTCTAAATCTCGACCTTGCTCGGATAAAAGAGTTGAAATTCCAATCGAACAAGTAACAAAGTACTCCTGCTCATCGATTAGGAATGGCTCTTTTAGCTGTTCGTATATTTTGTTGACTACTAACTCTACCTCTTCTCGGCATGTATTGCGCACTAAAAAGACAAACTCGTCTCCACTATAATGATAGAGCTCACAGCAATCGCTTTGCACGCGGCTAAAACGCTCACTAATCTGTTTCACCATTTCATCCGCGTTTTGCTTCCCAAGGGATTCGTTATATTTTTTAAAACGGTCTAAATCTACTAACAATAATGATATCTGACGAAAATCATTATAATTTTGGTATTGTTCAGACCATTTACAATTTAAAGCTCTTTTATCTAACAGCCCTGTATACTCATTTTGAAATAAATGATATTTAGAAGGAGCTTCTTCATCCATTACTTGTTTCATAACCACGGCAAAATATTTTTCACCGTCTCTTTGAATCGGTTGACTGTATATGGACCATTTGGAAATGCAAACAACTTCTTCCCTTGGATTATGGAGAAGCTCGAGCAAATCCTGCCAATTTAACCATTGAAAAAATAAACTTGCATCCATTCCCTTCGCATACGGTACAGGGGAAAGAAGCGAGGCATTTGTATTAATCATTTCTATAGTAAAAAACTTTCCATCATTTTGTTGTTTTAAAATGGCAACTGCATCAAATGGATTAAGTTTTATTAGATCTTGCAAGTAATTTTCAAACTCTATCGTTGGAAAAGTAATCATATTGTCCCCCATTTACTACGTGACGTGATGCAAAATTATAAAATATAGTCATATTATAACATTATTTTTAAACTTACATCGATAAATTCTTCTAACTTTTAGGGAATTTGTATTAATATTTTTTATTTTACCGGAAATATATAGCTCTTTATGAACATTTTAGACTATTTGCGAAACCTTAACCTGTATAATTCGGAAATTTACTCTTCAAAATGTAGATTATACTAAAATAGACTCCCACTACTAAGAGGGAGTCTATTTGAAAGTAATCTGTTATTCTTCTTCTAGAACCGTACTGATAGCTTCCCGTAAAAATTCTTCTTGAGAATCTAATTGAAGCACTGTTTGACACTCTTCATTGTAATGATATTTTCCTGTGGAATCTTGAATACGCGCTTTTACCGTATCAGCCAGTTGTGTCGTTAAAATATCCATTACTCTTTGTTTAATATCATTTGAATAGATAGGGAACAAAATCTCAACTCGCTTCACCATATTGCGTGTCATTAAATCCGCAGAAGATAAGTAGATTTTGTTTTGTCCATTGTGGTGGAACCAATAGATTCGTGTATGCTCTAAGAAACGGCCCACGATACTTGTTACTGAAATGTTTTCACTGATGCCAGCAATTCCAGGACGCAAACAACAAATTCCTCGAATGACAAGCTCGACTTTCACACCGCAAATCGATGCTTCGTAAAACTTCATGATTAAATCCTTGTCGGTTAACGAATTCATTTTCGCTCGGATAAATCCGTTTCCATGTTGCTTATGACAGCGAATTTCTTCATCGATTAGCTCAACAAATTCATCTCGAATATCAAATGGCGCTACGACAAGGTGATTGAATTTTGGCTTTTCAGTATATCCACTTAAGTAATTAAAGAAGTTGGTTGCATCAATGCCGAATTCTTTTTTGGACGTAATGATGCCCATATCCGTGTAGAACTTCGCTGTTGCATCGTTATAGTTTCCTGTACCTAAGTGAACATAACGCTCAATCTTCCCCTGGTTTTGACGAACAACCAAGGTGATTTTAGAATGGGTTTTTAAATTATTCATTCCATAGATGACTAAACAGCCTGCTTGCTCTAATTCTTTTGCCCAATGCACATTATTTTCTTCATCAAAACGCGCTTTCAATTCGACTAAAACGGTTACCTGCTTGCCATTCTCAGCAGCTTGCTTCAATGCATGGATAATGGGTGAATTGCCGCTAACACGATACAAGGTTTGTTTAATTGCTAAAACAGTTGGATCTGTTGCCGCTTCCGTTATAAAATCAACTATTGGCTCAAAGGACTCATATGGATGATGGAAAAAGATATCTTGTATAAATGCTTTTTCAAAGATATTTTCGTTTAAATCTAAGTCTTTTGGACGTTGTGGGATAAAGCTTTCATACAAGAGATGCTCGCGTCCGCCAGATATTTTTTTGATAAAACTATATAAAACAGTTAAATCAAGCGGACCAGCAATTTTATAGACATCAGACTCTTGTATTTCAAATTCTTCTAACAAATAGTCAAGCACCTCATCGCTCATTTCACCATCTCGAACCTCTAAACGGCTGCCAACGCCCCATTTTCTCTTTTTCAGTTCTTTTTCAATCTCGGCCAGCAAGTCCCGCGCGCCTTCTTCATGAATGGTTAAATCGGCATTACGAGTTAAACGGAACGCTTGAGTGGACTTCACATTATAGCCAAAGAAAAGTTTTTCAACATGAGATGAAATGACCTCTTCTAAAAGGACGAAAATCTTTTCCCCCTTTTCGCCTGGAACCTCTATAAACCGATCCAATACAGCAGGTACTTGTACAATCGCTACTTTTTCGTTCGCATCACTGTACATTGTTTCCTCAAGCATAACTAGCAAGTTTAACGTTCTTCCGATTAAGGTTGGAAAGGGACGGTATGCATCTACTGCCACTGGCGTAAGTACCGGGAAAATCGTCTCTTCAAATAATTCATCCACAAATTGTTTCTGAGCTTCATTTAACGATTTAAAATCACGCACATACACATTTTCCTTTGGCAATAAATCATAAACTAAATAGCGGAACACTTCCATTTGTCTTTTCACAAGTGCCTGTGTCTTTTGCGCAATTTTCGCCAGCTGTTCCTTAGGTGTGAGCCCAGACTTATTTTCAGGCTTGTGAAAGCCAGCTCTTACCTGGTCTTGCAAGCCTGCCACACGAACCATGAAAAATTCATCTAAATTCGAACTGAAAATCGCTAAAAACTTTAACCGCTCAAGTAACGGATTCGTCTCGTCTTCTGCTTCCTCTAAAACGCGTTCATTAAATGCTAGCCAGCTTAGTTCGCGATTATTATAATATTGCGGTTTTGCAATTTCTTCTAACACCCGTTCAACCTCAACAGTCCATTCGTTATTTTGCTCTCCATAAGAGTCCAATTGAACACCAGTTGTCATCTCTTTTCACCCTTTTTATAAAAATGAATTTGTATCGGTTTTTTAAATAAACGTTCAATATGCTTCTTTTGACGTTCAGCTTGATAAATTTCAGCCATCGGAATATGCAGCGCCTCTACAATGACATGTATGGCATCATCTATTTTCTCTATCTCTATAGACTCTACAATATTGCGTTTCGATACATTCAAAGCGTATATAAATTTCAGCATAGCACCGTATTCTTTCAGTATTTTCAACTCTTCTCTTGAAATCCAGGAAGTAAATGGCGCCGATAACCTTCTGAAATAATCTTTATTTTTATATGAAGCAAGCAATGCAAGTTTCACACGTTCTACATGATTCATACCAGCGATTGATTGGTTAGCCAGCAAGTAAAAGGTATGCTGGTTATGTGAATCCTGTTCGATATATTCACCTATCCCAAATACCTTTGCTGCCCTCTTCAACAATTGCAGATGCTTTTCGTTAAAGTGGAATATCCCTAATCGACAGCACTCCCTATAGAATTGCTCAGTCAGTTCGCTTAACAGTTCACACTCTTGTTCAGAACGGCCATATTCAAAAGAAATACGCCTTGCATAATCCTCAAATACATTGTACTTATTAAAAGCATTACTATCGTTTTGAAGTACGCGGCTATAAATTAACCCTTCGCGCAACCCCTTTTTGCTAATTTGAAAGCTCTTCGCCTGAACCGTTGCCATTAAAGTTCTAAATACTTCAAGGGCGATGCCAATAATGTCAGCCCGGTCGGAGGAAAGTCCATCCAATTGCTTTAGCTGCTCAAAAGTCAAAGTCTCTAAATAACTACTTATGTTGTTTAATTCACCCATTTCCATTTCATATTGATGTACTCC
>Ga0182745_1003422_pt1 | contig 13675 bp, 10 predicted proteins | sample eDN3rd30CKraftBY_FD_128523 | JGI IMG/M metagenome (GOLD analysis project Ga0182745, IMG submission 128523) | Enriched backyard soil microbial communities from Emeryville, California, USA - eDNA 3rd pass 30_C Kraft BY (version 2) (version 2) | ecosystem: Environmental > Terrestrial > Soil >...
ATGCTGGTCGAGCGGGTGCCGAATGCCGACAAGGTGGTGTTCTCGACGCACTGCCATGACGACCTGGGGCTGGCCGTCGCCAACTCGCTCGGCGGCGTCACCGGCGGCGCGCGCCAGATCGAATGCACCATCAACGGCATCGGCGAGCGCGCGGGTAACGCGGCGCTCGAGGAAATCGTGATGGCGATCAAGACGCGCAACGACGTGTTTCCCTACGCCACCAATATCGACGCCACCATGCTGACGCGCGCGTCCAAGCTGGTGGCCGCGGCGACATCGTTCCCGGTGCAGTACAACAAGGCCATCGTCGGCCGGAATGCCTTCGCGCATGAGAGCGGCATCCATCAGGACGGCATGCTCAAGAACGCGCAGACCTACGAGATCATGACGCCGGAGTCGGTCGGCGTGAAGCAGACCTCGCTGGTCATGGGCAAGCATTCGGGCCGCGCCGCGTTCCAGCACAAGCTGGTGGAGTTGGGCTACGAACTGGCCGACAACCAGATGCAGGACGCCTTTGTGCGCTTCAAGGCCTTGGCCGACCGCAAGAAGCAAATCTATGACGAGGACATCGAGGCGCTGGTCGACGAGGAAATCGCCACCGCGCATGACCGTGCCAAGATCGTGTCGCTCACGGTCATCGCCGGCACCATGGGCCCGCAGACTGCGACGCTCACCATCGATATCGACGGCAAGCACACCACGCACCAGGCGACCGGCAACGGTCCGGTGGACGCGATCTTCAACGCCATCCACGCCATCGTCCCGCACGAGGCCAAGTTGGAACTTTACCAGGTGCACGCCGTGACCGAAGGCACCGACGCGCAGGCCGAGGTGTCGGTGCGGTTGTCGTCCGAAGGGCGGTCCTTCACCGCCAAGGGCGCCGACCCTGATACTTTGGTCGCGTCGGCCAAAGCCTATCTCGGCGCGCTCAACAAGATGATGAGCAAGCGCGGCAAGACGCCGGGCATCGAGAAGCGCATCCACGCCAACGAAGTCGGCTAGTCTCGACCGCCTTCGATTTAGGCAAGTTCATAATTGATACCGCGTCCTTCGGGGCGCGGTATTTTTTTTGTTGCGATGCGGCCGTTTTCGCGTGGTTGGGCAGGGGCTTCGCCCTTGCCGGAGCGCAGGTTTTGGTGTCAATTTGTCACTGAGCGAGATTGTCGCAGATTAAGCAATAAGGCCGCAAACGGCCGCCCAAGGGAGGAATTGAGAATGTTCGAGATGTCCAAACGCCAGTGGCTTGTCGGCGCCGCCGCGGCCGCCGCTCTGCTCACCGCTCCGGCCGCTGCGCTGGCGCAGCAGCCCATCGTCATCAAGTTCAGCCACGTCGTCGCCCCGGACACGCCGAAGGGCAAGGGCGCCGAGAAGTTCAAGGAACTCGCCGAGAAGTACACCAACGGCAAAGTGAAGGTCGAAGTCTATCCGAACTCGACCCTCTACAAGGACAAGGAAGAACTCGAAGCGCTGCAGCTCGGCGCGGTACAGATGCTGGCGCCGTCGAACTCCAAGTTCGGCCCGATCGGCATCAAGGAATTCGAGGTGTTCGACCTGCCGTTCCTGCTGCCGAACCTCGACTCGCTGCGCAAGGTCACCGAAGGCCCGATCGGCAAGCGCATGCTCAAGCTGATGGACTCCAAGGGCATGGTGGGCCTCGCCTACTGGGACAACGGCTTCAAGCAGATGAGCGCCAACAAGCCGCTCAAGGTGCCGGCCGACTACAAGGGCCTCAAGTTCCGCATCCAGTCCTCGAAGGTGCTGGAAGCGCAGTTCCGCATCCTCGGCGCCGTGCCGCAGGTCATGGCCTTCTCGGAAGTCTATCAGGCGCTGCAGACCGGCGTCGTGGACGGCCAGGAGAACACCTGGTCGAACATGTACACCCAGAAGATGCACGAAGTGCAGAAGTTCATCACCGAAACCAACCACGGCTACATCGGCTATGTGGTGGTCGTGAACAAGAAGTTCTGGGACGGCCTGCCGGACGATGTCCGCACCCAGCTCGACAAGGCGATGGCGGAATCGACCCAGTTCGCCAACAACCAGTCGGCCAAGGAAAACGACGACGCCAAGGCTGAAGTCGTGAAGTCGGGCAAGACCACCATCATCACGCCGACCGCGGCGGAAACCGCCGAGATGCGCAAGACCATGGCGCCGCTTTACGACGACATGGGCAAGCGCGTCGGCAAGGATCTGATCGACGAGGTCGTCAAGACCGTCGGCGGCCAGAGCTGATCAAACGGAAGGAGCCGCGGCGCAATCCGCGGCTCCTTTCGCGTTCCGAGGGCAGGCGGGCCGGCGAAGGGGCGCTACCCGCTTTTCAATAACAAGATGAACGTCGCAATCGTCGCAAGACGAGACGAGCCCCCGTGATTGAACGAGGCGCCGATGTTTCTTCGCATCCTGGACCGGCTTGAGGAAATCCTGATCGCGACCCTGATCGCGGTCGCGACCGTCATCATTTTCGTCGCCGTTCTGCATCGCTATGCCGTCGGCGTTCCATGGCTCTATCCGCTGGTCTTCGACATCAACCTGACCTGGGCGCAGGAGCTCTGCATCTACCTGTTCGTCTGGATGGCGAAGTTCGGCGCGGCCTATGGCGTGCGCACCGGCATCCATGTCGGCGTCGACGTGCTGGTCAATATGCTGGCGCCGCCGTCGCGCAAGAAGATCATTCTGTTCGGCCTGCTCGCCGGCGCGTTTTTCACCGCGATCGTCGGCACCATGGGCGCCAAATTCGTCATCGAACTTTATCCGACGGGGCAGGTCTCGCCCGACATGGAATTCCCGCGCTGGATCATCTTCCTCGCGGTGCCGCTCGGCTCCTACCTGATGTGCTTCCGCTTCCTCCAGGTCGCCTGGAATTACTGGTGGACGGGTGAACTGCCGCACCACGATCCGGGCCATGTCGAGGGCGTGGTCGAGAGTGAAGCCGCCGCCAAGGACCTGCGCGCCGAAGAGCTCGCCAGCACCCCGCCGAGGACGTAAGCGATGAACGCCGCCATTATCTTCGGACTGCTGATCACGCTGATGCTGACCGGCATGCCGATCTCGATTGCGCTCGGCCTGACCGTGCTCTCGTTTTTGTTCTTCCTGACCACGGTGCCGATCGAGTCGGTCGCCCTCAAGCTCTTCACCGGAATCGAGAGCTTCGAGATCATGGCGATCCCGTTCTTCATCCTTGCCGGCAACTTCCTCACCCATGGCGGCGTGGCCCGCCGCATGATCGCCTTCGCGGCCTCGATGGTCGGGCACTGGTATGGCGGCCTTGGTCTCGCGGCGGTCATCGCCTGCGCGCTGTTCGCCGCGATTTCCGGCTCGTCGCCGGCGACCGTCGTGGCCATCGGCTCCATTCTCATTCCGGCGATGGTGCAGGCAGGCTACCCGAAGCGGTTCGGCGCCGGCGTGATCGCGACGTCGGGCGCGCTCGGCATCCTCATTCCGCCGTCGATCGTCATGGTGCTCTATGCGGTCTCGACCGGTGGCAGTGTCGCGATGGACCCGGAAGGCAAGCGCGTGCTGTCGGCCTCGGTCGGTCAGCTGTTCATGGCCGGCGTCATCCCGGGCCTGATGCTGGCGTTCCTCCTTGGCGTCACGACTTTCTACCGCGCCTGGAAGAACGACTATCCGCGCATGCCGTGGGCCGACTGGGTCGCGCGCTTCAAGGCCTTCCGCGAGTCGATCTGGGGCCTGTTGCTGATCGTGCTTGTGCTCGGCGGCATTTATGCCGGATTCTTCACGCCGACCGAAGCGGCGGCGGTGAGCGCGGTCTACGCCTTCGTCATCGCGGTGTTCGTCTATCGCGACATGAAGCTGTCCGACGTGCCCAAGGTGCTGCTGTCATCGGCCAATATGAGCGCGATGATCCTCTACATCATCACCAATGCGGTGCTGTTCTCGTTCCTGATGACCAGCGAACAGATCCCGCAGTCGATGACGGCCTGGCTCAAGAGCAGTGGCATCGGCTGGGTCGAGTTCCTGATGATCGTGAACATCATCCTGCTCGTTGCCGGCAATGTGATGGAGCCGTCGTCGATCGTGCTCATCACCGCGCCGATCCTGTTCCCGATCGCGGCCAGTCTCGGCATCCATCCGGTGCACCTCGGCATCCTGATGACCGTGAACATGGAGGTCGGCCTGTGCCATCCGCCGGTCGGGCTCAATCTCTACGTCGCATCCGGTATCGCCAAGATGGGCATAACCGAACTGACGATCGCGACATGGCCATGGCTGATGACCATGCTCGGCTTCCTCATCATCGTGACCTATGTGCCGGAGATATCGCTGTGGCTGCCGCGCATGCTGGGGATGCTGTAGGCTCTGCGGGCGGGCTATCCTGAAATGAAAAAGCCGCGCCCGGGGGCGCGGCTTTTTATATGGCTGGCGGCTTATCCGAAGTCCCGCTTGGCCTCGTTGAGCAGGTTCGGATCGCCCATCGGCGGCGGCGCCTCGTCGCCGCGATACTCGGCGACTGCCTGAGGCGTGGCGATGGATTTGTGCCGCCAGATGCCGGCGATCGTCACCGGCACGACGATAACCGCAGCGGCCGTGGCCCAGGACGCGCTGGGGTGGAACATGACCACAAGCGAGACCGCGGCCAACGCCAGACGGATCGGTATGTCGATGGCCGCCTGCTGCATGAAGCGCCCGAACATCGCCAGCGTGATGCCGCAGATGCCGATCAACAGCAGCGCGGTGGCGATGATCTGCGGCCAGCCGGTCGTCACCACGACGTCGGAGCGGGTGAAGATCGCGAAGGTCATCAAGGTGATCGGCAAACAGATCTTCAGGGCTTCCCACATCGTCCGCATGAACGAGGCCTGGGCGATTCTCGCCGTGACCGCCGCGGTCAATGAGGTTGGCGGCGACAGTTCGCCCCAGATCGAGATCAGGAAGATGAAGAAGTGCGCCACCCATGGGTTGACGCCGAGCTGCTGCAGCGGCCCGACGATAACGACTGCGCCGATGATGTAGGTCGCGGTCGGCGGCAGGCCGGCGCCGACCAGCCAGCCGAAGAGATAGGCCATGCCGATCATTGCCATGAGGTGCCAGGCGCCGAGATCGAGCAGGGTTGCGCCCATGCGGTTGATGAAGCCGGTGACGGTGAACAGGCCGATCATGATGCCGAGCGTGGCCAGCAGCAGCGTCAGGTACGAGGTCATGTCGGCGTGGGTTTCGAGGCACAGCCGGGTATTCGCCAGCAGCGACTGCGGCACGACCTCCGGATCTTTCAGTACGTATTTGAAGTACAGGAAGTTCGCCAGCAGGACGGCGTACATGGCGCCGGCAGTGTAGATCGCCGCGAGCAGTTCGCCGGTGCCCAAATAGCCGAGATGGTAGATGAGGAACAGCACGCCGCCGAAGAAGATCGAAGTCTTGGCGCGGTCGTAGGCCGGCAGCGGCGGCGCCACGATGGCGTCGGACGGCAGCAGGCGCACGCACAGCAGATAAACGGCCAGCGCCAGCGCGATGTAATAGGTGATGGCCAGCGCGAAGCCGCGCGCCACCACGTCCCAGTAGGGCACGCCCATGAACTCGGACATCAAAAATGCGCCGACGCCCATCAGCGGCGGCATCAGCAGGCCGCCCATGGAGGCCGCGGTTTCGACCGCGGCGGCGAAGGCCGGCGGCACGCCGTAGCGTTTCATCAGCGGGATCGTGATGCTGCCGACGACCACGGCGTTGGCCGAGCCGCTGCCGCTGATCATGCCGACCGAGAGCGAGCCGAGCACGGCCGTTTGCGGCACCATCTGGCGCGAGCGGCCGGCGAGCTTGCGCATCACGTTGATCATGGCGCTCTGCGCGCCGAAGCCCTGCGCCGCCGCCGCGAGCAGCAGGAAGGCCGCGATCAAGGTCAGCGCCAGCTGGCCGTAGATGCCATAGATGCCGGTGGAGAGTTCGACCGTGCTGGACGTAACGACGCGATAGAACGACGTGCCGGGATGCCAGAAGAAATCGACCGGGCTGAGATAGCCGTACAGCGTGTAGACGATGAGAACGAGGTTGATCCAGAACAGCGCCGGATGCGCGAGGCGCGACAATTCCATCACCAGCAGAAACACCAGAAGCCCGACGATGAAATCCTGCGTGGTGTAGGAGCCCTGGCGATAGATCGCGATGTCTTCGAACTCCCACCAGAAATGCCAGAACGCATAGGCGCAGATGCCGAGATAGACGACGACGATGATGTCGTTGACGCGTGGCGGCAGGAATTTGTAGAGGTAGTTCTCCCGGTACATGAACAGGATCTGCAGGGTCAGCGCGATCGACATGACGTGCGCGACGAGTTCCTGCGGCCCGCCCGAGCCCGTGTAGAAGTACCAGGCCAGCCAGGAAAACTGGATCAGCGAGAAAACCAGGATCAGGTTCGTCAGGCTGAATTGCCGCTTGATCTGCGCGCTCGTCATGTCGTCCCCACGTCAGATAGATTGTCGTTGGCGGTCTTGTTGCCGCTTTGCATTTTTGCCGGTGGCGGCGCCGTCGCAGGCGCTCATGCCGGCGCAACCCTGCCGGCACGCAAACATGCGCGGGGCGGAAGCTCGCGTTGACCGCAATCCTCCGCCCCGTTCGTCGTCTTATGCGATCAGCCGGCGCTGCTCGCGATCTTCCACTTGTCGTTCCAGGCGTTGTGTTCCTTCAGGAACTTGGCGAGGCCGGCATGGACGGGGATTTCCGGATTGGCGTTGATGCCCTGGACCTGCATGCCGACGAAGTCCTTGGCCATCGGCGCGAAGCCGGGTTCGGACTTGGCGAGCGTCGCGGCGTTCTTGTTGAAGGCATTCAGCAGCTTGTAGACCACATCCTCCGGCATGTCGGCGCGCAGGTTGTAGGCGAACAGGATCGGAACGCCCTGAATGGTCTTCACGCCGACATCCTTGGCGAACACCTTGGGATCGACTTCGTTGATGCCGAGGCCGGCGGCTTTCAGCTTGGCGACCTCATCCGGGCACGGATTGACGATGGCCAGATCCATGCGCACTTCGGTCTCCTTCCAGTACGGCACCAGCGAGGCGCCTGACGTGGTGTAGGCGACCGAGGCGGCGATAGTGCCGCCCTTGAGCGCGTCGGACTGTGTCTTGGGATCGATCTGGACGTGCTTGAAGTCGTAGCCCAGCGCCTTGTACATGCGCTGGAAGTTGAGCCAGTTCATGAAGCCGGCGGGCGTAAAGAAGGTCGGCTTGCCGCTGAGATCCTTCAGGCACTTGTACTGGGACGCCTTATCGGCGGCGACCGCCATGAAGGATTCCATCGGATAGGCGTACCAGGAGTGAACCAGCTTGCCCTTGGCCGGCGTGTAGTTCTTGAACCCGCCGTCGCCTTCGTACAACTGGGTCATGCCGACGTCGGCGGTGTAACCGATCTCGCCGGTGCCATCCATCGCGGCCTTCATGGCGGCGATGGTGGACGGGTAAGGGTTGACGGTGACGGTGTACTCGCCGCCGAGCGCTTCCTCGGCGACCTTCGCCATCGTCGCCGCGACCTTGTAGCCGTAGGAGTCGATGCTCGAGGTCGCCCAGCGGATCGATTTGCGCTCCTGCGCATCGGCCGCTTGCGGCAGCGACAGCAGCGCAGCGATGACCGCGGCGGATGCCGCGAGCGAATACATTTTGAGTCTGGCCTTCATTGTGGTCCCTCCGTTGTCGCGCTGGTTTTTGATCGCCCTTGTGCGGGCTTTGCGCTGGTATCGGGGGATATCATTACGGACCGGAAGCGGAGTGCCTACCGGGAACTTGCCCTTGGGGGGTGCGCGAATGCGCGCAGGGGGCGGTACCATAGTGGACCGGGTTGCCCGCCAGACGTTGCCGAGATGAACGGCCGTCCATCTACATTGCCATCATTTAATGTCGGAATGACCGCTAAGTCGCGCAGGAGCCGCAGGTTTTTGCCCGTGGTCGGCGTTGAATAGTCATCACTCGAACTGATCACCACGGAGGTGGCTATGTTGAAGTACGTTCTCGCCGGCACCACGGCTCTCGCGATTGCCGGAGGCTCCCTTGCTTACGCCCAGAAGGGTCCCGATGGCGGCAAAGGCGCCGAACGCTGGCGTCCAACGGCGGAGGATATGGCGGCGTTCGGCGATGCGCGCATCGCCGGGCTGAAAGCCGGTCTCAAGCTCACGCCCGAGCAAGAGAAGAATTGGCCGGCCGTGGAGACCGCGCTGCGCGATTTCACCAAGCAACGCTCGGAGCGGTTCGCGGCCCGCGCCTCCGCTGACAGGTCGGCCGACAAGCCGGTCGACCGCTTCGATCGCCTGAGCCAGCGCGCCGACGCGATGGCGCAACAGGGCGCTGCGCTCAAGAAGCTCGTTGATGCGGCTGGCCCGCTCTACAAGAGCCTCGATGAGCCCCAGAAGAAGCGTTTCTGGGCGCTGGCGAAGCTCGGCGGCGAGCGCGGCGGCTGGCAGCGCGGACATCATCGCGGCCACGACCGGATGCATCACGGACCGCGCGGATCGATGGGTGGCCCCGGCGGCCCGGGTTCGGACGCGCCGCGCCCGCAGTAACGACGGGCAGGGTGCCAGCCGGCGCCCGGCCCAGACGCGAAGTGGATGGCCTGCGACCGCCTCTCGCCGAGGACCGCTCCCATCCCAGAAACCGCCGGGTTCGCCCGGCGGTTTTTGCGTTGTGGATCGAGGGGTTAGCGGGCCGCTGCCGGTGGTGATCAACGCTTGCCATGGCGGGATCGCTTTGCTACAGGACGGCCTCGCTTGAGCGGCCTTCGAAGCCGTTTTGGCGCTCCGGGCGCTTAGCTCAGTTGGTAGAGCAGCTGACTCTTAATCAGCGGGTCGTAGGTTCGATCCCTACAGCGCCCACCATTTCCCCGGAAAAATCTGGCTGATTTTGCGGTGACGGCACACGGCCGTCTCCGCCGTGCCCTCTGTCGGGGACCCCTAAACGCGGCTGTACACGTCTTCCAGGCGCTCGATATCGTCTTCGCCGAGATAGCTGCCGGTCTGCACCTCGATGAGCTCAAGCGGAATCTTGCCCTTGTTGGCAAGACGATGCACCGCGCCGATCGGGACATAGATCGATTCATTCTCGTGCACGGCTTTCACGGCCTGCTCGAGGGTCACCTCGGCGGTGCCGCTGACCACGACCCAGTGCTCGGAGCGATGGCGGTGACGCTGCAGCGACAGCACGCCGCCGGGCAGGACGACGATACGCTTCACCTGGAAGCGCTCGCCCATGTCGATCGACTCGTAATAGCCCCACGGCCGGTGCACGCGGCGATGCACCACCGCTTCCGGGCGCTTGTCGGCTTTCAGTTTGGCGACGAGGTCCTTGACCTCCTGCGAGCGCGCGCGGGGCACCACCAGCGTGGCATCGGCGACACTGACGACGACCAGATCCTCGACGCCGATCAGCGTGGTGAGGCGGCCTTCCGAATGCACGACGCAGTTCTTGGCGTCCATGAGGGCGACCGGGCCTTGCAGCACATTGCCGCTCGTATCGGTCGGAGCGATGTCGAAGAGGGCATCCCAACTGCCGATGTCGGACCAGCGGAAATTGCCGGTCACCACCGCAGCGCGATCGGTGCGCTCCATGACGGCATAGTCGATCGACTTCTGCGGTGAGCGGGCGAAGGCCCCGGCATCGAGGCGGACGAAGCCGAGGTCGGTGTTGGAGCGGGCGACGCTGTCCTCGACGGCGCTCGCCATGTCCGGCTCGAGCCGTTTAAGCTCGTCGAGCAGCACGTCGGCACGGAACAGGAAGTTGCCCGAATTCCACAGATAGCCGTCCTGCACATAGCGCGCGGCGGTGGCCAGGTCCGGCTTTTCGACGAAGCTTTCGACTTCCGCGGTCGTCGTGCCGTCGATCGGCTTGCCCGGTCGGATATAGCCGAAGCTGGTCTTCGGCTCGGTCGGCTTGATACCGAAGGTGACGATGCGGCCGCGGTCGGCGGCGGCGCGTCCGGCGACGCAGGTTTTGCGGAAGTCTTCCGGGTCGAGGACGATGTGGTCGGCGGCCAGCGCCAGCACGACGGCCTGCGCATCGCGCATCAAGGTAATGGCGGCGCCGGCGGCGATGGCCGGGCCGGAGTCGCGGCGCATCGGCTCGATGACGACGGTGACGTCGATGCCGAGTTCTTCGGCCTGACGGCGGGCGAAGAAATGGAAGTCGGGGCCGGTGACGACGATCGGCGTGCCGAACTCGGGGCCCCGGACGCGCAGCAGGGTCTCCTGATAGGTCGAATGCTTGCCCATCAGCGGCAGGAATTGCTTCGGCAGCGCGTCGCGGGACACCGGCCACAGCCGCGTTCCGGCACCGCCGGCGAGGAGAACGGGAACGATCGGGGAGGCCATCATCATCCTTGTTTCGTGGCGCCGCTGCGCAATGCCGTCCGCATGACGGGATAGCCGCGCAGGCCGATTTTACCAAGGGCTATTCAAAATCGTGCCCAGGGTCGGGTAACGGGCATTGCGCTAAGATGCTACCATGGGGTGCATTGGTGTTGAAGGCGGCGCATGGGTTCGTGCCCGCCGTCTCGGCAGCGAATGGCCACAAATAACGGATCTAGCCGAATGCAGGTCAACCGTTTCGAAATCGACGGGCCGCTTGTCCTGACTCCAGGTCGGCACGCGGATGATCGCGGCTGGTTCGCCGAGACGTTCAGGGCGGATTGTTTTCAGGCAGAGATCGGTCCGGCATCGTTCGTCCAGCACGGCCGGTCGCGATCGAACCTGAAGGGAACGGTGAGAGGGCTTCATTTCCAGGTGGAGCCGGCGGCTCAAGGCAAGCTCATCCAAGTGCTGCGTGGGCGGATTTTCGATGTCGCGGTCGACTTGCGATCGACATCGCCGACATACCGCAGGCACGTTGCTGTGGATCTGTCGGCTGACGATGGCCGACAGCTATGGCTGCCCGTCGGCTTCGCTCACGGCTTCTGTACGCTCGAGGACGATTGCGAGGTGGCGTACATGATGACCGACTATTACAGCGTCGAGCATGAGCGCGGCCTTCGCTGGAACGATCCGGCGCTCGGCATCCAATGGCCGGTTCAGGCCGACCGCGCCATTCTCTCGGCGAGAGACGGGCAGCACCCTTTACTTGCCGACCGCGCCACCGAATTTTTCTGAGGTGCCGGCCGCATCGCAGTCGCGCTGCGGGCCATGCGGCATCCGCGCGAATGTTGGGTGAAACTGTCGCCGTTCATCTTGACCGGCTTGCAACGGCGGTGCTCAATCGCGATAGGGGCGAGGCATTCATGAAAAGTGCCGTATATTTACGGACGGCGGCGGTGATTGCCGCGGTGACCGTACTTGCCGGTTGCGGCGCGAGCCCCATAACGATCGCCAGCGACGATGCCGCTTTGTGCCGATACGCCGCAGAGGCCGGCAGCGCCGAATCCGTCGATGCGTGCCGCGGTCGCCTCGTTAGCCAGCACCGAATTCGGACCGCCGCCGCTGCGAGCCGCATTGAGGGCTATGCCTTGCTGAATACGCCGGCGCCGCCGACGGCGGTTGCCGATCAGTGCAACAAGCCCGGCGCGCCGAAAGAGTGCGAGACGGGCGACGTGACGGGCACGATCAAACGCGATCCCGCGAAGTGACGCGCCGCCGCGCCAGCGAATACAAGAAGCTGGAGCTCCGGCTTTCATTCCATAAAAGCCGGAAAAAGCTTTAGTAGGTGGCGCTGGCTTGCGCCTCGCCGCGTGGCATGCCGGCGGCGATCAGCAGTTCATTTATTTCTTTTGCCCGCGTCAGATAAACCGCGCTGGCATTTTTCTTCGGCAGCGAGACGTTCGCTGCCGTGGTGCCGGGGCGCAGCTTCATGCCTTCGGCGAGCGCGGCCTTGGCCTCGTCGAAGCGGCCGAGGCGTTGATAGGCGGCGGCCAGCAGAAAGTGCGTGCGGCCGGTGCCGGGGGTGACCGCGAGCGAGCGCTCGAGCCAGGATAAGGCCTCTTCGCTGCGGTCCATGAGTATATAGGCCTGTCCTACTCCGAGCAGCCACGTCCAGCGCGATACCTGTGGCGTGTCGTAGCGATCGGCCAGCATGTAAGCCGCCAGCGCGTCGTCGAAGCGGCCGAGTTGGACATGTGTCAGGCCGAGATGAAACAGCACGAGGCCGTCCCATGGATTCTGTCTGAGCGCCCTGGCGCAGGCGACCAGGCTGTCGACGAAGTGGTTGGTCGCGGTCAGCAGCCGGCAGCGGCCCTGCAGGAGGGGCAGGTAATTAGGCTCGAGCTTCAGCGCGCTCTCCAGGAGCTCGCCCGCCCGCGCCGCCGCTTGATCGGCCTCGGCTCCGGTGAACCAGGCGGTCTGGATGCCGCGCAGCAATTGCGTTGCCAGTTCGGCTTTCAGGTCGGTATTGGCGGGATCCTCGGCGAGGCCCTTCTCCAGCATTCCCAGTGAGGCCCTGAATTTCTCCGGCGAGGTGCGGTTGATGAAAGCCTGCGCCTGGTCGATCACCACGGCCGCGTTGCCGGGGCGGCTCTTGTTGTTCTCGAATGCATTGAGCTTCGCCGCCGCGGGATAGCCAACGCCAGCGGTAATGCGCGACTGCTGCAACGCGACATCGCTGCCGCCGGCATCGACCGCAAACGTCGTGGACCAGCGCACCTCGTCGGTGGAGGCATTGACGATGCGGGCCTGGACGTTCCAGGTCCCGTTCGACTTCTGCAGTTCGCCGCGCAGCACATAGTCGGCATGTGCCGCCGGTGCTGCCGCGACGCCATTCTCCGGCCGCGGCGCCAGCACGCGGATGTCGGGGATTCGCGACAGGCCGTTGACGAGCTGTTCGGTCACATTGGCTGCCATCAGCGCCACCTGCGGATCGCCGCTGCCATCGCCAAAGGGCGACACGGCGATGGTCGGCTCGGTCCGGGCGGCGCGCTGGCCGAAGAACGGCGCTGCGACCGCCAGCCCGATCGCGAAAACGGCGAGTCCCGCCGCGGCCAGAGCGACGGTGCGCGGCGCCGGACGCCGCCGCCCGGCCGGCAGCGGAAGGGGGGCTGGGGCGGAGATGGCCTCTGTCGCCGGACGCGACTCGGCGGCGGGCGGTGTCGGAGTGGTGGTCTGCAACTCTATCGACGGCGTCGCAACGGTTTCAACTTCGGCGTCAAGCAAATAGCCGCGGCCGGAGATGACCTTCAGAATCTGACGGCGCTCGTCGCCGATCGCGGCGCGGATTTCGCGGACGCACTGGAAGAGGCTGTCCTCGCTGACCACTACGCTCGGCCACACCGCATTCATGAGCTCCTGCTTGCCGACCACACGGCCGGCATTCGAGGCAAGAAACTGCAGCATCGTGAACGGCTTGGGCCGAAGCCGCACGGCTTCGCCATCGGGCCGGCGCAGGTCGGCGCGCTGGCTGTCGATTTCAAATCCGGCAAAGCGAAGCACGGTGCTCATCGCTGTCCTGGTCGTCCGATCCCGGCTCGCGGCCGCCACTATCAGGAAAATTTCAGAATGTCTTCGGTCCGCGCCCCAAGACACTCAACCTAAGGGTATGAAAATATTAGCGAACTGTTAACCACTAAGGCGCGCGCAGCCGCGTCGACGGGGAAGAGGTCAGGTTTCGGACGGGGCGTTAGCGCCATCGGTAGCGGGTAGCACATCCTGCGGCGATGGCGGTATTGCCGTCAATTCAATGTTGAATTCACATTCAACATCGGAGCCGTCCGGTGCCAGCGAGACTCCCCGCCGTCATCCGGTTGCCGCCGCCTTGGCCAGGGCAAG
>Ga0182745_1003423_pt1 | contig 13674 bp, 12 predicted proteins | sample eDN3rd30CKraftBY_FD_128523 | JGI IMG/M metagenome (GOLD analysis project Ga0182745, IMG submission 128523) | Enriched backyard soil microbial communities from Emeryville, California, USA - eDNA 3rd pass 30_C Kraft BY (version 2) (version 2) | ecosystem: Environmental > Terrestrial > Soil >...
CCGGATGCTCCGGCGCTTCGCCCGCGGCCAGGGGTGGATCGAGCGCCGGAGCCTGCCGGCACCAGCCGCGGACCGCCGGGAGCTCGGCGGCCAGCTCGTCCGCTTCGGGTCCGTCGGGGTGGCCAGCACCCTGCTCTTCTCGGTGCTGTTCGCTGCCCTCTACGGCCCCATCGGCGCCACGGCGGCGACGATCGGCGCCCTCGCCATCTCATCGGCGGCGAACACCGCGGCGAACCGCCGGCTCACGTTCGCCCGGCGCGGCCCGAGCAGCCGGCGCCGCCACTGGACGGCGGCCGCCGCCCTCTCGCTGCTGCCGCTCGCCTCCTGCCTCGCCGCCCTGGCGGTGGCAGCGGCGGCCGGCGTCACCTCGACCCTCGGCCTGCTCGTGCTCCTGACGGCAGCGAACGTCCTCGCCACCGCCGTCCGCTTCGTCGGCCTGCGGCGTTCGATGGGACGCTGACCGAGATGCGCCGCCTGCGGCAGCTGCTGCGCTCCAGCACCGTGTCGATCGTCGCCACCACCACGAGCCTCGTCGTGCTGGGCGCGCTGGTGACGACGCAGGCGGTGTCGCCGGGCTGGGCGAACCTCGCCGCCACCGCCGTGGGCACCGTGCCGACCTTCGAGCTGAACCGCCGCTGGGTCTGGCACCGCCAGGACGCCGCGTCCACCAAGCGGGAGGTGATCCCGTTCGCGGCGCTGTCGGTCGCCGGGATGGCGCTTTCGACCGCGGCCGTCAGCCTCGCCGGCCGCTGGAGCGACCACGCCGGCCTCACCGGCGCCGGCCAGGCCCTGGCCGTCCAGGGCGCCGACGTCGCCGCCTTCGGCACGCGCTGGCTCGCCCAGTTCGTGATCCTCGACCGCATCGTGTTCGCCGACCACGCCCGCGTCGGGCAGGATCGGCGAGTCCCCGTCGTCTCCCGGTGATCGCATGACCCTTCGCACACGGCTGGTGGTGGCGCTCGTGGCGCTGTCGACGGTGGGGCTGGCGGTGTTCGGCGTCTCGACCTACACCCTCTACCAGCGCTCGCTCGCGAAGCAGCTCGACCAGGATCTGGCGGCCAACTCGCTCGGCCAAGCCGGCCGCCTCGCCCGCGACGCGGTCCAGGGCGCCTTCGATCCCTCGAGCTGCACCTCCGACAGCAGCACCACCACCACGGAGGATGTCGTCGTGCCTCCGGACCTCGACGGGGGCACCAGCGTGCCCGGTGGCGCCCTCGACGCCTACGCCGAGCTGCGGTCGAGCGACGGGAACGTCCTCGCGTGCGCCGTCCCGGTGTCGTCTGACAGCCGCCCCGACCTCCCCGATGACCTCCACGTCGAGCCGGGCCAGATGGAGTACCTGACCGTTCGTTCGACCGAGGGCTCGGGCACCTGGCGCGTCCTCGCGCGGGTCGCGGACTCCGGCGGTCCGGCGACGACGCAGTTCCGGAGCCCCGACGGCGACCTGGTGGACCGGACCCAGACGCTCGGTGCGCTCGAGGGGGCCACCGTCGTCACCGCCGTGCGCACCGCCGGCTTGGAGGAGTCCCTCGCCCGCCTCGTCCGCATCGAGCTGGTCGCGGCGGTCCTCCTGCTCACCGCGCTGGGCGGCGGTGCCTGGTTCATCCTCCGGCGCGGCTTGCGCCCGCTCGAGGAGATGGCGGACTCGGCCGCCACCATCACGGCAGGTGACCTGTCGGAGCGCGTGGAGCCGGCCGACGGCCGGACCGAGGTCGGCCAGCTGGGCTTGGCCTTGAACACGATGCTCGACGGCATCGAGGACTCGTTCCGCGAGCGCGAGGCCACCGAGCAGCGGCTCCGCCAGTTCCTCGCCGACGCATCGCACGAGCTGCGCACCCCGCTGACCTCGATCCAGGGCTTCGCCGAGCTGTTCCGCCTGGCCGCCCAAGGCGAACCGAACGACCTGGAGCGGCTCGACCTCCCGGTCGTGCTCGCCCGCATCGAGCAGGACGCCGACCGCATGAAGGCGCTGGTCGAGGACCTGCTGCTGCTCGCCCGGCTCGACGCCCCCAAGGCCGTCGACCCCGTCGCGCTCGACCTCGCCGTCTTGGCGGCCGAGGCCTGCAGCACGGCCGCCGCCCTGCAGACCGACCGGACGATCTCGCTCGAAGCGCCCGAGCCGGTGCCGGTTCGAGGCGTCGGCGACCACCTCCACCGAGCCATCGTCAACCTGGTCGCCAACGCGGTGAAGCACACGCCGCCGGGAACGCCGATCGAGGTCACGGTGGCCGCCAACGCGACCACCCGCCACGCGAGCGTCACGGTCCGCGACCACGGGCCCGGCCTCGACGACGACGCGCTCGCCCACGTGTTCGACCGCTTCTGGCAGGCCGACGCCGCCCGTGCCGGCGCCGGGTCCGGGCTCGGCCTGTCGATCGTGGCGGGCATCGCCGCCGAGCACGGCGGTCAGGCCACGGCGTCGAGCGCCCGAGACGGCGGCGCCGTGTTCACGATCGAGCTGCCCCTCGCTCCCGCTCCCGCTCCCGCTCCCGCTCCAACGACGGCAGCGACGGCAGCGACGGCGCCTCCGACCGACCCGACCGACCCGGCGTCGAGGACCGTCAGCGGGACGTGAGCCAGGCGGCGGCCAGCTCGTCGCGGCGCGCCTCCCACTCCTCAGACGTGATCGCGTACCGGACGTGGTCCTCCCACACGCCGTTGATCTCGAGGTAGCGGACCGCGGTGCCCTCGTTGCGCAGTTCGAGCTTCTCGACGACGCGCCGGCTGGCGGTGTTGCGGGGGATGATCGACACCTGGATGCGGTGGAGGTGCAGCTCCTCGAAGGCGAACCGGGCGAGGACCACCACCGACTCCGGCATCAGGCCCTGGCCCGCCCACCTCTCGTCGACCCAGTAGCCGACGTAGGCGTTCTGGAACGGACCTCGCTGGATCGACGACAGGTTGATCTCCCCGCAGAACACCCCGTCGACGAAGATCCCGAAGCCGTAGCCGCTGCCGAGCTGGCGCTCGCGCTGGCGGGCGCTGCACCGCACGGCGAAGGCGTCGCGGTCCTGGGTGGTGTCGGGCTGGTGCGGGAGGCGCTGCGGCTCCCACTTCAAGAGCCAGTCGGCGCAGCGGACGCGGACCTCGCGCCAGGCGGAGAAGTCCGACAGCACGAGCGGCCGCAGCATGACCCGCCGGCCGAACAGGGTGCTGGTGCGCTCCACGGTCCTCCTCCCCCGGCGGTTCAGCGGGCGTCGCGGACGGCGGCGATGGCGGCGGGGTCCTCCAGCGAGGAGAGGTCGCCCGGGTCCTTGCCCACCGCGGTGGCCCGGATGGCGCGGCGCAGCACCTTGGCCGAACGGGTCTTGGGGAGGGCGTCGGTGAAGCGGACGACGCTGGGCTTGAAGCTCTTGCCGAGGGCCTCGGTGACCACGGCGACCAGCTCGGACCGCAGCTCCTCGGTCTCGGTCACCCCCGCTACGGGCACGACGTAGCACCAGAGGGCCTCGCCCTTGACCTCGTGGGGCACGCCGATGGCGGCGGCCTCGGCGACCGCGGGGTGGGCGACGAGCGCGGATTCGACCTCCGCCGGCCCCAGGCGCTTGCCGGCGATCTTGATGGTGTCGTCGCTGCGGCCCCGCAGGTACCACTGGCCGTCCTCGTCGATGAGCGCCCAGTCGCCGTGCACCCACACGTCGGGCCAGCGGTCCCAGTAGGTCTCGAGGTAGCGCTCGGGGGCCTGCCACAGGCCGCGGGTCATGCCCGGCCACGGCGTGGTGCACACCAGCTCGCCGACCTCGCCCCGCACCGGGTGACCGGAATCGTCGAACACGTCGACGCCCATGCCGAGGGCCGGACCGCCGAGCGTCATCGGCGTGAGCGGCTGGACCGGGTGCGGCGACAAGAAGCAGGCACCGACCTCGGTACCGCCCGAGATGTTGATGACCGGGCACCGCCCGCCGCCGACGACGTCGGAGAACCAGCGGTACGGGGTCTCGTTCCACGGCTCGCCGGTGGACCCGAGGATGCGCAGCGCGGACAGGTCGTGGGCGGCGACGGGCTCATCGCCGTGGGCCATCACCGCCCGCACCAGCGTGGGGCTGATGCCCAGGATGGTGACGGCGTGGTCCTCGAGGAACGACCACAGCCGGTCGGTCTCCGGGAAGTCGGGGGCACCCTCGAACAAGCAGACCGTGGCGCCGTTGGCCAGCGTGCCGACGATCTCCCAGGGCCCCATGATCCAGCCGAAGTCGGCGAACCAGAACAGGCGGTCGCCGGGGCGGCAGTCGAACTGGAACGCCACCTCCTCGGCGATCTTCACGGTGAACCCGCCGTGCACGTGGACCGAGCCCTTGGGCTTGCCCGTGGTGCCCGAGGTGTAGGCGATGAACAGGGGGTGCTCGCTGTCGACGGCGACCGTGGGGACGTCGACGTCGGACGGCTGCGGCCAGCTGAGCGTGGTGACCCCCCGGTCCACCGAGGTCTCGACCGGGCCGATCCGCGGCACCACCACCAGGGTGTCGACGGTGTCGACGGCGGCGATGGCCTCCCGGGCGGTGGCGAGCATCGGCACCGGCTTGCCCCGGCGGTAGAAGCCGTCGGCGCACAGCAGCGCCTTGGCGCCCGCGTCCTCGAGCCGCACCGCGATGGCGTCGGCCCCGTAGCCGGAGAAGACCGGCAGGAACATCGCCCCGAGCTTGGCGACGGCGAGGGCGGCGACCACGGTCTCCACGAGCATCGGCAGGAAGATGCCGACGGCGTCGCCGGCGCCGATCCCCCGCTCGCGCAGCAGCGCGGCCAGGGCGCACACGTGGCGGTCGAGCTCGGCGTAGGTCAGGACCCGGGTCTCGCCGTCCTCGCCCTCCCAGCGCACCGCTTCGGCACCAGGCGACTCGGCGACCCAGCGGTCCAAGCAGATGGCGGTGAGGTTGGTCTTCCCGCCCGTGAACCAGGTGGCCCACGGGACGCCCCTCGACGTGTCGAGCACCTGCTCGTACGGCGTGGAGAAGGGGATGCCCAAGAACTCGACGACCTCGCCCCAGAACCAGGCCGGTTCGGCGATGGACCGGGCCAGCAGCTGGTCGAAGGTGTCGATCCCGTGCACCGCCTGGAACCGTCCGACGTTGGTCTCGGCGACAGCAGCAGGATCAGGGGTCCAGATCGGGGTGGTCATCGGCCTCGCACGGTAGTAGCTCGCCTGTCGCTCGATGCCGTTTCGGCGCGGAGGTCGAGCACCGGGTCACGGCATGGGGGCCGGGTGGGGTGGCGGCGGCGACCGCCGCTCCTGTCGCCGCCGAGCCCGCCACTCCAACCGGTCGGCGATCGAGAGCGCCGACGCCGCGATCAGGCAGGCGCCGCCCGGTGCCAAGAAGATGCCGACCGACAACAGCGAGGCGAGCAGGCCGAGCCCGCAGAAGACGCCGACGAGGAGGCCGCCGGCGACGCCGCCGAAGCGGATCAGGCCCACGGCGGCGATGCTGAAAACCACGACGATCTGCACGATGCGAACGCCCGCCGCGTGGTCGTGCTCCCAGATCGACACGTGCCGGGTGACCTCGACCTCCTGGCCCGAGGGGGTGCCGGCGGTGCTCGACTCGGACCCGAGGGGCGCGAAGAGGATGACGGCGCACGAGGCCCACAGCAGGGCCACACCCACCAGCGCCACGACCGTGCTCAGCCTCCTCGCCGACGAGCGCGGGCGGGTGCTCACGAGGCGAGCAGGGACAGGGCGAGGCCGTTGAGGATGTCGGCTTCGCTGCAGACGATCTCATCGAGGCTCAAGCGGCGCATGATCGCCACGAGCGCGCAGCAGCCGCCGACGATGACATCGGCGCGCGCCTCCTCGAGGCCGGGGTTGTGGATGCGGTCGGCCCGGGACTCGGTGGCGAGCGTGCGGAAGACGTCCTCGGCGGCGTCCTTGGTGAGGACGAAGTGGTGGATGGCGCTGCGGTCGTAGACGGCCAGCCCCTGTTCGACGGCCGCCACGGTGCTCACCGTCCCTGCCAGGCCGATCACCGTCCGCACCTGGCCGAGGCCGGTGAACGCCCGCTGGACGTCCTCGAGCCAGGCATCCGTGTAGCTGATGGCCGCGGTGAGGTCCTCCGGCGCGGGCGGGTCGGTGGCGAAGAAGCGCTCGGTGAGGCGGACGCATCCGACGTCGAGCGAGAGCTGGCCGTCGATCGAGCCCTCCGGCCCGGTGGTGCCGATCACGAACTCGGTGGACCCGCCGCCCAGGTCGAACACGAGGAACGGGCCCAGCGCGGGGTCGACGTCGGCCGTGGCGCCCGCGAAGGAGAGCGCGGCCTCGTCGTCGCCCGACAGCAGCTCAGGCCGGACGCCGACGGCGGCATCGGCGGCATCGAAGAACACCTCGCGGTTCGCGGCGTCGCGGCTGGCGGACGTGGCAGTCATCCGCACCCGGCCGGGCACCACGCCCAGGTCGTCCATCACCGCGCGGTACTCGGCGAGCACCGAGACGGTCCGGTCCATCGCCTCAGCCGCGAGCGAGCCCGTCTCGTCGACGCCCTGGCCGAGCCGGGTGATCCGCATCAACCGCTCGACGGTCACGAGCGCGCCGTCGGCGGCCTGCTCGGCGACCAGCAGGCGCGTCGAGTTGGTCCCGATGTCGATGGCGGCCACACGCTCGGTCACGGGACGATCCTGTCACGGTCGCCGTCGCCGGAGGCCAGGTGGTCGGCGACCCACTGCCCGACCGGATCGTCGCCTCCGGCGAGCCACCAGCCGTAGTGGGCGTGCAGGCACTTGACGCCCACCCGCGTGCCACCGACCCCCGCTGACGGCGTCGGCCCATCCCACCCCACGGGCAAGGCGGCATCGCGCTCGGTGCGGTAGCGGTCGTGGGCGGCGGCGATCACGTCGAGGCCGACCTCGTCTTCGACCCGGTGCACCCCGCCGCGGCTCTCGATGCGGCTGACCATCGTCCGCTCGGGCTCGCCCAGGAGCCAGTACCGGGTCGGCATGGGCCGTCCGTCGTCGAGCAGCGGCTCGTTGCGGATCACGACCGGCGAGCCGTCGTGCACGTGGCGCACCACGACCGTGAAGGCCCCCTTGGGCGCCCGGCCGAGGAGTGCAGCCACCTGCGCCCGGTCGGCGTCGCTCGGGACATCGTCGACCACGACGGTCTCGGGGAGGGGATCGGCCATGGATCGAGGCTACGGCGGAGCGCAGCCGCCTCCCAGACGTGGTTCACGTCGGGGCGCAGCCCGACTGGTCGGCCAAGCTCACCACGGCGAACGGCGAGCCGGCGATGATCGCCGCCCTCGTCTCGAGCACCGGCTACGACGGCCGTTCGTGACGCTCCGGCCGGTCAGTAGCTCCGGGGCAGGCCGAGGACGTTGGTGGCGATGTAGGCCTGGATCAGTTCCTGGCTGACCGGCGCCAGGCGCATGAGGCGGGCCTCGCGCCAGTAGCGCTCGACGTGGTACTCGCCGGCGTACCCCATGCCGCCCAGGGTCTGGACCGCCTGGTCCGCGGCCCGGTACCCGGCCTCGGCGGCGAGGTACTTGGCGGTGTTGGCGGCCTCGCCGCAGGGCAGGCCGCTGTCGTAGCGCCACGCCGCCTCGCGGATGGCCAGCTCCGCCGCCCGCAGCTCCATGTGCGCTTGGGCCAGCGGGAAGGCGATGCCCTGGTTCTGGCCGATCGGCCGGTCGAAGACCACGCGCTCGTTGGCGTAGGCCACGGCCCGGCGCAGGGCGGCCCGCCCCGTGCCCAGCGCCTCGGCCGCGATGAGGATGCGCTCGGGGTTGAGCCCGTCCAGCAGGTAGCGGAACCCGTCGCCCTCGTCGCCCACGCGATCGGCCACCGGTACGGGCAGGTCGTCGTACACGACCTCGCACGACACGACGGCGTTGCGCCCGGCCTTCGGGATCGGGGTGATCTCCACCTCCGGCCGCACCCGCCCCGGCACCGGCACCGACCCCGGCCCCGACCCATGCCGAAGTTGGTGTGCGAACCGACCCTCTGCCTCGTTTCGCACACCAACTTCGGTCTGGGGGATCTGGAGGTCCGCGAGCAGGAGGGTCATGCCGTCGGTCGGCTTGGCGGCCTCGTCCCGTGGCGTCGTGCGCACCAGCAGGAGCACCTTCTGGCAGTGCGGCGCCTTCGTGGTCCAGACCTTCCGACCGCGGACGAGGTAGTGCGAGCCGTCGTCGGCGAGCACCGCCCGCGTCGTGATGCGCGACGTGTCGGTCCCGGCGTCGGGCTCGGTGACCCCGAAGCAGACGTGCAGCTCACCCGATGCCACCGCGGGCAGCACCCGGGCCTTCAGCTCGTCTGAGCCGTGCTTGATGACGGGACCCATCCCGAAGATCGACAGGTGGATGGCCGAGGCGCCGTTCATCGCCGCGCCCGAGGCCGCCACCTCCTCGACCACGATCGATGCTTCGGTGATCCCGCGCCCGCCGCCGCCGTACGCCTCGGGGATGGCGATGCCGATCCAGCCGCCGTCGGCCATCGCCCGGTAGAAGTCCCAGGGGAACTCGTGGTCGTCGTCGCAGCGGCGCCAGTAGCCGTCGTCGAAGTCCGAGCACGTTCGCCGCACGCCCTCGCGGATCGCCTCGTGATCGGGATCAGCCGCGAAGTCCATCGGCGCCGAACCTAGGCGAGGTCGTCTCAGTCAGCTCCGAAGACGCGCTCGACACCCGTGAAGGGCCAGCCGTCCGGAAGGCCGATCGGGTCGGTGGGTGCCGGGAGGATGTTGTACGCCTCTTCGCCCGGATGGACGTAGCCCAGCTCGCCGCGGGCCTGCTGCTCGATGTACTCGTCGTTCTCGAGCCGCTTCTTGGCGGCGTCGGTGGCGGACCGCTTCGCCTTGAGGTCGGCCAGCTCCTGTTGGGCAGCGGACGTCTCCTTGCGCTGGGCGAGCCACGACCGCGTGGGGAAGACCGCGAACAGCAGGACCGCCACCAAGAGCACGGTGACGATCAGCCCGGCGATGGCCCGGCGGCGGGCCTTGGCCTTCCCCCGCGGTGCCATCTAGCCCTTCGCCCCCTGGTTGAACGCGCTCCGGCCGAGGAACGCAGCAGCGTCGCCGAGCCCGTCTTCGATGCGCAGGAGCTGGTTGTACTTGGCGACCCGGTCGCTGCGGGCGGGAGCACCGGTCTTGATCTGGCCGCAGTTGGTGGCGACGGCGAGGTCGGCGATGGTCGCGTCTTCGGTCTCGCCGGAGCGGTGCGACATCACGGCGGTGTAGCGGTTGCGGTTCGCCAGGCTCACGGCCTCCAGCGTCTCGGTGAGCGTGCCGATCTGGTTGACCTTGATGAGGATCGAGTTGGCGCTGCCGGCCTCGATGCCCCGGGCCAGGCGGGTGGTGTTGGTGACGAACAGGTCGTCGCCCACCAGCTGGACCCGGTCGCCGATCTTGGCGGTGAGCGCCGCCCAGCCGTCCCAGTCCTCCTCGGCCATGCCGTCCTCGATGGACACGATCGGGTAGCGGTCGCAGAGGTCGGCCCAGTAGTCGGCCAGCTCCGCGCCGGAGAGGGTGCGGCCCTCGCCCTCGAGGACGTAGGCGCCGTCCTGGAAGACTTCGGACGAGGCCGGATCCAGGGCGATGGCGATGTCGGTGCCGGGCGTGAAGCCGGCCTGCTCGATGGCCTGGACCAGCAGCTTCAGCGGCTCCTCGTTGTCGGCCAAGTCGGGGGCGAAGCCCCCCTCGTCACCCACGGCGGTGGACAGGCCCTTGTCGTGGAGGACCATCTTGAGCACGTGGTACGTCTCGGTGCCCCACTGCAGCGCCTCGGAGAAGCTGGCCGCGCCCACGGGCATGACCATGAACTCCTGGAAGTCGACGTTGTTGTCGGCGTGGGCGCCGCCGTTGAGGACGTTCATCATCGGCACGGGCAGGACGTGGGCGTTGGTGCCTCCGACGTGGCGGTACAGCGGCACGTCGAGCTCGATGGCGGCGGCTTTGGCGATGGCGAGCGAGGCGCCGAGGATGGCGTTGGCGCCGAGGCGGGCCTTGTTGTCGGTGCCGTCGAGGTCGAGCAGGGCCTGATCGCACTCGCGCTGGTCGAGCGCGTCGCGGCCCTCGAGCTCGTCGTTGATCTCGCCGTTGACGTTGGCGACGGCGATGGTGACGCCCTTGCCGCCGTAGCGGTCGCCGCCGTCGCGGAGCTCCACCGCCTCGAACTGGCCGGTGGACGCACCGGAGGGGACCGCGGCGCGGCCGACGGCCCCGGAGTCGAGGAGGACCTCGACCTCGACCGTGGGGTTGCCACGGGAGTCGAGGATCTCGCGGCCGATGACGCTTTCGATGGTGCTCATTGCGGTGGTGGTGCTCCCGGAGACAGGTGGAGAAAAGCTACCTCTGGCCACCCATCCGTTCGGGGACGGGTTGACAACCCAAGGCAGGAGGATGAAGCCCACCCCACCAGCCCGCCCGGCGCAAACCGGGCAGCAGGTCAGCCCTCGACGGCTTGGGCCCGGTCCTTCAGGCGGGCGGCGGCGGCTCTCAGCTCGGTCTCGGGGTCGACGTCGGCGTTCGCCGAACGGGCCTCGGCCACCAGCGCCAGGAGCTGCCCGCCGAGCGTGGCGTCCCCCGGGTCAGGGGCGACGTCGAGCGAGGCCGCCTTCTTCACCACCTTCACCGCGTAGAGCAGGGCCGGGAGGTCGGCGGGCATGCCGTCGAAGATCGACGCCCGGCCCTTCTCCTCCTTCTTGATCTGCTCCCAGTTGGCCACGACGTCGTCGGCGCCCTCGACCTGCACCAGCCCGAACACGTGGGGGTGGCGGTGGACGAGCTTGTCGTGCACGCCCCGGGCCACGTCGCCCAGGCCGAAGAAGCCGGCCTCGGTGGCGAGCGTGGTGTGGAACACGATCTGGAACAGCAGGTCGCCCAGCTCCTCCTCGAGGTGCTCGTAGGCCGCGGGATCGGTGTCGGGGCCGCCGTCGCCCACCGCGGCCAGTGCCTCGAGGACCTCGTAGGTCTCCTCGAGCAGGTGGCGGGTGAGCGTGCGGTGGGTCTGCTCGGCGTCCCACGGGCACTCAGCGCGCAGCTTGGCGACCAGCTCGACGAACGCCGCCACCTCACCGGCCACGGGCTCGGCCAGCTCCGGGATGTAGACGGACGTGAGGTGGTCGGGCTCGAACGAGCGGTCCAGCTCCGCCCACTCGACCGTGGCCACCGACTCGTCGGGCAGGCCCAGCCGCTGGAGCACCACCACCGGCGTCTCCGGGAACGGGTCGACGGCGAGCTTCAGGTCCGACAGCACCCGCTTGTTGTGGCAGTGGGCCACCAGGAGCGGGCCCCGCTCCCCCGCCGCCGCCACCTCGAAGCGGTGGCCGTCGACGAGCCGCACCCCCTCCTCGTAGGGATCGACACCGAGGCGGACCCACGCCAGATCGGTGAACGACAGCCCGGCCAGCACCTCGACGGTGACCCGGCCGTCGCCGGCCGCGGCGGCCAGGAGGTCGACCGTGCGCTCGAGCACGCGGGGCGAGCCGGGCACGGCGTAGAGCACCTCGTCGTGGTCAGCGGACGCGGCGATCAGGTCTTCGACGATGCGCCCGTAGACCTCGGCGAAGGTGTCGGCGGCCTCGTAGTGGTGGTCGAACGTGGCGGCGCCGGCCACGAGCGGGGCCGACGGGTGGCGCTCGGTGCGCAGGAACCGCGCTGGTGCCGGGACCCTCTCGATCGCCTCGAGCGTGCCGGCCGTGACGAGCGACGGATCACCGGGCCCGAGCCCGACGACCGTGATCCGCCCCACCGCTCAGGACCCGGTGGTGGCGGGCAGCGTCGTGGTGGTCGTGGTGGTGGCGCCTGGCACCTGGGGTGGGATGACCGACTGGGCCGTGGCGCTCCAGCGACCGAACAGCGGGTTCACCTCGATGTCGGTTCGCTCGAACACCTTGGCCCGAGCAGCCGATACATCGAAGTTGGTCTCGTCGACCGCCGCCGGCTCGTTCGGGACCTGCGAGTCGATGAGGGGCTCGACCTCGTCGTAGGTGTAGCCGTCGGTCTGCTCGACCTTCAACACGAGGTAGGTCGGCTGGGCGCCCTGGGACTGGGAGTAGGCCACGGGACCGAACAGGTCACCGACCTTGGCGCCGGAGACGTCGCTGCCGATGACCTGCTCGGCCTGGTCGAACGTCAGGCAGGCGATCGAGCCCTCGTCGGGGATGGTGCTGCCCTCGGGGACGAACGACTTGGCGACCGTCACGAAGTCCTCGCCGGCATCGATGCGCTGGCGGGCCTGCTTCGCCTCGTCTTCGGTCGAGGTCTGGATGGCGTTCAGGCACAGCGGGTTGTCGGCGTAGTACTGCTGGAAGAACGCCTGCTTCTGCTGCTCGCGCTCCTCGGGTGTGTAGGGCTTCTGCTCGGCGTCGGCCTTCGCCGCCTCCCGCTTCGTGAAGGCCCGGCTCATCGCCTCGCTCTCGATGATGCGGTTCAAGTAGCCCTGGGGGATCTTCTTCAACTTGGCCTCGCCGCCGACCTGCTGGGCCGCCTCGGATCGGACCGCGGCGATGTCCTGCTTGCTCGGCAGGGCGTCGTGCTCCGCCAGGTCTTGGCGGAGGACCTCATCGAGGATCAGCTCGGTGAGCACCTTCGCCGCGGGCTCGGTGCCGATGGTCGACGAGCCGGTGCCGTGGATCGCGTCGACGAGTCCAGCCAGCTCGCCGGAGGAGTCCTGCCCCTCTTCGATGCTGTACTCGTAGAACCGCTTGGTGGCCTCCACGGCGTCGAACACCTGGTCCTGGGAGATGTCGGTGCCGTCGACCGTCGCTGCTGGCGACGTGCCCACCAGGCGGTTGCCGCCGGAGCAGGCCGAGGCGCCGAACACGAGGAGGGCGGCCAGGCCGGCGAGGCCGGCGCGGCGGGCGGGGTTGCGTCGCAGTTCCACGGGGACAGGATGCTACGCCCCACCGGTGTGCCGAGAATCGGCGCGGTCTCGTCGAGGTGAACGGAGCGTGGACGGAACTCGACGCACGCACCAGCGGATCGGGCTAGAACCCGTTCTCATGTCGACCGAACCCGATGCGCCCGCGGCCAGGCTCGGAGGTCCGGCGGAGCTCCCGTCCGACCGCATCACCACCTCCACCCGCGATCCCGAGGAGCTCGGCCGGCGCATCGAGGGATGGCTGGCCGGCGTGCTGCCGCCCGGCGCCGACCCGAAGGTGTCCGAGGTGGTCACGCCCGAGGGCAACGGCATGTCGTCGGAGACCATCCTCTTCACCGCCCGCTACGCGGTCGACGGCGAGGCGGTCGAGCGCCGGTGCGTGGCCCGCATCGAGCCCGAGCTCGACAAGATCCCGGTGTTCCCCTCCTACGACCTGGCGATGCAGTTCGACGTGATGTCGCTCGTGGCCGAGGCGACCGACGTCCCCGTCCCCGAGACGCTCTGGTACGAGGCCGACGGGACGGTCATCGGCGCTCCCTTCTTCGTCATGGGCCGCGTCGACGGCGAGGTGCCGCGCGACGTCCTGCCGTACACGTTCGGCGACAACTGGGTCGACCGTGCCACGCCCCACCAGCGGGCCCAGCTCCAGGCCTCGGCGGTGGAGGCCCTCGCCGGCATCCACCGGATCACGCCCGAGACCCACGACCTGTCGTCGCTGCAGTACGACCGGCCGGGGGCCACGGCCCTCGAACGGCACCTGGCCGAGTGGGAGGCCTACCACGAGTGGGTGGTCGGCGAGCGGCGGTCGCCCCTCCTCGACGAGTGCTTCGCCTGGCTGCGGGCCAACCTGCCCACCGACACCGGCCCCGACGCCCTC
>Ga0182745_1003425_pt1 | contig 13670 bp, 5 predicted proteins | sample eDN3rd30CKraftBY_FD_128523 | JGI IMG/M metagenome (GOLD analysis project Ga0182745, IMG submission 128523) | Enriched backyard soil microbial communities from Emeryville, California, USA - eDNA 3rd pass 30_C Kraft BY (version 2) (version 2) | ecosystem: Environmental > Terrestrial > Soil >...
GGCTCGGCGCTTGCTGGCGCAGGGCGGCCTGCCAGATGAACGCGTAGCCTTCCTGGGTCCCCCACTTACCGGAGGGCTGCCGGCTCTTGATCTCGAAGTGGAGGTGCGACCAACCTCCACTCGCTCCTTCCTTGCCGAGCACGCCAAGCTTCTGCCCTTGCTTGACCTTGGCCCCCACCTTGATGGCGGGGTCGATCGTCAGCATGTGGCTGTACCGGTAATACCACCCCTGGTCATCGAGCAGGTAGACCACGTCATAGCGGGGCCGGGCGGGGGTGTTCTCGAAGCCAGGGGCCAAGGTGGTGCCGGAGCTGACGACCACCCCGTCCGTCGCGGCCCGAACCTCGACCATCCCCTCGGCCCCTCCGATGTCGAGGCCGGTGTGGTAGTAGATTTTCTTGGAATCGGGCTTCTCTCCACCGTCCACATAGACCGGCTCGTTCGCCATCTGAGTGTAGGTTGCGAACCAGCGCTGGCCGACCGGATAAGAGAAGGTGGCCGGTTCAATCCAAGGGGAACGCGCTGGCCAGAGGCGAATCCGCGCGTCCTTCTCGATTCCCCAGCCGTTCTCACCGCTGTTGGAGGGATAGCCCCCCGTCACGGGGCAGTCGACCTGGACACCGCCGACCACGACGGGAAGGTGATAATTCCCCGTGCCGAGGGTCGCTTCCTTGCCGTTGACCTCAACCTTGACCTTGGCCCCTCGAACCGCCTGGCGGATCGGGTCGCGCGTTTCCTCCACGGCGATGAGCTTGACCGTTGCTTTTTGATCATTGGAGAGTCGGACCTCTTGCGACTCCCCCACCTTAAGGTCGACGGCCCTGACCAGGGGTTGTCGCGTCGGCAAGGGGGGGCCGGGTTTGATCGAGAACTGATCGGCCGACTTCCCCTCGCGATACGCTTCCTTCGCCACGCGGTAGGTTACGGCCGCCTCCTCCATCGCCAAGGGGAGCCCGTTCGGGTCGACAGGGGCCAGGATCTCGAGCTTTCGAGGGGTGATCAAAGCGGCGAGGTCCGGCAGGTCATACGATGCCAGGGCCCCCGGGACCGTGTTACCAAGCTGACCGCGCGTTTTGGGAGTTTTAACCACGTCGGACCAGGAGGTGATGGCGCTCACAACCTTCAACGTGTTGACCTTCTCATCGAGGGCGGCCGCGTGCAAGGCGATGGGGCCGGCCTGGCCCAGCCCGACCAGGTCCACCTGTTGGTCGGAGCCGCTCGTCTCCTTGGCGATCACGGCCAGGAGATCGCCGGTCCTTTGACCCAGCAAGGGACGATTGAGGTGGAGTCCGAGGAAGGCTTCGCGCTCATCCGCGCCGAAAGCTCCAACCTTCGTCGAGGGGGCCGTTTCTCCCATCCCTCGAAGCGCGGGGAGGAGGAGCGTGCGTCCCTCCCGCAACACGGACTCGACCTGGCTATTGGCCAGGAGGTTCTCCCACGAGTCATCACCGACCACGATCGCGAGACGACTCCCCGTGGCCGGTTTCTCAGGAGTGACCCGAAGCGCGGGGATCTGGATCCCTTGCTCGGTGGTATAAACCAGCTTCTCGATACCCAGGCCGGATCGATTTGTTTTCCCTCGATCCTCACGTTGGGCGGGTTCCCGGTTCTCCGCGAGCCCGATTAACTTTCGGACCTGGCGAAGTAGGGTTGCCTTCCCTTCCTTGGCGGACGAGGTTTGCCGGGCCTTGGCCAGTTCCTCAGCACGTTCGATGTTCAGGTCGAAGACCGACTTGCCCTGGAACTCCGAGAGCACCTGACCCGACTTGGTGACTTGCAAACGATCGTCGGAGACAGGTTTGAACTCTTGCTCGATAATGGCGTCGTCGATCTTGAGCAGCCAGCGCCGGAGCCATCGGGTGGCGGCCACGCGCCGAGGCGAGGTGAACCCGTGCGGCTCGTCCGACTCGAACAGGTCCATGCGTTCGCCGTATCCCAGGCGACCATAGATCAGCTTGACCTCGCGGAATGTATCCCAACTCCCCTGGATGTCAAAAAAGTCGCGCGTACCGACCGAGAACAAGGTGGGCTTGGGAGCTCGCAAGATCGCGAAGTCCGCGTGATCGAGGCCGAAGGCGACCTGCCCTGGAATGTTCTGCTCGGCGTCTTGCGGGCCGATGGTGGCGAAGAGGCGGTCGAGGGAGGTGATATAGCAGGAGGGGACCGCCACGCTGATCCGTGGATCGAGCGCCATTAGGTAGGCCGTGAGCGTGCCACCCCCCGAGTTCCCCGTGCAGCCGAGCCGGTCGGGGTCCACTTCTGGACGAGACGCCAGGTAATCCATGCTCCGGAAGCCGTCCCAGATGCGATACGCCGCGAGGCAACGGCCAACCAGCAGCGAGCCGATTCCCGACATGGTGTGCTCGGTCGTGCTGCCGGCGATCGCGGCTTTCCCCTGGTCGTTGAGGAGTTGAAGCCGTTCCCCTTGCCCGACGGGGTCATAACAGAGGACCGCCAGACCGTTCTTGGCCATGAGATGGCAAACCTGCTGATACGTTCCGCCCGCTTTCCCATTCGCGCTATGCCCGCACGGGACGAGCACACCGGGGACCGGCCCCTTGGCGTCGGGAAGGTAGAGGGCCGCGGTGACGTGATGGCCGGGCCGGCTCTCGTACACCACGCGTTCCACGCGGTATCCGTCCCGCTTCTCCTCGCCGACCACCCGGGCGTTGAGCGGAGTTTTCTCGGGCAAATCTCCCAGCGCCTCCAGGAAGAGAGCTCGGAGTTTTTCCTGACGTTGTTTCACGGCCTCGGGTGTTTTCAAGGCCGCGACATCCTGCTTGCGCTTCTCGAGAAGCTCATGGATTTGAGCTCTGAGGGCCTTTCCAAGCATCTCCCTGGGCGCTTCGTCCGGCTGAAGGACCCGCAAGGGTTCCTCGGCCCTGCCCATGCTCGCACAGACGGCCATGAGGCAAAGCGAAAGAATGTGGATGCGTGAAATCCCTGGCAAGCGAGGAGGATTCATGGTGGGTGGCTCCCGGAAAGCAGTCGGATCGAGTCGACAAGGATCTTGCCCGACCGGTCGCGACTTTCCAAGAGGTTAGCCCGGGAGTCCTCCTCTGAATCCATCCGCCGCCAGGCTGGTCAGCAGCTCCCGGCAGGTTTGCATGAGCCCACCTTCTTCTTGACACTCCCCACGCCTAAAGGCGGGTGATTCTCAGTTCAACGATCACTGCCCCTTTGCAGGAGTCTGACATGATCTCCCTGAGCGTTTAGAGGCCGAAGCCTCCCGTTTCCGTGTGCCCCACGGTACGTAGCTGGCGAAGACGTCTCTCGACGTTTCCGACAGGGAGGTTGTTGGCCAGCTTGGTTCTCGCAAGGCCGCACCCCTTGTTCCTTCTACCTTTTACGCCGGGGAGGGTTTTCCCCCGGCAACTGGCAAGGTCGAGTTTTCAAAGAGCGGTCCCCAAAGGGACATGTTGATTTTACTAATGTCTTGTACGGTTGCCCAGGTGATTCACGCCTTATATCCCCACGGATAAATCCGCGAGCTTTACGGCTAATCTTCGGTAAGATTGGGTTGGATCTCCTACCTCTTATGTGGGATTGAGAGAAAGACAGGGAAGGGGAGCGTCGCTCACGCTTCCGCCTCTGACGGACCGAAGAATCGCCTTACAGCGACGGATGATCGCCGAATCCGGCCAAAAGCCCTTGCCCGCGCGTTCGGATCGCAAAGCAAACCAGAGAGATTGGAGAAAACTCTTGCATTTAAAAAATACTGAGGATCGTTGAGTTTTTGTGGACTCTAAAAAAGGGCGCGACCTGCCGTCAGGGGGCGCGTTGGGTGAAAATCGGAGATGGGCAGACGTGTAGCAGAGCTCGATGCGTTGAGAGGCATCGCGGCGGTCATCATTTTGCTCTTCCATCTCAACCCCGCGCAGTTTCCTCCGGGATGGACGGGAGTGGACCTGTTCTTCGTACTATCAGGCTACCTGATCACCACGATCATTCTCGATCATCTCGGGACGATCCGGTTTCTCGCGGTCTTTTATGCCCGCCGGGCGCTTCGGATCTGGCCCATCTATTATCTGGCCCTCGCGGTCCTCGTCTTCACCGCTCCTCTCATTCCCGCCGATCGTCAGCCCCCTTTGAAGGGGCTTGGATACTACCTCACTTTTTGCCAGAACCTATCGCTCTACAAGCTGATCCCTCCCCCGCAATTCCACGTTGCGTTTGAGCATACCTGGACCCTCGCGCTGGAGGAGCAATTCTACGTGCTCTGGCCCCCGCTGATCATGCTGGGGGCATGGACAGGGTGGGATCGCCTGGGCTCGCTCGCCGGCCGGGTCGCGGTCCGGAACGGGCAAGGGCGGCGGCTGGCGCGGGCTCGAAGGCGATTTGCCTGGGTGCTGAGCCTGGGAGGACGGACCTTGAGGCTCATCGGGGTGTGCTGCGTACTGATCGCGGTCGCCTGGATGGCCCGCGCGGGGGGATATTTCCGACTTGGACGTTACTCGGAGTTCATCCTCATTTCACGATGCGATGGGTTCGCGCTCGGCGGTTTGATGGCCATTCTCCTCAACGATCGGCTTCGGGTCGCGCGGAGTTTAAACGCCTACCGACTTGGGTTCGCCCTGGTGGCGGTCCTCACCTTTCTCAACATGGCCTATCGTTGCTCGCAAGACAGCCTGATTCACTATATTGGGTTGCCAACACCGGCCGACCCGGCGAATACCCACCTTCTGGTGAGTCTCTTCTACTTCGGAGTTGTGGGAGTGGTGGTCACGCTCGCCGGTCATCCGCTGATGGCCCCGCTCCGCTGGCGACCCCTCTGCGATCTGGGGCTGATCAGTTACGGAATCTATTTGTACCACTACCCCATCTACTGGGCTGTGGATGAGTATCGGGTTGCGTACGAGCATTCACTCTGGAAGGGGGCGGCGAAGCTGGCACTCACCCTGGTGATCGCCCAACTCTCCTGGCGATTCATCGAGCGCCCTTGCCTCTCGCTCAAATCCTGGTTTCGCTACGAGGGCCGGGGCGAACACGTTCGAATGGCACCAGAACCTGTTGAAAGTTCGACAAGCATTTGATTTTGTATTTGTTGAGCGAATTCCGCGGAAAATGCGAGGAGTCGGTAAGATGCCCACGACCCTAGGCTTCGTTCCCTGGGAGCGCGGGCGTCCCGCCCGCAATTCTTGATGATGTGCGTTTTGCTCCGCTCGGTCTTCCTCGGTCTTTCCTCCCTGGGAGCGCGGGCGTCCCGCCCGCAATTGGTAATGCGAAGAGCGGGCAAAACGCTCGCGATCCCAGGAATAGTAATCTCTGGCCTTGAATCTCTCCGCAGATCAATGCGGATTGCCCGCGAGGTCACCCCTGCTCGGTCAAGGCTGAGAGGACGTCGAGCCCTTGGTCTTCGCCGACTTGTTCTGAAACACCGCGCCCGGATCTTTCTCCGAGCTTGTCGAGGATGCGTCCGAGGGCTTGCTTACCTTGGTCGTTCCCTCGGTGTCCGCGGTGGCCTTCGAGAGTTTCTTCTTTTTCGCTTTCTTTGAAATGATCGGACGTCTCAGTCTGTTGTATGGGTTGTCAGACGTCATTTCCCTGTTGGACGGGTTGTTTTGATTCTTGGATTTGCTCTGCATCTGCTCGGACTTCATCTGCTGTTGCATCAGCATTTGCTGCTGTTGCATCATCATTCTCTGCTGAACCAACTGCTGATAGACCGCGGGATTTCCCCCCGACATCTGGTATTCGGGAGATCGGGTGTTCATCGGGCCGAACTGCGTGTACACCATCCCGGAGTTTCGACCTGAAGAGCGCCCGTAACCTCTCGCCAGGGTCAATGAGGGAACAAGCAGAGGCACCGCGATCACGGCCACCACCCAACGAGATCGTCCCATGACTTGATACTCCCCGCAAGACACAAAAAATTGCCAATATGCAAGTTCATTGCCGGCCAGGGGGGAATCCATCGGAAGCAGAAGGGCTGAACGTAAACCTCGGCTAAATTTGGTGTTTCATCTTAACGGCCGCCGGGTTGCTCAACCGTTGCGAGGAGTTGACCGTCGAGGCTTCGGATCGTCCACGGAACTTCAGGAACTCACAAGGCGACGTGGAAGGAAATTGGTTCGGTACTTTCCCCAAACCTTCGAGCAGGCGCTCGCCTCTGGCTTCCTCATCATAAAACCCCGATCCCATCCTGGAGTATCGAGGATTTATTGGTTGCATGCTTGGAACCTGAACGGCCTGGCTCCGTGGATGCGAACAGGATGGAAAGATTGAGATGTTTGGGGCTTTACCGGGGGAGGGGTCTGGCTCGTGTCGCGAGGGTATCGAGATCGGCCAGGGCCGCGCGGGGGCCTGCTTCACGAACCAGCCTGCAGATCAGGTCGATCGCTCGGAATTCGGGGTCGACCACCCCCAGGCAGGAGGGATGAGCGAGGAAGTCGAAGGTGGCCCCGTTCTCGATGGCCCAGGTCACCGAGGCCCGCGTGACTTCCAGGAAGGAGTCGAGGCTCCAGCGGCCGGTGCGGAACGCGTTGATATCGCTGACCGGACTCATCGGAACCTCGATCAACCCTGATGGGTAGACGAAGGGCTGAGCATCGGCCTGGGCGGCAATCACCCCCTGGATGAACGAGAGGTCGGGGGCTTGTCCTTCGACCGCGGGGGGATGCTTGGGATAGACACTACTGACCCAGCGGTAGCCGAGCTTCAAGAGCAGGTCCTGGACGTCGGGACGATCGCGCAGCCCATCGGCAAACCCTCCCGGGGTTCGGAATCCGCTGACCTCGATCCCGCCTCGTACTTTCAGGGCTCGGGCCGCCATCCGGACATTCTCTTCGATCACCTGACGGGTCGATTTCCCTTCGATGAGCCAGGGGGCCCGGCGGAATCGGAACTGGATCTCCTCGGCGTGCTTCGCCTTGACATAAATATGGTCGTAAGTGTGATTCCCGATGGGATGTCCGCTCTTGCTGATTTCCTGAAGCCAGTCGATCTTCTCCTGCTCCATGGTTTGCCCGAGCGCGAAGAAGTGGATCTTCCCCCCTTGGTCCTTGACGCGACGCGCCGCGTTCAGGGCGTAGCGTTTCGAAGCCTCGTTCAGGTTCCCCTTCTCAAAGTCCCAGTGGGTATCCTCTCGCTTGGGAAAGTTTCGGCTCATCTCGAGGTCGAGCGAGATGGCGATCAACGCGGGCTGATCGCGATCCTTCTCCGGCTGTGGGTCGTTTTCGCTCGCGGTCGCGAGGCGAGAGGTTGCGGCGAAACCCGCGGAGCACGCGGCCAGGAACTCCCTTCGGGTCGAATCCCTCTGTGTCGTATTCATCAATCGCTCGTTCCTCAAGCAAAGGGATCGCAAGGCCTGGGCTGTGAGGTTCACGTCAAAGGTCGGTCGTCGGACCAGTTCGATGCGAAAAAAAAGGATGATCGCAACGAGAGGTTATTTCCCGGGAGTCGAGTCATCTCCCTGTAGATAGCTGAAGAGGTCGCGGAGCTGGGCGGGACTTAGCTCGCGATAAAGCGACTCGGGCATGAGGGAGGTGTTCGACTCTTTCAACTCCTCGACATCCTTGCGAGCAACGCGGATCGCCTCTCCCTTGGCATCTCGAAACGTGAGCGTGTCCGGGGTTTGCTCCACGATCAAGCCCGTGACCACGCGGCCATCGCGCATCTGGGCAATAAAGGATTGATATTCCTTGCGCACCACTCCGCTGGGATCGACCAGGCTGACCAGGAGGTAGTCTCGATCCTTGCGGTTCGCGAAGGTGAGCTCGGGTCCGACGAGGTTCCCCTCACCGTTGAGCCGGTGGCAAGTGGAGCAACGTTCCTTGAAGAGCAACTTTCCCTTGTTCTGGTTGCCCGCCGCGGCGCGTAGGTCGTTGTTCAGGCGGCGGACTTCCGCCAGTTTTTCCTCCGGGGTCGCCCCTCGGTTCGTGCCCCAGTGTTTGCGGGCAAGCTCGTCCAACTCGGGGTCGTTCAACAGGGCGATCCGGCCGACCTGCTCGATCGAGACATCCTTCGCGGAAAGGTGTCCCTGGTCGATCCTCGCGAGATAGAGCCGGGCCCAGGCCGCCCGGCCCAGGAGGAGCTCTCGCGTACGCCCTTGCCAGTCGGCCTGTTGGGTGGAGTAAGCCTGAAGGAGTCTCTCGGCGATTCGGACCGCGTCGAAATGCCCCAGCGCCTGGAGCGCGGCGGTGCGGACCGAGGAGTTCTTCCCGGCCGTCGCGAGTTCGAGAATCAGGTCGATTACGCCTGGGTCTCCGCTCTCTCCCAGGGCTTCCAGCATCGCCACACAGTCCGAATCGCGCGCGTACGGGTCCACGGCCAACGCCTTAACCCGGTCGGCCGCCGATGGGCTTCCGAGCCAGTAGGCAAGTCGGGTCAGGGCGATCTCGGTGGGATGTCTCGCGACGAGCTGGCTGACCTGGGCGACCAACTCGGGGGCGATGGACCCCTTGGGCCGTTCACGGACGGGCTCGATTAGGGCGGAGGCGAGCTTGATCCTGTCCTCATCCGCCGGCGCGGCGGCGAGCAGTTGGGCGCAGGCCCGGTCGAATTCCGGCGTTCGCTCGGCGGCGAACCGATGCACGAGCCGAGGCATGATCTCGACGCGGGCCAGGTCCGATTGCCAGAGCTCGGGCTGGGCGAACCGACGTATGAGCGACTCGCGCGCGGGGATCGCATGCCGTTCGATCGCCCACCAGATCAAGAGGGGAACGAAGGGATCTTCACGGTCGAGGTCCTGTCGGAGCAGAGCCTCCGCCACGTCGAGCCCGTTGGTTGTGTCGAGGCGTTGGGCCGTGCAAGCAAGCTGGGCTCTGACGTGAACGCTCGGCTCCTTTTTTGCCAAGGCAGGAAGAAGCGCCTTCAAGCCAGGGTCGGGCAGGGGGGCATCGCCAATCAAGCGAACCGTCCAGCCACGGACGGCGGCATTAGGATGTTTGAGCAAATCCCGCATGAGCTTCGCATCGAGCTCGTTGATTCCGTTGAGCAGCCAGAGGGCCTCGAGAGCCTTCGGGCCGCGTACCTCGAGTACCTCGCGCCGAAGCGAGTCGGCCTGGTCGCTCGCCTGCCGTTCAGAGAGGATCCGCCGCCCTCGCCGCTGATGCCACACGTTCGGATGATTCCGAAGCGCAAGGATCTGTTCGTTTGAAAGCGCTTTGAGATCAAAATGTTTTGGGGTTCCAGGCGTGGTTCCCTTGGCGGGGACGATTCGGTAGATCCGCCCGTTGGATCGATCCCAATCGGCGTCGGGGTCGGGGTGAGCGGTTCGCTTGTCGTGCCAGTCGGCGACGTAGACAGCTCCATCGGGGCCGAGCGTCAGGTCGCTGGGGGCGAACCAGGTATCGTTGGCGCGAAGGAAATCTCCCCCTTGGTGCCCCTGGAAGGTTGACCCCTTCGGCTGGAACGTATGCCAGTGGATGGAATGGTCGAGCAGGTCGTTGGCGATGTAACGTCCGCGCCAGGAGGATGGGAACAGGTCCGCCTCGTAGAAGAGGCCTCCGTTGGAGACGTGCCCCCCCTTGAGGCCGTCGTGCGTGATATGGTGAAAGAATCCAAACGTATAAGGGTTGTGCAACGGGCCATGCTTGCCGAACTGTTTCCAGTAATTCGCCCCCTGGAGCCCGTGCAGGGCGACGTATCCGCCGTGGTTCGTGCTGGAGAGCAGGTTACCCGCGCGGTCGAAGTCGAGTCCCCACATATTTCCGCCCCCTTCGAGATAGAGCTCGAAGCGGCGAGTTGGGGGATGATAGCGCCAGATCCCTTGCTGAAACTCGATGTCGCGGATGCGGGCGGTGACGGTGCTCCCCTGGCATCCGTAGAGCCAGCCGTCCGGGCCCCAGGTGAGGGAGTTCGCGACGGAATGGGCGTCTTCCATGCCGAACCCGGTGAGCAAGACCTCGGGGTCGCCGTCGGGCTGGTCGTTCCCATCGCGGTCGGGATAGAACAGGAGGTAAGGAGCCTGGAGAACATAGACCCCGCCGTTGCCGAACGCCAAGCCGCTGGCCAGGTTCAGGTTGGAGAGAAAGTCGTGCGAGCGGTCGGCCCGGCCGTCTCCGTCGGTGTCCTCCAAAATCGTGATCCGGTCGTTTCCCTTGGGACCCCTGGGGGGCGGTTCGGGGACTCGGTCATAGGCGGTTCGCGAGTACCGATCGACCCGGACACGGTTCAGGCCGGCGGGGTTTGGGTACTGCATATATTGGATGACCCAGAGCCGGCCTCGGTCGTCGAATTCGATCGCCACGGGCTGACGGACCAGTGGTTCCGACGCGAACAACCGCGCGGTCAGTCCCTCCGCCACCGTCATGCGGTCGGCCGACTCCGAAGCGGGAAACCCCTGGCCACGGGTGTCTCGCGTGGCCAGGGCGAGCAGCCCGAAGACGAGTAGAAAACGCAATCCCGTTCGGCGCATGGGGACCTCGGCTGGTAGGAATCGTATTGTCGACTGCCCACAGGTTCGGAAGGCGGGTTGGCTGAGGCTCGAACATACCGGGCAAGGAAGGCGGTGTCATCCAGCAATTCGAGAAGGATCTGAAATCATCGCGTACTTGTCATCGGGACTCGGTGACGAGTGATATGGACCGTGGGACAGAACGCATCGGAGGCTGGATGTTGCGTTCGATCGATCGACGCTTCGGAGGAGATAGGATCGACGGGTTCAGGTACGACCGGATATGGTAGACTATTTGGATTGGACGTGGTGAAGTGAGCTTGTCGGCTGGGTTGTGTAGTAAGCTTTCCTTCGACGATCTCGCCTTTGGAATCCCTACCGTAACGGTTGTGTCTCACGAACGAGTCACTCGAATTCCCTCCTCAAGATCCGCTGACCTTTGACATGACGACCTTGAGACGTCGGCGAGGCCAGCGATTCGCGGGGTTCACAGGATCGGCCATGCGAATGATCCATGCTTCGAGAGCCTACCGCCTCCGCCTTTCCGCCATGGGTTGGATCATCTCGGCGCTCTGGAGTGCGGGAGGGACCGCCCTGGCCGTGGAGGAACCACGCTTCAACCGCGACATCCGGCCGATCCTGGCCGACGCCTGTCTGCAATGTCATGGGCCAGGCCAGCAGAAAGCCGGGCTCCGGCTCGATGATCGCGAGTTCGCAATCAAGCCCGTCAAGAGTGGCGAGACGCCGATCGTTCCGGGAAGCTCCGATGAGAGCGAGCTCATCCGCCGGATCCTCTCCGACGACGAGTCCGAGGTCATGCCTCCCCCTTCCTCCAAGAAGGTTTTGAGCGCCGAGCAAAAGGCGCTTCTGAAACGCTGGGTTGAAGCCGGCGCGAAGTTCGAGTCGCACTGGGCTTTCGTTGCCCCGACCAAGGGAACCGTTCCCACTCTCGCCGACTCGTCCGAGACGCGGACGAACCCCATCGACGCCTTCCTCGCCGACCGGCTCCAACGCGAGGGGCTTCGCATGAGTCCCTCGGCGGACCGAGAAACCTTGATCCGACGCGCCTCGTTCGCCTTGACCGGCTTGCCCCCCACGCTCGACGAGGTGGACGCCTACCTGGGCGACTCTTCATCCAGAGCGTATGAGAATATGGTCGAACGATACCTTTACTCCCCTCGGTTCGGCGAGGAGCGGGCAAGGCACTGGCTCGACGTGGCCCGGTATGCCGATACCCACGGTCTGCACCTCGATAACGAGCGCCAGACCTGGATCTATCGCGACTGGGTCGTCCGCGCGTTCAACGACAATCAGTCGTTCGACCAGTTCACGATTGAGCAGCTTGCCGGCGACTTACTGCCGAAGCCGACCAACGACCAACTCATCGCGACGGGCTTCAGCCGTTGCGGAGTGACGACGAGCGAAGGGGGGTCGATCGAGGCGGAGTGGTATTTCCGCAACGCGGTGGAGCGCACCAGCGCGATGTCCGAGACCTGGTTAGGGATGACGGCTGGGTGCGCGGTGTGTCATGACCATAAGTTCGACCCGATCTCTCAGAAAGAATTCTACTCGCTCTACGCATTCTTCTACTCCACCGCCGGGCCCGCGATGGATGGCAACAAGATGCGGCACGAGCCGGTCTTGCAGCTCCCAACCTCGGGGCAAAAGGAGAAGCTGGCCGAGCTCGACACGCGCATCGCTCAGACCAAGAAGACCCTGGACACGAAGCGGGCCTCCTTGAACTATCGCGATCCGGCCGACGTGGGGTCGGGAGTTGCCGACGCCGGCGCGGTCGCGGAAGCGGAAGCGGGTTCGGGACCAGCCGCCAACTCGAGCGAGAATCCCCAGGCGAACCAGCCCGAACATTCCTTCCGGGCCTGGTGGAAGAAGGGGGGAGCTCCTCAGGCGGCGACCGCTCCCGCCGAGATCAAGGCTCTCTTGAAGAAGGCGCCGACCACTCCACTCAACCCCCAGGAGAATGCGACGCTCCTGGCCTATTATCTCGACCACGTCTGTTCGACCACCAAGGGGGAGTTGGCCCCCTTGGCCGATCAGATCAAGAAGTGGACCGGCGAGCGGGCCACCCTTGAAGACCAGGTGATCGCCACGTACATCATGCGCGACCTGGATCAACCGCGCGAGGCGTTCGTCGCCCTCCGAGGTCAGTATGACAAGCCGGGGAGCAAGGTTGAGCCCGGGACGCCCGCCGTCCTCCCCTCCATTTCCCGAGGCGAGGCAGGGGGGCGGGCCACCCGGCTCGACCTGGCCAGGTGGTTAGTCTCGCCCCAGCACCCCCTCACCGCGCGGGTGACCGTCAACCGGCTCTGGCAACAGATGTTCGGGATGGGACTCGTGAAGACCGCCTCCGACTTCGGCCTTCAAGGCGAAGTGCCCAGTCACCCCGAGCTACTCGACTGGCTCGCGGTCTCATTTCAGGAGAGTGGCTGGGACGTGAAGGCCTTGCTTCGTCTGATGGTCACCTCCAACGCGTTCCGCCAGTCGTCGCGCGTGACGCCCGAGCTGCTCAAACGCGACCCGGAGAACCGCCTTTACGCCCGAGGTCCTCGGTTTCGGCTTGACGCCGAGCAGATTCGCGATAACGCCCTGTTCGTCTCGGGCCTCATCAACCTGGAGATGGGAGGGCGTGGAGTTAAGCCGTACCAGCCGCCGAATATCTGGGAGCCGGTCGCTTATACTGGGTCGAACACCCGGTCGTACCAGGCGGACCAGGGGGGGGCACTTTATCGCCGAAGCCTTTATACGTTCCTGAAGCGGACCGCTCCTCCGCCGTTCATGGCCAACTTCGACGCCCCGAATCGCGAGGCGACCTGCACCGTGAGAGAGCGGACCAACACCCCGCTTCAGGCCCTCCAACTGATGAACGACACGCAGCATGTCGAAGCCGCGCGTGCGCTCGCGGAGTCCATGATCGCGGAAGGGGGATCGACCGCGGAAGGACGCATCGCTTTCGGCTTCCGCAAGGTGCTCGCTCGGAGACCCGACTCAACCGAGCAGACCTTGCTTCAGGACCAGTTCCTCAAGCACCTGGCCCGGTTCGTCCGTGACCCCAAGGCCGCGAGCCAGCTCATCCACGTCGGCGAGTCGCGGCTCCGTGGCGGCGAACGCCCGGGAGGCGAAGCTGAGCTCGCCGCGTTGACCCTGGTTGCCAATACCATCCTCAACCTGGATGAGACGGTCACCCGGAACTAACACTTAAGCTTCCCACCCCTAAAGGGTGTGGGATTTCCGGCTAGTCTCGCGAGGGTTCCAGCCCCGGTCATTGACCGCCAGTTCTGAGGGCAGCTTAGATTGCCCCAAGCCCGGTTGTTACCAA
>Ga0182745_1003426_pt1 | contig 13669 bp, 9 predicted proteins | sample eDN3rd30CKraftBY_FD_128523 | JGI IMG/M metagenome (GOLD analysis project Ga0182745, IMG submission 128523) | Enriched backyard soil microbial communities from Emeryville, California, USA - eDNA 3rd pass 30_C Kraft BY (version 2) (version 2) | ecosystem: Environmental > Terrestrial > Soil >...
AAGACCTTTTTCTTCCCTTGTACTCCTGCGTCACGAATATATTCCGGTGTTTCCCATTCTTGACCTTCTCCAGTGATAATCAAGTCCACCTTATCTTTTTCGAATAATGGGATGGCTGTTTCTCCACCTCCTCGAAAGCCAACTGTAAGTCCAATCCTAGTGCATTCAAGGCTTAAATCTCCTACGACTCGAGCAAAAGGAATCGAAAGCTTTTCTTTCACATACGCAACGATTTTTTCCCCTGACATAGGTGGAATAACCAGAATAGATGATGTGTGATTATGTCTCTCTACATAACCGTTCCACTCTAATTTTTGAATAAGCCCTTCTGTTATTAGATCAGGCGTGTATTTGTGAACATAGTCATGAAATCGGTAAATAGCGATTCCTGAGTTTTTAATTAGTTCAAGTTTTTCAGCATATACTCTATTATTTTTTAAAACTTCATCGTTTTGAGTATGACTGTAAAATATTCCTTCATGTGTTATTATCATGTTTGCACCAATTCTTTTAGCATGTTCTATAGCAAAATGTGATGCGACGAATGTTACTAGTATTCCACTTACCTCATCATCACCATTTCCAAACAGGAGAGAGTCTACTGTTGATTTAATATTCTCAACAGGAGATTCTAATTGTTTCACAACATCTCTTACTTTTAACCCCATCATGTTCGCCTCACATTTTTGTTATTTTATTAACTACTCCAGTTGTTGATCTGTATGTTTTGGACTCGTTTTCAGAAAGTTCATTTCAATATCTGAAAGCATTTCTTTTGTATTAAGGGCCAAGAGGAAAAAGACAATGCTTGATACGAAAAGAATTAAAAAGTCAGTTGTAATTGTCGTAATAAATGCTAGGATAAATAGGATCAACATATTTCCTACTGTGTTTTTCACCTTCATAAAACTGTAATAAACAGATAGCTTCCATATATCTCTTATTCTAAATTTAAAGCGCGCACTAATTGCTACAGCATTTAATATCAACATAGTCCATAAGACGATCAGAACGAAAATCACTATAGATAAAATTTGATTTAATTCTGTTGGTGTTTGGCGAAGATACTGTAAATCAACGATTAAAATAAAGTAAACCAAAAGAATTGGGAACCAGATGGATAAAATATCTTTTACATTCTTTTTAAATCCGTAGAAAAAGTCATGTGTTGGAGAAAGCTCTTTCGTTCTCACAAGTTTTTCCATAGAATAGTATAAAGCCGCTACAGCTGGACCTGTGGGGATTAGAGCTAAAAAGTACAGGAGAATGTTTGAAAATGAAGGTTCTAATGTCATAAAGAAAAAAATAAACAGACCGTTAGTTAAGACAAAATAAAGATTTGTTAAAAGAAAAGCATAAACATAATTAGTAAATGTATATAAAATCCCTTGACCAAATTGATTCTTTTCTTCCATTATTTTCCACCTGCTTTTTAGTAGTGGTTAACTAAACGTGAGATGACTCACGTTTAGTTAACCTCTTTATTAGATTATTTATTAGCGTCTTTATACGTTTTATTTGCTAGATCTACGTATTGTTGCAAACCTTGACCCTCTAATTCTTTTACAAATGCATCGAATTCACTTAAATCACGTTCACCTAAGATAAATTTCAATGTATTTTGGTCAGTAAAATCTTTTAATGGCGTGCTTAATAATGTTACTTGTTCTCTGTCTTCAACTGTGTAAGGAATTGGCGGCTCTGCAGGAACAGTTGTTTTCCTATTTGCCATATCCTCTTGGAACTTAATCTCCTCTTCACTCATCATAGAACGAAGAAGTTCAGTTGTTCCTCCGTAAGCAAATACGCCTCCTGAGAAACCATAATCGATACGTAAGTCTTTCGTTCCAGCAGGGTTTAAGCCATTATAATTAACCTCTTCAACAAGAGTTCTCGTTCCATCTTCAGCTTTTGTAAATGTCGTGCCTTCAACTCCCCATTTAGTAAACTCCTGACCTTCATCACTATAATATAACCAATCAATGAATTGCAGGATTGCTTCAAAGTATTCACTTTCTTTAGCTTTAGAAGAAATCATGACCCCATTTTCCAATCTTGAACCGCCCATTAAATCTCCGGCAGGTCCACCAGGAACAGTTATTTTCGCAATTGAATAATTTCCTTCACCTAACGTTTTGTCCATATCAGTTCGATGTTGGACAACCGTTTGTGAGTTACCATTAATGATAAATGACTTGCCTGTTACAAACTTCTGAACAGCCTGATCATCTTCTTGAGTAAAGCTTTCTTTATCCAATAGACCTTCTTCAACTAATTTATTAAAATAAGTTAGCAATTCTTTATACTCATCAGTTGTTGCTGTTGGTACGAATTCATCCTTAGATTCGTCATATGTTAAACCATTTCCAAAACCCCATCCAGCTTTTGTACCAAAGTTAACTGCTGCGATATTTAGAGTACTATTGAAAGTAAATCGATCAGAGAAAGGTGTAACATCAGGATATAATTCCTTTAATTGTTTCATCGCTGTATATAATTCATCCCATGTTTTAGGAATCGCAATATTATGCTTTTCAAAAATATCCGTTCTCACAATTAATGTATAATCTGGCCAAACAGCTTCATGTAAACCAGGTAAAACATAAAATTTTCCATCCTTCTGACGAAGTCCTTTTAACTCATCTTCAAGTTGCCATTTCTCCACTTTTTCCTTAAAGTGAGGCATTTTGTCCATGTAATCACTTATAGGTAATGCTGCGCCAGAAGCAACAAATGGTGCTTCTTCACCTGGATAAGTTTTTGGAATTATTAACGGTGCATCACCAGAACTAATTAAAAGACTACGTTTTTGAGGATAATCACTTAAAGGAACAATTGTTGGTTTTAATGTTACATTCGTTGTTTCTTTAATATGATCCCATAATAGCCAGTCTTCCTTGTATGGATATGTAGGTTGATCCATGTAAAGAATTGAAAGATCAAATGCTTCACTAGATTTAAACGTATCGCCTACACTATAGGATTCCATTGCTCCTTTTTGATTTACGTTCTTCTCCTCGGAACTAGATGTTTCATTGTTTGAACACCCAGCAACAACAAGTGCTGATAAAGCCAATACACTAAATGTAGACTTTAACCCTTTTAGACCTTTCCCCATTTCTTTTCCTCCCTTTTTTGGTTTAGTGATTTAAACATAAGCGTTTTTATCTACTTAGGCGATAAGACGCTCATTAAAAGAAAGATCATCCCTTCTCTTAATGAGAGCCTCATTGCTACTAAGCAAACAATGAAGCTTTTAGTAAACGCTTTTGTATTTACTTAACAGAACCGAGCATTACTCCCGATACAAAGTATTTTTGTACAAATGGATAGATTGTTAAGATCGGTAAAATTGTTAAGACCATCGTAACGGATTTAATGTTTGCCGAAATTTGAGTTAAATTATCGGCAGAAGATGCACCGGCAGATGTTGCTCCAGTCACACCTGCTATCATATTTCTCAAGTACATCGTCACAGGGAATAACTCTTTTTGATCTAAGTATAAGAATGCTGGAAACCAAGAGTTCCAATGTCCTACTGCATAAAACAAAATCATGGTTGCGATAACTGCCTTACTGAGGGGCAGAACAATTTTCAATAAAATTCCATACGTATTTAATCCATCAATTGAAGCCGCTTCTTCTAATTCTTCTGGCATATTTTCAAAGAATGACTTCATAATTAACATGTTATAAACACTGATCGCACCTGGAATGACGATTGCCCAGATTGAGTTACCAAATCCTAAACTATTGATTAATACATAGTTAGGTACTAACCCTCCATTAAAAAACATGGTAAATACGGCGAAAAATGTTAAAAACTTTCTTCCTACTAAACGTTTCTTTGATAATGCATAAGCAAAGATTGTTGTAAGAAACATAGAAATCGCTGTTCCTACAACTGTATATACAACTGTATTTTTATAATTGATCCAAAACATACTATCTTGTGCAATTGTCTTGTATGTGTCTATATTAAATCCTCTAGGGAAAAGTGTAACTTTTCCTGCATTGATATAGGCCTCACTACTAAATGATTGAGCGATTACATTTAAAAAAGGGTAAAGTGTACAAAAAACGATGATGATTAATATTGATACATTAAAAACTTTGAATATTTTATATTGTTTTGACTCTTTCATTTTATCAACCCCCTACCACAAGCTTCTTTCGGTTAATTTTCTAGAAATTCCATTAGCTGATAATACTAAGACCAAGCCAATAATAGATTCAAATAACCCGATCGCAGTTGCATAACTAAAATTACTAGATTCCAAACCAACTCGATATAAATATGTTGAGATAACATCTGATGTTTGATAAGTTAATGGGTTATATAAAAGTAAGATTTTTTCAAAGCCTACTGCCATGAAGCTCCCGATATTTAGAATAAGTAAAACAACAATTGTTGGGAGAATTCCTGGTATTGTAATATGAAGAGTTTGTTTCCAGCGATTTGCACCATCTATTTTGGCAGCCTCATATAATGATTCATCTATTGTTGTTAATGCTGCTAAGTACAAAATGGCTCCCCATCCCATCGTTTGCCATATCTCTGAAGTTACATAAATAGTTCTAAACCATTCTGCTTGTTGAATAAAGTTAATCTTTTCACCCGTGAAAAACTCTACAATCGAATTGATCGTACCATTAACAGCTGTTAATTGAAGAATCATTCCTGCTACAATAACGATTGATAAAAAGTGAGGTAAATACGATGCCGTTTGGACAAACTTCTTGAATTTTTTCGCTTTAATTTCATTAAGCAATAAGGCAAAAATGATCGGCATCGGAAAACAAATAATAAGTGTTAACCCACCAAGCATAAGGGTATTTTTAAACACATTCCAAAACGTTGGATCATTGATAAACATCTTAAAATAATGGAGTCCTACCCAAGATTCCCCGTATATTTTACCTCCAGGCATAAATCGTCTAAATGCAATAATATTCCCAAACATAGGTCCATATTTAAATATGATTAAGTAAATGATGGGTAGAACTAGCAAAGAGTACAGTTGCCAATCTCTACGTAAGATCGTTCCCAAAACAGCTAATTTACTTCTTTTGATAATAATATTTGATTCCCCACCGGTTTCGACTTTAATTTCAGCCATAATAATCCCCCCACTCTTTTCATAAAATAAGTACACTCGAAAACCACATAACTTTGAAGCGCTTACAAATAATTCGATCGTTTTATATGTTTCTGTGTGAGCACAAATGAATATTAATAATACTAGTATGGTAGTAAAATTAAATAGATAAATGTGAAAATTTATTAATTATTTACGCAAATATTTATTTTTCATCATAATGAATGATATATTTACAACCAAAATGTTTATTGGGGAAATAAAACTAGTTGGAGCAGGTGTTTTATACGACATTCAGTAAATAAAAAATATGATATTACTGTCCTGCCCCATCCATTTGGTTTTATTAATTTTTTCTACTATTTAATTACTAGATTTGTATTTCTTCTTCATTTGAGATATTTATCGCGTTAAGTTGTGCAAGCAAGCATAACTCAGCAGCTTTAAATGTATGCTCTTGAGTCATGGCAATCTCTGTTCCATTTAAGCAGTCTAAAATAAGTGATCCGAAATATGGAAATCCAACTTTACCATTTACATTAAAATGTTTTTCTCCAACTTCATTGACTAAATACAAGTGACTACCGCTTTTTTCTCTTGCAATATCAACATATTTTCTTAATTCTATATAGCCTTCTGTACCTAAGATGAGTGTTCTTCCATCACCCCAAGTACTTAGACCAGCTGGAGTTAACCAATCAACCCGGAAATAACCTGTTGCTCCATTATCAGCAATCAAATTAGCATCTCCAAAATCTTCAAGCTCAGGATATGTTGAATGTTTATAGTTTCCTACTTTACTATGGACCACTCTTGCGTCTTTAGCTCCTGTATAAAATAAAAACTGTTCAATTTGATGACTTCCGATGTCACATAAAATTCCGCCATAATATTCTTTTTTGAAGAACCAATCCGGCCGATGATCTGGATTAGTACGATGTGGACCTGTACCCATCACTTGAACAACATTTCCAATTGCACCTTGCTCAATAAGCTGCCCTGCAAATATTGCACTTTCATTATGAAGACGTTCACTATAATAGACAGCCCAAATGAGTCCAGTTTCTTTCACTTTATCTTTGGCAGCTTGTAATTGTGTTAATGTTGTAAAGGGCGCTTTGTCAGTAAAATAGTGCTTACCCGCATCCATAGCTCTTAAGCCTAATTCGCATCGTTTAGATGTTATTGCCGCACCGGCAACTAATTGAACAGAAGGATCTTGAAGAACTTCATCCTCAGATGCAGCAACCTTCACGTCTGGAAAAATTTCACGAAATCTGTCCACCTTTTTTTTATCAGGGTCATACACCCATTTTAGTTCAGCACCCGCCTCTATTAAGCCATTGCACATTCCATAAATGTGTCCATGATCTAGTCCAATAGCAGCAAAAGCAAACTCACCTTCTTGAACAACAGGATCATATTTACCTATTGGCGCATAATTCATGCCATCATGTGTTTGCATAATATCCTCCTTGACTCGCATTATTTACTCGTATTTGCCACCTGTTGTAATTTTTGTATCAGAGAAATTTTCAATGCTCGTTGTTTTCTCATAAAAGTGCTTAACATGTGCAAGTATTCCTTCACGTGTATAATAAGGATCATCTACTGATAGAGGTAAGGTTACGCGAACACCTTCATTTGCAGACTTGTAAATGGCTGTAATGAGCTCTAATGTATTACGTCCTTGAATACCATCAACAAGTAAACACTCTTGGCCATTGATGGCTTCTAAGAACTGATTAATTTGTCCAGTGTGGCCTTCATATTCAAGTAATGGACATTCATCCCAAAATTGTTGAATCTTCGTTTCGATGTCAGTATCACTTTCTTCGTATGGAAATCCATTCGCTCGAGCCTTCTGCGCTTTTACCTTCCATGGAACAGAAACTCTTGCTTTTTCCCCTTGAAAAATAAGCTGCTGTTCTTCACCATGATGGACAACAGAACTCGTCACTTGTGCTAATCCTCCATCTTCATACTGTAAAATGGCAACCGACAGATCTTCAACCTCTGCATTATCATGTAATGTATTTGAAGTAATAGCTACGATTTCTTTCGGCATTCCCATCATCCATTGCAACATATCAATATGATGAACAGCATGATTTAACGTGCAGCCTCCACCTTCTTTTTCCCAAGTGCCTCTCCACCATAAATCATAGTAACTATGACCTCTCCACCAATAGGAATCGATTTGTGCATGAGCTATTTTCCCAATTAATTTCTGGTTCAGTACATGACTTAAATTCATAATAGGATTCATAAAACGATTTTGAGCAACAACAGATAGTAGTTTACTGCTTTCCTTAGCTGCCATAATCATTTCGTCACATTCTTTTAATGAGGAGGCCATTGGTTTTTCAACCAAAACATGTTTACCCGCTCGAAGAAAGTCAACAGCTAGATTTCTATGAGTAAAAGGTGGTGTACATATTGAAACAGCATCAATTGTAGGATCGTCCAATAGTTCACTGTAATCGCTAACAATTTTACAATTTAAAGAAAAGCTTTCAGCAAGTGTCCTCGCTTTTTCAGGGTAGATATCTGCTAATGCAACGATTTTACATTTTTCCGATAAAGTAGAATACGCTTTAACATGGGCAGAAGCTATTCCACCGGCACCGATAATGGCGATATTAATCAAGGGACCATTTCCTTTCCTAGTAGAAGATTAATAATATCCTAGTAATACTAGTATGGTAGTGAATTTATAAAAAAATGTTATGTCATTTCAAAATATTAGTAAATGAGGCGATTCTGGTCATCCTGAATACCGGAATGTCTAAAGAAATACGTATTGATACGATCTCTCCACTCAATTGCATTTTCTAATTGCGTGTTAAATCGATCTAAAACATTTTTATAGCGGTAGGAATCTATTTTCTGTTCAAGCTGCTTCCACTTTTGCATCATATCTTGAACCTGTTCAACACCTAAGAAGTGTGTATCGTAAATATGTTGAATAACTGTCTTACCCGATTTTAATTGATGACGATAAGGAACATGATGGAAAAATAATAATAAATTATCCGGACATGTTTCAATTGAATCATACAGACTGGAATTTTCAGGATAATATTGTGAAGTATACCCAGTTCCATCTTTTATCGTTCGATTTACTCCTGTTCCAAAGCAATCTGAAAAATGATACGTTCCCCACAATGAGTATTCATACCCTTCAATATTTGGTCCATAGTGATGACCTGGATTAATCATCCAGCCAACCCCAAGCGGTGCTGTATAATTCTCATAAATCTCCCAAGAATGAAGGAGCATATTCGTAATAGTTGAAACAACTTCTTCATCATGGCCAAATGTAATACGAACCCACTCATTCGCAATTTCCTCAGATGTTAATTCGGTATTCCAAATTAAACGGCCATAGCCAAAAAAGTTTGCTTGAGCAAGTGTATTTCCTGTCCAGTTCATATCATTTCCTATATTAGAAACAGCTGTGATACCACTATATGTTAGGTCAAACTGTGATCCATCTACAATCGATTTGATTGTGGTTCCTTCTCCCTTTGCATACGTGTCAAAGTCCAAAACTTCCTTCCATTGTGGAACAAGGAAGCATAAATCTTTTTGTTGTCCTGTATATTCTTGTGCCACTTGAAATTCAAGGACATGGTTTGTGTTTTGCAAGGCACCAAATAATGGGGAAACAGGTTCTCTAACTTGGAAATCCATTGGACCATTTTTAATCTGAAGAATAACATTATCCATAAACTCTCCGTCTAATGGTTTAAAATGATCATATGCCGCTCTTGCACGATCTGTTTTTCGATCACGCCAATCTTGAAGACAGTTGTAAACAAAACATCTCCAGAAAACAAGACCGCCAAATGGCTCAAGTGCTTTAGCCAGCATATTTGCCCCATCTGCATGTGTACGATTATATGTAAAAGGACCGGGACGATGTTCTGAATCCGCTTTCACAATAAACCCGCCAAAATCAGGTATATGTTGATAAATTTCTTTTGTTTTCTCGACCCACCATTGCTGTACATCTTTATCCAAAGGATCTGCTGTTGGAAGATTACCAATTTCCATTGTACTCGCATAATTAACACTTAAATATGTCGTAATGCCATAACATCTCATAATATCCGCAATTTCTGCAACACTTGGCAGCATTTCTTTTGTTATAAGATTAGTCTCCACTTTATGCACGTTTACATTATTAATGGATAAACTGTTAATTCCGACTGAAGATAACAATCTAGCATAGTCCTTGGTTCTATTTCTATCATGTGTAAATTCATAGTCCTTATAGAAAATGGAATCTCCAGAATATCCCCGCTCAATACTACCGTCCATATTATCCCAATGATTAATCATTCGAATTTGGTTAGACGGATTTTCTATAATGGCTAATTCGTTAAGGTTTTCTCGCATTTGCATAAGTCTTAAGAGGTGAAATGCTCCATATAACACACCTTTATCCTGTTTTCCGATTATCGCAATTGAATGATGTTTTTTGTATGTAATCGTTTGAATCATGTAGCTGTCTTCTTGTAAATGATCTAAAACTGTTGTATTAATACCATAATCTTTTAAATGGTTATTTTCATAAGTTGCTAAAACAATTGATGGTTTTTCTAGTGGGACTGCATGTACTGATGGAGGGTGTATCATAGAAGTAATACCTTGTACCAGCTCTTCTTTAGCTGCCTGAATGATTTGTGAATGATCTAAAAAGATGAGAGTTTCGCAATATGTCTGATAATGTTCTGTTATTGAACTGTCAAGCTTATTATATTGCAGCCAACAATGATACGCTGCTTCCAAAGTTTGTTCTTTGATTTGGATATTAGTGGAATTATTCAAAGAATTACCCCTTTCCTTTTAATTGAGGATGACTCTATAGGCAGAGTCATCCTCCTTTTTATAAAAAGAATTTAAACCGTTACATTTGCCAATGTTTCAATAATATATTGGTTTACCGTTGCTTTTAAACGCTCTTGTCTACCTGAAGCATTTTTAATTTCTGTTAATTGTAGAGCATATTCTTCAAGCTTGCGAAGGTTTGTTTTTCCTTCAACAATCTCTAGTCCAATCCCTTGTGTATAGCTGCTATATCTTTCTTCAATGAAGCTATCAAGAACTTTATCTTGGATTAATTTGTTCGCAACTTTTGTACCGATTGCAAATGTATCCATTCCGGCAATATGTGCATGGAAAAGATCTTCAGCTTCAAATGAACCCCTTCTTACTTTTGCATCGAAGTTTAATCCACCTTTTCCTAATCCATCATTTTTAAGAATCTCATACATTGCTAATGTTGTAGAATATAAATCTGTCGGGAATTCATCCGTATCCCAGCCAAGTAGAGTATCACCTTGGTTTGCATCAACAGATCCCAGCATATTGTTTTCGCGTGCAACACGTAATTCGTGTTCGAACGTATGACCTGCAAGTGTAGCGTGGTTTGCTTCAATATTAAATTTAAAATGGTCTGTAAGATCATATTTTTGCAAGAAAGCTAACCCAGTCGCAACATCAAAATCATATTGGTGTTTAGTAGGTTCTTTTGGTTTTGGTTCAATTAGGAATGGTGCATCAAAACCGATTTCTTTAGCATAGTCAACTGCCATATGGAAGAACCGTGCAAGATTATCTAATTCTAATCCCATGTTTGTATTAAGAAGTGTTTCATAACCTTCACGACCACCCCAGAATACATAGTTTTCAGCACCTAGCTCTTTACCAACTTCAAGCGCTTTTTTTACCTTTGCCGCTGAGTAAGCGTAAACATCAGCATTATTAGAAGTAGCAGCACCATGAACATAACGTGGGTTTGTAAACATGTTCGCTGTATTCCAGAGTAACTTTGTTTTGCTTGTTTTCATATATTCTTTAATCATCGCAACAATAACATCTTGATTTTTATTTGTTTCTGCTAATGTTGCTCCTTCTGGTGCAATATCCACATCATGGAAACAGAAGAATGGTACATTTAGCTTTTCGAAAAATTCAAATGCAGCTTCAACACGTGCTTTTGCTAAATCTAAACCTTGCAAGTGATTCCATGGGCGAATAGCTGTTCCTACACCGAACGGATCGGAACCGTCAGCAGTAAATGTATGCCAGTATGCAACTGAAAAGCGGAGTAAATCCTCCATTTTCTTTCCGTTAATGACTTCCTCAGGATTATAGTATTTAAAAGCTAGAGGGTTTGCAGAACCAGGTCCTTCATATTTAATTTGGTTAACGTTTTCAAAATAAGCCATGTTTTTTTGCCTCCCGATTAACTAAACTTAAAAACTCCCAAACTACTGTTAACGCTTTCAATACTAGAGCATTAACATACAACAATTATCTTTTTGGTTGTCTTTTAATATAAGTTTTACTTTTGTTCCTTACACCAATATAGTACCATCTCCAAATTAGTTTGTCTATTGAATAAACTAAGTTTTTTTATTTTTTTTCAATCCTCGTCAATTATCTACAATACATATTAGGAATTTTTGCTAAAATCATAGAATAACACTTACGTTAGACCCCTGAATAAGCCATAAATCCACCATCAACCGGTACACTTATTCCTGTAACAAAACTACTTGAGTTCTCATCGATTAACCATAATAATGTACCTAATAAGTCTTTTGGATCTCCCAATCTTCTCATAGGCGTGTGTGCTAGTATTTTTTTCGTTCGGTCAGTATAGCTGCCATCCTCGTTTTTTAATAATTTTTCATTTTGTTTTGTTAAGAAAAATCCCGGTGCAATTGCATTTACACGAATACCTGTCTCTGCCATATGGACCGCAAGCCACTTTGTGAAGTTCTCAATTCCGGATTTTGCTGCACTATATGCAGGTACCTTTGTCATAGGGCTTGGTGCACTCATTGATGAAATATTAATGATCGTTCCTTTTGTTTCAATCATTCTCTTTGTAAATACTTGAGTCGGAATTAATGTGCCGATAATATTCAGATTAAAAACAGACTGAAAACCTTCTGTCGTAAGGTCAAAGAAAGTCGTAATATCTTTATTTTCTAAATCTGACATCTCAAAGATTTCCTTCGTTGTTACCCCCTTCGGATGGTTCCCCCCGGCTCCATTTATTAATACATGGTAGTCACCGTATACCTCAAAGATTTTTTGCTCTGCTTTTTTTACACTTTCTATATTAAGGACGTCACACTCGATAGCTAGTGCATCTCCACCGGCTTCAATAATTTCATTCACAACTACCAAACCTTTTTCATATGTACGATTTAAAATAGCGACCTTCATTCCTTGTCGAGCTAATTCAATAGCCATACGACCGCAAAGAACTCCTCCGCCACCTGTAATAACTGCAACTTTACCTTTTAAATCTTCATATATTGGTAACATTTTCTCCACTCCTTTTAAAAATCAAAGTACATATTATGTAATGTTTAACGCTTACATTTTTGATCATACAAATCATTATCCCGTTTATTCGTAATGCGCCTCTTTGTTTAACCATTAACCTAAGTATATGTCAACTTTTTCAATTTTCCAATAGGAAAAGTTATGATATTGAAAATATAATATTAACGATTATATAAAAAAACAGGTGAGAAGATTCACCTGTTTTTGAAAATTAAAATTAGAATTTAGATTGATAGTTATCAATTTCCCATGAATGCACGGCTGTACGATAGCTATCCCATTCTGCTTTTTTAGCAGATACGTATTCGCCATATACGTGCTCACCTAATGTTTTACGGCCAATTTCGCCATTTTGGAATTCAGCAATTGATTTTTCAAGGCTACCTGGAAGATTCTCAATTCCAAGTTCTTCGCGACGCTCTTCTGTCATGTGGAAGATATCTTCATTAATAGAGGCTGGAGCTTTTAAGCCTTTTTCAATTCCTTCAAGACCAGCAGATGCGATAATCGCAAATGTTAGGTACGGATTTGCAGATGGATCTGGACAACGAAGCTCAACACGAGTTGCCATACCTTTTTTAGCCGGGATACGAATTAGTGCTGAACGGTTTGATGCAGACCATGCGATATAGCAAGGTGCTTCATATCCGGGAACTAAACGCTTATAAGAGTTTACTAATGGATTTGTTACAGCAACAATGTTTTTCGCATTGTCTACTAAACCTGCGATGAATGAATATGCTTCATCTGATAATTGTAACTCATCTGCTTCATTATAGAATGCATTTTCTCCATCTTTGAAGAAAGACATATTTACGTGCATTCCAGAACCGTTAATTCCGAAAACTGGTTTTGGCATAAATGTAGCATGTAAGCCGAATTTTTGGGCAATTGTTTTAACAACCCATTTATAAGTAGTAGATAAATCTGCTGCACCTAAAGCGTCAGCATATTTAAAGTTAATTTCGTGTTGACCTTCAGCAACTTCATGGTGAGAAGCTTCGATTGTGAAGCCCATTGCTTTTAATGCACGGTAAATTTCTAATCGTACACGCTCACCTAAATCTTTTGGTGATGGCTCAAAATAACCGCCATTATCATCTAATTGTTGAGTCGGGTTACCGTCTGCATCTGTTTTAAATAGGAAGAACTCTAATTCCGGACCAACCGAGATTGTATAACCTTTATCAGCTGCACGC
>Ga0182745_1003433_pt1 | contig 13659 bp, 10 predicted proteins | sample eDN3rd30CKraftBY_FD_128523 | JGI IMG/M metagenome (GOLD analysis project Ga0182745, IMG submission 128523) | Enriched backyard soil microbial communities from Emeryville, California, USA - eDNA 3rd pass 30_C Kraft BY (version 2) (version 2) | ecosystem: Environmental > Terrestrial > Soil >...
TCGCCGAGGCGCTCGCCAGCGACCTCTCCGAGCAGGGCGTGCCCAAGCCGGACCATCCGCTCGACTGGGTACCCCTGCGCGCGACCGCCGAGTCCACGAAGGTGGCCCTCTCCACCCAGGACCAGGTGGACGTCACGCTCCCATCGGGCACCGTGCCGCCCTTCAGCCGCGAGCGCGTGGAAGCCCTCACCGCCGACCTCGCCCAGCGCGTCACCACGGTGGTCCGCGACGTGCTCGACTCCAACGCGCTCTCGCCCCAGGGGCTGGACGCGGTGCTCCTCGTTGGAGGGCAGAGCGCCACGCCCATGGTCCGCCGCCGGCTCGAGGAGAGCCTCGGCGTGAGCGTGCGTGACGACGTGGACGCGAAGAACAGCGTCGCGCTGGGCGCGGCGCTGCTGGGACAGGGCTTGTTGCTCGCCGAGGCCGGCAAGCCCGCGGCGACCGTCTCCGAGGTCCTCTCCCTCCCCCTCGCTGTCGCCGAGCGCGGCGGCACCCTGCGCCGTGTCCTCGAGCGGAACACCCGCCTGCCCGCGACCAAGACGCTGGTGCTCCCCTGCGCCCCCGGTCCGCTCGAGGTCGCCCTCTTCCAGGGCACCGCGCCTCAAGCCGCCGACGCCGAGTATCTCGGCAGCCTCGCCCTCAACGTGGAGCGCGCGGGCGAGGTGGAGTTGCACCTCACGCTCTCCGCGGATGGTGCCCTGTCGCTGGAGGCCACGCTGCCGGGCGTGAAGCGGCACGCGGTATCACTGTCCTCTGGCCCCCTGGACGACGCGGCCTTCGACGCCCTCATCGCCCGCTCGCCGTGGGCGCCCGACCCGGAGCCGCGCCCTGGGGGCCTGCTGTCCGGACTCAAGAAGCTCTTCGGACGCCGCTGAGCCCCTGCCCGCTCGCCCGGGTAGAGACGCCGGTGCCGCCCGCCTTGCGGGCCGGTGCGGCCGCGGCCCTCCAGGCCACCGTGCGCCTCCGTGGCTCTCTCTGTAACCGTGGCGACAGATGAGCAGCTTTCTGGTGGCTGTTTTCTCGGGGAGGGATGCGATGCGACGTTCGATTGTGGGTGGAGCCGCCGCGATGGCCCTATGCATGGCGGGACCGGCCTCTGCCGTCGAGGCGCAGGAGGTGGGCCGACGGCTCCGTGTCGAGGAGCGGCCACTGGTCGGCGTCGATGTCCGCCTGGGCCTGGGTGGCTTCACCGGCGAGCTCGGGCGCAACACCAAGGTGGGCCCGTTGTTCGGCGTCAACGCCAGCGCCTATCCGTGGCGCTACGGCGGCATCGAGGTGGGCTACGAGGGCCAACGGCTCCCCATCGACGATGCGCGCCTGCGAGACAACGGCGAGGGCGAGGGCGTCTGGCGCCACAACGCCACGCTGCTCGCGAAGGCGGGGCCGCTCATCAACCAGAAGTGGCGGCCCTTCGTCGGCGCGGGCGTGGGCCTGAGCTACCTCAACCCCTCGGAGGGCGCGGAGCGGTACTACAACAACGATTGGCAGACAGAGCTGCCGCTGGCCGCGGGATTGGACTATCGCTTCGGCAACCTGGTGGCTGGCGCGCGCGCCACATACCGCTTCGTCGGCGGCGAGGGGCTCGTCCGAAACCCCATCACCAACGCCGACGAGAAGGGCAGCCTCTTCAACGGCAATCTGATGTTTGGCGGCCAGTTCTAGCCGCCCGCCGCGTCACCGCCCGAAGCCGTCGAGCAGCGCCTCGGGGCTGGGGCGCTTCTCCCACGCCTCGAGCACCGCCTGCGCGGGTGAGCGCCCGGAGGCGGCCACCTCGGCCAGCGGCTCCAGCAGCGGCACATCCAACGCGTCCAGCCGCTCCAGCCCGCGCCGGGAGATGTCCACCATCTCCGCCGCCAGCCGGTGCAGCTCCTGGGTGCCCAGACGTCCCGCGAGGCCCTCGCGCCGCGCGGTGTCGTGAAACGCCAGGTGCTCGGTGTAGCTGAGCCTGGGCAACAGCCGCTCGGCCTCGTCCAGCGCGGTGGCGTCGTACAGGATGCCGCGCCAGAGCGCCGCGAGCGCGCCCGTCATCGCCGGACTCACGCAGTCCGCGCCGCGCACCTCCACCACCGTCTTCAGCCGCACCTCCGGGAAGAGCGTGGAGAGGTGGTCCGTCCAGTCGCCCAGGTCGGGCGGCTTGCCCTCGAAGCCCTCCTTCAGGAGCTGCCGGAAGGTCAACTTCGGATACAGGTACTCGTCGTTGCGCCGCAGGAAGAGCAGCGGCGCGTCCAGCGCCCACTCCACATAGGCCTGGTAGGAGAAGGAGCCGTCGAAGAACGCGGGCAGGTACCCACAGCGCGTGGGGTCCACCTCGTCCCAGACGCGGTTGCGGAAGGACATGTAGCCAGAGGGCTTGCCCTCCACGATGGGGCTGTTGGCGTACAGCGCATTCATCAGCGGGGCCAGCCGCGCCACCACCACCGTCTTGCGGACACAGTCCGCCTCGTCCGCCCAGTCCAGCGACACCTGACCGGTGGCCGTCATCAACATCATGTTCAACGCCAGCCGGCCGCGCTCCGGCAGCGTGCGGCGCATGACGAGGTAGCGCGTCTTCGGCATCCACGGCATCTGCGCCGTCGTGCCGAAGGGCCGGTAGCCCAGGAACACGAGCCGAAGCCCCAGCGCCTCCGCGGCCGCCGACACCTCCGACAGGTGGGTCAGGTTCTCCGCGTGTGCCTCGCGCGCGGTGAGGAAGGGGCTCCCGGACAGCTCCAGTTGGCCACCGGGCTCCAGGGAGATGGTGGCCCCGCCACGCTGCAACGCGATGACGGGCGACTCCGGCGTCTCCCGGAACGGGGTGTAGCCCGCGGCGGAGATCCGGTTCAGCAGCGCGCCCACCCCCCGCTCCCCGTCATAGGCAGGGGGCTCCGCCCCACCCACCGGATAGATGAACTTCTCGTGCTCGAGCCCCAGTCGGTGAGCGCCACGAGGCTTCTCGGCGGCTCGGAAACCGGACACCAGCATGTCGACGGAGGAGATGGGCTCGGAGGCCGCGCGCTTGAGGTCGAGAGACATGAGCGCGCCCTATATAACGTAGCCTTTCGGACCCGCTCTGATTTGCGCACCGTCCCTCGTATGAGCCCATATTCCCCCCTCCCCCGCATCGCCCCCCAGCCACGCCTGTCCGATTTCTTCCAGGGGTTGGGCCTGCTCGGCCGGGCCTGCTCCCTCATCCTGCGCGACCGCCGCCTGTTCCTCCTGTCCGCCCTCTGTGCGGCCGTCACCGCCGCGGCCCTGGTCGGCCTCGTCTGGCTGCTCTGGCACTACGCCCCTGGCGCCCTGGAGTCCCTCTGGGCCCGCCCCGAAAGCTGGTACGGCCGGGCCGCGTGGACCACGGTGCTCGTCCTGTCCTCGGTGGTGCTCTGGGTAGTGGGCGCCAACGTGGTGCCCCCGCTGCTGCTCGCTCCGCTCCAGGACCCGTTGTCCGAGCTGACCGAGGAGGCCTGCGGCGGCGGCCCGAGCGCCCCCTTCACCGTGGCGGGCTTCACGCGCGGGCTCGTCACGGGCATCTCCCACACCCTCGCGCGGCTGTTCTTCCTCCTCGCGGGCCTGGCCGTGCTCCTGCCGCTCCACCTGATCCCCGGGGCGGGCGGCATCTTGTGGACCGTGCTCGGCAGCCTGTGGACCATGATGTGGATGGCCGGCGAGTTCCTGGCCGCACCCATGACGCGGCACCTCTACCCCTTCGCCGAGGTGCGGAGGATGATGCGCACGCGCCGCTCGCTCTGCCTGGGCCTGGGCGCGGGCATCTACGTCCTGCTCTGGGTGCCCATCCTCAACGCCTTCTTCCTGCCGGTGGCCATCGTCGCGGGCACCCTCCTCTACGATGGGCTGCGCGAGGCCGGGCTCCTGCCGCCCCCTCCCGACGCGGCCACTACCGCCGCGTTGAAATAAACGTCCGGGCTGGCTGTCGAACGCGGGGAACCGGGAACGCAATGCCCACCAGGGACGTTCTGCCTCACCAGCAGAGAGGCGATGCCTTGAAGCACCAGGGGCCCGTGATTAGGCTTGCCCGGCCGCTTACAGTGTTCGCCTGCTCGCATAAACGGTCGAAATCTCAAGGCTTCTCGCCACACCCGGGGTGCCGGACAGCACCCCAGCTTGGATGAACCAAATGCCGCGTTTCCTCCGCCGCCTCACAGCCGTTGCCGTGCTCCTCGGCGCCTGGGCCCTGGTGGGCAATGACCGGGCGCCCTTGCCGCTGACCATGGGTGCAGCCGAGGCCGGGCAAGGCTCGTGGGATGGCAGCCTTCCTGCCGCCAAGGGCGAGAAGGCCCCGCACGACCTCAACAGCCTCCGCGTGCTGACGAAGGTCATCCTCTACGTGAAGGAGAACTACGTCGACCCCAAGCGGGTGAAGCCGAAGGAGATGATGATCGCCTCGCTGGAGTACGTCGAGAAGAGCGTTCCCGACGTGCTCGTCGACGGCAACGCGGAGACGGGCAAGCTCAACGTCAACGTGAACGGCAAGCAGCGCGAGTTCGACATCGCCCACGTGGACTCGCTGTGGAAGATGTCCTTCGCGCTCAAGGACGTCTTCGACTTCCTGTCGAAGAACATGCGCCCCATCGAGGACACGCGCGACGTGGAGTACGCGGCCGTCAACGGCATGCTGTCCACGTTGGATCCGCACTCGGTGCTGCTGCGGCCGGAGCTGTACCGGGAGATGAAGCTGTCCACCAAGGGTGAGTTCGGTGGCCTGGGCTTCGTCATCCAGATGCGCGAGGGCAACCTCACCGTGGTGAAGGTGATTCCGAAGACGCCCGCCCACCGCGCCGGCATCCAGAAGGACGACCGCATCAAGAAGATTGGCGAGGAGTCCACCGTCAACATGGACCTCAACGAGGCCGTGTCGAAGCTGCGCGGTCCGGTGGACAGCCGCATCACCATCACGGTGGAGCGCGACGCCTGGGACAAGCCCCGCGTCATGACGCTCTCCCGCGCGATGATTTCGATCGAGAGCGTGCAGCACAAGCTGCTCTCCAACAACGTGGGCTACATCCGCCTGAAGAACTTCCAGGGCAACACCACCCGCGACCTCGAGACGGCGCTGACGCAGCTGCGCAAGCAGGGAGACGCCAAGGGCGGCTTCAAGGGCCTGGTGCTCGACCTGCGCGGCAACCCGGGCGGCCTGCTGGAGCAGGCCATCCAGGTCTCCGACACGTTCCTGTCCAGCGGCACCATCGTCGCGACGGTGGGCCTGTCCGACAAGCTGCGCGAGGAGAAGCGCGCGCGTCCGTCGGAGGGCGAGGACACCTACCCCATCGCGGTGCTGGTCAACGCCGGCAGCGCCTCCGCGTCCGAAATCGTCGCGGGCGCGCTGAAGAACCTCGACCGCGCGACCATCATCGGCCGCCAGACGTTCGGCAAGGGCAGCGTGCAGGTGCTGTACGACTTCCCCGACGACAGCGCGCTGAAGCTCACCATCGCCAAGTACCTCACCCCGGGTGACGTCTCCATCCAGGAGGTGGGCATCGTCCCGGACATCCAGCTCGTGCCCACCCGCGCCACCGACGAGCGCGTGGACGTGTTCGCGCCGCGCCGCTCCATGGGCGAGGCGGACCTGGACCAGCATTTCGGCAACCCGGACTCCTCCACCGTCGCCAAGAAGCGCGAGGACGTGCTCAACCGCGAGAAGCCGCTGGAGAGCCTCAAGTACCTGAAGGTGGACGAGAAGCTGGCCCAGGCCACCGCCAAGAAGGACGAGGGCAAGCCAGCGCCGAAGACGGCCGCCAACGACAAGAAGCACGGGGACAAGGACCCGGCGCTGGACGTCGACGTGGCCGGCATGGGCGAGGACCTGGACGACCAGCTCGACGCCGAGGCCCAGGAGGAGATCAAGGAGGACTTCGAGGTCCAGTTCGCCCGTGACTTCGTGCTGCGCGCTCCGGCCACCACGCGCAAGGAGCAGCTCAAGCAGGGCAAGGCGTTCATCGACCAGAAGCGCGCCGAGGAAGAGGCCCGCATCAACGCCGCCATCGCGTCACTGGGCGTGGACTGGAGCCCGGGCCCGACGCCGAAGAACGTGCAGATGGCCGTGTCGCTGACGCCGGGTCCGGACGCGAAGATTCCCGCGGGCGAGGTGATGGAGATGGCGCTGACGGCGGAGAACCGCGGGACCGAGCCGCTCAAGCGCGTGCGCGCCTGGACGGAGAGCGACAACGCGTTCCTCGACCGCCGTGAGTTCCTCTTCGGCGCGCTGAATCCGGGCGAGAAGAAGAGCTGGAAGGTCAAGGTGCGCCTGCCCAAGGACCTCACCAGCCGCCGCGACGACGTGACGGTGCGCTTCTTCGACGACAACGGCGCGTTGCCGGAGACGCGGGTGGCCGAGATCAACTTCGTGGAGCTGCCCCGCCCCGCCTTCGCGTTCAATTGGCAGGTCATCGACGACTGCGCCACCTGCAACGGCGACGGCACCGTCCAGCGCGGCGAGACGGTCTCCGTGCTGCTCGACGTGACCAACGCGGGCAACGGGCCGGCGCTCGACTCGTTCACGCAGATCAAGAATGGCGGCGACGCCAACATCTTCATCGAGAAGGGCCGCTTCAAGCTGGGCGAGCTGAAGCCCGGCGAGACGAAGACGGCGCGGTTCCAACTCGAGGTGAAGAAGGGCTACAAGGGCGACACCTTCCCGCTGAAGCTGGCCATCATCGACGAGCCGCTCGAGGAGTTCGTGATGGAGAAGCTGGTGCTCCCCGTCACTGACGGCGCCGTCGCCACGATGGAGCCGAAGAAGGGCCTGGTCCGCCTGAATGACAAGGTGGAGCTCTACGGCGCGCCCACGCAGGGGGCGCGTCCGGTGGCGAAGCTGAGCGGGGCGACCGTGCTGCCCGCCGAGGCCATCACCAAGGGCTTCTACCGCGTGGAGTTGGAGAAGGACCGCTTCGCCTTCGTGCGCAGCCAGGACGCGCGCGAGGTGAAGGCGGGCCGCGCCACGCCGCCGAAGTCCACGCTGGCCACCAACCACCGGCCGCCCGACATCCGCCTGGACGTGGACCCCTCCGCGGGAGGCACGGTGGCCAACGGGGACAAGTTCACGCTCTCCGGCGTGGTGACGGACCCCAACGGGCTGCTGGACGTCTACGTGCTGGTGAACGACCAGAAGGTCTACTTCAAGGGCGTGGACCCCAAGGGCCGTGAGCCGAACACGCTGCGCTTCTCCACCGAGTTCGCGCTCAAGGAGGGCAACAACAACGTGCTCGTGGTGGCGCGCCAGGACAGCGACTTCGCCAGCCGCCGCACGCTGGTCATCCGCCGCCGTCCGGCCGAGGTCGCCCAGAAGATGGCCTCGCCGGCAGGGAGCCCGGCCGTGAAGCCGCAGCCGCAATAGGCCTCCCTGGCCCACACCGCCGCCTTCCGGGCGGCCTTTCCAGCGGGACTCCGGGTGGAGACCGCGGGAGGGGCCGCCCGTTTTGTTGACGCTCCTCGCAAGCAAGGGCTAGCGTCCGGCGCGGTGGGCGCCTCACCGGCCGGTCGCGCGCCCGGGAGGCGGTGACTCGAATGCGGACGTTCAGTCGGTGGCTGGCCCTCGCGGCATGGGCGTGTGGAGCGTCCGCGGTCGCGTCGCCCAATGACCTGGAGATTGTACGATTCGGCAACCCCACGGGCCCTGCCCGGGTGGCGTCCGCCGACGCGGACTTCCAGGCCTTCGCGCGCATCATGGGCGCCGCCATCACCTCGGCGAACCTGATGCCACCGGAGACGACGGGGCACTCGGCCTGGGCCATCAACGCGGAGCTGTCCGTGGTGTCCCTGCCGGGCAGCGTGAGCATCCCCACCCAGGGCGAGCAGCCCTCCACGGTGCTCATCCCCTCCTTCCACGCGCGCAAGGGACTGCCCTTCTCGCTGGAGTTGGGCGGACGCGTGGGCTGGGTGGAGAAGAGCAGCCAGGTGGTGGCCACGGGCGAGCTGAAGTGGGCCGCCAACGAGGGCTTCACCTACCTGCCCGACTTCGGCGTGCGCGGACACGTGACGAAGCTGTTCGGCGCCCGCGACCTGGGCCTCACGGTGATGGGCCTGGACTTCGGCGTGGGCAAGCAGTTCCCGCTGGGGGGCATGGTGACGCTGACGCCCTACGGCGGCCTGGACCTGGGCTTCGTCGGGGCGACCTCCAGCCGCATCGACTTCAACACCAACCGCACCTTCGACGAGTCCACGGGGAACGACTCGCGCGAGGCCCTGACCGACACCGCCGTGTACCGGAAGGTGTCGTTCGGCAGCAACATCAACCAGCGCCTCTATGGCGGCGTGCGGTTCATCGGCGGCGTGCTCCAGCTGGGCGCGGAGCTGTCGCTGACGCGCACGGGCAGCGTCTCCTATGAGGAGAACGGCAGCACCGTGGACCGGGGGCTGCCGGCCGTCTTCGCCTTCAACACCACGCTCGGCCTGGACTTCTGAGCGCTACGCGGCTGGGTGCAGGGCCTGACGGACCGCCCCCGGCCGGTTGGTGATGAGGTAGCTGATGCCCATGCGCGCCAGGACCTGGGCGCGCTGGGGGTCATCCACCGTCCACGCGGCCACGCTCAGGCCCGCCGCGCGCCAGGCGGCCACCCGCGCCTCGGTGCAGGCCTCGTGGAACGGGTGGACCGAGTGTGACGAGACGAGCGGACTCAGCGCGTGGGCCTGGACGGCCCAGGACTTGTCCGGGTCGATGAGCAGGCCCCGCCGCAGCTCCGGGGCCTCGGCCGCGAGCCGGAAGAGGCACAGCGGGTTGAAGCTGGAGATGACGACCCGCTCCGCGAGCCCGCGCCCTCGCACGAGACGCGCCACCTGCCTCGAGAGGCCGCCGTCGTCGGCGCGCGAGCACTTGAGCTCGATGTTGACGAGGAGCTGCGGCGGCAGCGCGTCCAGCACCTCCTCCAGCAAGGGGATGCGGGCGGGCGCGAAGCCCAGCGGCGAGCCGACGTCCGCGCGCTGGAGCTTCCACCAGGGCGTCAGGCGGACCTCCCAGGGGAGGCGCGCGAGGCGCTCCAGCCGCTCGTCGTGGCACACGACGACCTCACCGGAGCCGCAGAGCATGGCATCCAGCTCCACCCCGTCCGCGCCCTGGCGGGCCGCCTCGGTGAAGGCTTCCAGGGTGTTCTCGGGGGCGTCGGCGCTGGCGCCACGGTGGGCAAGCAGGAGCATGCCCCCCAGTCTGCGTCGATGCGCGGCGCCGCGCAGTAGAAGTCCAGCCGGGCGTGCGGCGGTGGACGCATGGCTTGCCTCCCTCCGCCCTTTGCTGCACTGTGCCGCATCATGTTGGGCCTCGGCCTCGGAGAAATCATCGTCCTCGGCTTCATCCTGCTGGTGGTCTTCTCGGCCGCCCGCATGGGTCAGCTCGGCAACGCCGTGGGCAAGTTCGTCTACTCGTTCCGCAAGGCCTCTCGCGGCGGGGACCTGATCGACGCCAAGCCCCTGCCCCCGGCCCGCCGGAGCACCACGGACGCCGAGTTCACCGAGCCCGAGCAGCCGCGCCGCCGCTAGTCTCCTCAGTCGTGCCCATGCGGCCCTGGCCGCGCCTGCATGCGTGTGAGCTCTGCCGCTGTGGCAGGTCCCGGCCGGGGCCCTTCCTCGAGCAGCCTGCTGGCCTGTGCGCGCAAGGCCGGATGCAGGGAGGCGTTCGCGACGAGGTCCCTCAAGTCCGCCGTGTTGAGCAGCGGGACGATCTTCGCGCCCGTCTCGGGCGGCAGGTACGGGTTGAACACGAGCGCGCGCCGGACGGCATGGCGCACGGACCAGCGCGGTGTCTTCCAGATTTCGATGAGCGGCTCGGGCCGGGCCGGGCGTCGCGCCGCGATGCGAACCACCAGCGCCTCGGTGAGGCGCGGGTTGATGAGCACGTTGCGCAGGACGGATGGGTTGCTGACCGTGGCGAGGCGGGACAGGGTGTCCGGGTCCCGGGTGAGGCGCGCCTGCTGCTTCAGGTGTCCGAGCGACTGGGAGAAGGCGTTCGCGTCCGCGCGGGCGGCGGCGTCCGCGTCCATCTCCAGCTTCGCGGGCCCCTGGGCGAACAAGTCCGCCACCGTGTCGAGCGACTGCACGTGCGCGAGCCGCCGCAGGGACTCCACGTGGGGGATGTGCTCGGCTTCCTGCTCCAGCGCGGCCATGAAGTCGGACAGGGCACAGGCCGCGAGCCCCCACCCAGCGCGGGAGAGGACGATGAGCTCACCTATCAGCTCGTTGGAGTCGAGCGGGTCCCTCCAGGCGAGCTCGCGAGCGGCGGCCTTGCGCCGCACCTCGGCGCCCCCGCTCAGGGCGTGGATGAAGCGGGCAACCGTCCGGGCTTCCTCCTGCGTGGGCATGGCGCATCACTCCGTCCCGCGGCCCGTCTCCGGGGGCTTCGGCAGCTCGGGCTCCAAGGTCAACTCCAGCCGGAAGCTGCCCGGGTCTGCGGGGTGCTCGTGGAACAGGACGACGAAGGGCGCCTTGGCTCCGGGGGCCACGGAGACAGCCGCCGCATCGACTCGCTGGCGCAAGGCCGAGGCCGACTCGGACGTGCTCACGTCGTAGAGCTCTTCGGGCGTGGGAATGCTCCCCACGAGCGCCTCGGAGGAGGCCACGCGCTGGCCGCCATCGAACAGCGCGGCGCGCACCCGGATGCGTGAGGCGGCGTCGGAGTGGTTCACCGCATCCCCCCGGACATAGAAGAGCGCCCGGCCGTCCCGCGTCTCATAGAGACCCTGCGTCACTTCGACGGCCACGAGCGGCTTCGGGGCGGGCATGAGCAGAGCGCGCAGGGACTCCAGCGACAGCGCCGACGCGTCCACCCGCCCCTCGCTCAGGTACACACGGCCAAGCATGCCGAGCACCGCCACCAGCACCGTCGCCAGGACGATGTTGATGGTGAACGCCACGACCTTGCGGCCCCGGCTCAGCGGGCGGCTCTGGGGGATGCCTACGTCCTCGGGACGCGCGGTAGGCCTGGCCACCGTGACGACGGGCTTCGCCGGAAGCCCGTCCATGTCCAGGACCTCGCGCTGGACGCCGCTCCCCGCCCCCACCCTGCCCAGGGTGACACCAAAGGCCTCTGCGTCATCCACGGGCAGCACATCCGCGAGCAACGAGCCGCCCTCGGAGGCCGTCAGCCCCTCGATGGAGGGCTCCATCGTCCCAAATAGAGCGGCACGGCCGGTGTCTGTCGGCTCAAGGCCCAGGTCCCCTTCCGAGGCCCCTGTGTCCGAGCCGAGGTCGAACAAGTCGCCGGCATTCGCCGGGGCGGCGAGCCCCTCCGTCGCGGACGAGCCGGTTCGGGCCGTGCCGTGCGCCGGCCCCAGTCCCTCCGCAGGATTTGGGAGCCCGAAGTGCTCGGCTCCCGCTCCCGCGCCCTGCGCCGAGCCCGGGTGCGAGGATGCGCCCACCCCAATGGATGCGAACGGGTCAGGCGGCATCGATGGCGGCGCCCCATGGGAGGGCGCCGCGACATGGATATCGATGGACGCGAACGGGTCTGCCTCCCTGCGCGGCGAGCCGCCAGGGGCCAGCCTTGCTGGCGGCGCCCCATGGATATCGATGGATGCGAACGGGTCGCCGCCCTCCGCAGGAGGCCGCCCTGGCTGCGTAGACGGCACCGGCGCCACGTCCATAGTGATGGCCGCGAACGGGTCGCTGTCCCCAGAAGGCACGCCCCCCGGGGCCATGGCGGGCACCGGCGCCACATCGATGTCGATGGACGCGAACGGGTCATCCCCGCCATACGCGGGAGGTGCCGTCGGCGGCGCAGTCGCCGGACGCATCACCCCGAGCGCCACCGCCCCCGTGGGCGCGCCCCCCAGGGGAGGCTGCACCGCGCTCCGGCGGAGCGCATTCGCCGCCGACGCCGAGGGCCCAGCCGGAGCCGGCTCCCCCAGGAGGTCCGAGAAAGGGTCCGGAGCGGGACCTGCTCCGGGCGACCCGGGAGACCGGCGGGCACTGGCTGGGGACACGGCCGGCCCCGCGGCCTCGGGCACCGGTGGCGCGGACCGGTCTTCCCGCCCCAGGGGCACGGGGGCGCCGGACTTCGCGGGCGGCCGTCCCGGAGGCTCACGCCCCGGAACGACGAAGGCGCCCGGTGGCGAGCCCCCGCCCGACGCCAGGGGTGAAAGGGCGGCGGCGGGCAGCGGCAACGGAGTGATGCGCGTCGGCTCCCGGAAGACGCTGTCTTCCGCCCCCAGGTCCCCGTCCACGCTGTTCCAGTTCGGAGCGGGAGCACGGGCCTGGGGCGACAGGGGCTTGCTGGCCTCGACGCCCAGCGCGAAGTAGCCCGGCTTGGTGACCTCCACCGTCCTGGGGTCTGGCGCCACCCCGAATTGCGCGAAGGGGTCCACCTGCCCGTCCGCGGAGGAACCGGACGGCCCGGTCGGCGCGGCGGCAGTGGCGTCGCGCGCGACCCGGAACGTATTCTGGCATTTGGTGCAGCGGACCTTGACCCCTTTCTCGGTCACCTTCTCGTCGGGGATCTTGAACCGCGTCTGGCACCGCTCACACTTGACGATCATTCAGCAGGCCCGGCAGGAACCACGAGTATAGGACGACGGGGCGGCCACGGCGAACCGGGTTCACGTTGCTTGCTCGACTCCGACCCCTCTGCTACGAGAATCGCCCCTGCGAGACTCAGGCGGGGCACGTGGCTTGAAGTCGAGCCCAAAAGGGGCGGAGAGACACATGAGCGAGGCTGAGCAAGCAGGCGCTCCGAGCAAGGAGCCGAAGATCATCAAGCGGTACACGAACCGGAAGCTCTACGACACCGTGGAGAGCCGGTACGTCACCCTTGATGAGATCGCAGCGATGATCAAGGAGGGCACCGAGGTACGGATTGTCGACAATCGTACCAAGGAAGACCTGACCTCCGTCACCCTCGCGCAGATCATCTTCGAAGAGGAAAAGAAGAAGAACCAGATGCCGCTGTCGGTGCTGCGGGAAATCATCCGCCACCCCGGCGAGTCCATCTCGGGCTTCATCCAGAAGGAGGTCTCCCCGCGAGTCGCCTCCATCCGCGAGGAGGCGGAGTCCCGGCTCGACAAGCTCCTGCGCCGGGACGAGAACGCGCCCCGCCCCGAGGGTGAAGAAGGCGAAGCGACGCCGGAGGCCTCCGCGGCCACCGATGCCTCGGCCGGGCTCAGCCCCGCGGACCTGCTCAAGGCCAGCCAGCGCGCCTTCGAGGAGTGGCAGCGGCGCATCGACGAGCGCGTGAAGCACGTCGTCGAGAACCTCACCGGCAACCTCCCCGCGCTCGGTCGCGACATGGCGACGCTCACGCAGCGCCTGGAGGAGTTGGAGAAGAAGCTGGAGCAGGTCGAACAGCAGAAGCAGGAGACGAAGCCGGAGTAACGGCGCCGCCTCACTCCCTCCGCGACGCCCGCCTCCGCTTGGGGGCGGGCTCCCCATGGAGCTCCGCCGCGATGGCGGCCAGCATCTGTGCGCCCCGGCTGCGCGGCGCGTACTCCCAGATGGTCTGCCCGTGGCTCTGGGCCTCGTCGACCTTCACGTCGTAGCCCAGCGGCGTGGCGGCCAACGCGTCCGGGAAGTAGGCCTTCAGACGCTCGAGAATCGCCGTGGCCAGCGCCGTCTTCCGGTACAGCGTGGGCACCACCTTGGTGACGCGCAGGTCCGGCCGGCCCTCCGCCTCGCCCACCTGACGGACGGTGTCCGCCACCTCCGCACAGCCATCCAGCGCCAGGTACGTCAACGCCACCGGCACCACCA
>Ga0182745_1003435_pt1 | contig 13652 bp, 11 predicted proteins | sample eDN3rd30CKraftBY_FD_128523 | JGI IMG/M metagenome (GOLD analysis project Ga0182745, IMG submission 128523) | Enriched backyard soil microbial communities from Emeryville, California, USA - eDNA 3rd pass 30_C Kraft BY (version 2) (version 2) | ecosystem: Environmental > Terrestrial > Soil >...
CTCTGAGCTCAAATATGCTGTACTGTCTGTAACGACCGCAATACTCATGAATATCCCACTCTCCTATTGTCAATATATTACCTTACTTCGTGTTGGATGTGAATCACAACAATATAAAAGCCTAAAATAACCTATTTCAGCCTATAACTGCATTTAAAACACAAAAAGAAAGCGCTTCGTATACGTTAAAGACAATTGTACACGAAACACTTCACTTTTTTGGGAACTTTCGTAAGACAAATTACTACATTAGACCGCAAATTGCTCACAAAATTCTCTTATTCAGCAGAATCATTCCCAATATAATAAACACTTGTAACCTTCCAAGCATCATCTTCTTTTACAAAGACCGTTACTTGTCGCCCACTGCTTGCTACTTCGACATCTGTTTCAATTTCCGTCATTTGGATGTCCAGATTAGCAAAAACTTGAGCTTCCTCTTCGCTATATTTCACAATTGTTGTGTCCGCTGCTGTTCTTTCGATATCGTACTTAGCAAATGCTTGTTTTGCCGCATTTATATCATCTTCATATTCAAAGCCCTTAGGATTTTTTGAAAGAGTTTGGATATAGCGATCGATGTCTTTCGCATTAAACGCTGCTATATATTCATCAAAGGCGGCCAAAATTGCTTTTTGCTCTTCTTCAGGAATATTCTCGGCCTCTTCGACATCTTCTCCCAACACTTCAAATCCAACTGCCCCTTCACTTTCCTCTGTAGCTGCTGGTGTGTTTTCTGTTTTACTGTCTTCTGTATTGTTACAAGCAGTTAGCATAAATAGCGCTAACGCCAACATTAACCATTTCTTCATAAATTTCAAAACCTCCCGCGTAAATATTGTAGCATGATTGTCAAACTATGGCTATTTTCGTAATATTCCCCCGAATACCTAATCGGATTATCTCATTTGTTACTTTACCGTTTCGTAGGACGTCACTCACACGCAAATAGTTTCCAGCTCCTACTTCAGAAATGGAGAACGAACCTTAAATAATCGCTGTATCAAAGTGTACGTTTATCTTCTTTGTTTCCATACCCTAACAAAATAAAAAAACTCCAATCAACGAACTAAATCGTCGATTGGAGTTTCTATCAGCTATTATCGAACTTCTACCCAACCGTTTTTGATTGCTGTTACTACAGCCTGCGTACGGTCGTTTACGTTCATTTTTTGTAAAATGCTTGATACATGGTTTTTCACTGTTTTTTCAGAGATGAATAAAGTTTCACCGATTGTACGGTTCGATTGTCCATCAGTTAACAGCTGTAATACTTCACACTCACGTTTTGTTAGTAAGTGGAAAGGACGGCGAATTTCCGTTTGGTGGAAGTTGCCTTTATTTTCATGCTCACTTAAGCGACGGAATTCCGCTACTAAGTTTTTCGTTACTTTAGGATGTAAATAAGATCCGCCGTTTGCTACGACTTTAATCGCTTCAACGATTTCATCAGCATCCATTTCTTTTAGCATATATCCTAAAGCACCAGATCTTAGTGCGTGTGTAACATAGGATTCATCATCATGAATTGAAAGCATGATCACTTTTGCTTCTGGGAACTCAACCAACAACTCAGCAGTTGCTTCTACACCGTTTTTCCCAGGCATATTAATATCCATTAGGACAACATCTGGTACGTTATTGCGGTATAAGTTCACTACATCTGTACCATCATCGCCTTCAGCAACAACTTCAAATGTATCCTCAAAATCTAAAATTCGCTTTACCCCTTCACGGAATAGTTGGTGATCATCAATAATTATAATTTTCGTCATAAATCCTTTTCCCCCTACAGTGGCCTCTAATTAAATCTCGAATTTTTGTATATTTTCAGGAAGCGGGATCTTAAACAGCACAAAAGCTCCCTTACCTGGACTACTCTGAATTTCCATTTTACCTTTTAATAAGTCGACCCGTTCTTTCATACCTATTATGCCGAAAGACTGGTCTCTTACACTTTCTTTATCAAAACCAGCTCCATTATCTTTCACTAGAATGCTGATTTGATTACTTAACCATTCTATCTTAACCCAGATATCAGCTGACTTACCATGCTTTATAGAATTATTAACACTTTCTTGAACTAAGCGGAAAATCGAAACTTCATAATCAGAGGGAAGTCTTTTTTCATCGCTGAATGTTTGGAAGTGGATTTCTAGTCCTGGATTATATTCCATAATAGTGGATAGATATTTTTTTAATGTCGGGACAATCCCTAAATCGTCTAAAGCCATTGGACGCAAATCGTAAATAATACGACGAACCTCCGACAAGGCATTGCGAACTGTTGTCTTTAACTCAGCAATTTCCCTTATAGCAGCATCCATACCCTTTTCTCGATACGTTCTTTCTATTAAATCAGAACGCATCAGAACGTTGGCCATCATTTGTGCCGGTCCATCATGAATTTCTCTGGACAAACGTTTTCGTTCTTTTTCCTGTGCTGCAATAATTTTAATACCAAAATCTTGCTTAATTTTTGCATTTTCTAAAGCAAGACTTACATTCTTTAAGTCTGTCGTTAAGTAATTTAAGACAACATTTACCTGTGCTACGATATTTTCAGCACGCTCAATAGTATCGTATAATGTTCTTAAACGACGCTCTAAATCATCTCTCTTTTCACGTAACCGCTTTTCTTCGGAACGCGTAAGAGATAATCGAATTTGAAGATCATTTGCGGTTTCATAAGCTTCTCGCACCTGCTCTTCTGAGTATTGGTTGAAATACCTACTCACTTCCACTAGACGTTGTTTGGCTAATTTAGTTCTTTTCTCTAAATCATCACTTTCATCTATAATCATGCTGATCTTTTGTTTAATACTTTCTAACTCTGCCTTTAACTCTTCAAAGCTGTTACGGCTTTGTTCACTAATAATGAATATATCATTTTTAGAACTTGTTATCGTTTCAATCATTCGATTAAAAATTACATCAAGAGAGCCAATATCAACTTTTTCGTTTGAAAACATACCTTTACCCCAATCTCCTTGGTGTTCCTATTATATCAATTATTTCTCCCAAGCAATATTTCGATGAGATTTCAGAACTGTAAAAAACGTGTTACACTTTTGTTTCAAATTAATCGACTTCTTTCATTTACTCAGAATATCTCGTAATACCAGCAAAAAGAAAATTTCATATCTAGAAAAGCTGGACTTTTCCCCCATCCCATGCTGCATTTTGAAAAAGGTATAGAAATTTAGACTAAATAAAATTTGAAGTTAATAAGAAAAACCAGTGATTGTAATTGTTAATTATTATTATAACATTTAAAGTATAAAAATTAAGTAGATATCTTACTATAGTATCTTGGGGTTTATGTAAGAAAAAGGAGCTGTAATAGTGCGAAATAACTATAAAACTGTAAAAAAATTAGGTCAATGTGAAATTGTAATTTCTAAATCCCGTTTTATCGCTCATGTGAACCGCGCAGAAACCGAAGAACAAGCAATTGAATTTATTGAGCGCATTAAAAAGCAACATTCAAATGCTACACATAATTGTTCATGTTATATGATCGGCGAGCACGATCAGATTCAAAAAGCCAATGATGATGGGGAACCTAGTGGAACGGCTGGCGTCCCTATGCTAGAAGTATTAAAAAAACAGGGATTAAAGGATACTGTCGTAGTGGTAACTCGATATTTTGGAGGCATTAAACTTGGTGGTGGAGGTTTAATCCGCGCCTATGGAAAAGCTACAACAGAAGGTATCGATGCTGCTCAAGTAGTGGAACGAAAATTGCATCATGTAATGAAAATAGCCATAGATTATACTTGGTTAGGAAAAGTAGAGAACGAGGTTCGAAACTCACAGTATACTCTAAATGACATCCAATATGCAGAAGCTGTTGAAGTATTAGTAGATGTGGAGAAAGATGAAGAAGAAAACTTTATAAATTGGGTAACTGAACTAACAAATGGCCAATCCATAATTACTTGTATAGATAAGAAATTTGTTGAATTTGTTATCTAATTGTCGAATGTAATGTAGAGGATTTTTTCAAATTATGAAGAAATCCTTTGCGTAAGTTAAGCCTTTTATAAGGATACATATTTACTTTGGATATACATAATTGAAACATATTCATTACAGTCTAGTAAATTTTTGATAGTGAAGTGAAAATCTATTTTACTGTAATTCGACATCATAGTATAATTAAACGTATTGGTTTAGTTGTCGGCACTTATCTTCTTACGAAAGTTTTACCACTGATAGTTATCTTGGTGAATTGACATACTAAAAAGAATTCAAATGAACGATAAATTACAATCCCTATTTAGAGGAGAGTTTAGATGAAAAGAACAGAACTGAATACGACGAAAAGGAAGTCGACAAGGTTTTCACGTATACTCAAAGTACTTTTAGTATTGTCGGCATCTCTTTTATTATGCGTAACAGCATATGGCGTCTATATAACGAAAAAAGCAGAAAATGCAGCAAACAAATCCTTCGAACAGGTAGATCGGGAATTATCCGATAAGCGCGAAGCAAAAGTAGAACCACTTGAAGACAATGTTTCCATCCTTTTCATCGGCATCGATGACAGTGAACAAAGAGGACAAGGCTCTGAACACTCTCGCTCCGATGCATTAATTTTAGCGACATTAAACAACAAAGCAAAAACGGTCAAGCTTGTAAGTATCCCTCGTGATTCTTATGTATACATTCCTTATATTGAGGATGAAGATAAAATTACACATGCACATGCTTATGGTGGAACCCTTGCATCAATTGAAACAGTTGAGGAATTATTTGATATTCCTGTTGATTATTATGTACGTATGAACTTTAATGCATTCATCGAAGTTGTAGATGCACTAGGCGGAATTGAAGTAGATGTAAATATCCCTTATGCTTTTTATGAATTAGATGAGTTTGATAAAAAATCCATTTACTTAGAACCAGGCTTACAAGAATTAAATGGTAGTGAGGCTCTAGCATTGGCAAGAACTCGCAAACACGACAGCGACATCATGCGTGGCCAACGTCAACAAGATATTATAAAAGCCATTGCAGACCGCGCTTCCTCGATTACGTCCATTTCAAAATACGACGATATTCTTGAAGCAATCGGCGATAACATGAAAACGGATATGACCTTTAATGAAATGAAGTCATTCTTTAGTTACTTTACTGAAGGAATTCCTCAAATTGAGACATTAACTTTGGTTGGTACTGATGATACTTCTAGAGGTACATATTATTACCAATTAGATGAAGAATCATTGGACGAAACACAGCATATTTTACAAGGTCATTTAGAGCTAATCCCGGATTCCTCAAACATCTCGGAAACAGATACCGATTCTGATACGAGTGAAAATGCATATGAAGATATTTCATCTAATTAGATAATTTGTACAGCCCATGACTGGAACTTTTCCTTCATGGGTTTTCTTTTGTTTATTTTCAGGCATACTACTATAAATATAGCCAAATGCGTTTTTTTCTAAACATGGGATTATGAAGACTGAACAATCTAAGCCGGATGAAGGACTTTTTGGTGGTGGTTCTGGTGTGAAATTTCTTTCATAACCTCAATGAACGCCACTTTGAGGCCAACCCCAAGCAAAATTGGCATTTATAACCCCGATGAACGCCACCTTTAGGCTCCTTTCAATCAAAATTGGCTTTCATAACCTCGATGAACGCCACTTCGGGATCAATTCCAATCTAAACTGGCATTCATAACCCTGACGAAGCTCATTTGATGAAGACGTACCCTTATAAAAGTTCGGTTACCCCTGGTATGTTGTCTAGATTTCCAAAAAAGCAATTTAATATTTCTTTAACAACAAAAAAGCTACTACCTCAGTTCCCTCCTGAAGTAGTAGCTTTATTTACTTATTAAAGATTCTCGCCAGATTGATGAGTGGGCGATAGTTTTTGCCTGCTAGCCCGATTACTTCTACAAATAGTTCGATGGCCACTAAGATAACCGTTATTAAAAGAATAGCGCCCCATAGCTTTGCGATGGAGAAAATAATCGCTGCTAAACCGAACATTGCGGCAATACCGTAAATAATAAGAACAGCTTGTCGATGATTGAAGCCCATATCGATTAATCGGTGATGCAAATGGGATTTGTCTGGATCCGACCATTTCTGTCCATTACGTATGCGGCGAACAATGGCAAAGAACGTATCAGAAATCGGCACCCCAAGCATAATAACAGGAATGATAAATGAAAAGATTGTAACTCCTTTAAATCCTAGTAAAGAAAGTACAGCAATCATAAATCCTAAAAACAAAGCACCTGTGTCACCCATGAAAATTTTCGCAGGGTGGAAATTGTAAAATAAGAAACCGATTGTACTAAATGCTAGGATAGCTGCTGTCGCCACAACGAACATATTCCCCATGATTAACGCCATACAAGCTAATGTAATAAGTGCGATTGTCGATACGCCTGCTGCAAGTCCATCTAACCCATCGATTAGGTTAATCGCATTTGTAATTCCAACAATCCAAAGAATTGTAAATGGAATACTTAAAAATCCAAAATCTAATGAACCACCAAATGGTAAATTAATAAATTCAATTTGAATATCGCCTAAAAAGACAATAATACATCCCGCAACTAATTGACCTAACATTTTGGCCTTTGCTGAAAGTTCGTACATGTCATCCAAAACACCTGTAAGCACAATTACCGATGCCCCTAATACAATGGCTAATGGAATTAAAAACGGATTTACTCCTACAGGGACTGCTGGAACTGGTCTCAATATAGCTAGTCCAACTATAAATGCGATGAATATAGCTAAACCACCAAGTCGTGGCATGATGCGCGAATGCACTTTACGGTAATTTGGCGCATCGACTGCACCAATACGGAAAGCTAATCGTTTGACAACTGGTGTTGCTAGGATAGCAACCACTAGCGCTACGATTAAAGACACGTAAAGCATGTCTCTCCTCCTCAAAAATAAAATAAATGCATTAAAATCTAAATCATTATAGCATGAACTCTAAGGAAAAAATAGTTATTCTCGTTTACAATCAAGGGACAATTAATACAGGAATATTAAGATATTGTATATTTGTGTAGACCAGGTAAATAGAGGAATTTAACAGCTAAATCAATAAGTTTATTTCGTTCAGTTTTCCCCTATCCATAAGTATTCATACCCTCCAAAGTTTGATAGAATTACAAGTATCTACATTAAATAGGTAGCCGATTTTAAAGGAGCGTAAACGAATGTTCTCAATTTTTAATCGCAGCAAGGAAAAAACAACTTCTCGTGAATTAAAAAAATACTATAGAATTGTTGATCAAATAAATCATCTAGAATCTACTTATTCATCCATGACAGATGATGACCTAAAGAATATGACGCTACAATTTAAAAAAAGGTTACAAAATGGTGAGGATTTTTCAAAAATTGTGCCGGATGCATTTGCAGTTGTTCGTGAAGCATCTAAACGCATATTGAATATGCGGCACTTCGATGTTCAGCTAATCGGAGGCCTTGTTTTAACCGAAGGCAATATTTCCGAAATGCCAACAGGCGAAGGGAAAACTTTAGTAGCTTCTCTCCCCTCTTATGTCCGCGCACTTGAAGGGAAAGGTGTTCACGTTATTACTGTTAATGATTATCTTGCCAAACGTGACTTCGATTTAATCGGACAAATTCACCAATTTCTCGGCCTAACGGTTGGCTTAAATATGCCAATGATTGATTTTGATGAAAAAAAAGCTGCTTATAATGCAGACATTACATATGGTGTTGGAACCGAATTTGGTTTTGACTACTTACGTGATAATATGGCTCACACAATTGCGGAGAAAGTACAGCGTCCATACCATTTTGCCACTATTGACGAAATCGATTCGATTTTGATCGATGAAGCAAAAACCCCATTAATTATTGCAGGGAAAATGGCCGGCAATGAAGAATTGCACCGAATCGCTGCACGATTAGCAAAACGCTTTAAAAAAGAGGAAGACTACGATTTCGATGAGGAAACAAAAGCGACCTCTTTTACAGATTGTGGCGTTGAAAAGGTCGAAGCTGCTTTTGGCATTGATAATTTATATGATTTGCAGCACCAGACACTTTACCACTACGTCATTCAAGCAGTTAGAGCCCGTGTTATGTTCGAACGAGATGTAGATTACATAGTAAACGACAATCAGATTGAACTAGTCGATATGTTTACAGGACGTATTATGGAAGGGCGTTCTTTGTCAGATGGTTTGCATCAAGCAATTGAGGCAAAAGAAGGCGTTCCAATTACCGAAGAAAATAAAGCCCAAGCCCAAATCACGATCCAAAATTACTTCCGTATGTATCCGACTTTATCCGGTATGACTGGTACTGGTAAAACGCAGGAGCAGGAGTTCAAGGAAGTTTACGGAATGAGTGTAATCCAAGTGCCAACAAACCGTCCTCGAATTCGTGTTGACGAGCCTGATATTGTCTTTGAGAAAAGTCATCAAAAATATGAATTTTTAGCACAAGAAGCATTAGCTCGTCACGAAAAGGGACAACCAGTTTTGATAGGGACAACTTCTATTCTGCAATCTGAAAAAGTCGCAAGCTATTTAGATCAATTCGGCTTACCTTTTCATTTACTAAATGCAAAAACTGTTGCACAAGAAGTAGAGCTTATTTCTCAAGCTGGGCAACAAGGACGAATCACTGTTGCAACGAATATGGCTGGTCGAGGTACTGACATCGTTCTAGGTGAAGGTGTTGCGCGTCTTGGAGGGCTATATGTAATTGGAACGGAAAAGCATGAAAGTCGTCGGGTGGACAATCAGTTGCGTGGACGTTCAGGGCGTCAAGGTGATCCTGGCGAGAGTCGTTTTGTAATTTCCTTAGAAGACGATATGTTCCGCCGTTATGCAACCGAAGACGTTGAGAAATTTCAAAAGAAAATCGTTGTGGATGATACGGGGCGTATCCAAAACAAAGAAATTTTAGAATTAGTGAACCGAACACAACGAATTGTTGAAGGCACCTATTCCTCCATTCGTGAGTACAATTTAAAGCTAGATGATGTCATTAATGAACAACGTCAAGTAATCTACACTTTCCGTGACAAGGTTTTAAATCAGGTGAATTTAATCGATCAATTACAAGCATTGGTGAATGAAACAGTTGATTTTACAGTTCATGTGAATGCACCAGAAGATGTGAGTTCGGAGGAATGGGATTTCGATCAAATCGAAACGACCGTGAATTCTCTCTTTTTAACACCTGTTACCCTCAATCGCGATGAAACAAAAGTAAATCGTTTATTAGAATCTCTTCAACCATCCGTAGAAGAGTTGATACAAACGATGGAAAGCTTTTCGCAAAATGAGCAGGTAATGCAAGTAATTCCAACTATCATGCTGGCATTAATTGATACAACGTGGGTTCGTCAATTAGAGCAAATGACGCATTTAAAAGAAGGAATTGGCTTACGCAGCTATCAACAAGAAGATCCAATGCGCATTTATCAACATGAAGGATTAGAAATCTTCGCCCAAAACTATCAAGAGCTTCGTCGTTCCATTGTCGAAGAAATTGTTGCATTTTTGAAATCGCTAAGTCATTTAGAGGAGGAATAACAATGGGGTTGTTTTCATTTTTCAAAAAAACAGACAAAGTCGGAACAGATAGTGCAGTTGATTCTAAACAATTTGGCCAAAATTTCAAGCAAGCAGCTATTACTATAGAAACGAAGCTTTCACTTCATCCGGATTGGCATGTTCCTCAAGAACAAAAATATATCTTCAATTTCCTAGCGAACGAATTACAGCCATTAAAGCCAAATCAATTATCATTAGCGGCAATCAATATAGAAGAGGATTCTCAAACAAAAGCTTGGCACGTAAAAGCATTTGTTCGTTCATCATTAGAACGTCCGATTCAGCTTGGTGAAATTGAGCTGCTGCTTTTAGATAAACATGATCAAGAAATCGCTTCTAAAAGATTTCAATTTGCTGACCTTGGTACACTCCCAGCTCACAGTTCCAGACCCTGGGTGTTCATCTTCGAAAGAAACACACTGAAAACAGCCGAAATTCCAGGTGAAGGATGGAAGATTGCCTTCAATCTAGTTTCTTTACGTGACCATCAGCTCGAATTAGACGAGGAATGGAAAAAACAGCTTCCTGAAAATCAACAGGAGGCTTTAGTGAATATAGTCAAGAATTTACCGAAGCTTGGCAAAAATGAAGTGAATTTCACAGGCTTACATGCTAAATTTCGTCCAGATAAAAGCTTAGCCACATCTGTTTTTATTCGTAATGGAAGTAATAAAGCCATTTCCATCACGCAGCTTCCATTAGAAATTTTTGATACGAACGGACAATTGGTTGCTAAAGGCTCGTTTAAATTAGATCCAGTACTAACGGTTCAAGCAAACTCTACAAAGCCCTGGACCTTTATCTTCCCAGAAGATTTAGTTTCAAAAGGAGACTTTGACCTATCCCGTTTTAGCGCTAGAGTAACTCAAAAACTTAATTAAAAGCACAAGCCCCTTTTCAAAATGGTTGGAAAACAATTTTAAAGGGGCTTCTCAAACTCTCAACTTCCCCAAAATAAAAAAGCAAGAATGCTGTTACCCCAACATTCTTGCGTCCCTATTACTCTCACATTACTTTACTACGTTAAATCTCTTATAAGCTACGAATTTCGTTTTCCAGTAATCATAGGATAGCTTTGTAATTTGTACACCACTGCTGCCCGCATGAATAAATTGATCATTTCCTATGTATATGCCCATATGCGAAATTCCTTCGATATACGTATTTTTAAAGAAAATCACGTCGCCTGGAACCGGGTTTGTCACAGTAGTTGTATCATTCATAAAGTAATCATTGCTACTTTTTCTAGCAATATTGAATCCAGCCTTTGAATACACATACTTTACAAACCCACTGCAGTCAAATCCAGTCGGCGTATTACCACCAAATACATAAGGTGTACCGATTAAGGATTTCGCAGCATTAATTACTTTCGAATAAGTTAGTAAACTTATAGCCTGCGGGTTCGTTTTAATAGAAACCTCTTTGTCCAATTTCGTATTAATCGTTACATCGGATTTTACAACTGCTTTTGAATTTAATGCTGTTTTAGGCTCTCCCGCTTCAGGTGCAACATTTACATTTAATACTTGTCCAATATAAATGATATCTGAATTTAAATTATTCCATTTCTTCAGATTAGCCAAAGTTACATGGAATTTCGTTGCAATTTTAAATAACGAGTCGCCCTTCACCACTTTATAAGTTAAAGAATTTAAATTAGATGGAGCCGTAATCTTTGCTGTTGATGTAGCTTTTGTTGTTGATACAGTTTTCTTTGTTGATACAGTATCCTTTGTGGAAGCTGTTTGGTTGCTAACCACAATTTTTGCTCCATTTAATTTAAGCAGTTGTCCTAGAGCAATATTATCAGTACTTAAGCCATTCCACTTCTTAATATCCGCAACAGTCGCATTCACTTTTCTGGAAATGCTATACAAAGTATCTCCTTTTACTACTTTATAAGTAGACTTTGAAGCACTTGATACTGTTTGTGCTTTTGAAGTTGTCGTTACTTTTTTTGTCTGAACACCGGCTGTTGCCTGTTTAACTGGGCTTACATTCAGCTTTTGTCCTATATAAATATAGTCTGTTTTCAAGCTATTCCATTGCTTGATTTCACCTACAGTTGTTTTGTTTGCTTTGGCAATTTTTGTTAGGGTATCCCCTTTACTCACGGTATAACTTGAAGCCTCTGCAATTGGTGCAGCTATAACAGATGTAGCTATAACAGCAGTACTAAGTAATAGTAAAATCTTCTTATCTATCATCCTCTTAGCTCATCCTTCCTATCAAAATATTCCTCTATTTCCATCATAACTATTTTATTGACAACTTTCATCAGATTTTAAGAATTAATTTTAGAAAATCGTCAATATTTTAATAAAAATGTTTAAGAATATGAATATTCTATTTTTTTCACCAAAAGTATGTGTTATAATTCAACCTTGTGATGTCGAATTTTGCGATAAATATTTTGAAAGTTTTTGCTTTTCAATCAGAAAGGATTTCGTTTCTATGAAATTTATTAAAGAGAATTTAGCCGTTGGATTTATGCTGTTTGCATTATTTCTTGGGGCAGGTAATATTATTTTCCCACCTGAGTTGGGACAAAATGCCGGTACAGAATTTATTCCGTCCATTATCGGTTTCCTTATTACAGGAGTAGGCTTACCATTAATCGGGATTATTGCGGTGGCAAAAAACGGAGGAGATTTACAAGTAGTTGCAAATCGAATTCATCCGCTGTTCAGTATTATTTTTACAGCAGTAATCTATTTATCAATCGGTCCACTTTTTGCGATTCCAAGAACTGGAGCCGTAACATATGAAATTGCGATTGCACCATTTTTAACAGAAGCAGCGCAAGCTAGTTGGATTTATTTATTTATAACTTCTGTTCTTTTCTTTTCGGTTGTTCTATATTTATCATTAAATCCTACAAAATTAGTAGACCGAATTGGGAAAGTTTTAACACCCGCTTTATTAGTCGTTATTGCGTTACTTGCTGTTAAAGCATTCTTGACGCCAATGGGTGAATTTGGTGAACCGCATGGTGTCTATACAACAAACGCATTCTCTGAAAGCTTTATCCAAGGCTATTTAACAATGGACGTTCTAGCTTCCCTTGTATTCGGTATTGTTATCGTGCAATCCTTACAAGCAAAAGGGATAACTGATCGTGCAAAGCAAGTAAAAACAACAATCTTTGCAGGAATTATAGCTGCAATTGGTTTAGCATTCGTTTATATCTCCCTTGAATATATTGGTGCAACAAGTATTGATTCAATCGGTTATATAGGTGACGGAGGAAGTATTATTGCCGAGTCTGCTCGCGTGCTTTATGGTAGTTTCGGTAACGTTATTTTGTCTGTTGTAATCATATTAGCGTGTATTACAACGGCAGTAGGTTTAGTTTCAGCAAACGCTACATTTTTCAATAAGCTCTTTCCAAAGCTTTCTTATAAAACGCTTGCTGTAATCTTTACATTATTTAGTTTCATCATTTCAAACTTTGGCTTATCAAAACTAATTTCAATTACTTTACCGGTATTAATGTTTATTTATCCAATTGCGATTGTGCTAATGTTCTTAGTCATTTTCGATCAGCTCTTCAACCGCGCACCAATCGTGTACAGTTTAGCTTTAATTGCTACAGCGCTTGTAAGCTTGTATGACGGTATTAAAACAGCTGGCTTCGAAATTGGCTGGTATGAGAATATCCTAAGCCTATTACCGCTTTATGATCAAAGTATTGGCTGGCTTGTTCCAGCGCTAGTTGGTATGGCAATTGGATGGATTATTCATCTATTGAACAAGTAAAATAAGTAATCTAAACGAGTCCTCAATGTTTGTTAAAGCATTGAGGGCTTTTTCTTATTTAAATAATCTTTTTGGTAAGTGTAATTTAATTATAGGTAGTGCTTATATAGATATGGATGAAGTACATTTTGGTGATGATTCTAGCGTGAAATGTCTTTCATTAGCCCGATGAACGCCACTTTCTCTCTGTTCCCATCAGAAGTGGCTTTGAGAAACCCTATAAACGCCACTTTCTCTCTGTTCCCCATCAAAAGTGGCTTTGAGAAACCCTATAAACGCCACTTTCTCTCTGTTCCCCATC
>Ga0182745_1003436_pt1 | contig 13651 bp, 9 predicted proteins | sample eDN3rd30CKraftBY_FD_128523 | JGI IMG/M metagenome (GOLD analysis project Ga0182745, IMG submission 128523) | Enriched backyard soil microbial communities from Emeryville, California, USA - eDNA 3rd pass 30_C Kraft BY (version 2) (version 2) | ecosystem: Environmental > Terrestrial > Soil >...
GACCTCACCTTCTCCGGCGACGACGTCGTGGCGCTGGAGCGCGTTCGCGCGCTGGCCGCCCGCTACGTGAAGGAGGAGGGCTTCGAGGTCAACCGCGACAAGACCCGCGTGCAACGCCGGGGCGGCGCCCAGCGCGTCACTGGCGTCACCGTGAACACGACGCTGGGCTTGTCACGCCAGGAGCGGCGACGGCTTCGGGCGATGCTGCACCAGGAGGGACAAGCGGGTGACGCCGAGGCGCGGCGCGCGCACCTCGATGGCCTGCTGGCCTACGTGAAGATGCTCAACCCGGAGCAGGCGGAGCGTCTCGCTCGCCGGCGCAAGCCGCGCGGCACGTGAGCGAGGCGGCCGGCCGCGTCGAACCGGGCCTCAGCTCTGGATGGGCCAGGGCCTGTCGCGAGTCCCCGCCTGCCAGTTGTCATGGCGGCCATCCCAGTACACGACGTCGAGCGCATCAGGGTCGACGTCATCCAGGCACTGGATGTTGAGGGACCGGAACTCGCCACCGAGCTCCTCCACGAACCCGGCGCCGAAGCAATGGATGCCGCACTGCTTGCAAAACGAGCGGTGGTTCGGGCTCGAGCCCTTCCGGAACTCGCCCAGGTGCTCCGAGCCCGAGGTGACGCGGAAGGCGCTCGGCTTCGGGTAGGCCTGCGTTCCGCCCACCTTGATGCAGATGCTGCAATTGCAGCGGCTCACGGGCTCCGACAGGTCCAACTCGGCCTCGAAGCGCACCGCGCCGCAAAGGCATCCCCCGGTGTAGCGCTTCGGCTTGCTGCCCTTCGATTCGGAACGCTGCTCGACCTCTGCCATGGCGGAATCTCCCAGAACGCGTGTGACAACGCCACATGACTTAGACCGTCCCAGTGACAGGTGTATGTCAGGTTTCCGCCCGCCGGGATGACCGCCCGCTCCATGGCCCCGTGAAGAGTCGGTGGCCAGACGACTTCCTGGCAGGCATGAGGGAGCCGGAAGGCGATGTCTCACGTGACTCAGCACTGCGACCCGCGGCATTCGTGCGATTCTTCGCACCGCGCACCCCATGTCTCCAGGTCTTCCTTCCATGCTCCGTCCGCACCGCCTCCCTCGACTCCTGGCCCTCGCACTGCTCCCCGCCCTCTCCTCTTGCTCTTCTCCCGAATGTTCACAAGACCGGGACTGCGCTCCCCGAGGGCCGGACATCGTCTGTGTCGACGAACTCTGTGTCCAGGCCGCCTCGCCGGACGCGGGGACCGGGGACGCGGGCCCAGAGGACTCCGGCGTGGACACCGGAGAGACCGACGCCGGAGAGACTGACGCTGGAGAGACTGACGCGGGCGCGGACGGCGGCGAAGCGGACGCGGGCCAGGAGGACGCAGGCGTTCCCGACGCGGGCACGGACGGCGGTTCCCCGCCGCCTGAAGCCTCCTTGCGCATCACGGAGATCAGCCCATACGTCCAGCCGGAGCTCATCGAATTGGTGGCTGTCGCGGGAGGCTCGCTGACAGGCATCACTCTCAAGGAACTCACCAACTCCGGCTTCACCTTCACCTTCCCCAAGGACTACACGGTGGAGGCGGGCGACGTGCTGGTCCTCCACCTCGGAGGCGCCTGCACCGACGCCCCCGGGGACCCGGCCTCCTGTGGGCAGACCGAGCCCTTCAGCGCCAGGGCGTGGGACTTCAGCATGCCGGGCGTCCTGAGCTACTCCGGCAAGGTCTTCGAGCTCTTCGCTTCGGATGGCACACCCGTCGACGGAGTTCCCTTCGTCCGCGCCTCCGGAGAAATGCCGGCCAGCCTCGTCGCCGCGGTCCAGCGCCTGCAAGCGGACCGGGTCTGGGATCCGACCCCCTGCGTACATGACATGCAGACAGGGTTCGCCCGCGACCGCTACTGCCGCAACATCGCGGTGGACTGGTCCAACATGAGCGCGAGCTCCAGCATCATGCGCATCGCCGGAGAGTCGCCGCTGGCGACCCCTGGGACGCGGACGCAATGGAGCGGCCCCCTCCCCTCACGCTGGGGCACCTACTAAGGCGACCTGCTCACGTCAGCGAGCGAAGGGAGTGGACCGCTGAGCTCAGGCCAGGGCTCGCGCCAGAGGCTGGGGCGCATGGGGTACATCCCCCCCGTGTGGTGCTCGAGGAGGCGCGGAGACCTCATGGCCCCCGCCCTGAATGGCGGTGTACTCGGACGCGTCGCCGGCGGCGAACGCGGGCCGCGCTGAATCCGCTCAGGCCGCCTCCGAGCCGGAACGGTGCGCTTTCATGAACTTGTGCCGCCCCAGGTAGCGCTCGAAGGCCTCTAGCAGCGCGTCCGGCGCCTGCAGCTTGTTCAGGCAGATGGAGCGCCGGGTCTTGAAGCGGCCCTCCCCAGTGACCTGCAGGTCGAGGTACTTCTTGAAGAAGCGCTCTGCCCTGGCCGCGGAGGCGATCTGGTCGAACGTGACGGGCTTCTCCCACTCCTCGTAGCTCACCTGCGCGAAGTCCATCCGCACCTCGGAGCCGGGCGCCTTGCCCTCGAAGACGAGCGGTGGGAAGTGCTTCTCCACGTGCTGCCGCTCCGCATCCGTGAACGGCTCGTACCGGTATGCGAGCGCCAGGTCATGGGCCTGCGCGAAGCGCTCCTCGTAGGCGCCCCACAGCCGCGCCTCGATGGCCTCCGCGTCCAGGATGGTGCTGGCCCAGGAGGACGTCACGGGCTCCAACAGCGCCTGTGCCATGTCCGCGGGCTTGAGGAGGACGCCCACGTTCTCCATGCGCACGGCCAGCGGGGGATGCGAGTCGAACGGATGGGGCGTCACCTTGCCCTGCAGGTCGTCGTGCACCGCTGCGGATTGAGCATACTCGGAGAACCCATGCGCGACCCGCTGCGCGATGGCCACCGACTGGTGCTGTTCGTCCTGGGCGAAGAGCTTCTCCTCCACCCGCTCGCGGAAGCTCGCGTATGCCCCCACCTTCACCAGCGAGCGGGCGATGTCCTGCCCCGAGGTCACCCCCGCCGCCAACCGGTCCGCCGCGAGCTCGCTGGCGCGCCTGCTGCGGCCCAACGACAGCTCGAACAGTCCGCGGTAGGCCCTCATGAAATAGAAGACGGGCCGCGTCAGGCCCCCCTCATACAGCGTCTGCAGGTAATGACCGAAGTGCGAGAGCATCGGCGCCAGCCGCTTGCCGTGCCCCGTATCGCCGCCCAACAGGTGCCCCATCTCGTGCGCCAGCACCGCCTCGGCCTCGGAGCGCTCCAGCAGGCGCAGCAGCGACACGCTGACGAAGAGCGTGCGACCGGACAGCGTGCGCCCTCCCACGCCCACTTCGTGCTCGGTCACGAAGAAGTTGGCGTCGATGCCAGCGAGGATGTGGTCCGGTGGCGAAGTCTGGAGCCGCTCGCAGAGCCGGCGCACGCAAGCCCACAGCTCCGGCGCGCGCTCCTCGGTGATCTCCTCCGCCTCCACCTCGAAGTCCATGGGCGGGCGGCGGAAGATGGCGACCACCACCACGATCACTGCGAGACCCGCCGCGATGGCCATGAGGACGATCAACTTCGGGAAGTAGCGCTCGAACCACAACGCGGTCATCCAATAGGAGAGCCACACGCCCAGGGCGCCCTGCCCCAGCGCCTGGAACGCGCTGGTGAAGCGGAGCACGTTCCAGCCCACCACGAAGCTGCCGTACTGGAACGGACGCGAGACGAACGCGGCCAGTCCGCACAGGAGCGCGACGACAGTGGAGGCAAACCCCAGCGCCAGCAGTCCCAACGACACCAGTCGCGCCCACCCGAACTGCTTGAAGTCCGAGCACGCACCGCCCAGGCTATTGCGGTAGCTCGCCAGCTCCGCGCCATCACTCAGACAGGCCGCCGAGGCGGGAATCGCGCGATAGTAGGCGAGCGCCGCCTGCCGGTCCTCCTCGCTCGACGCGGTGTCCCGTCCAATCTGCTTCTCGATGACTTCGAGCACCTGTGCGTCGACGCGGTCGGTGGCGTGACCGGAGAACCAGGCCCCGAAGAGCGGCAGGGCGAAGAGCCAGAGGGCAGGCAGCAGGTAGCTGCGGACGAAACCAATTGAATTCTGGGAGGAGGACATATGTATGGGCGGGTGAGCCAGCATAGATCACCCGTTCACGAGCCGGCGAGGCGCCCCCCAACAGGACGTGGTCAGGTGCAGCACCGAAAGCAGACGCAATCAGGACGCGACTGTTGTTCGAATCGAGGGCGCGCCCGGCCTCGCCGCCGTCCGCGGAGCTGAAGAGTCGTTGTGCCGCAAGGCCACCACCGGACTCCGGCTTGCACTCTCCGTCAGGAACCATTACGAAGGCCCTGTGCTGCGTCTGGCCCTGATGCTGGTGTTGGTGCACGGCCTCGTGCCCTCCTTCGGAGAGGCGATCGAGTTGGCCGTTCATTACGCCGCCACCGGGCATGTGGCGCACGCCGAGGTCGGAGAGTCCGACCTGGGCGACCTCGGCAAGGAACATGGCTGCGGCCCGACCGCCCACCACTGTGGTTGCTGCCCGAGCCAGTTCGTCACGCCGGTCTCCCCGCCCGCCATTGCCTGGCTCCTCCAAGAGGCGCCCCAGGAAATCGCAGGCCAAGAGCAGCGGGCCGCCGAGGCCGTGCGCGCCCGGCTCCTGCGCCCACCGATAGCGGCCTAGCACCCGGCTTCCTCGCGCCCTTCCCTGCTGCCTCCCGCCCATCCGTGGGCCGCGCCGCCCGTGTGGCTTCACACGTCACGTCGCGCAGAGGCATGCGGAGAGGTGCCGCTGTACCCGCGCACGCGAAGCCCGCCCCCACATCGCCCGATTGAGGTCCGTGTGCCGACCGAGTGCGGGATGCGCGGTGCAGGGCCCTCTCCTCGATGCATGCCTTGGCGGTCGCCGAGGCCGAGGACACGTGCAGCTCGCGCGGAGCGATTCCGCGGAGGCACGTGGACCCCGGCCGTAGCACCGCGGGCGCATTCACCCGAAGTGTGCCTCCTGGTCTGGTCCATGTACCTTCCAAGCCTCGTCCTCCTCATCGCGGCCCCCGTCCTGGCGGCGCGTCCGCTGACGATGGAGCAGTCGGTCGCGCTCGCGCTCGAACGCAGCCCGCGCCTCATCTCCAGCCAGGCGGAGCGTGCGGCCGCGCACGCCCGGCTCGACGGTGCATCCCTCCTCCTCCAGACGAACCCCGAGCTTCAAGCGGCGGTCGGCCCCCGCATGCGCGAGACGGGAAACACGGCGGAGCTCAGCTTCGGCATCAGCCAGCAGTTCGAGCTCTTCGGACAGCGAGGCGCACGCCGTGACGCCGCCGAGGCGGCGCTGGCCGCGAGCCAATCCCGGTTGGAGGCCACGAAGGTGGCGCTCGCGGCCGAGGTGCGTCAGGCCTTCGGCAGGGCCCTCGCCGTCGAGCAGGAGCTTCGACTCGCCGAGGACGCGCTCTCGCTCGCGAACGAGGGCCGCACGGCCACCGAGGAGCGCTTGAAGGCCGGAGCCGCCTCCCGCATCGAGGCGAACACCGCCCGCGTGGAGCTGGGCCGGGCCCAGCGCGAGAAGTTCCGCGCCCTCCAGCTGCGCGCCCAGGCGCTCGCGGAGCTGCGCTTGCTGCTGGGGCTCCCCGACAGTGAGGACATCACTCCGGAGGGCGAGCTGCCCACGGACGTGGCCACACAGCCGGTGCTCTCCGCCTTGCTGGAACTGGCCTCTGCCCAACGGCCGGACCTGAAGGCCGCCAAGGCCGAGCTGACCGCGGCGCAGGCCGAGGTCCGGCTCGCCCGGAGGGAAGTCCTGCCACGCCCTCGGCTGGGGGTGAGCTACAGCCGGGAGGAGGACGCCAACATCGTCCAGGGGACGCTCGGCATCGACCTCCCCGTCTTCAACCAGAACCAGGCGGGACGCGGAGAGAGCTCCGCGCGGCAGCGGCAGGCGGAACAGACGCTCGCCGCCACCGAGCGATTCGCGCGGGCCGAGGTGGAGCTCGCGCTCAATCGCTACCGCACCGCCCAAGACGCCGCGCACGTGTTGGGTGGAGACGTCCTGGACGCGCTCCAGGAGAACCTGAAGCTCGTCACCGAGGCCTATCGCGCGGGCAAGGTGGACTTCCTTCAGCTGCTCATCATCCGCCGCGAAGCCCTCGATGCACGCCGTGGCTACATCGAGGCGCTCGAGGAGCTGAACGCGGCCGATGCCCAGCTCAAGATGGTCGTGGGGACCCTCCAATGAAAGCCATTGCCAATCCGTCGCTGCTCTTCATGGCCGTGCTGCTCCTCGCCGGATGCCCCGCCAAGGGCCCTGCCCAGGCCCACGATGACGACGCGCACGCGAACGCGGACGGCGCGTCCCATGGGGACGAAGGCTCGGGACACGACGCGGTCATCCAGCTCACACCGGAGGCGGCGCGGTCGGCGCAACTGGAGGTCACCCAGGCGCAGGTGAAGCCGCTCACCACGGGCCTCTCGGTCCCCGCGCGTATCACCTTCACCCAGGATGGCGTGGCCAAGGTGGCCTCCCGCGTCCCGGGGCGGATCGACACCATCGCCGTCACGCTGGGGCAGGCAGTGAAGAAGGGACAGGTGCTCGGCTACCTGGACAGCCCGGAGCTGGGTCAGGCGCGGGCGGACTATCTCTCCGCGGCGACGAAGGCGCGGGTGGCCGACGCGAACTTCCGGCGGGAGAAAGACCTGCTCCAGAAGGGCATCACCAGCGAGCGGGAGATGCGCGAGGCAGAGAGCGCCTTCGTCACCGCCGAGGCCGAACGCAACGCGGCGGACGGCCGGCTCCACGCGCTGGGCCTGTCCGACAAGGAGATCGCCACGCTGCGCACGAACGAGCACTACAGCTCGCGCTTCCCCGCGATGAGCCCCTTGCAGGGCACCGTGGTGGAGATCCTCGGCACCGTGGGTCAGGCGGTCGAAGCCACGACGCCGCTGTTCACCGTGGCGGACCTCTCCGAGCTGTGGGTGCTGCTGGACATCTCCGAGACGCAGCTCTCACGGGTCCGCACAGGGCAGCCGGTCGAAGTCACCGTGCCGGCGTATCCCGGCCAGCGGTTCACCGGCAAGGTGAGCCACATCGGCGACATCGTCGACGAGAAGAGCCGCACCATTCCGGTGCGCGTCGCGGTGGCGAATGCGGACAGGGCGCTCAAGCCCGGCATGTTCGCGCAGGCGGAGATTGTCACCACGTCACCGGACACGCCGGACGCCGCCGCGGAGGTCCCTTCCCGCATCGTCATCCCCAGGGAAGCCGTCCAGCAGGTGGGCGGAGAGCAGGTCGTCTTCGTCGTGGAGGGGGAGCACCGCTTCCGGGCCATCGAAGTGCGCACCGGGACCAGCACGGCCCGCGAGGTGGAGGTGGTGTCCGGCCTCCAGCCGGGCGCCACCGTCGTCACCCGGGGCGCGTTCATCCTCAAGTCCGAGCTCACCAAGGAGACCATGGGTGGGGGCCACGCCCATTAGGCGGACACCATGTTCGACAAGCTCATCCACTTCTCCATCAAGAACCGCCTGCTCGTCTTCCTCCTGACGGTCGTCCTCGTCGGCTTCGGGCTGAATGCCCTGCGCTCGCTGCCCATCGACGCGGTGCCAGACGTCACGAACGTGCAGGTGCAGATTCTCACCGCGTCACCGGCGCTCGGGCCGGTCGAGGTCGAGCGCTTCATCACCGTGCCCGTCGAGACGGCGATGAGCGGGCTGCCGGACACGCAGGAGATCCGCTCCCTCTCCAGGTTCGGCCTGTCCGTCGTCACCGTCGTCTTCAAGGAAGACGTCGACATCTACTTCGCGCGGCAGCTCATCCAGGAGCGCCTCGCCACCTCCCGGGAGGACATCCCCCCGGGCTACGGCACGCCGGCGATGGGCCCCATCTCCACGGGCCTGGGCGAAATCTACCAATTCGAGGTGCGGGGCGAGGGCCAGAGCGCCATGGAGCTGCGGAGCATCCTGGAGTGGCAGATCTCCCCGCGCCTGCGCGCCGTGCCCGGCGTCGTCGAGGTCAACGCCTTCGGCGGCGAGCTGAAGACGTACGAAGTGCAGGTGGACCCGGCCCGGCTCACGGCCTACGGCCTGTCGCTGACGCAGGTCTTCTCCGCCCTGGAGGACAACAACGCCAACGCGGGCGGCGCCTACATCACCCGGGGACCGGAGCAGGTGCTCATCCGCGGCGAAGGCCTGGTGGAGACGCTGGAGGACATCCGCAACGTCGTCCTCTCCACCTCGCCCCAGGGCGTCCCCGTCTTCATCCGCGACGTGGCCGAGGTGGCCTTCGCCCCCCAGGTCCGGCAGGGCGCGGTGACGCGGGACGGCCGGGGTGAAGCCGTCACGGGCATCGTGATGATGCTCATCGGGCAGAACTCCCGCGAGGTCGTCAGCAACGTGAAGGCCGAGGTCGAGCGCATCCGCCCGTCCCTACCTCCGGGCGTCACGCTCGACGTCTTCTACGACCGCACCGACCTCATCCGCCAGACAGTCCAGACGGTGGCGAGCAACCTCATCGAAGGTGGGCTGCTCGTCATCGTGGTCCTGTTCCTCATGCTCCGAAACCTGCGCGCGGGGCTGCTCGCCGCGGCGGCCATTCCCCTGTCCATGCTCAGCGCCTTCATCGGCATGCGCGCGATGGGCATCTCCGGCAACCTCATGTCGCTGGGCGCCATCGACTTCGGGCTCATCGTCGACGGCGCGCTCATCATCGTGGAGAACGCCGTCCGGCACATCTCCGAGCGAAGCCACGCCCTGAACCGGCCCCTCACGCGGGAGGAGCGCGACGAGGTCGTCTACCACAGCGCCGTGGAGGTCCGGCAGGCAGCAGCCTTCGGCGAGGTCATCATCGGCGTGGTGTACCTGCCCATCCTCGCCCTCAGCGGCATCGAGGGGAAGATGTTCAAGCCCATGGCCATCACCGTCATCTGCGCGTTGGCCGGGGCGTTCGTCCTGTCACTCACCTTCGTCCCCGCGCTGGCCTCCGTGCTGCTGCCACGGTGGGCGCGTGAGCAGGAGAGCTTCATCGTCCGGGGCGCCCGCCGCATCTACGAGCCCGCGCTGGCCTGGTGCATGGCGAGGCGCGGCACGGTCGTCGGCATCGCCGGCACGCTGCTGGCGCTGAGCCTGGCCACCGTGCCCTTCCTCGGCGCGGAGTTCATCCCCCGGCTCGACGAGGGCGCCATCGCGCTCCAGGCGTGGCGCGTCCCCTCCGTCTCCCTGGAGGAGTCCGTGCGGCAGACAGGGCTCATCGAGCGGGTCCTCAAGCGCTTCCCCGAGGTCACCACCGTGGTGTCCCGGACGGGCCGCGCCGAGATTGCCACCGACCCCATGGGCGTGGAGGTCAGCGACATCTTCGTCATGCTCAAGCCCCGCGACGAATGGACGACCGCGAAGGACCGGGAGGGCCTCATCACCCGGTTCAACGAGGCCCTGTCGAAGGAGGTGCCAGGCAGCCTCTTCAGCTACTCGCAGCCCATTGAGCTGCGTGTCAGCGAGCTCATCGCCGGCGTGCGCTCGGACGTGGCGCTCAAGCTCCACGGGGAGGACCTGGAGGTGCTGAAGCAGACGGGAGAGCGGCTCGTGGCCACGCTGTCCAAGGTTCCCGGCGCGGCGGATGTCAAGGCCGAGCAGGTCGCGGGACTTCCCGTCGCGCGCGTCCAGATCGACCGGCAGGCCATCGCACGCCACGGCATCAACGTCCGGCAGGTGCTCGACACCATCGAAGCACTGGGCGGCAAGGAGGTGGGCACGGTGGTGGAAGGACAGCGGCGCTTCGCGCTCCAGGTCCGCTTCGCGCCCGGCGCCCGCACCAGCGTGGAGCAGCTCGAGGACCTCCGGGTGGCCAGCCCCTCCGGGCAGCTCATTCCCCTCTCCCAGCTCGCGCGGGTGGTGGTGGAGGAAGGCCCCGCCCAGGTCAGCCGGGAGAACATCCAGCGGCGCCTCACCATCGAAGCCAACGTGCGCGGACGGGACCTGCAGGGCTTCGTGTCGGAGGCGCAGGACGCCATCGCGCGCGACGTCAAGCTGCCACCCGGGTACTGGGTGAGCTGGGGCGGTCAGTTCGAGAACCTCCAGTCCGCGAGCCGCAGGCTGGCCTTCGTGGTGCCGCTCACGCTCCTGCTCATCTTCGTGATGCTCTACGGCACCTTCAACGCGGCACGGCCGGCCCTGCTCATCTACCTCAACATCCCCTTCGCCATCACCGGCGGACTGGTGGCGCTGCTCATCCGAGGCATGCCCCTGTCCATCTCCGCCGCCGTGGGCTTCATCGCGCTGTTCGGCGTGGCGGTGCTCAACGGACTGGTGCTGGTCGCCTCCATCCGAAAGCTGAGACAGGAAGGGCGCTCCCCCCAGCAAGCGGCCCACGACGCCGCTCACATCCGGCTGCGCCCGGTCCTCACCACCGCCCTGGTGGCTTCGCTCGGCTTCCTCCCCATGGCGTACTCCACCGGCGCCGGCGCCGAGGTCCAGAAGCCGCTGGCCACCGTCGTCATCGGGGGCCTGTTCAGCTCCACGCTCCTCACGCTGCTGGTGCTGCCCACCGTCTATGGGTGGTTCGACCGGGGCGCCCCGCGCTCGCCCCCGGCACATACGCCCAACGCGGAAGGCGGCGTGGCCTGAGCATGGCGTCCGTGCCCCCGGAGGTCTTGCCGCTCCGGGGGGACCTCGCGTCCCCATGAGTGGGCGTCACGGGCGCTGGGGCAGGCGGGCCCCCGCCCGGGCGCTCACCGCGCTCGCACCATGACGCCGCCCCGCTCCAGCAGGCCGAAGAGGTCCGTGAGCGGCTCCACGGGGAACACGTGGCCATACTCGGCATAGGCCGCGTCGCGGATGTCGGCCACCGAGCGCTGGCCATCGGCGTAGCTCGCGACGGCGTCGGCCAGTTGATAGAAGCGCAGCTCGCTCTCGCCGCTCTCGCGGAGGGCCTGGGCGGCGGCGTCGAACGCGGCCTTCACGGCGGCCACCCGGGCCTGGTCCTCGAGGCTCGCCTTGCCCACGACCATGTCGAACGCCGCGAGCTCCTGCCCCTTCACGCGGCGCGGGATGAAGGCCCGAGCCTGGCGCTCGCCATCGGTGAGCGCGGGCTCCTTGGGGACGGGGCCGCGCAGCTTGACGTCGGCCTCCAGGCGGCTCAGCGCCTGGGACTCGGCCGTGTCCAAGGCCTTCACCATGCGATTCACCGGCACGGCGGCCGCGCCCAGGGGCAGGCATGAGCGCAGGGCCTCGCGCTCGCGCTGATAGGCCACCCGCACCACCGCGCGGGCAAGCCGGTAGTTGGCGGGCAGCGCGGCCCCGTCCGATGCGGCCAGGTCACGGCGCGCCCGGAATTCATCCTCCGCCACGCGCCGCGCGCCATGCACCGACACCAGGCGCGCCAGCTCCAGCGCACCAGGGCCTTGCGCCCAGGCCGCGACGGTGACGGAGGCCAGCCCCGCGAAGGCGGCACGGTGGAGCTGGGTGGGGTCCACGTTCTCCGGACGGTCGCCGCTGGTGTGGTAGCCGTCATCCGGCCACGTGGAGTAGGCCACACCAGGGATGCCGTGGTCGTTGAAGAGCTGGTGGTCCGAGCCCCGGCTGTAGCGGTCCATGTGGGCATCCAGCGCATCTCGCGAGCCGGTGACCGAGCCGATGCGGAAGTCCTTTCTCGGCGGATAGGTCACGCCATTGAAGCGGTTCATGAAGGCCACCGTGGACTCGGAGACGGCGTTCACGAAGCTGCCGTTCCAGTCCGGCGTGTAGGTGACCAGGAAGCGCGAGTTCACCCGCGACAGGCTGGCGCCGAGCATGTCGAAGTTGAAGTGGGCCACGCGGCGGACCGGGTCATCCGCGTGGTGGGCGAACCACTCGCGCGTCCCCTCGAACTCCGGCAACCACAGCACTCGCAGCGTGCGCACCGGCGGAGGCAGCACGCCGCGGCGAATGAGCGCGGTATAGGTGCGGACCATCTCCAGCAGGGTGGCCGCCCCCGAGGCGTTGTCATCCGCTCCCGGCTTGTAGTGGTCCAGGTGCGCGGTGAGGACGACCTCCTCGCCCGCGTTGCGCCCCGGGATGACACCGCTGACGATGCTGAGCTGTCCTGGGGCGAGCTCGGAGGCGACGTTGACGTCCACCTTCACCACGCCTGCCAGGAGCTGGGCGCGCAGCTCGCGTCCCACGCGGTCGGAGACCATGAACAGGAAGGGCGCCCGCTGCCCCGGGGGCATCAGCTTCGAGGAGACGGCGGCCCACCCCACCTGGTCCGGGAAGTCGCCATCCATGCGATGGGGCAGGTTCCACGGCGGCGTCGAGTAGGAGGAGACCACGCCCACCGCGCCGTGCTGCACCACCGCCCGGCGCAGCGCCGCGCCGGGGTGCCCCTGGGTGAGCACCACCTTGCCCTTCAACTCCTTGCCCGCATAGTCCGAGTCCCGGGTGCCCGTCCCCACGTCGACGAGCTCCACGTCCGTGCCCTCGAAGCTGCCGCTGCCCACGGCCAGCGCCATGGGCATGTCCGCATAGGACGTCACCCGGTAGCGCTGTGGCCCCGCCACCCACAGCTCCCCCTGCGTGGCACGCCACTGCGGCTCGCTCTTCATGGCCTCCAAGCGGACGTCCTGAAGGCCCGCGGCTTCGGCGGCGCTCCGCACCCACGTCGCGGCCTCGGAATAGCCAGCGTGCGTGTCGCGGGCGAGCAGCGCGAGGCGTTGCACACCATCGTGGATGCGGTCCCCCGAACTCTCATGGATGAGCGCGCGGACCACATCATCCCGGAGCACCAGGCCCGTCGTGGGCGACACGGGCCCAACGGGGGACGGCGGTGGCTGGGCGTTCGCTCGGAAGGCCAGGAACAACGAAAGACAGGCCAGCAGGACATTCACTGTGCGCATGGGGGGCGTCTCGAAGGGGTTCAACTCGGCGCTTGCGTCCATTCCAGCCCGGATGCGTCCAGGCGGTCCATCGGATAGATTGGCTCACATGCGACCGCTGACCTGTCGAGCCGCCCTGGAGCCTGAGACGCGCGCCGCGCTGGAGAGGGAGCTCGCCCCACTCACGATGCTTCAGGACGTGGTGCGCTGGGGGTTCGCGAGCACTCCGCCCCGGGACATCACCGAGGTCGTGGTCCAGGACGAGTTTACCCACGACGTGGTGATGCCATGGCGGGACGGCAACTACCTCGTCTTCGACACGACCTGACTGGGCGGGGTGACCTCGGTCTCCGTGTGGGACCACCGACCCGACGCAGATGCGCTTCTCGACGCCCGGCTCGCGGCCGGCTGGACGCCCACGCCGACGAGCACCGTCGACGGGGACGTCATCCTCGGCCACGCCGCGTGCAGGGTGTCGCGCTGAAGCGGGGCATCGCCGGCCTTCAGGCCGCGGATGCCCCGCTCGCTTCACGCTACTTCTTCGAGCTGCGCAGGTACCGGTAGAACTCGGACTCGCCGCCCAGGAAGAGCGACGTGGAGCCATCCACGACGTCCGGGTAGGCCTCCAGCGTCCGCATGAACTGGTAGAACTCTGGGTCCCTGCCAAACGCCTCCGCGTAGATCTTCGTCGCCTCTGCGTCGGCCGCGCCGGTGATCTCCTGGGCCTTGCGGTAGGCCGCCGAGCGGATCTCCTTCAAGTCGCGCTCGCGCTGTCCGCGCACCTCCGCCGCGCGCCCCATGCCCTCCGAACGGGAGCGCTCGGCGATGCGCTTGCGCTCGGAGATCATCCGCTCGAACACCTTCACCTGGACCTCGTCCA